>Ga0182024_10002094_pt1 | contig 50138 bp, 39 predicted proteins | sample P32metaG_FD_120480 | JGI IMG/M metagenome (GOLD analysis project Ga0182024, IMG submission 120480) | Permafrost microbial communities from Stordalen Mire, Sweden - P3-2 metaG (Illumina Assembly) | ecosystem: Environmental > Terrestrial > Soil > Wetlands > Permafrost | place: Sweden: Stordalen...
AGGTTCTCCGGCATCCCACACAGTCCGAAGCCCCCGATCATGATGGTCGCACCGTCAAAGACGTCGCGAATGGCTTCATCTGCGTTGGCCACAACTTTATTCATAGCATCCGCATTGTATAAAACGAAGTGCCGATTTTTGATTACGGATTGTTGAATGACCTGCCATTTTAAAATCAGTAGTCAGTAACCGGAAGTCATCAATCGGCGATTGCCTTTTTTCTCGGAGGCTTTCGCAACGCATGGGCTTGTTCAAATTCTTCCGCCAATTGCCGTGTTGCGAGGTTTTCGCGAATATGCGCCAGCCGCTGCTCCACCTTCCATAGGGCTTTTCCCAGGTTTGCTTTATTGCTGATTGCAATGTCGCGCCACATTGAATAAGGACTTGCCGAAATTCGGGTCATCTCTTGCAGTGCGCGTCCACCGGCAGCCAATAGCGGAGCCCGGTCCCCGAACTCTTCAACGAGCGCTGCCGCCAGCGCAGTCGAAATCATTTGCGGGAGATGACTGATCCAGGCGCAGAGCCGGTCATGCTCCTCGGCGGGCAACATGGCGATGCGCGATCCGATCCGATCGATCCATCCGGCGAACTCCGCGAATAATCCTTCGTTTAAATTCTGTTCGGGCAGCGGAGTTATAAACCAAACCGCTTTCTGAAACAAATCCGGATCCGCGTAGTCCACGCCACTCATTTCCTTGCCCGCCATCGGATGCCCCGCCAGAAATCGCCTGCCCGCATTCTTCCCAAAGACTTTCACCGCGCGCTCGACCACGGCGCTCTTGGTGCTGCCAACGTCGGTGAGCAGAGCTTTAGGGGCAAGTGACGGCCCGAGGCGCTCTATCAGATCGACGATTGCTAAGACTGGGGTCGCCAGAACCACCACCTGACTCCCACGCACTGCGTCTCCCGGATTCGCAGTACCGTTGTCGATTGCGCCACGCATGCGCGCCCGCTCGAGCGTCCCTTCGCGATCGCATCCTACAATCCGTCCGGCGAATTTCTTTTTCCTGAGCGCGAGCGCGAGCGACCCGCCAATCAGCCCCGTACCGATGATCGTGATTTGCCGAATTGGCATGAAAAATATCTCACCACAGAGGCACAGAGAAACAATCTTTGGATGTTCGACTTCGGCTTCGATCGAGGAATAGGGAATATCGAGTTAGGCCCGGATTTCGCGTTTGCCTTTTACCGTCTCTCTGCGCCTCTGTCGTGAAAGCATCCCTAAGCGATCTTCCGTCCTACTGCCGGCGCAATCATCCGCAACTCATCCATCAGTTTCGCGAACTGCTCTGGAAACAGCGACTGCGCCCCATCTGATAAGGCCTTGTCCGGATTGGAATGCACTTCAATGAGCAGCGCATCCGCTCCCGCCGCTACCGACGCCCGGGCCATGGGTGAAACTTTGTCGCGGCGGCCAGTTCCGTGAGACGGATCTGCGGTCATGGGCAAATGCGACAGCTTATGAATGATTGGAATCGCGGAAATGTCCATTGTGTTGCGGGTGTAAGTTTCAAACGTGCGAATGCCACGCTCGCACAGAATGACCTCGTAATTTCCGCCGGCCATTATGTATTCGGCCGACAGTAGCAGCTCTTCCAGCGTAGCCGCGATCCCGCGCTTCAGCAGCACCGGCTTGCGCACCTTGCCGAGTTCGCGCAGTAAATTAAAGTTCTGCATGTTGCGGGCGCCTACCTGCAGGATGTGGACATACGGCAACATCATGGGAATCTGCGAAATTTCCATCACCTCGCTGATCACCAGCAGAGCGAATTTCTCCGCAGCTTCGCGCATCAACTTCAGCGCGTCTTCTCCATGCCCCTGAAACGAATAGGGAGAGCTGCGCGGCTTGAATGCCCCGCCCCGCAGCACTTTTGCGCCGGATTTTGCCACGGCCTCAGCAGTGGTAAAAATCTGCTCGCGCGATTCCACCGAGCAAGGGCCGGCCATGACCACAATTTTGTTACCGCCAATTTCGATTCCATTGGCTAACTTAACGATCGTTCCCTCGGGGCGAAAACTTCGCCCCGCCAACTTGTACGGCGAACTGATGCGGTGAACTTCCTGCACGCCCGGCAGTAACTCCAGGTTGCGAATATCGAAATCAATTCCGGAACCCACTGCGCCCAGCACGGTCATGCGCGCGCCCGTGGAGCGGTGTACTTCAAAACCGATCTTCACGAGGTGCTCAATCACCTGCTGGATCAGTTGTTCGTCCACGCCTTCCTGCATTGCCACTATCATAGGAAAAAGCCTTTAGCTTTCAGCCGTCAGCCATCAGCCATCAGTTTCTCCACTCAGTCGAGAGGCGATGGCCGCGGGTTACTTCAATCATTCACTTCCGAATCGAACTCCGTATCCGCATCGGGCGTTTCCGTCTTCGGCACAATTTCTTCCTTCTGGACATTCCGCATGACATCAATTATGCGCTCGTAGATCCGCACCAGATCGCGCCCCGCCAGCGGCCCTGGATTTGCCTCCTGCACATTCGCAAAGACGGTGCGCTCCCGATCCGGCTCATAGATGGGCAAGTTCGTGTCGCGCTTGAGCCGTCCAATTGCGACTGCCGCCCGAGCCCGCTCGCTCAGCAGTTCCACCAGTTTGCGATCCAAGTCGTCGATTTTCCTTCGCCAATCTTCAATGTCCATGAGGAGTAGCTTCACAGCTTTCAGCAACCACAAGTTTGAACAACCATTACCCAAGAGCGGCTTTCAATTGGAAGTCGCCGCCAGCTGCGGAGTAACCGCCAACAACTCTTCTACAAACTCACGCACCGCGATTGCCTCGCGACCGGAATTCCGCTCAACCGTTTCTACAATTGCACTGCCTACCACTACGGCGTCGGCGAAGGCGCCCATTTCAGTGAACTGTTCGGCCGTGGAAATGCCAAAGCCGAGCGCAATGGGCAGTTTGGTGAAGCGCCGCAAGCGCCGCACAAGTTTCCGTGCATCGCCGGCCAGTTGCTGCCTTTGGCCCGTCACGCCGGTTCGCGATATTGCATATATAAATCCTCGCGACGCATCCGCGATCCGCTGCAAGCGATCATCCGGGCTGGTCGGCGCCGCCAGAAATATTGGAGAAAGATCATACGCCCGCATTACACGCAAGTATTCCGCCGCTTCTTCCACGGGAAGGTCTGTGATCAGTGCGCCGTCCACTCCAGCCGCCCGGGCGACTTTGCAAAATCTGTCCATGCCCATGCGCAAAACCGGATTCAGATAGGAGAAGACGATCAGTCCCGTTGACTGCGCGTGCTGCCTGATCTCGGCCGCGAGAGTCAGCACCTGGCCGAGTGAAGTCGAATGTTTTAGGGCACGCTCACTCGCTCGCTGAATCACTGGGCCGTCCGCCACTGGGTCGCTGAATGGTACTCCCAGTTCGATCACATCGGCGCCCGCCGCAATCGCGGCCAATACAATTTCCCGCGTGGTGGCGAGATTGGGATCTCCGCACGTCACATAGACCACCAGCGCCGGTTTCTTGTAGAAGGTGAGAGGCATTAAAACTTTCTGATTGTTGATTTCTGATTGTTGAATGAACCTCGACGGCACCTGGTTGTGAAGTTCTCAGTTAACAATTAAAAAACCGCAATCAGCGATCGATTTTAAGGTTTTCCCGCATGATCCCGATATCTTTATCTCCGCGCCCGGAAATATTGACGATCACGATCTCCGATTTCTTCATCTTCGGCGCACGCTTCAGCACCTCTGCAACCGCATGCGCCGATTCCAGCGCCGGGATAATTCCTTCCGTTCGCGCCAGCAAGGTCGTCGCCTCGAGCGCTTCCGCGTCTGAAGCGGGCACGTATTCGGCCCGCCCCGAATCCCGCAACGCTGCGTGCTCGGGGCCGATCGACGGATAATCCAGTCCCGCCGACACCGAATGCGTTAGCGCAATCTGTCCTCCCGAATCCTGCAGCACATAAGAATATGTCCCCTGCAAAACTCCCGGCGACCCTCCGCGAAACCGCGCTGCATGATCGCCCAGGGCGTCGCCACGTCCGCCGGCCTCTACGCCGATCAGGCGAACCTTTTTGTCGTTAAGAAAATCGTAAAAAATTCCGATTGCGTTCGACCCTCCGCCCACGCACGCAATAATCGCAGCCGGCAACTTTCCCTCAGCTTTCAAAATCTGCGCCCGTGCCTCGCGTCCAATCACGCGATGAAAATCGCGCACCATGGTCGGGTACGGATGCGCTCCCAATACGCTTCCCAATAAATAATGCGTGGCGCGAACATTGGTGACCCAGTCGCGCATCGCCTCGTTGATCGCATCTTTGAGAGTGCGCGATCCCGAATCGACTCCGCGCACGTCCGCTCCCAGCAGGCGCATGCGGAAGACATTCAATTCCTGTCGTCGCATGTCTTCGGTTCCCATGTACACGACGCATTCAAAACCCAACAGAGCGCATACCGTCGCAGTCGCGACTCCATGCTGTCCGGCGCCAGTTTCGGCGATTACGCGATGCTTGCCCATGCGCTCGACCAGCAGGCCCTGCCCCAGACAGTTATTAATCTTGTGCGCCCCGGTATGGAGCAGATCTTCTCGTTTCAAATAAATCTTTGCCCCACCCAATTTCTGCGTGAGCCTTCGCGCAAAAAACAACGGCGTCGGACGTCCGGCGTACGTGCGCAGTAGCTCCTCTAACCGTGCCTGAAATTTCCGGTCGAGCTTGGCTTTGTTATACTCGCGCTCCAATTCCTCGAGCGCCGCCATCAAAGTTTCGGGAACATAACGTCCACCATAAACGCCAAAGCGACCGGGCTCAGTCACAGGCGCAGAAACTCGAGAGGAAGAAGCATGCGGGTGCCCCATCCTAGCCGCACTCTTTGCGGCTAGGGTGGGGAGTTTGAACTTCGTTGTTCTTGGACTGGTCGCCATTGCTAACACGTCTTTCTATCGGTATCCCGCACCGCCTTCACAAACGCCCGTACCTTCTTCGGATCCTTTTTCCCTGGTTGCGATTCCACTCCGGAAGCAACGTCGACTCCCCAGGGACGCAAGATCTTGATCGCTTCGTTAACATTTTCCGGGCTCAGACCACCGGCCACGACGACGGGGACCTCCTTCTCTAACCCCCAGATCCCAATTTTCGCGCCCTCCCAGTCGAAGCGTTCTCCCGTACCGCCGGGCCGTTCCCCGTAACCTGAATCGACGACGATTGCAGACAGCGGCTTCTCGGCCGAGCCGAACGTGATGAGCAAATCGTCATTCAGAGAGCTTCCAGGCACCGCGATCATTAGCTTCCGTTCGCTACCAACGTGCCAGGATAACCACTTGCCAATCGATTTCGAATATACCTGCGCAGTTGTAAGGCCGACCTGCTGCAGAATGTCATTGGCGCGTTCGACGTCTTCATTGACAAATACTCCCACCTTTTCCACGTTGTCCGGCAACTTCTTAACAATTTCCCGCGCCGCCTCGGCACTAATCCTCCGCGGACTCTTTTCGTAAAACACAAATCCCACCGCGTCCGCTCCCGCTTCCACCGCCACAAGCGCGTCCTCCAAATTCGTCATCCCGCAAATCTTCACCCAAGTCATAAAAACAGTTGTCAGCTGCTAGCAAAATTCGGACCTAATTGCGCGCCCTTCGCGAGATGTGGGGACTTTCCTACCGTGCGCTCGGTACCCCGTGCTCGCGACTCGGTACCCGCATCAGCTGTTGCAACGCTTGTCGAGGCGACTCCGCCCGCATCAGCCACTCTCCTACCAGAAACGCGTCATACCCCGCGGCTCGCAGCTTTGCCACGTCCTCGGCAGAATGAATCCCGCTCTCCGCGACCCGCACAACGCCAGCCGGAAATCTCTCAGCCAGTTTAAACGCCGCTTCCAGATTCACTTTAAACGTCCGCAGATCGCGAGTGTTCACGCCTATCAAGTCGCATCCTGCATCCAGCGCCCGCTGCAATTCTTCACTATCGTGCACTTCGCACAACACATCCAGCCCGCGCTGACGTGCCCCTGAAGCGAGCGCACTCAACTCCTGAGCCGATAGCGCTGCCACAATTAACAACACTGCATCAGCCGCATTAGCCCGTGCTTCCAGCAGCTGAAATTCGTCCACAATAAAATCTTTTCGCAGACAAGGAATCTTCACCGCCGCCGAGGCCTCTCGCAAATTTCCCAGCGAGCCCTGAAAAAATTCTTCATCGGTAAGAACGGACAGCGCCGCAGCTCCTGCGTTCTCGAGTTCCCATGCCAATTTTGCGGGATGAAAATCCGCCCGAATCAGTCCCTTCGAGGGCGATGCTTTCTTCAATTCCGCGATTATGGCCACTCCTTCGCGACTTTTCGACTGCAGTGCCCGCCGAAAGCCGCGCGGCACATGAAGTTCGGCCTTTCGTTCCAGTTCGCGGTAATCCGCCTGGCGCTTGACTTCGCCTACGCGACGCTGCGTAGCTGCAATAATCCGCTCAAGAATGGCAGCCATAAAGAATCTTTTGATTATAAGGGACTGAGAAGGTTACGAGTTTTTTCGCGGCTAGTAGAACCGCCAGTTTTACGGCGTTGGTCGCGGTGAAGTCAGATGTTCTGCGAGGGGATCTCTCTCACTCGCCATATGCTCTCACTGGCCATACGCTCACTTGCATATTTCGCGCACCTCTTTGTAGGGCTTCCTGCCACAGCAGGATATTTGATTTTCTTCGCTTCCACCACTGATCGAGCAACGTGCCTCCATCTTTCGATCCTGCGTCCGGATCGGTTGCATACGCGGGGTCACTTTCAGCCTCCTCCAGAGTTACCAGTTTGAATCCTTTTTTCTGCAACAGATCGAGCGCATCGGGAAGAATTGTGCTCGTGAACGCCCCCAGATGCAGGAGCAGCACATGATTGATGTCGTGCCCATATACCAACTTTGCTAAATCTCGTCCCGCATCCAAATAGGCCGAGGCGGTATTCAGATAGCTCGACCGCAGCCATGCAATCGACGCGGCGTCATTTTTCGCCGCGCAGCGCGCGTAAGCGCTGTTCCACATGTAGTCTTCCCAGTCCAGCGTAACCTGAGCTATGCGATACTGATGCGCCTGAAGAAAAGCGCGCACTGCACGCCGTTTCTCGATTGTGTCTCCCTCGCGTAAGAAGGGATAGCGCAGCCAGTGCCAGTTCGCATCTTTGGCCGCGACCAACTCCAACACTGGCTCATTCTCCCCGATTTCGCGCTCGAATGCTTCGGGCGGATTGGCGTTCAAATCCATATGCGAGTATGTGTGATTTCCCACCGGCTCCGCGTCTGCCCACAACTTCAGTGCCTGCGCGGCATCCTCGTTGCCCTCCAATCGTTTGGCATTGACGAAGCCGTACACAGGAGGGACATGACGTAATTTCAAGATCGCTAAGGCATTCCCGGCGATTTCTACACGCGTCATTCCCGGTGGAAGCTCTCCATTCAGCGGCAGATCATCAAATGTGATCGCAACTTTCTGCGCTGCGCAAAGTTGCAGCAGCGCGAAGAGGATGGCTAACAGGGCGACGAAGCAGTGGAACAGATGAAGCGAATTTTTCATCCGAAAAGTGTACTTCATCCAAAGAACTGGCGATGGGATTGGATGGTTAAAGTTCCTTATGGTCCGCCGTTTCCAGAGCGGTATCGGGCACTGGCTTACTTCGAGAGATACTGAAATCCCGAACATCATTCAGCGTAAACGTTGGCACGCCCAAGCCTGAGGGAGCTTTTACACGCTCAAAATCGACGCCCTGTACATCCGTAAGAACGAAGGCCGGACGCGCATCTTCGTTGGAGTGTTCGATCTTGATTCCTTCCATCTCCAGCCCCTGAACGTGGCGAATAAAAAAGCCGTGCGCAGGAGTTGTTCCAAACATGCTGGGCTCGGGATAATCTTTTTCTTTCTCGGCAAGCACGCGCATCGCGTCGTCTTTGGTTCCTCCGCCTTGATGAAAGATGATGACGTTGCTGAGCTTGAGGTCTTCAATGGGATGCTCTGGAATTCCCGCCAGAATCGAGCAGATAAGCGGTGAGGCAGCGCTTTGGCAAGTAATGTTGTTCAGTATTACCCGCCGCAACGCGCCTACGGCAGCATTTGCCGGCCCCCGCATGCGCGCGCCTAGCCGCAGAAAAATGGGTGCGCCCACCAGATCGCGCATCGTAATGTTGGTGATGCTCACATCTTCAATTACCGCGCCATCCACAGTTTCGATGGCCAGCCCATTGCAACCGTCAAAAACGCAATTTGAGATGGTGATGTTCTTGAAGCCACCGTTTGATTCCGTTCCGAACTTGATCCGGCCGGTTCGAGGTACTTTCTCATTGGGGCCGAACCGCTTCCAGGTGGCGTCAAGTAGTGCGCCCTCCTGGTAGCTTCCGCTGACGAGGCAATTACTGATCGTGACCATCTCTGTTGCCCGAGCATATCCCAGCGCGAAAGAACTCTTTAAACAAATGCCGTCGTCCCAGGGCGAGTTGACGCTGCAATTTGAGATGCGGACGTTGCGGCAACAGTCAATGTCCATGCCGTCGCGGTTGGTATCGATCTTCAAATTGTCGATGGTCAGATTGTCGACGCCCGTCGCGAGAATGCCGAAATGGCCACCGTGCAGAATGGAAAAATCCCGCAGCAACACGTTGCGGCAGTTCTTAAGGGCGATGGCCTTATTGCCGGCCCCGGGCTGCTCTGCCTTGGGTCCAGTTGCCCAGCCGCGGCTCAGGCCTTTTCCCCAGATGAGACCCGGACCGCAAATTGAAATGTCTTCCAGTCGTTCGCCCCAAATCAAACTGTTGTGCCAGTGATTGTGGCCAAAATCCTGATAGTTTTCCCACGGTTGATTTGACTCCGCTGCGTCATAGCCGCCGTTCGCGCCATCCGCGGGCGTCTCTGCCGCCAAAAGAGTTGCGCCGTGCGCGAGATAAAGACCCACGCGGCTCTTGAGACGGACGGAATAAGCGAGATAATTTCCCGCCGGGAAACAAACCGTTCCGCCGCCCGCTGCGGCAGTTGCCTCGATGGCGCGGTTAATCGAGGGAGTGTCGAGCGTCTTCCCGTCGCCTTTGGCTCCGAAGGCTCTCACGTCATGGACGGCCTTGCGTTCTGCATCCTGGGCGATGGTGCTTTCAGGCGGCGCGATCAGAGTTCCACCGACGATTCCAGCGCCTGCCGCCTTAAGAAATCGGCGTCTTGCGATTTCATCGGAACGCATAAGCCCCTTGTGAAAGCCAATGATTTTTATTGCTACGGTGTCGCTACGCGCTTCAAATAAAACCTAAAAAAGTCTTCGGCGTTCGAATCGAGACAGACTTGCGCATTCGGCGGGCCGGGTTCTTCGCGCGTGAAGCCCTTTTCATCGATAGCAATGTGCATCTTCTGCACCGGACACAAATCGGGACGCAATGCAAAGACGATGGTCATGGGATCAAACAACGTTGGCGTCTCTTGCCCCCACAAGTGATATAGCACAGCCAGTTGATCAGTAACCGCGGCTCCCTGGCTAAATAAAAATGCACGCTTCACCTCATCCATCTTCAACTGCGTGGAGTCGAGCGGCATTACGAAGAGCGGCACGCCCGAGGCAAACAATTTTCGCGCGGAAGAGACGTCATTCAAAATGTTCCACTCAGGCATGGGCGGAACTGGAGCCGTGTATCCCAAATCACCATACCCGCGGCGGATCGATCCTCCCATCAGAACCACCCGCTTCAGTTTTAGAAATGTGGCCGCATCTTTGTCTATGGCTGCTCCCACATTCATCAGCGGGCCAATCGCGATCAGCGTGATCTCCTCCGGATATTTTTGAATCTGTTGGAGCAGGAACTCCACGGCGTCTGCGTGTGAGGTCTTGGCAAAATGCGTGACCTCACCATACTTTCGCTGCGACATTTGATTCTTCGTCGCCGTTGCTTTTCCCGCAAGCACGGGAATCTTCGGACGTCCAATTTCCGCTAAGAAGCGATCCGTCAGCTTGGCACGAGCCTCCGTATCGCCGAATGTAGTCATTACACCCAGAATCTGCAGCTCTGGACTTTTCACAGCTAGAGCGAGCGCAAACGCGTCGTCAATGTCGTCGCCGATGTCGGTATCGATGATGATTTTCTCAGGTGCGTGTTCAACGGCTTGGGCACGGGCAAGCCCGGGATGTACGCACGTCGCCAGAGCGAGTAGGCATTTGAACAATGTACCGTAGCGTGCATCTCCGTTCATCTTGATTCCTCTGGGTTTTCTGCGGAACAAAGATACCACTTCAGTTTCTTGCGGGAAGTCTAGTTCGGCAGAAATTAAACTGAAAAATACCTCGCGACAGTCGACGAATTAGGCCGGCGCTCACCCAGGTACCGCACATCACAGGCGATCCGAAAGCCGTAGTCGGCGTATTGGAACTCAGGAGGGATGCTGGAACGGGCGGAGCAGCGGGCAACTTTGATGTGGTGCCGCCAGGATCCTCCGCGGGAAGATTTGCGTTTGGTCTCGTCAGGGCCGCGCGGGTTTCGCTCAGGGGAAATGGCATAGTAGTTCGGGTCGTACCAGTCGCTGCACCATTCGTGGACATTGTCGCAAATGTCGAACAAGCCGAAAGCATTGGGAGCGTAGCGCGCGACGGGCTCGGGGCCGGTTTGCCAGCGCGTGGCGTAATCGGACAGCGATTGCGGAGGAGCGTCACCCCAGGGAAAGTTCTTCTGTTCGAGACCGCCGCGAGCGGCAAGTTCCCATTCGCCTTCTGTCGGCAGGCGGTAGGCGCGAGCGGTTTCGTTGCGGAGCCATTCGCAGTATCGCGTGGCTTCGAACCAGGAGACTGCCGTAACGGGTTGCTGGGGATGATTGAAGTTTGGATCTTGCCAGAACGGTGGCGGCGCTATGTTGGTTGCGCTGAGAAAACGCGTGTACTCGGCGTTGGTAACTTGCGTGGCGGCTAGCAAGAAAGCGTCGACCCAAACGCGATGGACCGGACGTTCGCAATCCTGGCCCGCGGTCGAGCCCATCAGAAACCACGCAGCGGGAATTTCGACTAACAATGGTTCGAGCGCGAGAGCCGAGGTGTTTGAAATGGCGCGAGTGAGCGTCATTGAAGTTGCCGGGTTTTCTTCAACAGATATAAAGTTTACCAGCGGCCGATGGCGGGAGGAGGTGCAATGACAGAGAAGAAGCTACGATTCAAGGTGAAATTGGAGGGCGAAGCAGGAAATTCGGCGGCTTGGCTCAACGCCCCATTTGATGTGCCAAAAACGTTTGGCACGCGGGCGCGCGTGCCAGTAGGGGGGATGATCAACGGCTTTCCGTTCAGATCGTCGTTAATGCCGATGGGAGGGTGCCACGGAATGGCCGTGAACAAGACGATGCGGGAAGGGGCGAAGGCCAGGACGGGTGATGTGGTCGAAGTAGTGATGGAACGAGATATCGAGCCGCGCACCGTGGAGGCTCCGGCGGAACTGAAAAAAGAGTTGGCGAAGAGCAAGGCAGCGCGGGAACGATGGGACAAGTTGCCCTTCACTCACAAAAAAGAAATTGCTGTTTGGATTGCGGGGGCGAAGCAGGACGAAACGAAGAAGCGGCGGCTGGCGAAGGTGATGCAGGTTCTGAAGACCGGGGCGAAGTGGACGGGCTAGCCATTCTGACCTCAGGGGCTAAAGCCCACCGGGAGACGTAGTCGAAGTAGTGACACATCACCATCGGCACTCGAAAAACGTTGTAACGCTCTGCCTGTGATGGGTAAGGGCCGTGTTTGGTTCGGTTGCCTTCAGGTGATGACCGCACGGCCTGCCTCACTCAAGTTTCTGGAGTCTCTCCATCAAGTCGTCCTTCCACGATGATGCCAAGCTCAGTGTTTATCGCCCGACGCATTTGCTCGGCGGTGGTCTTAAGACCGTCGATGAACTTATTCTGAAGTTCAGCCGCAAACTTAGGGTCGATAGTCTCATCATCAACCAACTTCCCAACGCTCTCTTGTATGATTTCGGCTGCTGTTCTCCAGCCTACAATTTCACCCGCGAGAATCTTTACTAGAAGCGTGTGTCGAGCCGCGTGTTGTTCTTGCGTAACTTCCTCAAACTGCGCCGACAGTTTTTGGTATTCCTAGGTCATCAGATTGGCGTGCCCCCTCATGTCAGTGTAGGCTTTTGCTATTGCAGGGGCAGTGTTACCCTCAAGGCGATGTGAGCATCTTTGAATTTGACAACTCCTTCGAGTGCTTGAATAGCCGTGTCTTTTGACTTCGATTGTTGGTCAACAACGTACTTGAGCCACAGACCTCCAGCCGTCGTCAAAACCAAGATCACTGAACTGAGCAGTATGTTCCACGCTTCGATTGTCATAGCTTGAAAACTCTAACCAACCCTGCCGCGCAAGGAAGTGCTGTCTGAAGGGCCTTTTGGGTCACCGTTGTCATCCGGTAGTCCTAGTTGCGACAAAGTTTCTTCCATCTCCGCTTCGATACGATTTTTCTGTGCCTCACGCTGTTGTTCCTCTGCCTCAAGCATGTCAATGTGGATGTCGTTTCCTTTAGAAAACGCATTAGCTCCTGAGACTAGAACGAATATCGTGATAATCAGGATAGCGATATTGTCCCACCGGTGATGGGGGGATGGAGAAGTTACGAATACGACAAGGAATACAGTGGAGAAAGCCATCCATTGAAGCCCTGAAAGACGTGCGCGGAGCTCTTCCGTTGTCGCATTCGCTTTTGCCCTCCGACTTCGCTTGAGGGTGTCAACTCGTTCCTGCCGTGCTTTGGCACGCGCCTCATTCCTGTTGGTCCAAGCTCGTGAAAACCAACCTCCGATTTGATCCAGATGCGGCTTCAAATATGACGCAAGGAGATGTATGGCAAGGCCCACCAAAAAAACGGTGATCCACCACTCGCGCGAAAAAATCGCTGCGTGTGCATCAGTGGTCTTGCTGAGAAGTTGAAGAGCCAAAGCGGCAATACAGGTCATCACTCTTCTCCGGGTTCAAACCGATTATGAGTTGGATCAATCAGCACTTCTATCCGGGCTGACCCCTAGTTGACTAGAGAGTTTGTGGATTGACAACAAACTCGATTCGTGTTCATGTTGAAAAACTTACTGGCACCTGACTGCCACTTAGCCGCAAACTATACGCTTTTCTGGAAACTATAACTCGCTGAAAACACGTAAAACACTGCTGCTCCTGCGGTCTGAAGACCGGGGCGAAGTGGATGGGCTAGCCGCGCAATTGTTCCACAACTTCGGCAATGTCCTTTTCCTGGAAAAGGCGGATGGCGGCGATGCCGGCTGCTCCGGCTGCCAGGCAGGACTGGGCGTTGGCTAAAGTAATTCCGCCCAAGGCGAGGACTGGAATATTTGCGACACATGCCTCCCGAAGAAGTTTCAAGCCTGCAGGTGACGCGTCCTTTTTTTCGAAGATGGGGGCGAAAACGGCAAAGGTCGCTGCGCTGGCGGCGGCTTGGGTTACTTTTGTCGCTGAGTGACAGGAAACTGCGATCAGCGGTTTTTGGCGTGAGTTTTCAGGATCGCGAGGGCCCGCGACACATTGCCATACTGTCCGTACATCTTCCGGAGAGACGTCCTCGGAGCGGAGATGCACGCCGTCGGCGCGAGCGGTGAGAGCGACATCGGTTCGGGAGTTGATCAGCAGCGCAGACTTTCGTTCTCGACCCTCAGCTTTCAGTGGACAACTCTCGCGGATTACTCTCACCGCTTCATGAGCTAACGATTCCAAGTCACGGGTCGAAAGATCTTTTTCGCGGAGTTGAATGTAGTCGACGCCAGCGTGGGCGGCTTCCGCAATTTTTGCCAACAGGCGGCTTCGGCGCGAGGTTTCGTCGCCCGGGAAGGCCGTGCGGTCGGTGATGTAGTAGAGAAGGAAGTTGCCGTGCATTCCATGAAGTTTAATGCACTAAACTTGCCCGGAGAGTTCTGGGTATTTCATTCGCTTCTCTGAGGCCGATTGATTTCACTCTCGCACTCGTGCATTCGCCGATTCGCGTCTGTAAAGTTATCTTTGTCCTACGGTCTGGTTTTGGCAATTTCCGGGAGCGTTTCGCCTTCTTTCTTGGGCACGCCGCCGAGATGGTGTTTGGTGAGGCCGTCGCGCAGAAACTCGAACGCGTCATCAGGGGAATCGACGATCTTGAATTGATTGAGATCAGCCGGGGAGATGGTGCCGGCGTCGACGAAGGCTTGAAAGTTGATAATGCGATGCCAGTACTCGCTGCCATAGATGACGACCAGAATTTTCTTGGCCAGTTTGTCGGTTTGCGCGAGCGTTAGGATTTCGAAAAGTTCGTCCATGGTGCCAAAGCCGCCGGGAAAGATGACCAGGGCTTTGGCAAGATATGCGAACCAGAATTTGCGCATGAAAAAATAGTGGAACTGAAAGTTCAGCGCGGGAGTGATGTACTGATTGGGGCTCTGTTCGAAGGGGAGTTGGATGTTGAGGCCAATGGTTTTTCCTCCGGCCTCGTGGGCGCCAAGGTTGGCAGCTTCCATGATGCCGGGACCTCCGCCCGTAGTAACGACAAAACGGCGGCGGCGGGCAGGAATCTGAATCGACCATTTGGTGAGCATGTGAGCGAGGCGGCGCGCGTCGTCGTAATAATGGGCCATGTCGACCCCGGCCTGTGCGCGTTTCAGGTCTTTTTCGAGTTCAGCCGCAGGCCGCGCGGTTTCGTTCCGCCTAAGGACGTCAAGATTCTTCGTGGCGTGGGTCCGTCCTGTGAAGCGAGCTGAGCCGAAGAAGACGACGGTGTCTTGAATTTGCTCGCGACGGAAGCGCGCCAGCGGTTCTTGATATTCGGCCATGATGCGAAGAATGCGTCCGTCTGGACTGTTCAGGAACGAAGGGTTTTCGTAAGCTACGGGCGCGGATTTGAGGTGGTCAGTCATAGAAGTGATTAGTCATGGAAGAAGTCGCGTTCTGGATCATCCGTAATTGCACGGGTGCTTTCCAATCCTCGTGCGCCCTTTCCGGCTTTACTCGTCTGTTAGCGTCGCTCCGGAACTTGCCCCTCGGCTTGCGCTGGCGCCCTTTCGCCGTTAACCGGCTTGGCATGCGCTGAACCTTTTCATTATTGCTGCTCGTGATAGTGAAGCGCCTCCCAGAACCCAATCCAGATATCGAGCAGGCCTAGGCCGCTGCACAGGCCGCGGAAAAAACCGTTAGAAACTATCGAGCGCAAACCGGGAAACGAAAGCAATAAATAATTGTCCGTCCACTCCGGAGTCCAGGGCAGAATGATGAGAAGAACTCCTGCCACGGCACTTACCAATACAAAGAGAAAGACCGAGGCGCGATGCATCCACACCTTGACTGGACCATGGTTCTGGGCTTCGGAATCAAGGGAAGAAGCCAGAAGGGCCGTGCGCGTTTCCTGCGCGGGAGCTGGCCGCGGTGGATTCCCGGGTACTCTTGAAAACGGCGTCCGCTCCGTCATCGGCGGCTCCATGGAGAGACGGCAAAGATATCCCCAAAGCGCGCACCGGACCGCGAGGGGAGAAAACTCGGGAGGAAAGCCATCGCGCTATTCTACGACTTCAGGGCCTTGATGCGCTCGGCGACGTCGCGGTAATCGATATTGCTGCCGTAGACATCCATGAAGTGATGCACGGCGGAAGGCTTGTCGCCGGCGGCCTCGTAGGCCGCAGCCAGTTCGTAGTGGAGCGCAACGCGGGTTTCGCTATCGATGCCGGAAACCTTAAGAGCTTTGTCATACCAGCGAACGGCGGCTTCGGGTACGCCTTTTTCCAGGAAGCACTGCGCCAGCCAGGTATAGGTCTGCATGATCTGCGGAAACGGCTTTCCGTGATCGAAAGACTGGCATGCCTTCTGCAGCTCTCCGATCGCTTCATCCAGCAAGCCCATTTCGCGGAAGGCGATGCCCAGGTTGTAATGAGTTTCAGGATCCTCGTCGCTAGAAGCGACGTCGGCTTCGAGATCGTGTTTAAGTTCGCCAAACATTTCGGCGAGATCAACCCCAGCGTCGTCGCCGAACGGCGACGCTTTGGGGGCCGCTGGCGAAACATGAGCGGCGGAAATATGAGCTGAAGCGGCAGAAACAGGCGCCGTGTGGACTGTCGCAGCAGGAATGGCCGAAGAATGAACAGCCGGAGCATGGGAAACCGGCGGCTGCGGCGTAGGAGCATGAACGGCTGGAGCTTGCCAAGCGGCGGCTGGAGTCGGCTCCTGCACTGGCGCCGTTGCCGGGGGCGGTGCGACGTGATGCACCGGCGAGGCCGATGCGGCAGCACTGGCTGCCAAAGGCGGAATGACCCTTGCGGCGACGGCTGGCTGGGCGGCGACCGGGTGAACGGCAGCTGGCTTGGCGAATACCGGCTCAGAAATCGGAGCGGCTGGCTTAGGCGCAGCTTTTGCGGGCGCTAAAGGCTCCGCTTGAGCAACCGGCGCAGCTTTTAAGAAATCTTCTCCGAGAGACGCTTCAATGTCGGCGACAAACTCTCCAAGAACCGGTGCAGCGGTTTCAGCTGCGGCTGCGGGCTCGGCGTGTGCAGTTGAAGCGGAGACAGCAAAGGCTGCGGGTATCGGCGTTGCCGCGGCGGGAACTAACTTTGCCGTCTCAGGCAAGAAGCCATCGCCCAATGACGTTTCCAAATCGGAAACAAATTCCTTTAGAACGGTCGGTTCAGGTCCCGGTATGGTCTCAGGAACCACGGGCGCAGACTCGGGTTCAACTACAGCTTCGGCGACGCCCGGAATCTCTTCGACTGCCGGCACGGCAGCAACAATTGCGGGTTCATCGGCGGCTGGTGTTTCAGTTGTAGCTTCGGCGACAGGAGGTTCCTCAAGAGAAACCTCGATGCTCGGGATATCGCCGGCCGTAAGTTCTTCGAATACGGGTTCCGCTGGCGTAGAAGAGTCTTCCTCCGCCGGTTCGGCGGCAGCTTCCACTTCAGCGCGGAGTTGATCGAGCTTGGCTTGATCGCTGGTCAGAGTTTGAAGCTTGGCGAGGGCCGCCATGGCTTGCGCGGGCATGCCCTGAGCCACATAGAAACGAATTTCGTCGACAGTCTCGGCGACTTTGCTGGATTCGGGAACTTCATCGGCGGGAGCCTCTGCATCTCCCACTTCCGCCGGTTCCGTCCCCGGAGTGTCCGTTTCAATGGTGATGGCGTCATCCCATTCCGAAGAGAGATCAATCTCAGTGGATGACGCATCTGTCTCGTCCGCGGGCGCAGAGGACGCGTCCACGACAGAAAACTCTGATTCAGCCGTAGCTTTGGCCGTAACTTCGGAGGCCTGTTTGGGCGCGGTGGGCCACGGCGAAGCTGCAGGAACCGCAGCCGCAGCATCTTCTGGGGCTTCTTCCTCAAGCGTAACTTCGTCGACAGAAGGCTCTCCGATGGAAAACTCAGGCAGGCCAATGTCGGTATCGTGATCCTCAGAACTTTGAACGGTAGAGGATATGGACGAAGCAACCTCGGACAGAACTTGTGCGCCAGTCGCATCCGCTGCAGGGGGCGCGATCGAGGAACGTTGCTCATATCGCTCTGCAAGTTCGCCGTATCGAGTCGCTTCTTCCGGGTATTCAGCCTCGGAGTAGACACGCTGCAGCGTTCGGCAGCAGACTGCAGCCTCGGCGAAACGGCCCGCGCGGGTATGCAACGCGGCCAGTCGCTGATTAATGCGGAGATCGTCGGGCGCCATGGGCAAAGCGCCAACCAGCGGGCCCAATGCCTTGGCGGGCATGTTATACGAAATGAATAGCTCCGCATCGGTGAGAGCAGAGCGAACCGCAAGCGAAATCTCGTCCGAATAGTGCTGATGGACGGAGGGCGCCTGGGCTTCCAGATCCTCAACCAGCACTACGGCTTCTTCCGGCGTTATTAATTTATTCCCGGAGGCGTCGCCGCTCAGTTGACTCACGACCTGCTGGTAATTCTGCATGTGCAGCGGATTCGCCGGTTCGACGGTGGCCAACTTCTGGTAAAGATCGCGAGCCCGCGCCAGGTCACCCGCCTGCACACTGGCATGAGCCAGCAGTTCCATGACTTCGCTGACGTGGGTGGTGTCTCCGGCTTTGTGAAACAGGTCGAGTAATTTCTGCAACGAGTCCGGATTGTCGCGAACGTGGCCAATGATGGCGTGCAGGCTGTCGACAACTTTGTCGGAATTTTCCGCCAACAGCCGTTCCGCGTGCTGGTCGAAAACCTGCAGAGCGTTTTCGTACTGGCCGGCATGCATGAGCGCGTCGACAAAGCTCGAAATCGCTCCCAGATCGTTGTGCACGGAGAGCAGCTTGCTGGCCACGGCTCCGGCTTCAGAGAGCTGGCCGGTCTGCAAGTAAGCTTTGAGCAGATCGCGCAATCCGTCGGGATTGGAATCGATGTCAGTAACTTTTTGCAGGACCGCAACCGCTCCGGCAGCGTCGCCCGACTCGATCATGTTCTTGCCCTGCATGAGCAAGGCATAGGTATTGCCGGGATCGAGAGTCAGCATGCGCTGCAGAATTTCTTCGGCGCCGCTCAGCGATCCTTTGGAGCGCAGGCTTTCGGCTGCGGCGGAGAATATCTGCCAGGCCTCTGTTTTTTTACTAAGTCGCAGATACACTTCCGCCAGGCGGACCCGCATGTTGCTGTTTTCCGGATCCATTTCCAGAATCTTCTGGAAGATGCGAACCGCATTCTCGAGTTCGCCAGCCTTCAGGAATTCTTCCGCGACTTGCAGATACTGGGCGCGGGCGTCATTGAAAAGACCTTGCTGGGAGTAAAGCTCGGCAAGTTTCAGCAGGCTCTCCAAAGAGCTCTGCAGCTTGCAGATCTTCTTGTACATGGCGATGGCCTTAACCGTGAAACCCTGGCTGGCATAGGCATCGCCCACAGTTTTGAAGCACACGGTCGCTTTATCGGTTTCGCCGAGGCGGGAATAAAGGTCGCCCACTGTGTTGGTAACCGTCAGATCCTTGGCGTCGTTCTTGAGGACCTTTTCGTACTCAGCAATGGCGTTCTGGATTTTGCCCTGCTGGACGTACTTCTCCGCATTGTTAAGAGCCTTTTGCTTGTTGAACCCAAACAACGCCATAAGAGTGCGAACTCCAGACCCTAGTCTTGGCGCCACAAGCGCCGAAAGTTCGGGAACTTTCCCCGGTAGGCTACGACAGGTACCACCGGCATGCTCCGAAGGCCATCCCACAAATTGGCAGATGGACCTACCGGACAAGGCCAATTGTACGTCTGGAAGTCATGAACTGCATGGTTACCAAGGGTTACCAGAAGGGAGTGTACGAATGGGTTACCAAGGGAATCAGCAGGAGAAATGATAGACCCTAGAGTCGGCGATTTCCCGTTGAGTGCTCGATAGTATCAATGCGCTATAGGAAGTGCCGGAAGGGCGGTGTAATTTCGGCCGATTCTAGAAAAACCGCGAACGAGAAGCAATATTGTTATGGCTTGGATTCGAACCGTTTCGCTGCCCGAGGCGGACGAAAAGCTGCGCCGTGCGACTGAGGGCAAGAAGCTTCTTTATCCGAAAGAATATGGTGACCGCCATGCGCCGTTCTAGCGCACCGTGATACCGTTTCTGCGAAAATCTTGATAACTTCTCCTGACAACTTCTAAAGATCCGCACGGCGGATGTGCGCTTCTTCCCTTCTGCTACTAAACTTGCCTAGAGGCACAGAGCCGGTTGTTTCTTCACGCCTTCACTTCATGGCTGAATCAATCGCAGAATTCTTTCTGGAAACTTTTCAAGCGCATGGCGACGAGTGCGCCTACCGGCAGCGTCGCGGATACCGTACCGAATCGTTTACTTATCAACAGATACTGAAGATGGCCTTCGCCTTTGCCCACAATCTGGAAACGCGGGGTATCTCCAAGGGCGAACGGGTAACGCTGTGGGGCGAGAACTCGGCCCAATGGGTCGCGGCTTTTTTCGGATGCGCTCTGTGCGGTGTGATTGTTGTGCCCATGGACGACGGTGCCTCGCTCGATTTTGCCATGCGAGTCTCACAGCAAGTTTCCGCCAGGTTGCTGGTTGCTTCCCGGCGTCATGCGACAGAGTGCGTCGCGCAGAAATTCGAAGCGGTGACTGTCAGTCTGGAAAATCTCGGCCAGACGGGCGAGCCGACATCCGATGCGCCGCCGAAGGTGGTAGTAGGGCGGGGCGACGCACTCCAGATTGTTTTCACGTCGGGCACGACGGCCGAGCCGAAAGGCGTGATCATCACTCACGGGAACGTTCTGTCGAACATCGATCCTCTGCAGCACGAAATGCGCGCTTATCTGAAGTATGAGCGCTGGGTGCATCCGATGCGCTTTTTTAACTTGCTGCCGCTTAGCCACGTGTTTGGCCAGTTCCTGGGAATGTTTCTTCCGCCACTGCTCGGCGGTACGGTAATTTTTCAAGACGAGCTGAAACCCTCCGAAGTGGTGAACACGATCCGCCGCGAGCGCGTCTCGGTGTTGGTGAGTGTGCCGCGGATGCTGCAATCGTTAAAGCACAAAATCGAACGCGATTTAGAAGACCGCGGCGAAAGCGAAAAATTTCAGCAGCGGTTTCGGGTGGCTCGAGGGCAACACTTTCTGCGGCGCTGGTGGAGGTTTCGCGCGATTCGCCGACAGTTTGGCTGGAAGTTCTGGGCCTTCATTTCAGGCGGTGCCGCTCTGGATAACGTAACGGAGGAATTCTGGGACCGGCTGGGATACGCGGTGATCCAGGGATACGGACTTACAGAGACGACGTCGCTGGTCAGCGTGAACCATCCGTTTCGCTTGGGCAAGGGATCGATTGGGAAAGTATTGCCGGGGCGCGAAGTAAAACTCGCGGAAGACGGCGAGATTCTGGTTCGCGGCGGAGGGGTGGCGTCTGGATACTGGGATGAACAGGGTTCGCACCAGGTCTCGGACGCGCAGGGATGGTATCGAACGGGCGATATTGGTGCGCTCGATGAAGGCGGCAATCTTTATTTCAAGGGACGCAAGAAAGAAGTGATCGTCACGCCGGGGGGTATGAATATTTACCCCGACGATCTTGAGGCGGCGTTGCGTAAGCAACCGAAGGTGAAGGATTGTGTGGTGGTTGGAATTGAGCGCGACGGGAATGCGGAGCCGTGCGCGGTGTTGATTCTGTGGGGCGATGGCCGCCGGGAAAATGTAAAGCTGGAAGAGGTGGTCAAGCGGGCGAATCAATCGTTGGCCGAATATCAACGAATGCGTATCTGGATTCTGTGGCCGCAGGAGGATTTTCCCCGGACAAACACGCAGAAGCCGCGGCGAAACGTGATCGCAGAAGTCGCGCAGAAGCAGTTGCTGGGGCAGCCCGGCGAAACTGGCGCGAAGACGCCGCTCGCTGAGTTGATTGCGCGGGTTACTGGTCGATCGACGACGGGATTCAGTGAAGACGCGTCTCTCGACTCTGACCTGGGACTGAATTCGCTCGATCGCGTGGAATTGTTAAGCACGCTGGAAGACCGCTATCAGGTAGACCTGAGCGAGAGCCGCTTTGGCGCTGTGCGCACGGTGGGAGATCTGGAACGAATGCTGCGTGGAAACGAAGCGTCGGGCCCGGGATATCACTATCCCAACTGGACCTTGCGCTGGCCGGTGACCTGGGCTCGGCTGCTGGCGCACTATTTGCTGATGCGTCCTGCGATTCTGCTCCTGGGGCGGCCGCGAATCGAAGGGCGCGAACATTTGCGTGAGATGAAGGGGCCACTTCTGGTGGTTTCGAATCATATTGGAGATGTTGATCCGGGATTTATTTTGACGGCGCTGCCGGCTCGTTTTCGGCATCGGCTCGCCATCGCGACTCGCGGAGAGGCGCTGGAAGCGCTGCGTACGCCTGCACCGGAGCGCGGATTTCTAGGACGGATTTACGATCGCGTGAAGTGGATTTTGGGAGTGTCATTGTTGAATTTATTTCCCCTGCCACGCGAAGCAGGCTTCCGGCGCAGTTTCGCCTATGCCGGCGAGGCGGTCGATCGCGGCTACAACGTACTCGTGTTTCCAGAGGGTCGATACACCACCGACGGAAAAATGAATCCATTCCGCGCCGGGATTGGGCTGCTGGCAGAAAATCTAGGCATTCCGGTTCTGCCCATGCGAATTGACGGATTATTTGAAGTGAAGAAAGCCGGCAGGAAATTCGCGAAGCCCTGGACGATCACTGTCCGGATTGGCGAGGCGATGAAGTTTTCGCAGGGCACCGACCCTCAGCAGATTGCGGCGGAGGTACAGAAAGCAGTCGAGGCCCTGTGATTTGTTTCGCTAAAGCGATCAATTAGCCGCATCGACCTTATTCTTCGTCTGCCTGCGGTTCTTCCTGATATATGTCCGTTTCCAAATGGAGCTCAGGGATGTTCGCTTCCCGCATCGCACCGTTGAATGCGGGCAAATCCGTGTTCTTGAAGTCATTCCAACGCTTCATAACATCGGCGCTTTCCCGCTGCGTCGCCGACATCGCTTCCACTTGGGTAGAGGTTGGTTCGGCATCTGCCTGCCACACTTCCGAGTAGAGCGTGCCGGCTTGCCCGTTGACGCGGCCGAGCGTGACATCTTGAGACACCGGCGCGAAAAATCCGCCAGCAGCGCCTAACAGAGCATTTAATTTTTTCTCGAAGGCTTCCATCGGCTCTTTAGTTGAGGTATTCGCTTGCGCGCTGAGCTTTTCGAGTTGAGCGCGAATCGATCCGCCTTGACGCAAGGCTTCTCCAGTTGCATTCATGATGGCAGCCATGCGCGTTTCCGCCTGAAATTTCTTATCGAGACCTGCCGCTGAAGTTTTGACTCGCGGGTCCATCTTGATGATCAGCGCGGCGGTAGAAGTTTTTCCGTCGACCGAAAGGCGGACTGAATAGGTTCCAGGTAATACCGTCGGTCCTAGAGGGTAACGAGGCGTATCGTGCGGAATTGCGGAGATGGGATAGTCGTGGCGCGGAGAGACTGGCGCCGGATAATGCAAATCCCAGATCCAACGGTGCATTCCAGCCTCGGTCGAAAGATGGCGTGGCTCGCGAACCCAATACAGCGGGATCAGCTGCTTCTGCAGTTCTTCCTGGGTAATGTCGGGTTTGTCGGTGTTGGAAAAACGGCGTATCAAATGTCCGTGCCCATCCAGAATTTCTAGCGTCACGGTAGAAGCTGATGCGGGCAAATAATAGTCAACGATGGCTCCATCGGGCGGATTGGCGGCCGCGGGCTCGTCGGGCGGAAGCGGTGTGTCAGTGTAGGTATCGCGCTGCACACGGTAAGCAGGTGCGGGGGCAAATAAATGTACCCCGTTTGCGATCGTCGCCGCAGTTTCGCGCAACAGCACGATGTCGTCGAGAATCCAGAATGAACGGCCATGCGTGGCCACGATCAAATCGTTTTCATGAATCCACAAATCGCGCATGGAAGTATGCGGCAGATTCAGTTGCAGCGACTGCCAGTGGTCGCCGTCGTCGAACGAAACCCAGACAGCATTTTCCGTACCTGCGAACAACAATCCCTTGCGCACCGGATCTTCGCGTACCGTATCGACCGGGCCAAATTCAGGCAGGCCGGCAGTGATCAGCATCCAATTCTTTCCACCATCGTGCGTGCGGTAAATGTAAGGATGCATGTCGTTGATACGGAATCGGCTGACGGAAGCGTAGGCGGTCTGTTCGTCGAAGTGCGACGCCGAGATTTGCGTGACCTTGCTCCAGGCAGTGAGTTCTTTGGGCGTGATGTTCGACCAATCCTTTCCGCCGCTGCGCGTAATCCACAATTGGCCGTCGTCGGTACCGGCCCAAAGCGTGTCGAGAGTTTTGAAAGACGGTGCGAGCGCGTAAATTACGCCGCGTAGTTTATCGGCGCCCTTGGGAACCAGCGTTCCGACGCTTTCGGGCACGCCCGGATTCTCGCGCGTTAAGTCTGGGCTGATCGGTTGCCAGGAATTGCCGCCATCGGTAGTTTTGAAGAGCACATTGGTGGCGAAATATAAAACGTGCGGGTCCACCGGCGAGAACATCAGCGGCTCAGTGCGGTCGGTGCGGTATTTCGGATTGCGCAGTGGAATCGGTGTGACGTTTTGCACTTGCCCCGTAGAAAAGTGGAACTTGGAAACTTCGGTTCTGCCGCCCCCGTAGATCACGTCAGGATCGAGCGGATCAGGCGCGACGTAGCCGTACTCGATCACGCCCACGGGATGCCAGTCTCGGAAGGTAATGGCGCCATCGTTGCCGCGACTCAGCGTGCAGGCCGAACCACTTTCTTGTTGTCCGCCGCATACCTGATACGGAAACGTATTCGTAGTAATGGCGTGATAAAACTGTGCTGTGGGCTGGTTGTACCAGGAACTCCAACTCGCGCCCTGATTCACGGTAATGATTGCGCCCTGGTCACTGACGATCAGAATAATGTTGCCGTTATTGGGATTGATCCAAAGATTTTGATAGTCGTCGCCGCCGGGCGCGCCGCGGAATCCCGACCAGGTCTTGCCACCGTCGGCCGAGCGCATGGTGACCGTGCTGACCACGTAGAGCAAGTCAGGGTTTTTCGGATCAACTTTAGGAATGGGGAGATCGCCGCCGCCGATGCGTCCCGATGGGCGAGGATCATTTGTGATCTGCGCCCACGAGTCTCCGGCGTCGTCCGAGCGGTACACGCCCAGCTTTCCCGAGGCGGTGGAAAGCGTCGCGTAAAGACGGCGTGAATCGTTGGGTGCAATGGCAACGTAAATTTGCGACAGATCTTTGGGCAGTCCGTTCGCCAACGGATGCCAGGTGCTGCCGCCGTCGGTCGATTTAAAAAGGCCGCCTCCGGAACCATTGAATTCATTGCCATCTTCCCACGGACCCTCGCGCACCTCCCACATCGAGGCATAAACCACGTCGGGATTGGAGGAATCGATCTCAACATCGGAGCCGCCCGTGTTTTCGTCCTTCGAAATAACTCGTTTCCAGTTTTGACCGCCGTCGGTCGAACGATAGATTCCTCGCTCTTCGCTGGACCCGTAAGGATGGCCGAGCACTGCCGCGAAAACTCGATTCGGGTCGCGCGGATCGACGGCAAGTGAGGGAATTTGTTGCCCGTCCCGCAGTCCAAGATGAGTCCATGTCTTGCCGGCGTCGGCGGATTTGTAAATGCCGTTGCCAACGGAAAGATCGGGACGATGCAATCCTTCGCCGCTGCTCACATAAATGATGTTGGGATCGGAAGGAGCGACGGCGATGGCGCCGATGGATTGCGTGGATTCGTGATCGAAGATCGGATTCCAGGTACGGCCATAATCGTCTGATTTCCAAACTCCCCCATTCACCTGACCGATGTAAAACACGTTGGGCTGGCTGGGCACACCAGCCGCGGCTCGAGTGCGGCCGCCACGAAACGGGCCAATCATGCGCCAGTGCAAATCCTGATAAGTATTTTCGGGAACCTGCGGCCAGCTTGCGGTTCCGGCGAGAAAAAGAACGAAACACACCAGTAGACGTAGAACCACGTGGAATCGGTTCACTTGGCGCCCCCTCTGAAATCAAATGGAAAACTACCTAGAGTAAACCAAAATGGCAGTGAGCGCGCGGCCGCTGCCGGGATTGCCTGCAGATCAGCTTAAGTTTCTTTACCAAGGTGCTGGTTACTGCTTCGCGATCTGGCCGCGCTTGCGCGCTTCTTCACACGCCTGGACCGGATCGCGCCCGGTGACTTCTTTGTACCAGGCAGGATGGAACGTCCAGGCCCACGCTTCGCTCACCGCGCCACGAATCATCGCCTGAAACGTGCCGGGTTCTCCGATAGTGCTGAGGTAAATGTGGATGAAGATTCCGCCCAGCATGATCACGGCGGAGATGTCGTGGAGAATATAGCTAATTGCCACAGGCCAGCATCCGAAGGTGCGCGCGCCCTTCCACAAAATAATTCCGGTGATCAGAAAAACCACTGAGCCGCCGACGATCTCCCAGAATTGCGCTTTCTGCCCCCCGTTGAAGAAGCCGGTGTCGGGAGGATCCTGTTTTTCTTTGCCGCTGACGGTGCTTCGCAAATTGCGAATCCATTTCGTGTCCGCTGCAGTCCATGTCATCGGCTGAATCCAGTTCAGCATTTGTAACGCGAAGAAAACCACGAATCCCAGGCCAAACCAGGGATGCATGGCGCGTGCAAGTGGGCCGCCTCCGAAAATGGGAGTGAACCAGCGGAAGAGCCACGGCATGTAAATTCCGAAACCGGTGAACAACGCGAGGAAAAAGAATAGAGCGACCATCCAATGCAAGAAGCGCGTATAAACCCGATGCCGCAGCAATTCGCCCTCGTAGACTTCGTTCTGCCCCATCCGGTCGAAGGCGTCGCGAGCTTTATCGTCGAAGCGTTCAATGGCAGTCGACATCAGATCTCCTTCTCTCGCGGCGTAGAGTCTTTTAGCGGCGGCTGCGGTTGCGGCAGTCGCGGCCCCACCGTCACGTAATGGAACAGCACGCCTACTAATCCGAACAGCGCGAAGGTCCCGAGCACGGGTTTGAACAACCACTTCCAGACCGTATAGCTCCATGGGATGACCGGATTTCTCGGCAAGCCCCCATAGCGCTCCGGATTCTCCGCGTCATGCAAAACGTAAACTACGTGCGTGCCGCCGATTGATTGCGGATCGTACACGCCGGCTTTTTCGAATCCAAAATTCTCGCGCAGTTGTTTGGCGCGCTCTTCCGCGATGTATTTCATGTCGTCTTTGGTGCCGAACTTCAGGCAGCCCGTAGGACACGCTTTGATGCAGGCAGGCTCCAAGCCTCCGCCGACGCGATCGGAGCAAAGCGTGCACTTATACACCTTTTTCGTTGCGGGATTAAATTTCGGAATGTCATAGGGACATCCCGAGACGCAGTACTCACAGCCAATGCAGTTTTCCTGCTGGAAATCGACGATGCCGTTGGTGTACTGAACAATCGCGCCATCCGCGGGACAAGCGCGCAGGCAGCCGGGATCGGCGCAGTGCATGCACTGGTCCTTGCGCATGAGCCACTGGATGGTACCGTCTTCACGCTGGTGCTCGTTGAACTTAATCAGGTTCCAGAAATTCCAGCGCGTGGCTGGCATTGTCTGATAGGTATTGTCGAAGGTGGTGGGACTGAACGGCATGTCGTTCCATTCGACACAGGCGACCTCGCATGCCTTGCAACCAATGCAAATCGTGGTGTCGATGAGCTTGCAGACTTCGGCATCGCGCTGCATGTCGAAGCCGGGCGACGGCCCGGAGTGTCCCGAGATTTGCTTGATCTGAAGTGTCTTCCGGTCGCTCATTCTGTGTGCTCGTTGTTTCGGGCCACGCGCCTCTACACCTTTTCGATCTTCACCAGAAATCCTTTGAACTCGGGCGTGAATGCATTCGGATCGATGACCGTCGGAGTCAACTGATTTGTCAGAGTCCTTGCTGTTTTCCCTTCGTCTTCCGCAATGCCACGGAATCCCCAATGAATGGGAATGCCGATCTGAAACATTTCTTTGCCGTCGATCTTCATCGGCCGAATGCGGCGCGTGACCATGGCTTTGGCGATATAGTGGCCGCGCGCGCTTGTGACTCTGACTTTTTCTCCCCCGGAAATTCCCATGCGATCGGCAAGTTCGGCTGGAACTTCCACGAACGGCTCGGGAACTAGTTGCACGTTCATGGGATTGTTCTTGGTCCAGTAATGATAGTGCTCGGTCAATCGGTAGGTGGTGCAAATTACGTTGAATTCCTGACCGGGCATCGCGTACTTGTCGGCATCGGTTTTGTATTTCTTCACCACCGGATTCGTGGATTGATTCGGATGAAGAGGATTTAGAATCGGGCTCTCGATCGGTTCATAGAACTCGGGAAATGGTCCGTCCGCCATCGCTCCCAACGGTACGAACAAGCGGCCAATCCCCTCCGGATTCATAATGAACGGTCCCATGTGGTCTTTCGGCGGAGAATCGGCCTTGAAATCGGGAACGTCCACTCCCGCCCAGGAGTTTTTCGATTCATCCCACCAGACCTGCCGTCGAGTCGCGTCCCACGGTTTGCCCTCAACATCGCACGAGGCCCGGTTGTAGAGCACCCGCCGGTTCAACGGCCAAGACCACGCCCAGTTCGGATAGACTCCCAGGCCGGATGGATCTTCGGTACCGCGGCGCTGCGTCATTGCACCGGCTTCAGTCCACGATCCGCAGTACAGCCAATTGCCGGAGGAAGTTGTGCCGTCGTCTTTGAGCCAGGCGAAGCTCGGCAACTGTTGTCCCGCTTTGATGGTCGTATTCGTTTTCGGATCGGTGATGTCCGCAGTCGCTTTTCCGTTGATCTCCTTGGCGACTTCCGACAATGACGGACTGTATGGATTTGTGTACGCGAACGATGCATTCAGGATCGGATCAGGAAATTTTCCGCCGTCCTTCTGATAAAGCTCGCGTACCTTCAAAAAGATCGTCGCCAGAATTTCCTGGTCCAGCTTGCACTGTCCCGGAGGGGGTAGCGCGACGTTCTTCCATTGCAGCCAGCGCGCCGAATTTACAAACGTTCCATCCTTCTCAGCAAACCCCGCGCCCGGAAGCCGGTACACGGTCGTATTGATCTGCTTCATCTCGTCGGTCGAGATGCCCGGAGCCTGCCAGAATTCGCTGGTCTCGTCCGGATAAATTTCGCAAACCACCAGCCAGTCCGCCTTTTTCAGGGCGTTGATATTCTTCTCGGAATCCGGCCCAATCATGACGCCGTTCATGCCGAAGGCGAAGATGCCCTTCACCGTGCCTTCGTACATGTCGTTCCAGATGTTCACCCACGAATAGTTGCGGTCGATCTTGGGCACATAGTGAAAGGCGTAGTCGTTTTCCTTGGTCGCGGCCGGACCGTACATCGCCTTCAGAAACGACACCGCAAACTTCGGCGTGTTCGACCAGTAGTTAAAGGAATCCCAGGGATCCGGTTTCGCAACCGTGGGAGTGATGCGCTTCAGGTAGGTCGCCAGATCGGTATCAGTGGGACTCGGCATCTTCAGGTAGCCCGGCAGATTGTCGAAGATGCCGGCCATATCGGTCGCGCCCTGAATGTTCGAGTGCCCGCGCAGCGCGTTGACGCCTCCGCCCGCCCGCCCAATGTTTCCCATCAGGAGCTGTATCATCGCGGCCGCACGGATGATCTGCGTGCCAAAGCTGTGCTGCGTCCAGCCCACCGCATAAATAATCGTGGCGACCTTCGTCATGTCGCCGTCTTTGCGGACGGACGTAAACAGATCCACCGCCTTCAGAAATTGGTCCCGCGGAATGCCCGTGATGCGCTCCACCATCTCCGGCGTATAGCGTTCATACTGCTTCTTCAAAAGTTGAAACACGCAGCGTGGATGCTGCAAGGTCAGATCGTAAGCCGTCTTCGGTGGCAATAGCGGTACTGCCGCGGCTCCGCCTTTCGCCCCCGCCGGACCCGCTCCTTGCAGGCCCTGCCCCTGGCCGGTATCGCTGCCCTTAGCGTGCGCGGCTTGCTCTTGTTGAGCCGCAGGCGTCGGCATGACCGGCTTCCCCGCCAGATCTCCGCCTTCTTCGTAATTCCACGTAGCCTTGTCGTAGACCTGCTTCTCCGCATCAAAGCCGGAGTACAGCCCGTCGTCGGGAAGCTTGAATCCATCCTTGATGATGAACGCCGCATTCGTGTAATTGACCAGATAGTCGTGGGCAATGCGATTGTTCTGAATGGCGTAATGAATGAGCCCGCCCAGAAAAGCAATGTCGGCCCCAGCGCGGATCTGGAGATACATATCCGCGGTCGCGGCCGTGCGCGTCAGTCGCGGATCGACCACAATCGTCTTCGCGTTGCGATGCAGCTTGGCTTCAATGGCCCATTTGAAGCCGCAGGGATGGTTTTCGGCTGGATTCCCACCCATGATCAACATCATGTCAGTGTTCTTGATGTCGATCCAGCCATTGGTCATTGCGCCGCGTCCGAATGTTGGCCCCAAACTGGAGACCGTAGGGCCGTGTCAAACCCGGGCCTGGTTTTCCAGGTAGCAGACCCCCAGGCTGCGCATGCTTTTGACCGCCAGATAATTGAACTCGTTGGTGTCGGTGCAGCCGCCCGTGAACGCAATTCCCTCGCAGCGATTCACGGTATGTCCGTTCGCATCTTTCTCAATGAAGGAATCGTCGCGCGTCTTCTTTACCTTTTGAGCGATTTCGGCGTACGCCTGATCCCACGAAATGTCTTCCCACTCGGTCGCTCCCGGCCGCCGCACCTGCGGCTTCAGCAGCCGCCGGTCATTCATAATGTCTTGTTCCAGCGACGATCCCTTAGGACAAAGCGTTCCGCGGTTAATCGGATGATCGGGATCACCCTCCACGTGCACCACCTGGGGAATCGCATTCTTCGCCTTATCGCCCAGCGTGTAAATGATCACGCCGCAACTTACCGAGCAATACGGGCAAGTACTGCGCGTCTCGCTGGCGCGCGAAATTTTCAGATTCTGAGTTTGGGCGTAGACGGGAGTCAGGTCGAATCCCAGCGTCGAAATACCCACTCCGCCAAGGATGCTGCCCTTCAGAAATGTTCTGCGGGAGAATTCCATTAAAACCTCCGGCGATCAGTCTGCGCATCCAGCCTTAGACAGCCGATTCGCGCCTTCTGACGTCGAGAACTATAAGCCCAGACCGCAAAGCGGTCAATGGAAAGAATCCGTATTCACATTCTATTCACAAATCGACACGGCTCCGGCGTAAGATCGCAGGCGCAGGCTTGGCACTCCTCCAGCTTGCCTTGGAATGGAAGCCGGCCGTGCACGAAACATAATCGCTGCGGCTTCCAAAGCAAACAATCTGTGAAACGCGAATGCTATAATGCGAAATTCACTTACAGCCAACGTCGTAGCGCGTTTGTGGCCGCGCTTGCCATTTCACTCGAGACACCATTCAATCTGACAATGACTGTCTCTTCCTGGCAGCGTCGTATCCAGCGCGCGGAGGAGCTTGCCCGCGAGCATCCATTCGCCAGGGAAATGCTCGGCTACTACGCTCACGTTGCCAGCTATCAGCAAGACTTAAATCGGCGGCTGGCCAACGGGCTCCCTGGAGAATCCCGATCTACCTTTCACGCCGAACTCAGTGCGAATGAAGTGGAGACTCTCAGTTCCAGATTTGAGTCATTTCTTTCTGTAGCGGAAGCGCATGGTCCGAAGTCGTTGGGCGAATTGAGCCGCGAATTGCGCACGCGCGGCAAGAGCTTCTGTTCCGAGTTGCTGCAACATGTCTGGATCGCCCCCTCATTCTCCGACGCACAAGGCCTGCTGGCCTTAGCATTTCTTCAGCCCTACGCTGAACTTTTGCGTTCTCGAGCGCCTGCTCACCCGGCTCGCAGCGCGCTCGCGCTGTGTCCGTTTTGCAATCGCAAGCCTGGCCTGGGAGTTTTGCGGCAGATGGGAGATGGCGGCGCGCGTTCCATGATCTGTTCTTTTTGCCTCGCCGAATGGGAATTTCGCCGAATTGTTTGCCCGGGGTGCGGCGGTGAAGACGATAAGAAGCTTTCGGTATTCACCGCCAGCGAATTCGATTACATCCGCGTGGAATGTTGTGACGCGTGCAAGACCTATATCAAGAGCGTGGATCTCACGAAGAACGGACGCGCCGAACCGCTCGTCGACGAACTCGCCTCGGCACCCCTGGATCTATGGGCGCGAGAACACGGTTACGCCAAACTGCAAAATAACCTGCTGGGGATGTAATTTTGACTCCCACTTCATTCTCCGGTAGCCTGTCGCTTTCCCCAGCCTGTCGGTCACCTTATGAGTTCGGCTTCGCCAGCAATTTCGGTGCAGGGCCTCAAGAAGTCCTATGGACCGGTCGAGGCCGTGAAAGGAATCGACTTCGAAATTCAGCAGGGCGAAGTCTTCGGGCTGCTGGGACCTAACGGCGCTGGCAAAACGACGACGGTTGAAATTCTCGAAGGACTGCGCGCGCGCACAGGCGGTCAGGTCACTGTCCTCGGTTTCGATCCCGACAAACAGCGCCAACGGCTTAAAGATCGCATCGGCGTGTGCCTCCAGGCAACGAATCTGCCGGCGAAAATTCGAGTTCATGAAGCGATGGATGTATTCGCGTCCTTTTATAGCCGCAACGTCAATCCTGAACAGTTGCTCAAGCGGTTGCAGCTCGAAGAAAAGAGGAATGCCTTTTATGAAACCTTGTCTGGAGGTCAAAAGCAGCGGCTGGCGCTGGCTTTGGCGCTGATTAACGATCCGCAACTCATTTTTCTCGATGAGCCTACCACCGGGCTCGATCCGCAGGTCCGGGCTGAAATTCACACACTGCTCGAAGAGTTAAAACGGGAACAGAGAACGATTCTACTGACCACGCACTACATAGAAGAGGCTGAGCGCTTGTGCGACCGAGTTGCCATCGTTGACGAAGGCCGGATCATCGCGCTCGATACGCCGAGCCGCCTGCAGCAGCAAAGCCGCAATGCGTCGAGCATTGTAGTAACTTGCGCCACGCCGTTTCCTGAATCCAGGCCGACATGGGCGCAAGCTACCGAGAGCATTCTGGATTCCACTGGCCATACACTGACCGTACACTCGCGGCGCCCAGCAGCTACGCTTGTCGATCTGGTCAAGTGGATTGACCAGCAAGGGCTCGAACTCACCGACGTTCGCCTGAAACAGCCGAGCCTGGAAGATGTCTTCATCGAGATGACCGGAAAGAGCCTGCGCCAATGAAAAGCTACAAGGCTCTTATCGCGATCGACCTGAAGCTGGCTCTGCGCAACCGTTCTGTCATTTTCTTCAACTACCTTTTCCCGCTCATTTTCTTTTTCATTTTCGGAGAGGCGATGCACGCCGAGCGCGGCGCGGCCATCACCATGGTCATCGCCATGGTTCTGATTATCGGCATCCTTGGCAACGGCTTGATGGGCGCGGGTATTCGCGCTGTTCAGGAGCGGGAAGCCAACATTCTGCGGCGCTATAAAGTTACGCCCATCACTCCAGCTCCTTTGCTGATCGCTTCCGTGGTCACCGGCTGGATTCTTTACATGCCGAACGTGATTCTCATTCTCACGCTGGCACATTTTTTGTATGGAATGCCATGGCCCCAGTCAATGGGATCGATTCTGATTTTCATTTCCGTAGCGATTGCCGGCTTTCGCGCCATCGGCTTGATACTGGCTTCGGTTGTCAACTCGATGCAGGAAAGCCAGCTGATCGTACAGCTGATTTATCTGCCGATGCTATTTCTGAGCGGCGCGACGTTTCCACTATCCATGTTTCCGCCGTGGCTGCTGGTGATTACACAGTTCGTTCCCGCAAGTTACATGGTGACCGGCATTCAGGGAATGCTCTTACGGCACGAAGGACTTTGGGCGAATCGCGAGTCGATGTTAGCGCTCATTCTGACCACCGCCGTTGGCCTTTTTATCGCGTACAAGTTATTTCGCTGGGAAAAAGAAGAAAAGATTCGCGCCTCGGCAAAACTCTGGCTGCTGGCGGTGCTTGCTCCGTTTTTATTGCTGGGCGCATGGCAGATACACACGCGCAGCGGTATCGCGAAAACGAAGGTGTTGAATCGTCAACTCGCCCGCGGCGATACCTATCTGATACGCGGGGCGCGCATCTTTGTGGGCAGCGGCAAAGTCATTGAGAATGGAGCCGTTCTGGTGCGCGCCGGAAAAATTGCCGAAGTTTACGAAGGGGCCGGGCCGGAGCCGAAATCGGTAAATGCTGAAGTCGTAGAGGCTGTGGGCAAAACAATTCTTCCCGGCCTGATTGATGTGCACGTTCATCTGGGAGCGCCCGGCGGCTTCTATACCAACACGAGCATGTACGATCCGCGAAAGAATATGCTGCGCGAACTGGCTGCCTATCTCTACAGCGGAGTAACCACGGTGCGCAGTGTCGGTGATGGGTTGGACGGCGTGCTCAAGGTGCGAGCGACCGTCGACGGCGGAGAAGCTCTGGGTGCGGAGTTATTCTCGTGCGGGCCGATGTTCACTACGCCGGGCGGGCACGGAACAGAGTATTTCAAAGATCTGCCGCCCAATATTCGCGCCAACGCTGAAAAGCAATCCTTGCGCCTTCCAGCTTCCGTCGACGAAGCGCGGCAGCAAGTAGACGATCTGAAGAAGCGCGGCGTCGACTGTATCAAAGCCATTCTCGACGCGGGGGCCGGCGGCCGGGTTTTCAACCGTCTCGATACAGGACTGTTCGATGCTATTGCGCGCCAGTCTCATGCGGACGATCTGCCGTTGGCGGTGCATACAGGAGACGCCCGCGACGTTGCAGACGCGGTGCAGGCTCAGGCTGATTCGATTGAGCACGGATCGTTTCGTGAAGCGATTCCCGACGCGTTATTTGAGCAGATGGCCAAGCAGGGAACTTTCTACGATCCGACTTTGAGTGTGGGCGAAGCGTTCAAAGATTTCTCAGCCGGCAACGAGAGATTGCTAAAGCGATCGCTCGTGCAACAGGTGGGACCCTCCGAACTCCTGCAGGGGACTGAAGACGCTCTTTCTTCCAAGGATACGGAGGCGATGCGTGCCGACCTCGCACGCTACCCCATCGACATGAAGGTTGCCATTGAAAATCTGAAGCGCGCGCTGCAGCATGGAGTTCTGCTGGTTACTGGCAGCGATGCGGGGAACTTTCTCGTAATTCACGGCCCCACCGTGCAACATGAGATGCAACTCTGGGTGCAGGCTGGAATTCCCCCTTCTGTGGCATTGCAGGCCGCGACTTTCAACGCCGCCCGCTTGCTGCGGGCCGAAAAGAAAATCGGTTCCATACAGCCTGGCAACGACGCCGACTTACTCGTGGTCGACGGGAATCCGCTGGAAGATATCACCGCGACCGAGCGAATCTCGCTCGTCGTCTTTAAGGGCGAACGCATCGATCGCACAGAACTGTTCAACCAGCGCTAATCCGTTTCGGCCGGTGCGTTATCCTAAGAACGTGGCAGTTCGCTTTCCATCTTCCAAGGATCAGAAGCTAATCCAGATTGTGGATGCGGCTCTGGCCGATGCATCTCGCAAGAGCGGAGAATGGCTCGTTTGCCGGCCGGGATGTTGCCAATGCTGCGTTGGAGTGTTCTCGATCAATCAACTCGACGCGGCGCGGTTGCGCCGGGGGCTCGCCCATTTAGAGAAGACCGAGCCCGATCGTGCGGCGCGGCTACGACACCGTGCTCGCGAATCGGTCGCTCGCTTCGCGCCGACATTTCCTGGCGATCCTGTCAGCGGTGTGCTGAATGAAGGAGGCCATGCTAAGCAACGCTTCGCCGATTTTGCCAACGACGAGCCTTGCCCTGCGCTCGATCCCGTGACAGGAAATTGTGAACTCTACGAATCGCGCCCCATGACCTGCCGCGTTTTCGGGCCGCCGGTACAGTCTGAAGAAGGGTTGAGCGTCTGCGAACTTTGCTTTCATGGTGCTTCAGAGCAGCAGATTGCCGCCTGCGAGATGAAGCCGGATCCGGACGACCTGGAATCACGCTTACTCAAAGAATTCGAAAAAGAATCGGGAACACGCGGAAACACGATTGTCGCCTTCGCCCTGGCGTCGTGATTTGAATCAAGCTTGTTTTTTCTCTAGCTCCGCCCACCGCGCGTAAAGTTCGTCGACCTCGTGCTGCGCCGCGTCCAGTTCAGCGTGAGATCTGAGAAGCCGCGCGCTATCGCTGGCGATCGCGGGATCTTCCGCCTGGGCCCGCTTTAATTGCAGCACTTCTTCGGCGGCGGCGAGGCGACTTTCCATGCTGGCATACTCGCGCGCCTCAAGGTACGAAAGCTTCTTTTTCGAAGAAGCCGCTGATCTGGAGCCAGAGCTGTCGCGGGCGTCAGCTCGGGCGCGACTCTCCATCGATTGCGCGCGTTCCCCCTGCCAAACTTCCCACTGTGAATAGCCGGCAAAACGTTCGGCGCCGCCTTGACCATCCAGACCAAGCACGACAGTCGACACTCGATCGAGCATGTAGCGATCGTGCGTTACCAGCACCAGCGAGCCGCGAAACTCGAGCAGGCTTTCCTCCAGGATTTCGAGGGTCGGAATATCGAGATCGTTAGTCGGTTCGTCGAGCAACAAAACGTCAGCAGGCTGCAACATCAGTTGCGCAATCAAAACGCGAGCCCGTTCCCCACCCGACAGTCGCTCAACGGGTTGCTCGAGTTGTTCGCTCTTGAAGAGAAATTTCGCCGCCCACGACGCCACGTGCGTAACTCGATCCTGGTAGATAACCGAATCGCCCTCCGGGGCTAGCGCCCGTCGCAGCGTCACGCTGGGATCGAGTTCGCGTCGCTGGTCGAAATAAACGATGCGTAATTTGTCTGCTCGACGAATCTCTCCCTCTGTCGCGGCAACTTCTCCGCGTAACAGGCGCAGCAGTGTCGTCTTGCCGCTTCCGTTTGGCCCCACCAGGCCAACTCTCAGCCCGGCGGTAATGATGAAATTCAGTGCCTGGAACAGCCGTCGGCCTCCGATCTCATAGGCTACATTCTGGAGTTCGATCAGTCGCTTGGTCTTGCGATCGGTAGCCGAGAAATCAATTTGCGCGGCGCTGCTGCGGGTTCTGGTGTTGAGGTCGCCCAATTCCTCCATCAAATCGCCGGCTTTGTCGATGCGCGCTTTGGATTTTCTAGTGCGCGCCTTGGCGCCGCGGCGGAGCCATTCGATTTCAGAATGAACCAGGTTTTCCAGCGCCTCCTGCCGCTTCGATTGCGCGTGCAAAAATTCTTCTTTCTTTTCCAGGAATGTGCTGTATCGTCCCTTCACCCGCAACAATCCGTCGGGATAGACGCGGCTGAGTTCGGCCATTTCCGTCGCGACATTCTCCAGAAAATAGCGGTCGTGACTGATCACCACGCAAGCGAACGCGGCTTGCTTGAGCACCTCTTCCAGCCACTCGATGCCGGCCAAGTCGAGATGATTCGTGGGTTCGTCGAGCAGAAGAATCTCCGGAGCCTGCACCAGCGCCAACACAATCGCGAGACGTTTCTGCCATCCGCCGGAAAGCGCGACAGCTTCGGCTTCCAGATTCACGAAGCCCGCGCGTCCGAGTGTCTCAGCAAAACGCGTTCCGCGTTCCGACTCTGGCACCGCAGAACTGTTCATCGCAGCCTCGACCACGGAACGCACAGTGTCTTCTGAACGGAATTCCGACTTCTGTTCCACGTAGCTCAGGCGAATTCGCTTGCGGACAGCGATCTCTCCGTCATCAGTCTCTTCTGTGCCGGCAAGAATGCGGAGAAGAGTGGATTTCCCCGAGCCGTTGGGACCAATCAGCCCGACGCGATCTCCTTCTGACACTGTGAAGGACACGTTTTGGAAAAGAGGCTCGGCTCCAAAGGCTTTTGAAATGCTGCGAACGTTAATCAGCGGCGGCAATGATGTGATGGCTCCCTGAATGGTCTCGTTTCAGAGTATCAGGTAGCAGGATTGGATCCTCGGAATGGCAATTCGATTCGGTCGTTGTTGGGACTCTGGTCTCTTAGTTTCCTGTCGTGGGATGTCAAGGCAGCCGTCTTCGGCGCCGGCTACCAGGCGGGTTTGCCGTCTTTAAAACGCAATGTCAGCGTGTCCCCGCCTTTGACGACTTCGCGGGCAAGAGTCAGGTCTGCGCCATCTTGCTTAATTTTGGAGCCGGTGACCTCAACCTCATCATTCGCTTTGAAATCCACGCCCATGTCGTCGAGAAATTTCTTGGGACAAAGAAATATCTGCATGGCATCCGGCCCGCTCTTCAACACGAGGTATGCCACCGGTTTTGCGCCGGACGGAGGAACGAACTTCAGTTCTTCAACGATTCCCTTAAACTTGCCTTCGGTGGCGGGATCGTATTTTGGCAGTGCCTGGGCAAACGCGGAAGTGGCCAGAAAACTGATTACCGCAAGTTTCAGGAGTCGGTTATAAAGTGGGGCGCAGGAAGTCATCGTGGGCCTCCATTCCCGCGAATCGTAGGCCTTCCCAGAGGGAAAAGCAATGTGATTATCTGAAAGTGATTATCTTAATGTGACTATCTTAGTGTGAATATCCTGGAATACTCTTCTGGGACGCTACCATCGTTTGAATCCGGCGAGTTCTAGGGGCGCGAACTTGAGACTATGAGGATAAGCTGTTTCCCGGTTTAGTGCTCGACGCCATGATGATGACTGCCATGAAGAGGACTGCGATGATGACGACTCACTGCGTGCGCACAATTTTTCGTTGCTTACTCTTAGGCGCAGCGGTTTTTCTTTGCGCCACATCGTTCACTCCACCTCTTTCTGCCGAAACGGGAGCTGAGGCCTGGCTGCGCTATTCGCGATTAGATAGGCAAACAGCCGCCGCTTACGAGCAATTTCCAGAGGCTGTTGTGCTTGGCGATTCGTCGGTGCTCAAAAGCGCACAACTAGAATTAGTTCACGGCGTGGCGCAAATGACAGGGAAGACTTTGCGCGTGAGCAACATTTTGCCTGATGCGAACGCCCTCGTGTTGGGAACGCTAACAGAACTGCGCGTCCTGGCTCCAGAACTACGACCGCCTGAAAAAATTAAAAACGATGGATATTGGTTGAAGATGACGAATATCCATAATCATCAATGTCTGATCGTCACCGCCGTCACAGATCGCGGAGTGCTGTACGGCGTATTTGAATTGCTGAGCAAGATCGCTCGCGGAGAAAACATAACCTCCATCGATGAATTACAGCAGCCTTTCGCGCCAATCCGTTGGGTGAATCAATGGGACAATCTCGATGGCCGCATCGAACGCGGCTACGGCGGTCGCTCGATATTTTTTGCCGATGGCAAAGTCCGCAGCGACTTAAGCCGTGCGGGACAATATGCCCGCTTGCTGGCATCCATTGGGATTAATGGATGCACGATCAATAACGTAAATGCTGCGCCCGGCGTTCTCGAAGACAGTTTCATTGCGCAAGTCAGCCGTATTGCAGACGTATTCCGTCCCTGGGGTGTAAGACTTTCCATCTCGGTCGATCTGAGCAGCCCCAAAGTGATAGGAGGCTTGGATACGTTTGATCCCCTCGATCCAAGAGTGGCCGAGTGGTGGCGTAAAAAGGTTGACGAAATCTACCGGAAGATTCCGGACTTCGGCGGTGTCGTCGTGAAAGCCGATTCGGAGGGTCGACTTGGACCCTCAACCTATGGCCGAACGCCCGCCGACGCGGCGAACGTAATTGCACGCGCGCTCAAGCCGCATGGAGGCGTCGTTCTCTACCGGGCCTTTGTGTACAACCACCATTTGGATTGGCACAACCTGAAGAATGATCGCGCGAAGGCTGCCTACGATAATTTCCGCCCCTTGGATGGCGACTTCGATGACAACGTTATCGTTCAGATCAAGAATGGTCCGATCGATTTCCAGGTACGCGAACCGGCGTCGCCGCTTTTCGCAGGACTGCGGCGCACCAATGAAGCCATCGAGCTGCAGATCACGCAGGAATACACAGGGCAGCAACGGCAGCTTTGTTTTCTCGTTCCCATGTGGAAAGAAGTTCTGGATTTCGATATGCGTGTCGATGGCAACGCTACGCCGGTGAAAGATCTCGTGGCTAGACGCGTTTTTCATCGCCCCGTCGGGGGATTTGTTGGTGTAGCCAACGTCGGCCTCGATGCCAATTGGCTCGGCAGTCCATTAGCCATGGCGAATCTCTTTGGCTTCGGACGGCTGGCGTGGAACCCCAATCTCAAAGCCGAAAATATTATCGACGAATGGACGCGACTCACCTTCGGCACTGATCCGCTGGTGGTTAAGACCATCAGTGAGATGCAGCTCAGCTCCTGGCACGTTTACGAAAGCTATACGGGGCCCCTGGGCGCGGGAACGCTGACCAACATCCTGGGAAATCACTACGATCCCGGGCCGGAGTCCTCGGAAGACAATGGCTGGGGGCAATGGCACCGCGCCGATCATCAGGGGATCGGCATGGATCGCACTGTGGCGACGGGCACCGGTTTTATTGGTCAATATCCGCCCGAGGTGCAGGTTTTCTATGAGTCTCTCACACGTTGTCCCGACAACTTGCTCTTATTTTTTCATCATGTGCCCTACACCTATGTTCTTCGTTCGGGAAAAACGGTGATCCAACATATCTACGATTCGCACTATGACGGCGCGGAGGCTGCTCGCGACTTTATTACCCAGTGGAAGGCAGTGGAAGGCCACATCGATGACGAGCGATATCGTGACATTCTGAGTCGGTTCCAGTATCAGGCGGGGGAAGCAGTTGTTTGGCGCGATACCATCTGCAACTGGATTTATCACCTTTCAGGCATTCCGGATAACAAAGGGCGAGTCGCGTTTCAGGCCCAGGCTGTGAGCGATCAGCATAATTAAGTGCGGCTTGGCTTGCGCAATTTGTCGGGTTCCGTTAACGTTTACGATTCTGTGGGCTTCAACCGCGATACTCGCGTTGAATCCCGTTAACTGAGTCAAGAAAACCGGGTTCATAGGGTTCGGAACAAAAGTTAAAACAAGTCATGCCGCGGATGAACCTCCGCGCCAGGACGCGGTCCAACAAAAAATGGGCAAGCCTCCCACCACTCTTCGTGACATTGCCAACGCTCTGGGCACTTCGATCGGTTCCGTGCATCGCGCTTTGCATGACAACCCCGGAGTAAGTCCTGAGACAAAAGAACGGGTTCTGCAAATGGCGCGAACCCTCGGATACCGGCCTAACCTTGCCGCCCGCTATCTATCTTCCAAGAAAACTTTGCGGATCTCCGTGAACACGCTGAAGGGAACCACGTCTTTTTGGGATGAGGTGCGCGCGGGTATTCGCGAAGAAGCCGCGTCGATCCTGCTGGAGAATATGGAGATTGAGTTTCGCACCTACCCTCACCTGGACGAAGGCGAGGAAGAGGCTTTTGAATCGGCCATCGCCGATGGCGTGGACGGAATCATTACCTTTCCCAGCCGTCCGCAAGTGTTAGGGCCTTGGATCGGTCGCGCTTCCCACGCCGGAATTCCTGTTGTTTGCGTCGCTACGGACGCTCTCCATAGCGGCCGTCTCGGAGTCGTATCTGTCGATACTCTAGCCAGCGGCTCCATCGCCGCTGATCTCATGGGAAGATTTCTGCGTGGGCAAGAGGGGTCCATTGCAATCACTCTGTTCGATATGGCGATCACGGAGCATGCCGAGAAGTGCGCTGCGTTTGAAAAGACTTTGCGTTCCTATTATCCCAACCTGCGTCTGCTGAAACCGATCGAAGATCACGGCGTGGAGTCGGAAGCGTATGGCAATTCTCGCAAAGTCTTTGAAGAATGTTCCAATCTGGCGGGAGTCTATGTGATGACGGAAGCCTCAATCCCGGTGTTGAATGCCGCCCGGGATGCGAACGTGCTGGAACGTCTGACCGTCATAACGACTGATCTGTTCTCCGATCTTGTTCCTTACATCCGCTCTGGCGCTGTGGCAGCGACCATCTACCAGCGTCCGAAGGCGCAGGGTCAAACGGCGTTTCGCATGTTGCATGAGTTCCTGGCTGAGGGCGTGAATCAATCGCATCAAGTCGCGCTGGCTCCGCATCTGGTGATGCGCGGGAATCTGGATTTCTTTTTGCACAGACAGTCTCAAGAGTCGGCCAAGGAACAAGTTGATCAGCAGCGAGAAACGTCGCACCAACTGGCCCGGGATTTCGCATAGCCCCAGCGCTCTCGCGCGAGATCCGGTTGTAGGTCAAGGAGGCAGCATTACATATCTAGGCATCGACGTCGGCACCAGCGGCACGCGGGCGCTGGCTATCGACAGCGTGGGGAAAATTGTTGCGTCTGGCTCCGAGGAACACGAGGCATTCCGCAGTCCACGTCCCGGCTGGGCGGAGCAAGATCCGCGAGACTGGTGGCGAGCCTGTGGTTTAGCGGTTCGCAAAGCGCTTGCTACTGCCAATGTTAGCGCTGACCGGATTGCCTGCGTCGGGTTCTCCGGGCAAATGCATGGCGCCGTACTGCTCGATCCAGACGATGAGGTCGTGCGCAGTGCAATTATCTGGTGCGATCAGCGGAGCGAGGCGCAGAGCAAGGAGCTTTCCGATTCTTTTGGCCGCGACGGCTTAATTCAACTGACTTGTAATCCTCCTCTCACTAATTTCACGCTTACAAAATTACTCTGGGTGCGTGAGACCGAGCCCAACAACTGGTCGCGCGTGGCGCACGTTATGCTGCCGAAGGATTACGTGCGATTTCGTCTGACCGGCGAACGAGCCATCGACGTGGCGGATGCCTCGGGAACACTTATGCTGGACGTGGCCAACCGCCGCTGGTCCGCGGAAGTCTTGCATAAGACGGAAATTGATCAGCGGTTGCTTCCGACGCTCTATGAATCGTCGCAAGTATGTGGGAAAGTTTCTGCCGCCGGGGCTGAGGCAACCGGACTGCGAGTGGGCACGCCAGTCGTAGCCGGAGCAGGAGATCAAGCTGCCGGCGCCGTTGGCATGGGAATAGCACGTGCCGGTGCGGTCAGCGCCATAATAGGAACCTCGGGCGTTGTGTTTGCTGCCACCGATCGTCCGGCGCTCGATCCTCAAGGGCGCTTGCACACCTTTTGCCACGCCATCCCCGGACGCTGGCATGTAATGGGTGTCACTCAGGCCGCCGGATTATCTTTGCGCTGGTTTCGAGATCGTTTTGGATTCGCAGCGCAGAATGCGCGCGATCCCTACGATATTCTCGCGGACGAAGCCAGTGCGGCTCCCGCTGGTTCAGAAGGTGCTTTGTGGCTGCCGTATCTGATGGGCGAGCGCACGCCCCATCTCGACCCGAACGCTCGTGCAGCGCTGCTGGGACTGACCGCTTCCCACACACGCGGGCATCTGATTCGCGCTGTCATGGAAGGCGTGGCGTACAGTCTGAAAGACACGTTCACGATTTTCGGGGAGATGCGGATTCCGGTGACCTCGATTCGACTTGGTGGCGGCGGCGCGAGGTCGCCGCTGTGGAGACAGATCCAGGCGGATGTATACGCACATGAAGTCGAAATCGTTGCGGCAGAGGAAGGTGCTGCCTACGGAGCGGCGATTCTGGCAGGCGTGGGAGCCGGCGCATGGAACTCAGTCGATGAGGCTTGCGACAGCGTCGTGCGCGTAGCGTCGCGCATCGCTCCGAATGCGGAAGCTTCGAAAACCATGCAAAGTTCCTACGCCACGTACCGGAAAATCTATCCTGCGCTCCGCCGGGTATTCGAGTAAACGAAGAGTTACTCCGGCAACTTTTGCTCTCCGCGAATCGTGAGCCGAGCAGTTGCCTGCGAGGCAGCGGTTCCCGGTTGTCCTCCGCCAGCGGTAATCGAATAGTCTCCCGCCGCAACCATTCGATCTCCCGTCTCGTTCACATAGCTCAAGTCACGCGGCTGCAGTGTGAGCTTTACATGCTGCGCGTCGCCAGTTCCTAAATGAACTCTGCTAAAGCCGCGAAGCGCCCGCAGAGGCGCGCCCGGCAACTTGGGAAAAGTGATGTAAAGTTCCACCACCTCATCTCCCGCGTGCTGCCCGGCATTCTTCACGTCTACATCGACTTCGAGTGGATTGCCGGCGTCGAGTTCCGTGCTCGATAGTTTCAGATTGCTATACTCGAATTTCGAATAACTGAGCCCGTAGCCGAAAGGATACAGAGGCTCTCCCTCGAAGTAGCGATAGGTACGGTTTTTCATCGCATAATCTTCGAATGGCGGTAACTGCTCGATTCCTTTGTAAAAAGTTACCGGCAGCCGTCCAGCAGGATTGTTCGTTCCCGCGAGGGTCTGCGCGATTGCCGTCCCACCTTCTTCACCCGAATACCAGGCTTCGAGAATCGCATTGGCATGATCGTTGGCCCAATTCACAGCCAGAGCACTTCCGTTCATCAGCACGACGACCAGCGGTTTGCCCGTTCCCTTTAAAGCGCCGAGCATAGCTTCTTCTTCTGCCGGCAGATTCAGGCTGGTGCGGTCGCCGCCCTTGAATCCCGGAACGTCCACCTTCATCTCTTCGCCTTCCAACCTGGATGTGATCCCGACCACTGCGACCACAACATCGGCTTGTCGCGCCGCCGAAGCCGCTTCAAAACTAGGATCGACGCTTATCGGCAGCCATACCAGCCTGGTGCCAAATCCGCCGCGCAGGAATTCGATCCTGACTGCATAGCGACGTCCCTTCTCCAGCGAAAGCGTAACTCCCTGCGAATTGGGGTCGTGCAACACCGCATCGTCGACAATTAATTTTCCATCGAGCCACATGCGATTCATCGAACCAACCAGCCCGATTTTATACATACCAGACTCGGCCGGAGTTAGAAAACCGGTCCAACGAGCGGAAAAATCTTTCATGCCCGGCGGGGGAACGATCGCGTTCGGCTTGGGATGAAAAAGTTGAAGGTCAATCACGGCATCGGTACGCACGACCTGCGGCGTTCCGCTGAAATCGCTGCCAGAGAAATATTCAGCCTTCAATCCAGACTTCCCATCGTCAGTCGAGAGTGCGGAATTGGGAATCACAGTTTCCTGACGCAGGAAGTTAGTTCCTGCAACATACGTTACCTGGGCCGATGAAAACTGCTTACGAATCCCTTCCAGCGCCGTCACCGCGTGCGACGCCGTCCCACTGTAATTGCCGTGCAGTACTTCCACGGAATCGGCCAAAGGTCCTACGACTAAAATCTTCTTCACGTTGCCTGAGAAGGGCAGCACTCCATCGTTCTTCAGCAGCACCATCGACTCCTGCGCTGTCTTCAGAGCCAGCTCTCGATGCGCAGCGCTGTCAATCTCCGAGTCTGGCGTCTGGGCATAGGGCACTGTATCGGGAGGATTGAACATTCCCAACCGCATCCGAGCCGTAAACAATCGCTTCAGGGCGATATTGATGTCAGCTTCGCTGAGCAATCCCTGTTTCACGGCATCCACGAACGGTTGGTAATCACGACCATCCTTGGCCACGGTGAAAAAGTCCGCACACTCGTTGTCCATGCCTTTCTTCAATGAGACGGCAGCGGCTTCCGCCTGGCTCTTCACAAAGTGGTGCCCTTGATAAATGTCAACAATCGCGTCGCAGTCTGACACCACGTAGCCGTTAAACTTCCAGGCGCCGCGCAATGTGTCCTGCAATAGAAAGGTATTCGCGCAAGCGGGCTCGCCATTCACGCGGTTATAAGCGCACATGATCGATTCCGCTTTGCCCTCGGTAATCGCGGCGCGAAACGCAGGTAGATAAGTGTCTTCCATATCGTGCTTCGATACCTGCACGTCAATGCTGTGCCGCGATGGCTCCGGCCCGCTGTGCACCGCGAAATGCTTCGGCGTCGAGATCACACGGAAGTATTTCGGATCGTCCCCTTGTAGTCCGGTTACGAATGCCACGCCCATGCGCCCGGTAAGAAATGGATCCTCGCCGTAGGTCTCCTGGCCCCTGCCCCAGCGCGGATCGCGAAAAATGTTGATGTTCGGCGACCAGAAATCCAGACCCTCCATAATGTCGCGACGTCCCGCTTTAACGGCCTGATTATGTTTGGCGCGCGCTTCGGTGCCGATGATAATCGCCATCTGGTGGATCAGTGAGTCGTCAAACGTCGCTGCCAATCCAATCGGCTCGGGGAAAACCGTCGCCGTTCCGGCGTTTGCAACTCCATGTAAGGCCTCGCTCCACCAGTCGTAACCCGGCACTTGAAGTCTGGGAATTGCGCGCGCCTGATTTACCAATTGGGAAGCTTTCTCTTCCAGAGTCATTTTCCCGATCAAGTCGTCGACCCGCACATTGATAGGCTGGGAGGGATCCAAATAAACCGCGCTGCCAGCCGTCTGGGCAGCCGATTGAATTAACGGTTGGAAACAAATTGCCGCAAGAAAGGCAGCCAACTGGAGATTGGTTTCACGCATTTTCATCGAAGATTTCCTCCCAAACCCGCGCTGTCGAATACCAGCAGAGAAAAATTGTCTCTGGTTGACATAAGTCCGTTAACGATTACGGTCGACCGTCGCTTTTAGCACAGTGGACTCCCGCGGTCAAGAAGGCTGCCCGGAGTTCTATCCTCCAGCTTGGTGAAAACGATAGACTTGGCTCATTCAATCAAGCCGTCCAGAGTTACAATCTTAGGTCGGAGGACTAATGAAAACTGCGAAGAGCGTGCGAACCGGCGGTAAGGGCGAACCGTACCAGCCCAGGCCTGAAGATAAATTCACCTTCGGATTGTGGACACTCGGCAATCGTGGCCGGGACCCCTTCGGCGACGCGGTGCGCCCTACCCTGCCCCCGGTGGAAATTGCGCGCGTATTAGGCGAGATTGGGGCCTGGGGGGTCAATCTGCACGACAATGACCTGGTTCCGATCGACGCGACCCCAGCCGAGCGCGACCGCATCGTCCGCGAATTCCGCAAAGCCTGCCAGGAAAGTGGAATCGTCGTTCCCATGGCAACAGTAAACCTGTTTTTTCACCCCGTGTTTCGTGACGGCGCCTTCACCGCCAACGACCCTGAAGTGCGCGCCTACGCTCTGCAGAAAACTATGCGCGCAATGGATCTAGGCGCGGAGCTGGGCGCGAAAATCTTCGTCTTGTGGGGCGGGCGCGAAGGCGTCGAGACCGATGCTTGTCGCCGAGCCGATGAGGCTATCAAACACTTGCGTGAGGCGGTCAACTATCTTTGCGAGTACAACATCGCTCGCAAATACGGATACCGCTTCGCTCTCGAGGCCAAACCCAACGAACCGCGCGGCGACATTTATATGGCCACCACCGGCCATTATCTTGGCTTTATTCCGACCCTCGATCATCCCGAGATGGTGGGTGTCAATCCTGAAGTCGCACACGAGCAGATGGCGGGCCTGAACTTCATGCATGGAGTTGCGCAAGCTTGGGACGCGGGTAAATTGTTTCACATTGATTTGAACGACCAAGCTCCAGGACGTTACGATCAGGATTTGCGTTTCGGTTCCAACAATCCGAAGTCTGCATTCTGGCTCGTGAAATTCTTGGAAGATGTGGGCTACGACGGCTCTCGGCACTTCGACGCCCACGCCTACCGCACAGAGGATTACGAGGGAGTCAAAGATTTTGCCCGTGGGTGTATGCGAACCTATTTGATTCTCAAAGAAAAAGCCGCGCGCTGGAATGCCGATGGCGAGATTCAGTCGATTCTCAAGGAAATCTCTGCGGCCGTGCCGGGAACTCCAAAAGTCAACGGCTACACCGATAAGGGATCAGCGGCGTTGCTGGCTCACGTTTTCAATAAGGACGAGATTATGAAGAAACGCCTGCCCTACGAAAAGCTCGATCAGCTGACGATCGATATTCTGCTCGGAGTGCGATGAAACTCGTTTTCTCGCGATGGCGGTCTGCGGGGTCCAAGAGAGCAATCAGTCCGCACTGCCTCAGCGTGCTCTGACTCTTGAGAATGTGCTTACGCTCGACCTTTTTTTGCTGCTACGGCTGCCGCCTTGCCGGCAACTTCCCAGGGGCGCTTGGGACGATCCACCGGCGCTTTATCCCGGTTCTCGATACGATCGTATTGGTAGGACTCGCTCACTGTTCCGAGGGACTCGTTGTAAAGGCTGGGAAGGCCTAGCGCTTCCTTGAGCTCCTCGGAAAAAGCCTGCAGCGCCTTCAGGTGGTCGGCGGTAGCCGGGATCTCCGCCTTGGAAGTCTTAAGAAACTGCTGATACCCACGGTTGACTAGCTTCGAAATCTCGCTGCCAATCAGGTATCCGGGATAAGCGAAAATCTTCACCGAATCGTCGGGCCCCTTCTGGATTGCTGCGGAGACGTTATACTTTCGCAGAAATACACGGGCATTGGTTCCGGGCGCATCGGTCACGTCGAAGCCGTGATCGCGCACCCAGGAGAGCGCCTCTTCATAAGTTCGTGCTGCAACTGTTTTGGCCATTATGTTTAACATCAACCTTTCCAAGCCGGCCTATGCTGTCTGATTGGATGCATCCTTTATAGCCATCGGTCGCAACTTTACACAAGCTGCATCGCCGGACGGAGCTTATCATCTAACAAGCTACTACATACCTTGTTTGCGCCCATATAGCACATTACGTTGGTCACAGGGATTGGTTCTTAGATGGCATACGGATCTGCACGAGTAGCAGCATCGTCAGCTGCAGCAAAACCCGAGGGACATCGAGAAATGCCCGTAGGACTGGGAGAAACACTTGGTCACAGCCTGCTCGAGCGCATCGGCAATACACCGCTGTTGCGTCTGGATGCGCTAACCCGCGACTTGCCAGGTGTAGCACTTCTGGGTAAGGCGGAGTGGTATAACCCGGGCGGATCGGTAAAAGATCGCGCTGCGGCCAACATCGTCTCAGAGGCTCGCGGTAGTGGCCAATTACGGCCAGGCCGAATTCTGCTGGACGCCACCAGCGGCAATACCGGCATCGCCTACGCCATGTTGGGCGCGGCCGAAGGATTTCCCGTCACACTTTGCATGCCGGAAAATGTCTCGCGGGAACGCAAGCAGATCCTGCAAGGTTACGGGGCAAATATTCTCTATACCGATCCTGCCGACGGTTCCGATGGCGCGATTCGCATGGCGCGTGAACTCGCTCGTAACCATCCCGATCAGTATTTTTATGCCGATCAGTATTCGAACGAGGCCAACTGGAAGGCGCACTATCACGGGACGGCCAACGAGATCTGGCTGCAGACTCAGGGAAGAATCACGCATTTCGTTTCGATGATGGGAACCAGCGGCACTTTCGTCGGCACCACTCGGCGACTGAAGGAGTTGAATCCATCGGTCCAATGCATTTCGCTGCAACCCGACTCTGCGTTTCACGGAATTGAAGGCGCCAAGCACATGGCCAGCGCGATCGTGCCGAAAATCTATGATCCGCAACTCGCCGACCAGAATCTCGAAATTTCTACGGAAGACGCCCATGCCATGGCGCGGCATCTTTCCCGCAAGGCGGGACTTCTGGTCGGGATCTCCGCCGCGGCCGCCATTGTGGGATGTCTGAAGATCGCCCGCGATCTGCCGTTAAAGAAAGGCCACGAAGCAGTCATGGTGACCATCCTTTGCGACTCCGGCGACAAATATTTGAGCGAGAGATTCTGGAACGAAGGCAAAAGCTGAAGCTGAAAGAATCGCTGATTGCTGATCGCCGATTTTTGATTGCTGACCGAAAGCCTATCGCTCGCGGGCGATTCGTATCAGGGCATGCCTTCAGGTGTGCCGCAGGCAACGCAAAATCAGAGCGCCTTTAGGCGCCGCAGTTCGAAGGTGCATCAGCAATCGAAAATCAACAATTCCCCAATGTTGAAACTAACCCGCAACGACTATGATTCTCTCCGCCGCCATGGCGAAGAAACCTATCCGCACGAATGTTGCGGCATCCTGCTGGGCCGAGTTGAAGATGACGGGGCGCGAGTCGTCACGTCAATCGTGCGCGCCGGCAACACCCGCACCGATTCCGCCCACAACCGCTACAACATCGATCCCAAAGAGCTGGTGCGCATCCAGCGCGAAGGCCGCGGGCGTGGAGAAGACATCGTCGGCTTCTACCATTCCCACCCCGACCACCCCGCTCGCTGGTCATCGACCGACTTGGCCGGGGCACACTGGATTGGCTGCTCCTACGTCATCACCAGCGTGGAGAAGGGAAAGGCTGCGGTGACCAACTCCTTCGAACTAACCGGCACCGATGAATCCGACAAACGCCTACAGGATGAGACCGTAGAGGTGAGCTAATTCAGTTGATCCCATGGGTTTATGTTCAGGTGAGGAACAGCCGCCCCCGGCTGTCCGCCAAGCGCAGCTCGGCCAAGTTGCGCGAAGCGGCGTGAGAATGCAGCCCACAACTTGCCCCTGAGCCTGTCGAGGGGGCGGCAGCCGTGGGTGGCAATAGGCGCAGGAAGAACAAGCTCCGGACACGCAAAAGAAACCGCCGCAAGAGTCTTCCCAAACGCAAATCCCTTGTCTGACAACGGGAATGCGGGATTTTCACAAGAAGCTCGCAGGTCCGGGACGCCAGCACCCCACCGATCCCAATTACATATTGGCGCGAAAACGCGCGTCCCGCGCGGCATCTGCAAAGACCTATTTCTTCGTCTGCACAATTTTCGGTCACCGGCCTGTGGACGGCGTGCACTCGATTGAAAATACGTGTGTTACGAAGGTCGATTTTCCATTGACGGAATTAATAGAAGGAGTACAAGAAGATCGTTCTTTGACAGCTTCTTAAGTTTTTCCGGTTGGTGCGGCGTCCGGGGCTCAAGCGGAGTCACTTTCCTGATCGCAAGATTGGGAGGGAGGGTGAGCGAGGGTCTATAGCAAAGCGCTGGTCGAGGAGAACGGAGAAGAATTGTTGAAGGCAGGATAGAGTTCCGAGGCGTAAGGTAGGTTTATCCGGTTGGCGGTGAGCCCGGAGCCC
>Ga0182024_10002095_pt1 | contig 50122 bp, 52 predicted proteins | sample P32metaG_FD_120480 | JGI IMG/M metagenome (GOLD analysis project Ga0182024, IMG submission 120480) | Permafrost microbial communities from Stordalen Mire, Sweden - P3-2 metaG (Illumina Assembly) | ecosystem: Environmental > Terrestrial > Soil > Wetlands > Permafrost | place: Sweden: Stordalen...
CCGCTCGATCAACGTGACGCTGATCTTCTCGCTGCGCCGCTACGCCGAGGTCGCCGAGTCCTACGTCCGCGGGGTCGAGCGCCTGATCGCCGAGGGCGGCGACCCGCGCGCGGTCGCGTCGGTGGCGAGCTTCTTCGTCTCGCGGATCGACACGGAGGCCGACCGGCGCCTGGATGAGATCGGCGGGCACGACCACCTCAAGGGCAAGCTCGCGGTGGCCAATGCAAGGCTCGCCTATCGGCACTATCAGGAGGTTTTCGCCGGGCCTCGATGGGAGTTCCTGGCGGCGAAGGGGGCCACGCCGCAGCGGGTGCTGTGGGCGTCGACCTCGACGAAGAACCCCGCCTACCCGGACACGCTCTACGTGGAGGAGCTGATCGGCCCCGACACGGTAAACACGATGCCCGAGGAGACGATCAGGGCCTACCAGGACCACGGCGACCCGCAGCCGCGCCTGGATGGCGGGCTGGAGGACGCGCACAAGGTGTTCGACGATCTGCGCGCCGCAGGGATCGACTACGACGATGTCACCGACACGCTCGAGCGCGAGGGAGTGGAGAAATTCTCGGGCTCCTTTGCCCAGCTGCTGCAGGCGCTGCGCGCCAAGCAGGAGTCGCTCGCGCCCGCGTGAGGGCTCAGGTGTAGGGGATCGGGATCAGCACCTGGATCTGCAAGGGTCCCGACGGGAATGCCGCGGCGGTGAACGTGAACACGCGGAATGCTCGGCCGCGGTAGTGGTAGAAGCCGCTGGTCGGGACCGCGCCCGGGGCCGGGCCGAGGCTGTTCTTCACGAGTTGGGAGCCCATCCGCATGAGGACGTCGAGCCCGACCAGGCGGCGGGTGAGTCGCAGGTAGCCTTCGTCGTCCTGGATCGAGAGCACCAAGCTGCCGATCGTGTGCCCGCCGAGGCGCAGCGAGGCGCGCACGGGACCGAGGACGAAGGGTCCCCCGACGTCGGAGAGCAGGCGACCGGCGGCGCTGACGCGCAGTCGGACGATGTGCTGGTTGAGCAGGCGTTCGACGGCCCGCCGGGCGCCGGCCGGATCGCGCCGGGCGACGGCGCTCAGCAGGGCCGCGTCGCTCTGGACGCGGCGGACCTGCGTGAGGGCGCGCCCGCCGGTCTCGCCGTCGTAGATCAGCCGCGCGACGCGGCTGAGCGTGTTGACGACGGTGTCCTGTTCGGTATGGCCACACAACGGGGTGGTCGAGCGGACGGATCTGAGAAGGTACACGCGCAGGCGACCGGAGGGGAAGATCGCGACCGGGAAGGAGCTGAACCGGTATTCGACGCCCTGCTCGGTGAGCTTCCCCCGCGCCGGCAGCTTTCCGGGCGGGAGCGCGAAGGAGCCGGCGATGCTGCGTCCGTCCGCGCGCAGCGCGATCGAGCCGAGGGTGACGCCGTTGGTCTCCGCGGTCAGGCCATCGTCGGCCCACACGCTTGTCACGAAGCTCCCGATCGGCGCGCCGCTTGCGCCGGTCAGCGTCCCGCGCAGCGGAGCGACAGCGTTCCGAGCGCCGACGTCCGCGAGCACCCGTCCGCCGCGCGTGATGAGCAGGTTCGTCATGTGCCCGTTCGCGACGAGCGCTTCGGCCGCCGAGCGCGTGCCCTGAGCGTCACCTCGCTGCACCGCTTCGCGCAAGGGGATCGAGGACCTGATGGCGTGTACGGCGACTGCGGTCCTTTCGCTGGCGAGGCCCTCGCGGTAGATGCGCTTGGCGACACGGACAAGGGTCTCGAGCACCGTCGTGGGGCAGCTTCCGGGCCGGCTGGGCGTGGAGGCATTTGTGGCGAATCCCCCGCGCGCGGGCGCGTCGCTCCCGGCGCTCGATCCGCACCCGGCGAGCGTGGCGATCACCGCCAGGGCGACCGCTGTGCGCGTGGCGATGGAAGGCATGCCCACGCGAGGAACCATCTGCCGACATCCTAAGCGGTCGCCAACAAGCGCGGTGGGACTCGTGTGTTCCACGTTACGGTCGGCTAGGGTCACGTTCGTGCCGGTAGCACTGATCACCGGGGCGTCGACCGGAATCGGCCGCGCCACGGCGCTCCGCTTGACCAAGGCCGGCTGGACGGTGCTCGCCGGGGTGCGCGACACGGCGGCCGGCGAGCGGCTCCTCGCCGACGCGGGAGCGCAGGGGACGAGCGCCGGGGCGAGGCCGAGCGCGGGCGGAGCGCCGGGCGCCGGGCAATCGCCCGACGGGAGTCTTCTCCCGCTCACGCTGGACGTGACCGACGCGGAGCAGATCGCCGACGCGGCGGCCCGCGTCGAGGGCCGGACGAGTCAAGACGGCGACCCCCCGCGGGGCGGGCTCGACGCGCTCGTCAACAACGCGGGCATCGGCGTCGGCGGTCCGCTCGAGATGATCGCGCTCGAGGACCTGCGCAGGCAGCTGGAGGTCAACGTCCTCGGACAGATCGCGGTCACCCAGGCGATGCTTCCGGCGCTGCGCCGGGCGCGGGGACGGATCGTGTTCGTATCGTCCATCGGCGGGCGCGTGGCGATGGCGTTCACGGCTCCCTATGCGGCGTCCAAGCACGCAGTGGAGGCGATCGGGGACGCGCTCCGGGTCGAGTTGCACAGCTCGAACGTGCAGGTCGCGCTGATCGAGCCGGGGTCCGTCGCGACGCCGATCTGGGACAAGGGCCGTGCGCAGGCCGAGCGCGTGAGCGTGCCACCGGAGCTGCAGAAGGAGTACGGGCACGTGCCGGACGCGATGGACAAGGTCCTCAAGGACACGCAGCGGCGGGGCATCCCGCCCGAGCAAGTCGCCCAGACGATCGAGCGGGCACTCACGGCGCGACGGATGAAGGCCCGCTACGTCGTTGGGCGCGACGCCAAGGGAATGCTGCTCGTCAGGCGACTGTTGCCCGACCTCGTCTTCGACCGGGTGGCGCGCCGCGTGTTGGGCGTCTGAGTCCGCTCAGCTCGGCGGCGGGTAGACGGCCAGCCACGCGAACAGGCTCGTCGTGGCCGCCTGGGTCTGCAGCATCCCCGGGCGGGCATCGCTCAACGGCAGCGTTTCGCCATTCCAGGAGAGCAGGTAGAGCCCTTCGCCGTTCAGGGCTCGCGCCTGCGCGTCGCGCGCGTTGTCGGCGGCGAGGGCGTACAGGACGGGGTCGTGGTCGAGCGAGTACAGCGCGAGCATCCACTGCAGATAGATCGCGTCGTACTGCGGGGAGAAGTCGAGCAGGTAGCCGAAGCGATCGAGCGCGGTGACCTTCAGTTGCTCTGCCAGTTCGCATTCGGAGGGCGTCGTCGTGAGCGTGCAGAGCAGCGCCTGGGCGTAGATCAGCGGCGCCTCGATGTAGTCGATCGGGGTCGGGCTCACGCTGCTGGCGGCGTAGAGGCCGTTGGCGGCGCTGAACCCCGTCGTGTTGGCCCAGGACAGGAACCTGTGCGCCTGGGCGAGGGCGAAGGCGGAGTGGGTTTGCTGGTAGATCAGCGTGGCAAGCAGTGTGTCGGAGGCCAGCGCCTCGCCGGCCTTGTAGGGATGGCTCGTGTTCCACCAGATCCCCCCGGCGCTCGGATCCCAGCCGACGGCGGCCACGTAGGAGAGCGCCCGTTCGGCGTCGCCGAGCCAGCGTCGCGTGCCGGTCGCGCGATACGCATTCACGAACGCCAGGCCCCACCAGCCGTTGTCGTCGAACCAGGTCTCCGTGCTCGCACTCCGATCTCCCGGATAGGGCGAGTAGCCGGGCAGCGGGCGCAGGCCCCGGTTCAGGTAGCGCTCGGCGCCTGTGGCGAACCGAGCCACGGCGCTCTTATTGGACGGTGTCGGCTCGGCGATGGCGATCCCGTCGAGCGACTCGAACAGCGGCACGATGTCCCAGATCGTGGCCAGCGGAAACCGGTCGCGGTCGCCCAGCCGCGCGTCATACCAGCCGAGACGCCGATCGCGCCAGCGCTGCTCCGCGCGCGCAACGCCTGTCTCGGCGAGCTGAAGGTAGTGCTGCTGGAGGGCGGCGAGAGGGTGTTGCGGCGGGGCCGGCGGTGGCGCCGCGCCCGCAGCGCTCGGAGCGCCACCACCACCGCCCGCGAGCGCGAGCGCGAATGCCGAGATGATTGGTGCGAACCTGCGCACAAGAGACTCAACCCGACCGCAGGCCGATTGTCGCTCGGTGCCCCCACGGGCCCGGGTGTCAAGTGGTGAGCCTACGGTGTCCATGGTTCCGAACCGGGAGACTTGCGAGATGGCGATTGACCAAACCAAGATCGGGCAGGTCGTGGCAGAACAGATGGAGGCAATAGAAGGTCACTATGGCGACGATTGCGAGATCGGCGATATCTGCACGATCGTCGAGGTCGTCGGACCCCATGGCTCACACGTGCGTGTGCGCACCAGCGATCCCCGCCCGCACATCGTGGCGGGCCTCCTGCGCGTCGCCGAGGCGATGTTGTTCGCTGGCATGGCCCCCGCTGAGGGGGCAGACGAGGATGGAGAGGAGGGCGCGTAGCGGAGATCGCCGTGCGGCGGCTGTGGGGCCGGAGGTGTCCGAGCCGGCCTGCGCACGCCATGCAATGTGGTGCCTGCGCTCCGGATAGCGTGTGGCGTCGGATGCCTTTGCCCGATTCCTCGACGCCCGCCGAGGCCAACGTTCCGAGCCCACAGCCCGAACGAGGAGTCTGGCTGCTTGCGATCGCCCTCGGCGCGCTCGGCGTGGCCGTGCTCGTGGCGGTGCTCACGGGCGTGGTCGGGCGCACGAGCACCGCCGTGCCGGCGGCGGCTCCTCCGCCGGTGCTCGTGGCGACGGCGACACCGCTGCCAAGCGCCGACCGGCCGGCGAGCGGCGCGCGCCGGCGCGGGAGGCGACACGCAGGCGCCGCGATCGTCGCGCAGCCGTCGAGCGTCCAGCAGAGCATCGAGGCGAGGCGCCTTGTTGATCAAGCGGAAACGCGGATCTCGCGGCGATGGATGGAAGGCTTCTACCCAATCTACGCCGCCGCCCAGAGCACGTTCGGAGTCAACTGGCTGCTCGTCGCCTCGATCCACCGGCAGGAGTCGGCGTTCTCCACGGCGCCGAGCACATACCGGGGGCTGAACTTCGCGGGGTGCTGCGGCGGGCCGATGCAGTTCAACGTAACCAATCGCCCGGTCAGCACGTGGCAGCTCGTCAGCGGCTCCTACATCTATGGAAGGCGCCCGCCGGCGTATGACCACATGACCGCGACGCATCCCTCGATCTACGACGACTTCGACTCGATCATGGCGGCTGCCCACCTGCTGTCCGCCGACGGAGCCGAATACGCTCTCGACGGTTCGGCGTGGGAGGCGGCGTACGACTATTACGGGCACGATGCCACCGGCGTGAGCTATGCCGATCAGGTGCTGGCGCGCGCGATCGGCTGGTCACAGCACGGGTTCTGCATCAATTGCGGCGTCGAAGGAGCGATGATCGAAGCGGTGCACGCGGCCTATGGTGCGCCGGTTCTGGCGACGCTGACACGCGCGACGGCAGCCACTGCTCCCCGGGGCCACAAGTAACGCCGTCCGGGCTTCTCGCCGAGCCGTCCTGCGCTTCTTGCAGCAACTCGTGACCGCTCCGGCCGCCGCGACCGTCACCCTGCCGGCAGACCGAGCCGACCTATTGCCCGAACGGCGGGTCGGTGAGGCTAGGCGGCGCTCGCCTGCGCTATCAGCTCGCCCGCGACTCGGTCGGTCGCGTCCGAGGTCCCGCCGACCAGGCGCCGGGTGAGCTGTGCCCGGCGGAAGTACAGGGGCGCGTCGTGCTCCCAGGTGGCGCCGGTGCCGCCGTGGACGGAGATCATCGTGCGCGCGGCATGGTCGAGCGCACGGCCGCCGACGGAGCGCGCGGCGTTGGCTGCGAGCGGAAACTCAGCGGGCGCGCCGGCGTGCGCCCAGCCCGCGTAGTAGAGCAGCGAGCGTCCGTTTTCGAGCTGGCGCAGGACCTCCGTCAGGGAGTGCTTGACCGCCTGATAGGAGCCGATCGCGCGGCCGAAGGTGTGGCGCTCCTTGGCGTATGCCACCGACACGTCCAGCGCGGTTTCGACGCTGCCGAGCGACTCTGCGGCGATCAGCGCCTGCGCGAGGTGCCAGGCGGCTTTGAGGGACTCCTCCGGGGCGTCCAAGACGACGGCGGGGGCGTCTTTCAGCGACACGTGCGCGAGCGAGCGGGTGGCGTCGTAACGGCGCACGGGTCGCACGTCCACCCCGGGCGCGTCGCTGAGGACGGCCACCCCGACCGGCCGGTCTTCGAGCACCACCACGCCCACCAGCGCGTTGGCCCCGGGGGCGTCGGGCACGAACGCAAAGCTGCCGTTCAGCGACACACGACCATCCTCGCCGGGGGGTCCGGCGGTGGGCAGGGGGGAACGCTCCAGCCCGGTCGCCGGATCGGTGCTCCAGCGCTCGTCGAGGCCGTCGGGGGGACGCGCGGGGAGATAGGCGACCCGCCGCTCTCCGCTGGCCAGGTCGGGCATGAACTCGGCGGCGTTGGGGGCGTCGTTGAGGATCGCCGTCGCCGGCAGATGGCCGAGCAGCGGGATGCCGGCGAGCACGCGCCCGCACTCGCCGAGGACGAGCATCGCGTCGAAGGCGTCAAGCCCGGCACCGCCATGAGACTCATCGATCAGCAGGCCGGGCCAGCCGGCCTCCTTCGCGGTCGGCCACAGGTCGGGCAGGGCGTCTTTGCCGTCGAGCGCCTCGCGGGCGGCGTCGAAGGTCTTGAAGCGCGACAGCGCCCCGCGCGCGGCCTCGCGCAGGAAGACCTGCTCGTCAGAGAGGGACAAGTTCACGTCGATACTCCTTCGATCGTGTTCGAAGGCCTCACGCCGCGGCCGTTTCCTTGGAGCGGAGCTCCGAGAACGGGATGCCCTTGTCAAGGCGCGGCGCGGGGGGCAGGCCGAGCACTCGCTCGCCGACCGTGTTGCGCAGGATCTCCTCGGTCCCGCCTGCCGACTTCAGGCCGGGGAGGAAGGAGATCATGTATGCCCACTGGCTGTTCTCGCTCAGCGCGTCGGGGCCGAGCACGTCGGCTATCAAGTCGCCGGCCTTGATCGCACCGTTGACGATCGTGATCTTCGCGAGTCCGGCCTCCGGGCCGGGAACCTGCCCTTTCTGGAGCGCCGAGAGCGTGCGGTAGCCGGTGAAGCGCACGGCGAGCAGTTCGCTGGCGATCTCGCCGAGCTGGCGACGCACCTCGGGATCGCGCCGGGCGCGCTCGTCGTCGGCGATCGCGTACGCGAAGCGAGTCGAGTTGTAGCCGAGGCCCTCGCCGCCGAGGCCGATCGTGACGCGCTCGAACATCAGCGTGGTCAGGGCTGTGCCCCAGCCGCTGCCCACGCCGCCGACGACCGCGTCGGCGCCGATCGCGACGTCGTCGAAGAACACCTCGTTGAACTCTGCCTCGCCGGAGATCTGGCGCAGGCCGCGCACCGTGACGCCCTGAGCGTCCATCGGCACGATGAACATCGTCAGGCCCTTGTGCTTGGGCACGTCTGAGTCTGTGCGCGCGAGCAGAAGCCCGAAGGAGGCGAACTGGGCGTTGGTCGTCCACACCTTCTGGCCGCTCAACCGCCAGCTGCCGTCATCCTGCTGGCGGGCGCGGGCCTGTACGGCGGCCAGGTCCGAGCCGGCCGCGGGCTCGGAGAAGAGCTGGCACCAGACCTCGTCGCCGTGCAGCATCGCGCCGAGATAGCGCCCCTTCTGCTCGTCGTCGCCGTGGGCGATGATCGTCGGGCCGAGCATGCCGACCCCGATCGTGTCGAGGATCCCGGGCACTTTTGCCCTGGCGATCTCCTGGCCGCAGATCACCTGCTCGATCGGCCCCAGTCCCTGGCCGCCGTACTCCTTGGGCCAGGTGACGCCCGCGAGGCCACCCTCGGCGAGCTTGCCCTGCCATATGCGGCGCGCGGCAATGATCTCGGCCTCGTCCTTGATCGCGTCGGGACCGTCGAGAACTGGCGCCTCGGAGGAGTGCTGCTCAAGCCAGGCTCGCACCTGGGCGCGGTAGTCGGCTTGCTCCGGTGTGTCGTCGAGATCCACGGCTTCTCCTTTGGCTGACTGACCAGTCAATCATACGCAGAAGAACGGTACAGCACGCTTGGACGCGCCGCTGACGTGCTCCGGTGGCGGGTGAGGTGCTCCCGTGGGGCCTGGCCATGCGTGGTGAGTCACGCTTCGGCTGGAATCGGAGGCTCTGGAACGGGGGCCTGGTGGTAGACGTCCTTGAACGCCCGGTCGAGCAGCTGGCGCGCCTGGGTGGCGGGGTCGGGAGAGTGCAGCAGGACGACGCCGAGGCGAACGCCGTGGCGCTCGGCGGTTGCCACCAGGCACCTGCCGGCTGCGATCGTGTAGCCGGTCTTCAAGCCCGTCAGGCCCGGATAGTGATAGATCAGGAGCGGGTTGTTGTTGTACAGGTAGAGCTTGCCGCCCTTGATCGGGAGCGGCAGCTTGGCCGAGTAGGTGTGCACGATGCGCGCCAGCCGCGGCTGTTCGAGGTCGACATGGGCGAGCACGGCGAGGTCGGCAGTGCAGGAGAAGTTGCCTTCGTCGAAATAGCCCGACGGCGAGGAGTAGCGCGTGCAGCCCATGCCCAGCTTCGCCGCCTCGACGTTCATGCGCGCGACGAACCGGCTGATGGTGTGAGAGACGCGCTGGGCGAGAGCGTCCGCGGCGTCGTTGCCGGAGGGGAGTAGCAGGCCGTAGAGCATCGTCTCCAGGCGCACGCGCTTGCCCAGCGGGAGGACCCCGACCTTCGAGCCGTCCGCGTCCACCGCCTGCCTTGTCACGAGCACGCGTGCGTCAGGCGGAAGCGACTGGACGGTGAGCAGCGCCGTCATCATCTTCGTCAGGCTCGCGATGCGCAGGTGCGTGAGGGGGTTGCGCTGCCACAGGACCTGGCCGGTTGAGAGGTTGAACAGCAGTCCGGCGCGTGGCGGAGCGTGGAAGGCGATTCGCACGGGGTCGTCTTGCGGAGCGGCGATGCCCGTGAGCACGAGCGGAGGTGAGCCGAGCGCGAGGCCGGTGGCTGACAGCGCGGGCGGCGCGGGCGCGGCCGGGCGCGGCCGGTGCGCCGAGCGCGTCGTGACACGGCTCAAGCGATGATCGCCCGAGCTGGAGAGCCCCGTGGCGACGAGCAGCGCCGCGATCAGCGCCAGTGCGAGACCGCCGATGCCGGCGGCTCGCCGCCGCCCCCGTCGCTGCCTTGCGGCCTCGCGGCGACGGCGGCTCTGACCGGGGGTCATCAGCGGCGAGATGCTCACGGGATTGGCATGAGTCGTTTCCGGGGCACAGTGTGGAGCGGCGAGTTCAAGGGGCTCAGCCGGGAGGATTGCGCAGAGCGCCCACGATCCCGATGCCAAGCAGCGCGAGGATCAGGACCGAGAGCAGGCTTGCCAGGGTAAACCCTTGTTCGACGATCGCGCTGAAGGTGAGGAAGGCAAAGCCGGAGATAAACACGAGCGCCACGCCGAGGACGAGCAGGCGTCTCATCTGTTATCGGCCGACGCATGCGAGTTCATCGCGTCAGTACACCGGCAGCCGCGGCGGCTCGGGCTTGCCGGCCGATCTCGATCGGCGAGCGAACAGCCGCACGAGCATGAGGCCGAAGGCGAAGCCGCCGATGTGCGCGAAGTAGGCGACGCCTTCTCCACCGCCGACGGGGCTCGCGAGACCGGCGGCCCCGAAGTAGAGCTGCTCCAGAAACCAGAAGCCGAGCAGGAACACGGCCGGGACCTCGATGATCGTCACGAAGAACACGATGAATACGAGGCTGAGGACGCGCGCGCGGGGGTAGAGCAGCAGGTAGCCGCCGAGCACCGCGGCGATCGCGCCCGAGGCGCCGAGTGTGGGAGCGGTCGAGCTCGGGCCCACGAGCACCTGCGCCCCCAGCGCGACGAGCCCGCCGAGCAGGTAGAAGGACGTGTAGCGGACGCGTCCCATCGCGTCCTCGACGCTCGGGCCGAAGATCGCGAGGAAGAGCATGTTGCCGAAGATGTGCAGGAAGCTGCCGTGCAGGAACATCGACGTGAAGGCCGTCTCCCACGTCGCGGGCTGCGCCCCCGGGCTGGGAGTGACCCCCGGCATGCCCTGGCAGGCGACCGAGCTGAAGGAGCCTTCGGGCGTCGGTGTGGTGATCAGACCACAGTGCCTGCCGGGATGGGTGAGCTCGTAGGGGATCGCCCCGTAGTGAACGGCGACGCTCTCGGTCGGGCCCCCGAAGAAGCTCCCGCCGTGGCGAATCTCGAGCAAGTAGGCGATCACGTTGATCACCACCAGTGCAACCGTGACGATCGGAAACCGCTCCAGCGGGATGTTGTCTTTGAGCGGGAACATTGGGCCGGCAGGGAAGCCTCGACGGCGGTGGCATTGTCCTCGCCGGGCGCCCGCCAGAGCCTATCCGCGGCTCGGCACCGCCGGGCCAGTCGGGACGGGTCGCTTGTTTGCGGCCGCGGGGCAGCCGGCTATCCGTGCGCCGCGAGCGGACCGACGCCGGCGCGGGGCTGCGGGACGTGCTCCTCGGCGTGGTATGAGGAGCGTACGAGCGGGCCGGCAGCGACGTGGTCGAAGCCGAGCGCGTATGCGGCTTGCTCGAGGGCGGCGAACTCTTCGGGATGCCAGTAGCGCACGACCGGCAGGTGGCGCTCGGACGGGCGCAGGTACTGGCCAACGGTGAGCACCTGCACGCAGTGCTCGCGCAGCGCGACGAAGGCCTCGACCATCTCCTCGTGGGACTCGCCGAGTCCGACCATCAGGCCGGACTTGGTCACGACCTCGCCCTCGCCGAGCTCGCCCGCGAGCCGCAGAACGCGGCAGGAGCGCTGGAACTCCGAGCCGCGTCGCGCGAGCGGGTACAGACGCGGGACGACCTCGACGTTGTGGTTGAACACATCCGGGCGCTCGGCGATGACCTTCGCCAGGGGCATCTCCTGGCCCTGGAAGTCGGGCGTCAGGACCTCGACGAGGCAAGCGGGCGCCTGTTTGCGCACCTGGCGGATGACGCCGACGAAGGCGGAGGCTCCCTTGTCGGGGAGGTCGTCGCGGTCGACGGAGGTGATGACCGCGTGGCGCAGCCCCATGCGCGCGATCGAGCGGGCTACGCGCGCCGGCTCGAGCGGATCGTTCCACGTCGGCTTGCCGGTCTTGACGTTGCAGAAGCCGCAGCGCCGCGTGCAGGTGTCGCCGAGGATCATGAAGGTCGCGGTTCCGCGCTCCCAGCACTCGCCCACGTTCGGGCAGGCTGCCTCCTGGCAGACGGTGTGCAGGTTCTCCGAGCGGATCAGATCGGAGAGGGCGCGGTAGCGCTCGCCGCCGGGCGGCGCCACCTTGAACCATGGGGGCTTGCGCTCGCGCAGCGGGCGCACGTCCGGGCCGAGCACGCTCAGCACGTCCATGCCGCCGGGGTTCGCGCGGGACCTGGTCGCGCTCATGGTGCGGCCTGCTGCCCCCGTACCAGGCTCGCGGGGTCGCGGATTGTGCTCTCTTGGGTCGCATCCGCGCAGGCCTGTGAGCCGAGCAGGTGGCTGGCGCGGGGCGTCCGGCCCCGCGTCCGCGCGGGCTGCGGCGGCGCCACCGGCTTGAGGCCGAGGCGCCGCGGCGAGACGACGCGCATGTGGCGGCCGTGGGCATCGCAGAACTCATCGATCACGCGCGTCTGGAAGCGGCGCGCGTCCAGCTCGCGCCCGCTGGCGCGCTCGCGGGCCACCGAGGTCATCGTGACGTCGGGCAGGCCGCAGGCGACGATCCAGGAGAATGGGTCGAGGTCGTTCTCGACGTTGATGGCGAAGCCGTGAGTGGTGATTCCGCGCGACACGTGAACGCCGATCGAGGCGATCTTGCGGTCCTCCACCCACACGCCGGTGTAGTCGGGCCCCTCCGCGCAACGGGAGCGCGCCCGGATGCCCTCGCCGGCCAGCGCGGAGATGATCGCGGCTTCGATCATGCGCAGGTAGCGTCCGATGCTCTCGATTCCCATGATCGGATAGCCGACCAGCTGCCCCGGTCCGTGGTAGGTGATGCGCCCGCCACGGTCGGTCGTGACCACCTCGATGCCCTGCGTGCGATAGAAGTCCTCGCCCAGCGGCAGCTCGTCCTCGGCCGAGCGCCGTCCGCGCGTGTAGACCGGAGGGTGCTCGAGCAGCAGCACGGTGTCGGGGAGCTCTCCTGCCTGCCGCCGTTCGCGGATGCGCTCCTGGATCGTTACGGCGTCCAGGTAGGGCACCGTGCCGAGCCGGCATACCCACAGCTCGTCCTCGGAGTGCTCACCGCGCTGAGTGCTCATCTGCTCCATCCAGCGTAGCGCCGGCCCCAGGCCAGTCGCTCGTGAGCATCGAGTAGACCGCTCACAACGTGAGCGAGGTGGGCTGTTCCAGCAGCGCGCGGATGCGCGCGAGGAAAAGCGCGGCGTCGGCGCCGTAGAGGATGCGGTGGTCGCAGGCGAGGGTCAGCGTCATCAACGGCCGGGAGACAACCGCCTCCTCGCGCACCACGGCCCGCGGCCCCACCGAGCCGACAGACAGGATCGCCGCCTGTGGCGGGTTGATGATCGCGGCGAAGCTCCTGATGCCGTACATCCCGAGGTTGGAGACCGTGAACGTTCCGCCGCCGAGCTCGGGTGGAGTGATCGTGCCGGCGCGCACCCGCTCGGCCAGCGCGCGCGTCTCGCGGGCGATCTCGCCGAGCGACTTCTCCTCGGCGTCGAACACCGTTGGCACCACCAGCGCCCCGTCGGCGGCGACGGCGACGCCCACGTTTACGCGCGAGTACAGCTGCAGGCGCCCATCGCGATAGCTGCCGTTCACGCGCGGGTGCTCGCGCAGCGCGAGCGCGCACGCCTTGACGATCATGTCGTTGTACGTGGGCGCCGCTGGCGCCTGCGGTTGGGCCAGCCGCTTGAGCTCGGTGCGCAATCTCAGGCACTCGCTCATGTCCACGTCGATCTGCAGCGTGAAGTCCGGGATCGTCGCCTTGGACTCGGCCATCCGCCGCGCGATCGTCTGCTGGGTGCGCGACAGTTCGATTACGGTCGTCTGACCCTTTGCAGTCGCCACTGCATCCGGGGAGAACGGTGGCGGCAACGGCGCACCGGCAGTCGGGGGCGATGGCGCGTCGGCGCTTCTCGCGGCGGCGGCGTCCTGCACGTCGGCCTTGACGATTCGCCCACCCGGGCCGGTGCCGCTGAGCGTGTGCAAGTCGACGCCGCTGTCGTGGGCGATGCGCCTGGCCACGGGAGAGGCCTTGACGCGCTCGCCGGCGGGCTGCGCACTCGTGGCGGGCGCGCGGGCGGAGCTCTCCGTCGTCGCCACCGCCGCAGCTTCGTCTGCCCTCGCGCGCGATTCGCGCCCGCCGTTCGGCGAGGCGTCGTCCACGGGCGGCTCGCCGCCGGCGTCGGCTGCAGGCGCGTCCGCATCGAGGCCCACCCGCGCGATGAGCTCCCCGACGGCGAGGGTCTGACCCTCCACGGCGACCGTCTGGAGCGTGCCGTCCTGGTCTGACTCATAGACCATCGTCGCCTTGTCGGTCTCGATCTCGACGAGCTCCTGGCCGCGGCTCACGCTCTCGCCGTCGCTGAGGAGCCAGTGCAGGATTGTTCCCTCCTCCATCGTGTCCGACAGGCGCGGCATGACGATGTCGCCCATCAGCCCGCATCCCCCCCGGCCGGCGCCTGGCCGAGGGCCGCCAGCGCGGCGTGCACGACCTGAGCCTCATGCGGATAGGCGAGGTCCTCCAGCGGCTTGGAATACGGCATCGGGACGTCCGCCCCGCACACGCGCTGAACGGGTGCGTCGAGGTCGTCGAAGGCCTGTTCGGAGATCAGCGCCGCCAGGTTTGCGCCGACTCCGCCATGGGGCCATCCCTCCTCGACGGTCAGGCAGCGGTTGGTCCTGCGCACCGAGGAGAGGATCGTCTCGAGGTCGAGCGGGCGCAGCGTGCGCGGGTCGATCACTTCGGCCTGCACGCCGTGCTCTGCGGCCAGCGTCTCCGCCGCGCGTTCTGCGGTGAGGGCCATTCGCGACACGCCGACGATCGTCACGTCAGAGCCCTCGCGCGCGACGCGCGCGCTCCCGAAGTCGACCAGGTCGTCCTCGCCCTCTCCTACCTCGCCGCGCACGCCGTAGAGGGACTCGTGCTCGATGAATATCACCGGGTTCTCGTCGCGGATCGCCGTCTTCAACAACCCCTTGGCGTCGGCGGCCGTGGATGGGACGGCGACGATCAGGCCGGGCACGTGCACGAACAGTGCCTCCAGGCAGTGCGAGTGGGTGGGTCCGAGCTGGTGGCCCGCACCCTGCGGCATTCTCACCACGAGCGGCACGGTGACCTGACCCCCGAACATGTAGTGGATGTGGGCGGCATGGTTGACGATCTGGTCGAAGGCGAGCAGTGCGAAGTTGATCGTCATCAGCTCGACGACGGGTCGCAGCCCCGTCATCGCCGCGCCGACGCCGACTCCGACGATCGTGTTCTCGGAGATCGGCGTGTCGCGCACGCGCTTCTCGCCGAACTCGTCGAGCAGGCCCGCGGTGACCTTGAACGCTCCGCCGAACACGCCGATGTCCTCCCCCATCAGGATGACCCGCTCGTCTCGCGCCAGCTCCTCGCGCAGGGCCGCGTTGAGCGCATCGCGATAGCGCAGCTGCGCCATCAGGAAGCGTCCTCGCCGAGGAGCAGAGCGTCGGTGATCTGCTGCGGAATCTCATCCGTGCCGTCCGGGAGTGCCGGATCGGTCGGACCGGCTCCAGGGTCGGTCGTCTTGACCGAGTAGGTGCCGCGGACCGCCTGAGCGAGCACGTAGACGTCGTCATAGAGCGACTCCGGCGCGGGGAACGGCGAGGCCTCGGCAAACGCGACCGCCGCGTCCACGCGCTCGACTGCTTCGCCGTCGATCTGGGCGCGCCGCTGTTCGTCGATCACCCCTTCGCGCACGAGCTTCTCGCCGAACGCCGGGATCGGGTCGCGGGCGCGCCATTGCGCGACCTCCTCTTTGCTGCGGTATTGCTCGGGATCGGCCATCGAGTGGCCGCGGAAGCGGTAGGTGACGGCCTCGACGAGCAGCGGCCGCCGGTCCTCCCGCACGCGGCGAACGGCCTCGCAGAGCACGGCGTGGGTATCGATGACGTCCATCCCGTCACAGCGCATTCCCGGCACGCCGAGGCTCTCGCCCTTGCGCTGCAGGTCGGTGACGGCGGAGTGGCGCCTGAGCGCCGTGCCCATGCCGAACTGGTTGTTGGTGACCATGAACACGACCGGCAGCCGCCACAGGGCCGCCAGGTTCAGCGTCTCGCCGAAGGTGCCCTGATTGGAGGCGCCGTCGCCGAACGTGCAGAGCGTGACGTCGTCGGAGCCCTGATAGTCGCTTGCCAGGGCGATGCCGGCGGCGATCGGCAGGTTGCCACCGACGATCCCGTAGCCGCCCATGAAGCGGCGGGAGAGGTCGAACATGTGCATCGAGCCGCCGCGCCCGCGCGAGCACCCGTCGACCCGCCCGAACAGCTCGGCCATCACGTTCTCGGGCGGCGTGCCGCGCACTAGAGCGTGGCCATGGGAGCGATAGGTCGAGATCAGGTAGTCCCCCGTGCGCAGCGCCCGAGCGCTACCCACGATCGTCGCCTCCTCGCCGATCGACAGGTGCAGGAACCCCCCGACTTTCGCCCGCGCGTACATCTCGCCGGCGCGTTCCTCGAAGCGGCGGATCAGAGTCATCGTCTCCAACCACTCGCGCGCGACGTCTGGCTCGGGCAGGCTCCCCATCAGCGCTCCGCGGCGCTCCAGCGAGCCATGAACTCATCCCCGTCCAGCTGCGAGAGCTCCTCGCGCAGCGCGCGCGCCAGCTTGGAGGCGGCATGGGGAGGCCGGTCCCAGAACAGGACGACCTCGCCGCCGTCGATCTCGACGACCTCGATGTGGTCGACGCGCTCGGCGTCTGCGAACAGCGCCGGCGCGCGCCCTGCGCGTGTGACGATCAGCCGGTAGGCGCGGTTCGCCTTCATCGCGGCTCGGCCGTCGTCGTTGCCTGGAGCCGATCCCGCGTTGCGGGCGCGCCCAAATGAAGCGATGCCTCCTCGATCGCACGCTCGCCGAGGAACACGCGCTCGCCGACGACCACGGCGGGGACGTCGAGCACTCCGATCTCGGCCGCCTGCGCGGTCCTTGCCGCGAGCTCGCGCTCGACCGAGCGCAGCTTCGCTCCCGCGAGCACGGCAGCGGGGTGCATCTCGCAGGCCGCCGCGGCGATCAGGACATTGTCCGGCCGCTGCAAGTCACGACCGCCGGCGAACGCCTGGCGGAATGCGGCCTGCGCGAACGGGACAACCCGGCCGATTGACTTGGCATACGTCGCCACGCTCATCGCCGGGGCGCTGTCAAACGGGAAGGGATGCGGCCAGCGCAGCGATTGCAGCCCGAGCTCCTTCGCGCGGCGCGCGATCTCGGCCCTGAAGACCTCCTCCTCCTCGCGACAGCGGAACGCGTCGAAGGTGTCGGCTGCAGGCAGATCTCGCGCGAGCACCGGCTGCCACTCGGCGGCGCCCGGAAGCACGTGCAGGACGCGCTCGGCAGCAAGGTATGCCGTCGGGCTCGAGAGGTCGAAGTAGAAGCTGGCCGACGCAGAGCTCATGAGCAGAGGTTAAACGCGTCCAGCTCCCGGCCGGGCACACCCTCCACTTTTTGGCGGTGACGGGTGCCGCAGGGCGACCCCGGGGTGCCGCTGTTCAGCACGTGCGGACATCCATGCCGCCCTTCGTGCCTTACCCGTGGATCAGCCAGCCATCCGCCGCGCGTGCGGCCTCCATCACGGCCTCTGAGAGCGTGGGGTGTCCGTGCACGATGCGCGCCACCTCGGCATATCCGCCCTCGAGGATGCGGACGTTGACGAGCTCCTGGATCAGCTCGGTGGCGCGGCTGCCGACGATATGTCCGCCGAGCATCTCGCCGTACTTGGACTCGCCCACGATCTTGACCAGGCCGGTGCGGTCGCCGTAGACGGTCCCGCCGCCGACGGCACCGTAGGGCACCTTGCCCACGACCACGTCATAGCCCTGCTCGCGCGCTTCGGACTCGGTCAGTCCGAAGGAGCCGACGTTCGGCGTGCAGAAGGTGGCGCGCGGGATGTCGACGTGCGCGAGCGGATCGGTCGCCATGCCGGCGGAGTCCTCGGCGGCGATGATGCCCTCGTCGGAGGCCTTGTGCGCGAGCGCGGGGCCCGCGACGAGGTCGCCGATCGCATAGATGCCCTGACGGGACGTTCGCAGCGCGCCGTCCACCCGCACGAGGCCGCGCTCGTCCATCTCGACGCCCGCCACGTCAAGACCGAGTCCCGACACGTCCGCGCCCCGTCCGGCGGCGATCACCAGGTAGTCGGCCTCGGCTCCCTCGGAGCCGTGGGAAAAGCTCACGCTGTCGCCGCTTGCATCCACGTCGGCCACTGTGGTTGCAGTATGCACCTGAATCGTCTGGCGCTTGAAGCCGCGCTCGACAAGGCGCGAGATATCGGCGTCCTCGGTCGGGAGCACGCGCTCGAGCGCCTCGAGCAGCACGACCTCGCTGCCTAGGCGAGCGAAGCCGGAGGCGATCTCTGCGCCGGAGGCGCCGGCGCCCACGACGGCCAGACGGGCGGGCACCTCGGGCAAGGCCCACGCCTGCTCGGTGCCGATGATCCGGCCACCGAAATCGGCGCCGGGAATCGGACGCGGGACCGAGCCCGTCGCGAGGATCACCGTTGCGGCGGCGAGTGTCTCGCCGCCGACGCTTACGGCACCCTCGGCCGTCAGCGAGGCATCGCCCTCGATCAGCTCGATCCCGTCTTTCTTGAACAACCCCGCGACCCCGGAGGTCAGCGTGGAGACGACTTTCGCGCGGCGCGCCTGCACCGCGGGGTAATCGACTTCGACGCCACTCACCCTCAGGCCGTACTCGCCGGCGTCGCGAATCTCGTCGAGCAGGTCGGCGGAGCGCAGAAGCGCCTTGGCGGGAATGCAGGCGTAGTTCAGGCAACGACCGCCGACCTTGTCGCGCTCCACGACGGCCGTCTTTTTGCCGAGCTGCGCAGCACGGATCGCCGCGACATAGCCGCCCGGCCCGGAGCCGATGACGATGCAGTCATAGGAGGTTCCCGCCATGTGGCGCTGAGCCTATCGAAGCGCTTTCGCAGCGCGCAGCCGCTGTGCCGCGACGCGCCGGTCGGGCCCTCGCGGGGGACTCACGCCTCCGGGCGTTCTCCGGCCTGGATGCGCGCCATAACTCGCACGAGCTTCCAAAACAGCCAGCCCGCGAGCCCGATACTGAGCAGGCAGGCCCCCGCTGCGGCGATCGTCGAGGAGACGACGAGCGCGAGCGAGGTGACGAGGATCTGGAAGGCGAGCAGGGCCTCGAAGGAGAGGACCGCCCAATAGCGCCGGCGGTACATCCCCTGGGCCAGCAGCGCCAGGATCACGGCGATGAAGGCGGCGCCGGGAAGCGAGCCGCCGCGGCGGCTGAGGTCGTGGATCGTGGCGGCGCCAATGATGACCGCGACGGCCAGGGCGGCGGACACGCTGACGGCCACCAACAGCGCCGCCGGCCGCTCGCCCTCGCGCAGCGGCGCGGGCAGGGCGGGCGCCTTCTCTTCGACCTCCGGCGCGGCCGGCGGCGCCCCCGATTTCTCAGACCGGCTCAAGGCTCCAGCGGCCGCGCGTCGAGCAGATTGCGCAGCGCTCGCGCCGCGCGCTGCGGATCTTCGGCGTCGGCGATCGCCCGCAGGAAGACGGCGCGCTGCGCGCCCGCGTCGAGCGTGGCGGCGAGGTTGCCGGCGTGCAGGCCCCCGATCGCGAAGAAGGGCGTCGCGGCGTGAGCCGCCGCGTAGCGGACGAGCTCAACCCCGACGGCCGAGCGGCCGGGCTTGGTCGGCGTCTCATGCACTGGGCCGACGCCGATGTAGTCGGCCTGCTGCGCAACCTCGGCGTCGATCTGCTGCGGCGAATGGGTGGAGAGGCCGATCAGCATGTCTGGCCCCAGCAGCTCGCGCACCTCGCCCACGGGCATGTCCTCCTGCCCGACGTGCACGCCGTCGGCGCCCGCCTCGCGTGCGACGTGAGGGCGGTCGTTTACGATCAGCAATGTCCCCAGCCGCTCGCAGAGCGCTCGCGCGGCGTTGGCAAGCGCAAGCAGCTCGTCGTCGGGGAGGTGCTTCTCGCGTAGCTGCACGATGTCAACGCCACCGGCGACCGCCGCCCGAAGGAGGTCCGGCAGCTCATGCTGACCCGCGCCGGAGCGATCGGCGATCGCCGGGCACACGAGATACAGCCGGGCGGCGGCCAATCGCTCGCGCCGGTCGGAGCCAAAGTCTTGGGCGGACATCGATTCGCAGTCTGGCAGGCGCGAGCCGGGCCGTATCGGCTATTCCGCGGCGCGCAGCCGCGCGCGTGGTCGGCCGGTCAGCCACGAGAGTCGCTGAACGATCGGGTGGTCCGGTCCGTGGACTCGCTCGATCCACGCCCGTGCCTCGAAGACGTCGGCTGCGCCGGCCTCGACGATCGCCTCGATATCTGCCCAGTCCCTCGTTCGATCGAACAGCGCCTTGAAGACGACCAGGGCCGTGCAATCGAGCACCGGTATGGAACGACCGGCGAAGGGAACCTGGCGCACGCCGGCTGCGACCACGGCGTGGAAGCGGTGGACGTCCAGAAACAGGTCGATCGGCGTGTCCTCCCACCAGACGCGCACCTGGCCGTCGCGTCGGGCGTCCTCGATGTCCGCACTCGTGACCTGCGCGCCGTTGGGCAGAGCGGCCAGGACCTCTGCGGCCCGGCTGGGCTCGACGAACACGTTCACGTCGACGTCGCGGGTGCCGCGCGGCTCTTCGGTGCAGTAGGCGAGCGCGATCGCCCCGCCGAACGCATGAGGAAGGGCAGCCTCCAAGAGCGAGTCGTGGACCGCGAGCAGTCGCTTGGCGAGGGTGCTCATCGCGCGTGGCGATGCATCGGCGGATATCTCAGCTTCCCCGGCCGGCGGTAAGGGAGCGCCGCGGCCAGGTCGAGCACCTGCTCGAGGATCCGGCCAGCACGCATCGGGTCGACGTCGCGTGGCGCGCAATCGACCCGCAGGCGCATGCCGGCGGCCGCGGCGATGCGCGCGAGCGCATCCACGCCCGGCTGGCGGTGTCCGCGCTCGTAGGCGTTGACGACTGACCTCGTCATGCCGGCAGCCCGCGCGAGCTCGGCCTGGTTGAGGCTTCTCTCGCTGCGGATATCGCCGATCAGCTTGCTCGCGATTTGCGCACTGACCATGCGCCCATGTTAGCGGATACGCTTACATTTGTTGGGAAATAGGACCACTCCCGAGACCAGAGTCAGCAAGAGTGGCCCGATTCGTCCTCGTTTCGCTTGAAAGAGCACAGCTAGCATCAAGGTATGCCCAGCACCGACCGCTCGCCAGATGTGCTCGTGATCGGCGGCGGCATTGTCGGCTTGGCCGTCGCCTGGCGCGCGGCCGAGCGTGGCCTCTCGGTTTCGCTGCTCGAGCGGGGTGCAACCGGACAGGGCGCCTCACAGGTGGCCGCCGGCATGCTCGCGCCGGTGAGCGAGGTCGAGTTCGGCAGGGGGGGGCGCCGCCTGCTCGCACTGGGGCTGCGCTCGGTCGGGATGTGGCCCCCGTTCGCCGCACAGCTCGAGGCCGTCGCAGGGATGTCAGTGGGGCTGCGACAGACAGGAATCCTGTTCGTGGCGCGTGACGACGACGAGGCGCGCGAGCTGGAGCGCCAGATCGCGCTGCGCGACTCGCTTGGCCTGCGCTCGAGGCGTCTGCGTCCAAGCCAGGCACGCGAGTGTGAGCCGGCGCTGGCACCGACGATCAGGCTCGCCCTGGAGCTGCCCGACGACCACTCGGTCGACCCGCGACTCGTGCTCGCGGCGCTGCGGCTCGCATGCGTGTCGAGTGGGGTCGAGCTTCGCGAGCATGCTCGCGTCACACGGCTATCGCTCGACGGCGGCGCGGTCGGGGGAGTGGAGCTCGCCGACGGCGAGCTGGTGCGATCCGCGGCCGTCGTGATCGCGGCCGGCGCCTGGACGGGCGAGCTCGGAGGCGTCCCCGCCGGCGCGCACGTTCCCGTACGACCGGTCAAGGGACAGACGTTGCGACTGCGCGATCCCATGGGCCCAGGCCTGCTCGAGCGCGTGGTGCGCTTTGAGGGCGGCTACCTGGTCCCGCGCGCAGACGGCAGCTACGTGTTGGGCGGCACCGTAGAGGAGCGCGAGTTCGATGACTCTCCGACAGCTGGCGCCGCGTATGAGCTGCTGCGCGACGCCCACGAGCTCGTGCCCGGCGTGTCCGAGCTGCGGATCGAGGAGCTGTGCGTCGGCCTGCGCCCCGGCACGCCCGACAACGTACCCGCGATCGGCCCCAGCGCCGTTCGGGGCTTGACCTGGGCCACTGGCCATTACCGCAACGGCATCCTGCTCGCCCCGCTCACGGCCGAGCTCGTGGCCGCCGTGCTCGCCGGCGAGCCCGCCGTTGACCCGCTGCTCTCTGCGTGCGCGCCCGAGCGCTTTGCCCGCAGCGCGCCCCCGGTTGGTCCCGAGCCCGGCTTGGCCGGTCCCGAGCGCGTGGCCTCGAGCACGGGGAGAATGTCGTGATCGTGCTCAACGGCGAGCGCACCGCGGTGGCGGAGGGCGAGACGGTGATCGCCGTGCTCGCGCGACTTGGCCTGAGCGGCGACGCGCGTGGCGTCGCGGTCGCGGTCGATGGCGAGGTCGTTCCGCGTGCGGCATGGGAGACTTTCGCGCTCGCCCACGACGCATGTATCGAGGTGCTGAGCGCGATGCAGGGGGGCTGATCGCGGACATGCGCGACCCGATCGACACCGCCGCCGCGCCGGCCAAGCGCAACGGCTCGGCCGCGCGACGCGCTACAGACGAGACGGCCGCGCCCGCCGCAGCTGAGGATTCGCTGGCGATCGCCGGCCGGACGCTGCGCTCGCGGCTCCTGCTCGGCACGGGCGGCTTCACCTCTCTGGCGCTGCTGTCAGACGCGATCGCGGCCAGCGGCTGCGAGCTCGTGACGGTGGCGCTGCGCCGAGTCGATCCCGGCGCACGCGGCTCGCTGATCGACGTGCTCGCCGACGCGCACGTGAAGCTGCTGCCGAACACCGCCGGCTGTCACACCGCGCGCGACGCCGTGCTCACGGCCCGACTGGCACGCGAGGCGTTCGCCACGGACTGGATCAAGCTGGAGGTGATCGGCGACGAGGACACGCTCCTGCCCGACGCCCCCGAGCTGCTGCGGGCGGCGGAGGAGCTCGTCGACGAGGGCTTCGTCGTGCTGCCCTACACGACCGACGATCCCGTGCTCGCCCGCCGCCTTGCCGACATCGGCTGTGCCGCCGTCATGCCACTGGGCTCGCCGATCGGCAGCGGCATGGGGATCCGCAACCCGTACAACATCGCGTTGATCCGCGAAGCGGTGGACGTGCCGGTCGTGCTCGATGCCGGTATCGGAACGGCCTCCGACGCGGCGCTGGCGATGGAGCTTGGCTGTGACGGTGTCATGGCGGCGTCTGCGATCGCACGCGCCCAGGACCCCGTGCGGATGGCCGGTGCGATGCGGGCGGCGGTACAGGCCGGCCGCCTGGCGCGCACGGCTGGCCGGATCCCCCGCCGCCTCTACGCGACGGCCTCCACTCCCGGTGAGGGCCTCGCCGAGTTCCCTACTTGACGACCTCGATCGTTCCGTTCATCGACGTCGGGTGGATCGTGCACTCGTAGTGGATGACCCCGGGCTTGGTGACCTTGACTTCAAAAGTATTACCTTCGCCGAAGTCCTTTGAGGCGAACTTCTGCGGACCACCCTCGCTCGTGACGTTGTGTTCGACCGAGTCGTAGTTCGTCCACTTGATCGTGCTCCCCACCTTCACCTTGAGCGTGTCTGGGTCGATCGCGATGTTGCGGTAGGCGATTGCAACGAGCCCGCCGCTGACCGGTGCCGAGGCCGACGGCGCGGCGAACTTCGGCGTCGTGCTCGGTTTGAGTCCGCCGCTGGTCGTTGCCGGCGTGGAGCTGCTCGCCGAGCTGCTCGTCGAGCTGCTCGTGGAGCTGCCGGAAGATCCGCAACCGGCCGTAACCGCCACGGCCGCGCAGACGATGAGCGTTGAGGCGCCTCTCTTCATCGGTGCGGGCACCCTAGCCTAGACTGGCTCCGCCATGCCACGCCATTTTCTGACTGGGGCGGAGCTCACCGCTGCCGAGCTCGACGCGCTGCTGGAGCGCGCCTTGGAGCTGAAGCGGGCGCCGCTATGCTCCAGCGCGCTCGAGGGCAGATGCGTCGCGCTGATCTTCCAGAAGCCCTCGACGCGCACACGGCTGTCCTTCGAGGTCGGCATCCACGAGCTCGGCGGCCACGCGGTCGTGCTGCGCGCCGACGAGCTCCAGCTCTCGCGCGGCGAGGCACTGCGCGATACCGCGCTCGTGCTCTCGCGGCACCTGGCGGCCGTCGGGATGCGCACGGGCCCCGATTCGATGCTCCAGGAGCTCGCCGAGCACAGTCGCGTGCCCGTCGTCAACATGCTCACCGCTCGGCACCACCCCTGCCAGGCGCTCGCCGACCTGCTGACCGTGCGCGAGGCGCACGGCGCGCTGGACGGGCTGCGCGTGGCGTATGTCGGCGACGGCAACAACGTCGCGCGCTCGCTCGCCGTGCTCGGCACGCTCGCGGGGATGCACGTCGCCGTCGCGTCCCCAGACGGTTACTCGCTGGAGGCGGATCTGCCGTTGCCCGCGGGCGCCTCCGGCTCGCTGACGCTGTACGCAGACCCGTACGAGGCCGTAGACGGCGCGTGCGCGGTGTACACGGACGTGTGGGTGAGCATGGGCGATGAGGCGACCGCGCGGGAGCGACGCGCCGCGTTCGCCGGCTACCAGCTCGACGATGCGCTCCTCGACGCCGCCGCGCCGGGCGCGTTTGCGATGCATGACCTGCCCGCGCACCCGGGCGAGGAGATCTCCGCCGAGATCCTCTACGGCTCCCGCCAGCGGATCTGGGATCAGGCCGAGAATCGCCGCCACGCCCAGAAGGCGCTGCTCGAGCTGCTTGTGTGAGGAGGACGAATGAACCTGAAGAGGAGTCGGATGTATATGTGCTTTGCCACGACGGTGCGCGATCGTATTTACGCATCCTGTCCGCGCATATACCTTCGCTAGACACACTGCAATGAACGACAACAACACGCCGACGCTCCCGGGGGCAGCGCACCCGGCAGCGCCAATGGATGACTCGCGTCCGCGTCCACAGCGCGGGGACGAGCTCGAGCTGCAGATCGAGTCGCTCGCGTTCGGTGGGGAGGGCGTTGCGCGGCTGGGCGACGGCGGCTACGTCGTGTTCGTCGCCGGCGCCATTCCGGGTGACCGCGTTCGCGCGGTGGTGCACAAGCGCAAGCGCAGCTACGCCCACGCGCGCACGCTGGAGGTGCTCGAGCCGAGCCGCGAACGGATCGCGCCCGTGGCGGACCATCCCGGCGTGGCCTGGCAGGTGCTGCCCTACGAGCGCCAGATCGAGGTCAAGCGCGCGCAGGTCGACGAAGCGCTGCGGCGGATCGGCCGGCTGGAGGGCTTCGAGCTGGAGGAGATCGTGCCGGCGAGCGAACCGTGGCGCTACCGCAACAAGCTCGAGTACTCCTTCGGCGTCGCCGCGGGCGACGGTGGGCGCGAGGAGCTCGTGTGCGGCTTTCACGCGCCCGCCGGAGGACGGAGCGTGGCGCCGATCGACGACTGCCTCCTGGCATCCGAGCGGGGGAACCTCGCGCGAGAGCTGTCGTTGCGCTGGTGCCGCGCACAGGGACTGACCGCGTGGGATCGAGGCGGCGCCCCCAGCCGTCCGCCGGGTGATCGCGCCGCCGCACTCCGGGCGCGCAGGGAGCGCACGGAGCCGGGGCCCGACGGGCGCGCGCGCCTGCGCAACCTCGTCGTGCGCGAAGGCCGCCGTGGCGGCCGGCTGCAGGTCCGGCTCGTCACCACCGACGGCGAGCTGGACGTCGGCTCGCTCGCCGCCACGCTGAGCCAAGCGCTCGGCGAGAGCCTCTGCGGGGTCCTGTGGACACGCTCGCGCAGCGTCGCCGAGACGACCGCCGGTGGCGACACCGAGCTGGTATGGGGCGAGGCCGAGTTGCCCGAGCGGTTGGGCGAGCTCGATCTGCGCATCTCCGCCGAGGCGTTCTTTCAAACGAACACCGAGATGGCCGCGGCGCTCTATCGAGTGGTCACCGACTATGCCGAGCTGGAGGGCTGGGAGCGCGTTTATGACCTGTACTCGGGGATCGGCGCGATCGCGCTCACCCTCGCCCCCCGAGCGGGCGAGGTATGGGGAATAGAGCTCGTTGCCGACGCCGTCGCCGACGCGATCGCTGGTGCGCGCCGCAACGAGATCACGAACGCCCGCTTCTTCGCCGGCGACGTGCGGCTGGCGCTGGCAGAGCTCGTCGAGCGGGCCGGTCGCCCGGACCTGCTGGTCGTGGACCCTCCGCGCGCCGGTCTCTCCAAGAAGGTGGTCCATCGAATCATCGACGCTTCCCCGAAGCGCATCGTCTACGTCTCCTGCAACCCGACGACGCTCGCGCCGAACGCCGCCGAACTCGTCGATGCGGGTTGGGTTCTGCGCAGGGTTCGCCCCGTGGACATGTTTCCCCAGACTCACCACATCGAGTGCGTCGCCCTGCTCGAGCGGGACGATGGCCGGCGCAGCTCGGCGTCCTCAGTCGCTCGCGTGCAAAGCACGCCACGCTCCCTGCGTCCTTGATCTGCTTGGCCCTCCCCCCGGCTCGACGGCGCCGTTCGTCTCGCCGGATAGGCTTTCGGCGATGCGCGCCGCGACCATTCGCGAGGGGGAGATCGTGATCGAGGAGCATCCCGACCCGATCGCGGGCGCGGGTGAGGTGCTCGTGAGCGTGCACGCGGCTGGGCTGAATGGGGCCGACATGATGCAGCGGCGCGGGCTGTACCCGGCGCCGCCCGGCTCCCCGCAAGACATCCCCGGCATGGAGCTCGCCGGAGACGTGGTCGCGCTCGGAGAAGGAGCGCAGCGGTTCTCCTTGGGTGACCGTGTGATGGCGATCGTCGGTGGTGGAGCGCAGGCCGAGCTGTGCGTCGTGCACGAGCGTGTGCTGATGCCCGTTCCGCAGGCGCTCGAGTGGCCCGCGGCGGGCGGGCTGCCTGAGGTCTTCACGACCGCGCATGACGCGCTCTTTGCCCAGGCGGAGCTCCGCCCCGGGGAGCATCTGCTCGTTCACGGCGGCGCCGGCGGTGTGGGTACGGCCGCGATCCAACTCGCGCGCGCGGCCGGTGCGCGCGTGACCGCGACCGTGCGCAGCGCGGACCTGCGTCAGCCGGTGCAGGAGCTCGGGGCGATCGCCATCGATTGCGACGGCTTTGCCGAGCGCGGACCGTTCGACGTTGTCCTCGAGCTAGTCGGCGCCCCGAACATGCCCGAGAACCTGCAGGCGCTCGCGACCGGGGGGCGCATCGCCGTGATCGGCGTCTCGGCGGGCGCCACGAGCGAGCTCAACCTGCTGGCGCTGATGGGCAAGCGCGCCCGTATACACGGCTCGACGCTGCGCGCCCGTCCGCTCGAGCAGAAAGCGCTCACCGCACGAGCCGTCGAGCACGAGGTGCTGCCGCTGTTCGAGCAGGGTGGGCTGAGGGTGCCGATCGCGGAGACCTTCCCACTCGCGCAGGCGGCTGTCGCCTACGAGCGCTTCGCCGAGGGCGGCAAGTTTGGCAAGATCGTGCTCACAGCTGACGCATGAGAAACGTCCTCCTCCCATCGGGTGGCTGAATGTCTCCTCAAGATGACGCACTCTCGCGCCGCGCCTTCCTCGGTCGGGCCGGCGCCGCGACGGGTGGCGCGGTGATCGGCGGTGAGCTGCTCGGGGCGGTCGACGCACGCGCCGCCTACGCCCAGCCGCGCACGCCCGACGCGGCGCTGAAGGCGCTCGTCGAAGGCAATCGGCGCTACCGCAGCGGCAGGTGGCAGCGCCGCGACTACTCACCGGTCGGCGAACGGCGGGCAGTCGCGCAACAGCCGTTCGCGGCGATCCTGGCGTGCGCGGACTCGCGCGTATCGCCGCCCCTGGTGTTCGATGTCGAGCGCGGCAACCTGTTCGCAGCGCACGTCGCCGGCAACACTGTGGACACGGGCACGCTGGGCAGCCTGGAGTACAGCGTCGCCGTGCTCGGCGTGCCTCTGATAATGGTCCTCGGTCACACCGACTGCGGCGCGGTGAAGTCGGCGATTGACGTGGTCGAAGGAAAGAAGAGCTTTCCGCCCTCCACCTACGGCTCGATCGGCGCGGTCGTCGATGCCGTGGTCCCGGCCGTGATGGGCCTGAGTCGAGCCGTTCGCACGCTGGAGGCCTCGATCGTCGCCAACGCGCGCCTGCAGGCGCGCCTGCTGTCGAGCAGCGCCCCGATCATCAGCGCTGCCGTCACGGCCGGCAAGCTCCGCGTCGTCTCGGCGATCTATGAGATCCCAAGCGGCGGCGTCAGAATCGTCTGAGAGTCCCGCTCAGTAGGGCGGCTGCGCCGTGTACCAGTCGCCGAGCACGCGAAATGACGACCAGAACGCGCGCTTTGAGTCCTCCCCATCGAGCGATTCGTCGATGTTCGGAACGTACAGCGCGTCGATCATCGGCGTCAGCTGTTGGATCTCGCCAAGTCGTGGCGCAAGCGGGCGCGCCAGCGGGATCTGCATCTCCGAAAGCGCGCCCAGGGCCTCCGGACCCATCACCACGACGATCTTCGGCTGCACGATCGCGATCTCCTCGATCACCCTGGCGATGCACGCGAGGTCGGCTAGCGAGGCGTCGCTCAATGGGCACTTCACGCACAGCGTTCCGTATACGGCGAGCGGGTCGATCGCCAGCCGCTTCAGCGACTTCATCAGCGCGCCACCGGCGCGTCCGTAGAAGGCGACGCCCTCCTCGATCTCCGAGGGCAGCGGCGAGTGCTTGAGCAGCATGACGTCCGCCTGCGGATGGCCCGAGCCGAGCACCGGCATGAGGTTGCCGCGCGGGCAATGCGGGCAAGCCTGCAGCTCGCGCGTGAGCGTGTTCAGCTCACGAATGGCGCGCTCCAGGTACTTCTCACGGATCTCATCATCGGTCACGGGCATCGACTCCGAGGGATTTGACGACGCCGATGGTTGCCCTTGAGCGTGCATCAGTCGTTGCGCTTTCGCTATCTCCGCCCCCGCCCCCCGGACGAGCGCTTGACGCGTTTGACGCGCCGCGCCCTGCTCGCCCGCTGCGCCGCCGGAGGAGTGGCCCTCGTCTGCAGGAACTTCAGCGCCTGCACGTACAGCAGCGATGACGGGCGCGTGACGATCTCCGCGTCCGCAAGCGACTGCAGGAACTCCGACGGGCCGTCGAAGTCGCGCATCCTGACGCGCACCGAGCCGAGTCCCTGCGCGACGTGCGAGTCCGAGCCCGCGCCCGCGACGATCCGGTACTTGGCGGCGAATCGAGCGGCCTCCTCGTTGAACGCGCCGATTGCCACGCGCGGGTTGAAGACCTCGATCGCGTCGACGTCGTCGAGGATCTTCAGCAGGTGCTCGTAGTCCGGGACGGAGTGCATTCGGTCGAACGGGTGCGGGACGTAGACTAGGCCGCCCTGGCGCTTGATCTCGGCGACTGTCTCTTTCAGCGAGAGGCCGCGGGGGATCTTCTCCTCGATGAACAGCCCGATCACCTCGCCCTGGCCGGCCGTCTTTATCTCCTCGCCGACGATCACCTTCACGCCGGCGTCCTGCGCCTGCGCCCGGGCCTCGAGCGCGCCTGAGATCTCGTTGTGGTCCGTTACCGCGATCGCCCCGAGGCCCTGGGCCCGCGCGGTCGCCAGGAGCACCTCGACGGGCGTCGCGCAGTCGTGCGAGTGATCGGTATGCATGTGCAGGTCGATGTCGATCGGCTGCCGCTTGGACAGCCGTCGTCTCAGCGCGGGATCGCCGCCCGTTGGGCGGCGGCGGGCGGCGAGCTCGCGATAGACCTCTTCGAGCTCCGTGGCGGCCTCATCTCCGTCGGGCACGAGTCGGTAGTTGCCCGGGAAGTGGCGGTTCATCAACTCGACGGTCGCGGGAAGGCTCGCCGTGCGGGCATCCAGACGCCCGAAGAAGCTCTCGACGAAGCGACGGGCAACGAGCGTGGAGAGCAGACGCTCGGTGGAGGAGTGGAAGGAGCCGACGTTGAGCGCGCGCGAGTGGCGCAGGGCGGCGTTGGAGGTGCTTGGCGCGAACGGCTCGTGCACGTGGACGAAGTCGAGCTCGACGGTGCTCAGCAGTTCCTCGATCGTGCGCGCCACGTCGATCGACAGCGCCGAGACGCGCCGCCGGGCGCCGCTGGGAACGTCGAGCACCTCCCCCACGGCGATCACGCCGGGGGTGCCCTGATCGGTTCCCTCGAGCAGGCTCTGCGGTGCTCCGCGCGCGGCGCGCAGTGCCTTGCGCGAGGCGCGAACCTGACCCTGCGAGCGCGACGGCGCGAGAATCAGGACGCGGTGCCCCCGCCGGGAGAGCTCGCCAGCGACGCGGCCGACGTGGGCGTTCACCTCGTTCTCGTGCGCCTCCCACGGGTACGGGCTCACGTGGGCGATCGAGAACTGCTCAACGGGCACGAGTGCAGCATACGGGCCGGCGCCCGCCTCTGCCCCAGATTGCACCGGCATACCCGGGACGGCGAGCGCCATCGAACGAGTGCGGAGATCGGCCCAGTCAGCGCATGCCATTGACTCACACGCGCCGGTGGTCTTCGTCCATTTTCAAGCGCGGGCCGAGGCGAGAGACGCCTCGGCCCGCGCAGAGCGCGATTTGCTAGGGCGCTAGAAGGACAACAGCGTCCATACACCCGCCGCGAGTGACGCTTGACCTGTCACGCTCGGGTGGAAGTAGTCCAGGGTCGAGACTTCAGATTCGGCGAATTTCGTGTTGAAGATACCGTCCCCGTCGAATTGACAGGTAGGGTCGGCGCTGCAGATACTCTGCATCGCCGAGTTGTAACTGATCTCGGCGTTCAACGTGGCTTCGCGTCGGGCCACGTCTTCGGGAGCCATGGACGTCGGGTGGGTCATGATGCCGGGGCAGAAGTTAATCGCTTCCCACTTTTTCACTGCTTCGGGGTTTTTGTGCAACAGTTCCCACAGGTACATGAGATTCGGTACCGAACCGACAAAGATCTTTGCGCTTGGAAGCCCGCTTTTCAGGGTGTTGATAGCCGCTTCAAAGCTCGAGGTGAACGAAGGCGTGCCTGTGTGTGGGGTCGCGCATGCGTCATTGGCGCCGATCAAGATGGTGACAAATTCCACTTTGCCTTTTACGGCCTTCTTTGCCTGTTCGTTCAAGCTCGCGACCTTTGCTCCGCTAACGGAGAGGTTTTTTGCGGTCACTTTGGGCTGATGTGCTTTGATGCGCAAGAACACGCTGTCGACTGTTTTGTTTTTGCCGGTCGCCCAAGAGTCTTCTGGACAATTGGCCAACGGTCTACAGCTGTCAAACGCCTGGGTGATCGAGTCCCCCAAAGCGGCCATTTTCTTTGGAAATACAGGTTCGCTCGCATTGGCCGATGGGCCCCAAGCAAAGAGGGCCATCAATGAACCAGCTGCAAGCATTGCGCCTAATACAACACGAATACGTGTCACGGGTTGCCTCCCTCAAGCGCCGAGGCTCCGGGGTCGCGGCGATTCCCCAGCCGCGTTCCAGACGCACCTAGCGCGCGTTATCGAATTTGCCTACTGCTGCCGTCAATCATCCAACATGCCTGCCCGATGAGCGGCTGCGTCGGGGCGAGCCTAGACGCCGTCCCGACGCCTGTCAAGGCTCGAACCGCACGGCGCCTTCAGCTGCCGGAGCTCGTGGCGGTGCGGCGAGGGGCGCGGGCCTGCGTCCCGGTACGCTGTGATCGCCGGGTGCCAGGCTTGCGCGCATGCCTCGCGATGAACCTCTCGGTGTCGATGCGCGCCTGATCGTCGGGTCGCTGGTTCTGCGGCGACTTCATCAGGTAGGAGGAAGGGCCGTCCAACTGCCCGCCGACGCCGTGGTTGAGCGCGAGCTTGCAGCAGCGCACCGCGTCGATCACGATCCCCGCCGAGTTCGGCGAGTCCCAAACCTCGAGCTTCAGCTCCAGGTTTAGCGGCACGTCGCCGAACGCCTGGCCCTCCACGCGGATGTGCGCCCACTTGCGGTCGGTCAGCCACGGGACGTAGTCCGACGGGCCGATGTACACGTCCTCGGCGGGCAGCTGCTCGTCCATTATCGACGTGACGGCGTTGGTCTTGGAGATCTTCTTCGACTCCAGCCGCTCGCGCTCGAGCATGTTGTAGAAGTCCATGTTCCCGCCGACGTTGAGCTGCGAGGTGCGCAGCATCTTCACGCCGCGGTCGGCGAGGAGGCGGGCCAGCGTGCGGTGCACGATCGTCGCGCCGACCTGGGACTTGATGTCGTCGCCGACGATCGGCAGCCGCGCCTGCTTGAAGCGCTTGTCCCAGTAGCGCTCGCGCGCGATGAACACGGGGATGCAGTTGACAAACCCGCAACCGGCCTCAAGCACCTGCTCGACGTACCACTTCGTGGCCTGCTCGGAGCCGACGGGCAGATAGGAGACGACCACGTCGGTGTGCGTCTCCTTGAGGATGCGCACGATGTCGGCGGTCTCGCCGGGCGCCTTGGTGATCTTCTCCTTGAGGTACTTGCCCAGGCCGTCGTGGGTCATGCCGCGGTGCACCGGCACGCCGAGCTTCTTCGGCACCTTGGCGAACTTCATCGTGTTGTTCTGGCCTGCCCAGATCGCTTCTCCGAGGTCCTTGCCGACCTTGCTCGAGTCGATGTCGAACGCCGCGGTGAACTCGATGTCGCGAACGTGGTAGCCGCCGAGGTCAACGTGCATCAAGCCTGGGACTCGCTCGTCGGGATTGGCATCGCGGTAGTAGTTGACGCCCTGCACAAAGGCCGACGCGCAGTTGCCGACGCCGACGATCGCGACGCGGACCTTCTCAGACTGGTAGCGCGCGGCGCCGTTCTTTGAGGCTGCGCCGTCGCTTGGGGCGCCGTCGTTTGAGTGCTGCTTGATCACGAGTGGGATGTCCTTTGTGAGGGCCCAGGCTCAGGGCCCAAGGCGCGGTCAAAGGGAACTGGCGAGCTTCCCTTCTGCTCAAGCGGGACGGCCGGATTTCAGGCCGAGTTGCTCGCAGAGACTACTCCGCGAGGCGCGCTAGGTCACACCAAGAGCTCGCGGCGGACATGCCGGATGCGCTGCGCGACGGTGATCAGGCTGAGCGCGGCCAGGACGTACACGGCAGGCTGGAGCAGCTCGAAATCGCCGAGTGATGCGCCTCTGGCGAAGATCAAGCCGATCGACAGGATCACGACGCGCACCGGTCGCGTGGCGATGCCGACCGTGCACTGCACGCCCAGGGCCTCGGCGCGCGCGCGGGTGTAGCTGACCATCAGCGACGCCAGCACGGCGACGACCACGGCCGCGGCCGCGGCGCGGTTGCCGTGCAGTGCAAAGTATCCGGCCACTGCCGTCAGCACGATGCCCTCCTCGACGCGGTCGAGCGTGGAGTCCAGAAATGCCCCGAACGGCGTGCCCTTGCCCGACATGCGTGAGTAGCGTCCGTCGAGCGTGTCCATGGTCGATCCAACGATGAAGGCGACGCCGCCAAGGAAGAACAGCCGTTCCCACACGAGCGCCGCAGCGAGCACGTTCAACGCGAAGCCGGTGAGCGAGATCGCGTTCGGGGTGAGTCGCGACTCGATCAAGCGGTTGCGGACGAGCTCGCGCCGTTCGCCGGACCCGATCGGAGCACGCGCGCGGCGCTGGCTCCTCTTCAATCGGGCAGAGCGGTAGGCGCCGCGCCGGCCGCGGCGGGGCGGCGCATGTTGCCTGGGTGCCATCCTTGCTCGGTAGCCGTCGCCTATCCGCTCGCCGTCACGCGTGCGGAGGACACGGCCGAGAAGCGCCAGACGCCCGGCCGGGCGCGCGCGAGCCAGCTCGCGCAATAGGCCGACGCTCCGGCGGTGAGCGCCCCTAGCAACGCGTCGGCGATGAAGTGGTTGGCGGTGACGACGATCACGAAGGTCATCAGGAACGGATACAGCGCCCACATGATGCGCACCGCCGCGTAGCGCGACAATCGGGCGAGCGGCCAGGCGATCATCAGCGCGAACGCGACGTGCATCGACGGCACGGCGGCATACGGGTTGAAGAGCGCGCTCATCGACGCGCTCGTGTGTGAGACGTTCACCGGCGTGAAGTCCGAGACCGTGTCGATGAAGCCCCACTCCGGCATGAACCGCGGCGGGGCGGTCGGGAAGACGACGTAGGCGACGAGCGCGATCGCCATCGCGATCATGAACATGTTGCGCACGAAGTAGAAGTTTCGGTTGTGGCGCAAGTACAGGTACAGGAGCGCGGCGATCGTCACCGGCCCCTGCGCGTTGACGTACAGCCAGCTCGCGCTGACCATTACGAAGTGGCTGCCGGATGCCCACGCCTGCACGCTGGGCTCCACGAACAGGTGCAGCGTCCGCTCGATCGAGATCAGCTCGCGCGCGTGCTGAAAGGCGGCGTTCGCCCTGCCCTCGACAAGTCCGCGCACGACGGTGTAGGCGATGTAGGCGGCGAGGAAGAGGGAGAACTGGCGCAGCACGTCCAGCCAGCCCTGTGGCAGGACGCGCGCTTGCAGGACACGAGCGCGGGCGACCATCGCAGAAAGCCTAGACGACGGCGATCGGGAAGGGATCAGCGGCATCGCGGGCCATGGTCGAAAACGCGCGCGAGCGTGAAGTCGATGACTACGCGCATGCTGCCGCTGGCGGGTGCGCGCAGCAGCGTCCAGTCACCCGGGGCACGCAGCACGCAGCCGTGTCCGCTCGCGAGCGCCCAGTAGGGGGTGAACCGCACGCGGACCGTGAACGTGCCGGCGCGCGGTGTCTGGAGCGTGAAGGAGTCCTCGCCCAGTTGCGTCAAGACGGTGGGCGGCTGCGAGAGAGCGCGCCCGCCCAGGACGGCGAACAGGCGCCAATGGGGCGAGCGCCATACTTCGCGCAGGTAGGGGAGCGGCGACTTGCTGAGCAGGCTTGCCTCGGACTGGGCCGAGTAGTCCAGTGGGGCGTCGGGAAGCGCAACGTAGGAGACCGCCTGTTCGGACAGCCAGGCGCGATAGCGGGCTGGGGTGAGTGGGGTCGATTCATAGAAGAGCGCGTTGCGCCCGGTGTCGAGCTGGCGCTCCCAGCCACGGGCGATCGCGACGTGCGCCGCGACGAAGCTCGCGTCCCAGTGGTCGGCGGTGGGGACGACCTCGATGCGGGCTGGATGCTCGGAGTAGCCGACTCCGAGTCCGTCCAGCTCTCTCAGCAGGGGCGCGTAGTAGGAGGCGTGCACGGACGGGCTAGACGCGGCCGAGGCGAAGTCCGCAACCGGGGCGTTCGCCTGCCAGTAGAGCAGGAAGGGCGCGAGCACGAGCAGCACACGCGGGCGCCACCCGATTCCACGGCGGTCGACGAGCAGGCATGCGGCGAGGGGTCCGGCGACGAGCGCGCCGAGCCGATCGGCGTTCCCGCCGACGGGCGTCGTGAGCACGTAGGCGCCCGTGAGCGCGACGGCATACAGCGGCGCCCCGGTCCGCAGCACGCGAGCGCCGCTTCCACCGGCGCCGTCCGCCGCGGCCGCCTTCGGGGACGGTGAGGCCGACCGCTCGGAAGGGATCAGCGCCGCGATCAGCAGCACGCCCGCGAGCGCCGGATAGAAGGCCGAGGCGTCGAACGGCTGGTAGCCCCCTTCCGGGAACGCGATCGCGAGCAGCACTATCGGCGCGAGCGCGGCGAGCGCGAGCAAGACCGGAAACCAGGCGAACCGATGGACGCTCGTGAGGCGCCGGCCGGCGAGCGCCCACGCGAGCGCGCACAGCGCAAGGAAGGCGCCGGCCACGGGGCTGGCGAACGCGCACAGCGCGGCGAGCGCGAGCGCGGGCGCGCGGCGCTCGCGCTGTGCCAACAGCAGAGCGCCCAGGCCAGTGGCGAGGCCGAGGTCAAACGCGACGCGCCAGGAGAGCAGCGAGATCGCGGCGCCGAGCGCGAACCAGGCCGCCGCGATACGCGTGGCGCGCGCCGGGAAGCGATCCTCGATCAACGTCGCGAACAGCGCCGCGGCGATCGTCATCGAGGCGACCGCGACCAGGCGCGGGCCGATCAGCCAGCCGAGCGCGGGGGCCAGCACGCTGTAGGCGGGGAGAGGATGACCTCCGTACCAGCCGTTGTCCCACAGCGTGAACCCCACTCGCGCGAAGAGATCGCTGCGATAGGTGGCCGCGGCGAGGTCGGCGGTCGCGGGTGCGGCGATCAGACAGCCGAGGCCGAGCACCGCCGTGATCGTCCACGCGGGCGCTCGACGGGAGCGTGCACTCATCCGAACCCGGCGCCCGGAAACACCATCGCTCACCCCGATGCGATCACCCTGATGTTGCGCTAAGGAAGTCCACGACCCGGTCGACCACATCCGGGCGATCCAGCCACGGCCAGTGGCCCGCGTCAGGCAGCTCGACGAGCTCGGCTCCTCCGAGCACGCTTGCGTACGCCTGGCCGAAGCGCCCCGGTATGTACGGATCCTTCATGCCCCACACCACCAGCGCGGGCATCTGCAGCTGCCCGAGACGCGCCCCGGCTGACTCGAGCACGTCGGGCGGGGAGCTGCGATACAGGCGCAGGATCGCTCGCTGGGTGCCCTGGTCGAAGTGCTCGAGCACGCTGTCCAGCCACGCGTCGGACATCGGCCCGGGCGTCGCGTTGGACTCCCTGGAGAGGAACCGCAGTACGCGCCGGTTGACGGTCCCCATAGCCAGCTCGCCGAGCCCCGGCGTGCGCCATATCCGCGCCGTCCGATGCCAGCGATAGCCGGGCAGGAACGGCATCGCATTGATCACGACGAGCCGCTCGACACGCTCGGGGCAGCGCTGCGCGAAGGCGAGCCCGACTGCGCCCCAGTCGTGCACGATCAGGCTCACGCGCTCGACGCCGACCAACGCCAGAAAGCGCTCCACGAAGCGGTCGTACTCTCCGATCGTGTAGCTCAGCGAGCCCGGCTTGCCCGAGCGCCCGAAGCCGGGGAGGTCGGGCGCGAGCCCTCCGCTGCGCTGCAGGAACGGACTCCAGTCATCGGCGTTGCTCGGCACGCCGTGCAGGTACAGCGCCAGCGGTGGGTCCAAGGCGTCTGCGGCCGCGCCGGCGCTGCGCCAGAAGACCGGCACGCCGTCGAGCTCGCCGGTGTGTTCGCGAAGCTCGGGCACCGAGCGAGGATATACGCGCGACTCGCCCCGATACGGTGAAGCGATGCCGTCCACCGTTCCAGGCGCAAGCGCATGCACGCCAGTCGGCCGGCCCGCCGGCAAGTCTCGAACGAGCACGCCGACGCCGGCGTGGAAGGCCCCGACCCGCGCTCGCGTCTTGCGGATTCGCGACCGTTTGCGCGCGGTGTACGGCGTGCCGCTGATGCAGCCGCACGGCCGCCCGATAGCCGAGCTGATCCTGACGGTCCTTTCGCAATCGACGAACGACCGCAACCGCGACGTCGCCTACCTGCGCCTGCGCGCGCGGTTCCCCTCCTGGGAGGCGGTCCGCGACGCGCCCGTCGACGAGGTCGAGGAGGCGATCCGGCCGGGCGGCATCTCGAAGGTCAAGTCGGCGCGCATCCAGGCGATCCTGCGCGCGATTGCCGAGGATCCTCGAGACCCGCCGCACGAGCTCTCGCTCGACTGGCTGCCGCGGGTGCCGCTGCGACAGGCGCGCGACTACCTCGTGAGCCTCCCCGGGGTCGGCCGCAAGACGGCCGCGTGCGTGCTGCTGTTCGCCTACGGCCTGCGCGAGGTGCCGGTCGACACGCACGTCTCGCGCGTGGGAACCCGCCTTGGCCTGTTCAGGACCGGCGCCTCGTTTCTGCAGATGCACGAGGAGATGCTCGCCCTGACACCCCCCGGCGAGGAGCTCGAGCTGCACGTCAACCTCCTGCGCCATGGCCGGCGCACGTGTCACGCGCGGCTGCCGGCGTGTGACCGCTGTGCGCTGGCGCGCATGTGCCCCGGTCGCAGGACGCTCGCTCAGCCCACCCGGGCGCCGCGGCGGGTCTGATCGCGTTCGTCGCGGTCGTCGCGGTCGTCGCGTTCGTCGCGTTCGTCGCGCCGGCGCGCCGGCGCGGCTCAGCCCCGCGGCAGCACGGCGAACGCGATCACGGCGTAGTGCAGCCCGGCGGCTGCGATCACGAGCGCGTGGAAGATCTCGTGGTAGCCGAACACCCGCGGCCACGGGTTCGGTCGCCCGCTCGCATAGATGACGGCGCCGATCACATACAGCAAGCCGCCGGTCATCAGCCCCGCGACGCCCAGCCAGCCGATCGCCGCGGGCAGCTCGCCGAACACCGCCCCCGTTACCAAGCCGAGCAGGACGTAGACCAGCGCGAGCAGCCACTTTGGCGCGTCGATCCACACGAGCTTGAACACGGCGCCACCCAGCGCTCCGGCCCATAGCACGATCAGAATGGTGGTCGCGAGCGACCCCTTCAAGGCGAGCAGCGCCACCGGCGTGTACGTGCCGGCGATCAGCACGAAGATCATCGAATGGTCCAGCCGCCTCATCCACCGTCGCGCCTGCGGCCGCCAGGTGACGCGGTGGTACAGCGCGCTGGTGCCGAGCAGCGCCGAGACGGCCACGGCGTAGATGCTTGCCGCGATGCGCGCCCGCCCGCCCGATGCGGCGAGGATCAAGCCGGCGCCGCAAGCGATCGACACGAAGAACGCGTACTGGTGCGAGACGCCCCGCAGCCGCGGTCTCACCGGCGCTGGTGCGCTGATGGTCGCGGCGGGGGTCCTAACAGGGCTCACGTGTGCAAGGTACCGCTGCGGGTACCCGTTGTCACCTGCAGGGCGCTACGCCGCGTGGGTGGGCTCGCCCACGTGCGCCTGGGCCTCGCCGCCGGTGGAGACGCCGAGGAGCTTCTCGCGCGCGCGTTCGGGCGTCACCGTGACGACGTCCCAGGCCAGCCCCACTCGCGCCATCGCGAGGATCAACCACCCGGACGGGTCAAGCTCATACCAGCGCAGCCCGTGGAACGCGGACTGTGGAAAGGCATGGTGGTTGTGGTGCCACGCCTCCCCGAGCGACGGCAGCGCCAGCCAGAAGACGTTCGTGGACTGATCGCCGGTCTCAAAGCGCCGGCTACCGAAGAAGTGGCAGATCGAGTTGATGCTCCAGGTGATGTGATGCACGAGGAAGATCCGCACGAGCCCGCCCCACAGCAGGGCGCTGAGACCGGCGGCCAGGACGCCGCCGCCGAGGGCGAGTCCGAGCAGGAACGGAAGCAAGAGGCTGCCCAACGCGATCAGCGGAAAGGAGCGGTTGATCCTACGCATCGTCGCGTCTTCGACGAGGTCGCGCGCAAACCGTTTCGAGGAGGCCTGTCCGTGGGTCAGGAACAACCATCCCGTGTGCGCGTGCCAGAGGCCCCTGAGCATCCCTCCCAGTCCCGCGCCGTGCCCGGCGTGGGGGCTGTGCGGGTCGCCGTCTTCGTCGGTGAACGTGTGGTGCTTGCGATGGTCCGCCACCCAGTCGATCACCGGGCCTTGAAGCGACATCGACCCGAGCAACGCCAGCGTGTAGCGCAGCCACGGCCGCGTCTGGAAGGCGCGATGGGTGAGCAGGCGATGGAAGCCCACGGTGACGCCGAGCGCCGTGAGGAGATACATGAGGGCGAAGATCGCCAGGTCGCGGACGCCGAGGAAGTGTCTCCACGACAGCGCCGCCGCTACGATCACGCCGGCGAACGGGATCACGACGGCGGCGATGTTGACGTTGCGCTCCAGGCGGGTCACTTGACCGTGATACCCGCGTGTGGGTCACTGGTTACCAGGGTAAGCACGTTAATCACATCACCCCGCTCGTTACCGACTCTGCGGCACTCCTGGACACCGCAGCGCGCGAGGCCACCTTGACGCTCGTGAGGAAATCTGCCACAATAAGACTTAGATTTATTCAAGCTTACTGAAGGAGCATTGAACATGGCCAAGACCATAGGCATCGACCTCGGCACGACGAACTCGTGCATGGCGGTCCTCGAGGGCGGCGAGCCGACCGTCATCGAGAACGCCGAGGGTGGTCGCACAACCCCGTCCGTGGTGGCGTTCACGGCCTCCGGCGAGCGACTCGTCGGCACCGTCGCCAAGCGCCAGGCCGTCACCAACCCGCAGAACACGGTCTTCTCGATCAAGCGCTTCATGGGCCGCAAGGAGGCCGAGGTGCGCGAGGAGGAGTCGATCGTCCCCTACAAGGTCGTCGCCGGCCCCAACGGCGACGCGCGCGTGGAGGCAGGCGGCGAGCAGCATTCGCCTCCAGAGATCTCCGCGATGATCCTGCAGAAGCTGAAGTCCGACGCCGAAGCCTACCTCGGCGAGCGCGTCGACTCGGCCGTCATCACGGTTCCCGCCTACTTCAACGACGACCAGCGCCAGGCGACCAAGGACGCCGGCAAGATCGCCGGGCTCGACGTCAAGCGGATCATCAACGAGCCGACCGCAGCCTCGCTCGCGTACGGCCTGGACAAGGAGTCCGACCAGACGATCCTCGTGTTCGATCTCGGCGGCGGCACGTTCGACGTGTCGGTGCTCGAGATCGGCGACGGCGTCTTCGAGGTGAAGTCGACCGCCGGCGACAACCATCTCGGCGGCGACAACTTCGACAAGGCGATCGTCGACTGGCTCGTCTCCGAGTTCAAGAAGTCCCAGGCGATCGACCTGAGCGCTGACCCGATGGCGCTGCAACGCCTCTACGAGGCAGCCGAGAAGGCGAAGATCGAGCTATCGACCACGCAGGAGACGCAGATCAATCTGCCGTTCATCACCGCCGATTCCTCCGGGCCCAAGCACCTCGACACGCGCCTGACGCGCGCCAAGCTCTCGGAGCTGACCTCGAACCTGCTCGATCGCGTCGTGGCTCCCGTGCGCCAAGCGATCGACGACGCCAAAGACAAGGGCGTCAAGGAGATCGAACACGTGGTCCTCGTAGGCGGCATGACGCGCATGCCCGCCGTGCAGGAGAAGGTCAAGGAGCTGACGCGCAAGGAGCCCCACCGCGGCGTGAACCCGGACGAGGTCGTGGCCGTTGGAGCGGCGATCCAGGCCGGTGTCCTGGCGGGCGACGTCAAGGACGTCCTGCTGCTCGACGTCACTCCCCTGACGCTCGGCATCGAGACCAAGGGTGGCGTGATGACAAAGCTGATCGAGCGCAACACCACGATCCCCACGCGCAAGGGCGAGGTCTTCTCGACGGCCGAGGACAATCAGCCGTCGGTGGAGATCCACGTGCTGCAGGGCGAGCGCGAGATGGCGCAGTACAACAAGTCGCTGGGCAAGTTCCAGCTCACGGGCATCCCGCCCGCGCCCCGCGGCATCCCGCAGATCGAGGTCGCGTTCGACATCGACGCAAACGGCATCCTCAACGTCTCGGCCAAGGACCTTGGGACCAGCAAGGAGCAGAAGATCGAGATCAAGTCCGGCTCCGGGCTCTCTGAGGAGGAGATCAAGAACATGGTCTCCGACGCCGAGTCCCACGCGGAGGAGGATCGCCGCGCCCGCGAGCTCGCCGAGGCGCGCAACAACGGCGAGAACGCCGCCTACCAGGCCGAGCGCCAGCTCGCCGATCTGGGCGACCAGGTCGACGCCGACTCAAAGGAGCGCATCGAGGCGGCGATCAAGGAGGTCCGCGAAACGCTTGAGGCGGAGGACCCGGCGGCGATCAACGCCAAGACCGAGGTCCTGCAGACGGCGTTCCACGCGGTCTCCGAGGCGATGTACCAGCGTGCCCAGGAGCAGGCTGCGGCGTCGGGCAACGGAGCCTCATCCGAGGACTCGTCCTCCTCTGAGGAGGAAGATGTCGTGGACGCCGAGGTCGTAGATGAGCCGAAGGCGTAGCGGCCGATGACCGACACCAGGCAATCAGTCGAGGAGCATGCCGAGCAGGCGGCGCGGAGCAAGCAGCCGGCCGGCGAAGAGCAGCCCCGAACCCCCGACGCGTCGGCGCCGGGGGACGGGGGGGTGCCTTCAGCTCCGGCTGAGGACGCGACTGCCCGCAAGCCGAGCGACGATCGGACCACCGCGGCCAAGCGGTCGCACCACGATGGCGTTCCCGCGCACGCGGAGGATGCCGATGAGAAGGCGCTGCGGGGAGACGTCGATGAGCTCGTCGCGGTCGCGGCGCAGCGCGATGACTACCTCGCGCTCGCGCAGCGGACGCAGGCGGACTTCGAGAACTACCGCAAGCGCGTCGCGAAGGAGTCAGCCGCCGCTCAGCAGCGCGGGGTCGTCAAGCTGGCCAAGGAGCTGCTCCCCGCGCTCGACAACCTCGACCGTGCCCTGGAGGAGGCCGGCGGCTCCTCCGAGCCCGACGACCGTGACGATTCGCTGCTCGAGGGCGTGCGCCTCGTGCGCTCGGAGCTGCACGCGGCGCTCGCTCGGGTGGGCATCGAATCGTTCTCGCCAAGCGGCGCCCTCTTCGATCCGGCCGAGCACGAGGCGATGGCCCAGCAGCCTGTCGCCGGCGCGCAGAGCGGAACCGTCGTCGAGGTCTTCCAGCCCGGCTACAAGCTCGGTGCGAGCATCATCCGCCCAGCACGCGTCCTGGTCGCCGCCTAGCGCCGGGAGGCATCGCAATGGCTACGCGTCCCGACTACTACAAGGCGCTCGGGGTCGACAAAAAAGCGACTGACGACGAGATCAAGAAGGCCTACCGCAAGCTCGCGCGCCGCTACCACCCCGACCGCAATCCCGACGACAAGCAGGCCGAGGAGCGCTTCAAGGAGATCTCCCAAGCCCACGACGTCCTCGGCGACCCCGAGAAGCGCAAGCAGTACGACTCAGGCAGCGGCCCCTTCGCGACGGGCGCTGGGCCCGGCGGCGGCTTCGGCGGCTTTGGCAACTTCGATTTTGACGCCTCTTCGATGGGCGACATCCTCTCCAACCTGTTCGGCGGCGGCGGCGGCGCGCGCGGTCAGCGCCAGCGGCCGCGACCGGAACGTGGTGGCGATCTGGAGGCGCAGGTGTCGATCTCCTTCGACCAGGCGATCGCCGGCGCTCAGGTCCCGTTGTCGGTTCCGATGCGGACGACGTGCGAGACCTGTCACGGCACCGGCGCCAAGCCCGGCACGACCCCGTCGGTGTGTCCGCGGTGCGAGGGCCGCGGAATCGAGACGCAAGGGCAGGGCATGTTCTCGATCTCCCAGCCCTGCTCGCTCTGCGGCGGCTCGGGGACCGTGATCGAGGATCCGTGTCCGACGTGTCACGGCACCGGCGCGGTGCGGACGGTCAAGCGCATGCGCGTGAACATCCCCGCCGGCGTGCGCGAGGGCAGCCGCATCCGCCTGGCCGGCAAGGGCGAGCCTGGACGCAACGGCGGACCCCCCGGCGACCTGTACCTGATCACGCATGTGAGCAGATCGCCGGTGTTCGCGCGCAAGGGCGAGAACCTCGAGGTCGAGGTCCCGCTGACCATCCCCGAGGCGCTCCGCGGCGCCGAGGTGCAGGTGCCGACGCTGAGCGGGACAAAGACGCTGCGCGTGCGTCCCGGAACGACGCACGGCACCGTGCAGCGACTGCGCGGGGAGGGTCCGCCGAAGATGGCCAGCGGATCGCCGCCGGCCCATGGCGACATCCATTACCGCTTCGTGATCGACGTGCCCGAGACGCTCGACTCCGAGCAGCGCGAGGCGGTCGACGCGCTGTCGAAGGTCATGAACGGCAACCCGCGCGCGCGGCTCTTCAGCGAGGGCCCGACGACCGGCGCCGCCGGCAGGGGCGAGGCGCGATGACCCCGCCCAGGCGCGCCTCGAACGGACAGCGCGTCATCCGCCGCGCCGTCGCGTCGCACTCGTCGACGATCGCGCACATCGAGGTGGAGACAGACCGCGGCGTGTTCATGATCTCCGTCGCGGCGGAGCTGGCGAACATGCATCCCCAGACGCTGCGGATGTACGAGTCACGCGGTCTGATCGAGCCGCGGCGCTCGCCAAAGGGCACGCGGCTGTACTCGCAGGAGGATGTCGAGAAGCTGCGGCGGATCCAGGAGATGACCGCCGAGGCGGGTCTGAACCTGGCAGGGGTGGAGCGCGTGCTCGACCTCGAGCACGAGATCGAGCACATGCACGCCCGGATCGAGGAGCTCGAGCTGCAGGCGCTGCATGCGCGGGTGCGCCTCGCCGAGGAGCTGGAGGAGGTGCGCCGATCCTTCCGCGCCGAGCTCGTCGTGCCGTACCGTGGCGGTGAGCTGGTGCGCGCCGCCGACGCACAGTCGCCGTTGCGATTGCGAGGCAAGAGGAGGGCCGATGTCGCCTGACGGAGTCAACCCCGCCGCGGCAAGCGCGCAGGAGGAGGAGCAGCAGAGCCCGCTGGAGCGTTTTGGACGCGACCTCACCGAGACGGCGGAGCAGGGCAAGCTCGACCCGGTGATCGGGCGCGACGAGGAGATCCGCCGCGTGATCCAGGTGCTCTCGCGGCGGACAAAGAACAACCCAGTGCTGATCGGCGAGCCGGGCGTCGGCAAGACGGCGATCGTCGAGGGCCTCGCGCAGCGGATCGTCTCCAAAGACGTGCCGGAGTCGCTGCGCGACAGGCGCGTGATCGCACTCGACATGGGCGCGCTGATCGCGGGCGCGGCCTATCGCGGGGAGTTCGAGGATCGCCTGAAGGGGGTGCTCAAAGAGGTCTCCGAGGCGCAGGGGACGATCATCCTGTTCCTCGACGAGCTGCACACGATCGTCGGCGCGGGCGCGGCCCAGGGGTCGGTCGACGCATCCAACCTGCTCAAGCCGATGCTCGCGCGCGGAGAACTGAGAGCGGTGGGCGCAACGACGCTCGACGAGTACCGCAAGTACATCGAGAAGGATGCCGCTTTGGAGCGGCGCTTCCAGCCGGTGATGGTCGGCGAGCCCTCGGTGGCCGACACGATCGCGATCCTGCGCGGGCTGAAGGAACGCTATGAGGTCCACCACGGCGTGCGCATCCAGGACAGCGCGCTGATCGCCGCCGCCACGCTCTCCCACCGCTACATCGCCGATCGCTTTCTGCCCGATAAGGCGATCGATCTGATCGACGAGGCGGCCTCGAAGATCCGCATCGAGATCGATTCACTGCCGACCGAGATCGACGAGGTCGACCGCCGCGTGATGCAGCTTGAGATCGAGCTCACTTCGCTGCGCAAGGAGAAGGACGAGGCCTCCAAGGAGCGTCGCTCGGCGATCGAGACCGAGCTGGCCGAGCTGAAAGAGCGCTCCGTCGATATGAAGGCGCAATGGCAGAAGGAGAAGGACGCGATCCAGGGGGTTCGCGAGACCAAGGAGCGCCTGGAGGCGGCCAAGGGCGAGGCGGAACGGGCCGAGCGCGAAGCTAACCTGCAACGCGCCGCCGAGTTGCGCTACGGCGAGATCCCCGAGCTCGAACGAAAGCTCGCCGAGCACGAATCCGCGGAGCGCGAACGGTCCGCCGGCGAGGGCGGTCCGGTCTTCCTCAAGGAGGAGGTCGACGCCGACGACGTCGCCGAGATCGTCGCGCGCTGGACGGGCATCCCCGTCAGCCGACTGCTCGAGGGCGAGACCGAGAAGCTGCTGCACATGGAGGAGCGCCTGCACGAACGCGTCGTCGGTCAGGACCAGGCGATCGAGGCCGTCGCGACGGCGCTGCGCCGCTCGCGCGCCGGTCTACAGGACCCCGACCGCCCGATCGGCACGTTCCTGTTCCTCGGCCCAACGGGCGTCGGCAAGACCGAGCTCGCTCGCGCGCTCGCCGAGTTCATGTTCGACTCCCAGGACGCGATGATCCGCATCGACATGTCCGAGTACATGGAGAAACACTCCGTCTCGCGCCTCGTCGGCGCGCCGCCGGGCTACGTCGGCTACGAAGAGGGCGGCCAGCTGACCGAGGCCGTGCGCCGCCGTCCGTACTCGGTGGTACTGCTCGACGAGATCGAGAAGGCCCACGCCGACGTCTTCAACACGTTGCTGCAGGTGATGGACGACGGGCGCCTTACCGACGGGCAGGGCCGAACCGTCGATTTCAAGAACACCGTGCTGATCATGACCTCGAATATCCCGCTCGGCAGCGGGGGAGCGCAGGAGAATGGCGCGAGCGCGGCCGCGGACACCCAGCTGCGCAGAGAGCTGCTCGAGTACTTCAAGCCCGAGTTCATCAATCGCCTCGACGACATCGTGCGCTTCCACTCGCTGACCCGCGAGCAGATCTCCGAGATCGTCGAGCTTCTCCTCGCCCGCGTCGTCGAGCGGCTCGCTGAGCGGGGAGTGCACGTCACGCTCACCGCCGCGGCGCGCGAGTTGCTCGGAAACATGGGCTATGACCCGACATACGGCGCGCGTCCGCTGCGCCGCGTGATCCAGAAGCAGCTGGTTGACCGGCTCGCGCTTGCGCTGCTCTCGGGCGAGATCCACGCGGGCGATTCCGTGAGCGTGGACGTGGCCGGTGGGGAGCTGGTGTTGGAGAAGGCGAGCGCCGGCGCACCCCTCGCTGCCTGATCTCCAAAGCCGCGCCAGTCGCGTCGCGGCACGTTCGCTCGTCGATCCGCTACAAACGACCGTGAGCGCGCGGCCCCGTGCGCGACCCGCCCCAACCGGACCGGAGGAGCCACCCCATGTCCACTTACATCATGCTCTCGACGCTCACGCCCGAGGGCGTGCAGACGGTCAAGAACAACCCGCAGCGGATTCGCGAGGTCAACAAGGAGGTCGAGCAGCTCGGCGCGAGCGTCAAGGCGCAGTGGGCGACGCTCGGGCACGTCGACTTCATCTCGGTCGTCGAGGCGCCCGACGAGGCGACGATGGCGCGCGTCTCGCTCGAGCTGGGCTCGCGCGGGACAGGCCGCTACGAGACGCTCGCCGCGATCCCCGTGGAGGAGTTCATCGCGTCGCTGTGACAGACGTTGGCCTGCAGTGCGCGCAGCCTGCGTCTTCGCGCTCAGGCCAAACAGCGCCGCTCCGCCCGCGGCGCGGCGTATGCTCCGCGCGGGATGATCTGGAGCGCCGGACTGCACCCTCGCCGCGACATTGCCGCGGCCGCCGAGGGAGGCACGAATTGAGCGAGCGAACGCCTGACGGGCTGGATCGTGAGGAGCGCGACCCCTCCGATCAGGAGGGCCGCCCCGGCGGGGCTCCGGACATCTCGCTCGTGCCCGCGCCGCTGACCGACACCGAGGTGCGCGCGCAGCTCGAGGAGTTCGATGTCGATGCGCCGCGCGTGGGCATCGTGATGGGCTCAAAGAGCGACATGGAGGCGATGGAGCAGGCTGCGCGCGAGCTCGAGGAGCGCGGCATCCTGCACGAGGTGCGCGTGATGTCCGCCCACCGCGAACCGGACGTCGTCGCTGAGTACGCCAAGAACGCGCGCATGCGCGGCCTGCGCGTGATCATCGCCGGCGCCGGCATCTCGGCGGCGCTCCCTGGCGCCGTCGCCGCCCATACGGACTTGCCGGTCATCGGCGTACCGCTCTCGGGCCGTCTCACCGCGGCAGGCGGCCTGGACGCGATCCTCTCGATCGTGCAGATGCCGCCCGGCGTGCCGGTCGCGTGCGTCGGACTGGACAACCCGCGCAATGCGGCGATCCTCGCCGCGCAGATCCTCGCGGCATGATCGCGCGCTACACACGCCCGGAGCTTGGTCGTCTGTGGACGGACGAGGCTCGCATGGAGGGCTGGCGCCGGGTGGAGATCGCCGCGTGTGAGGAGCTCGGAGACCTGCTCGGCGCCGGGAAGGGCCCGTCGGCGGCCGAGCTCGAGGCGATCCGCTCGTCCACGTTCACGGTCGAGGCGGTGAACGAGCGCGAGCGCGCGACCGACCACGACGTCGCAGCGTTTGTCGACGTGCTCGCCGAATCGGCCGGCGAGGCGGGACGCTGGATCCACTTCGGATTGACCTCCTCCGATGTGCTCGACACGGCGCTCGCGCTGCAGCTGCGCGCCGCCGGCGAGGTGATCCTGGCGGGCGCCTACTCGCTCGTGGCGGCGCTGCACGCGCGCGCTCGCGAGCACGCGCGCACGTTGTGCGTGGGGCGCACGCATGGCGTGCACGCCGAGCCGACGACGTTCGGGCTCAAGCTCGCCGGGTTCGCGTTCGAGGCGCACCGCAACGCCCTGCGCCTGGAGCGGGCGTTTGCCCAGGCGGCGGTGGGAACGGTGTCCGGCGCGGTTGGCACCTACGCGGCGACGAGTCCGGAGTTCGAGGCGCGCGTGCTCGCGCGGCTGGGCCTCGAGCGCGAGCAGGTCTCGACACAGGTCGTCGCGCGCGACCGCCACGCCGAGCTCGTGGGGGCGATCGCGCTCGCAGGCGCGGGCTTGGAGCGGCTCGCGACGGAGATCCGCCATCTCCAGCGCACGGAGGTGCGCGAGGTGCAGGAGCCATTCCGCGCGGGCCAGAAGGGGTCGAGCGCGATGCCGCACAAGCGCAACCCGATCAAGAGCGAGCAGATCTCGGGCCTCGCGCGCGTGCTGCGCGCGAACGCCCAGGCGGCGCTCGAGAACGTCGCGCTGTGGCACGAGCGCGACATCTCGCACTCCTCGGTCGAGCGCGTGATCCTGCCGGACTCGACGATCCTGCTGGACTACCTCCAGCACGCGGCGACGACGCTCGTCGAAGGCATGACAGTCGACGAGCAGCGGATGCGCGAGAACCTCGAGCTGACCCATGGCGCGCTCTTCTCCCAGCGCGTCCTGCTCGCGCTCGTCGAGACGGGGATGTCGCGCGAGCAGGCATACGGCATCGTTCAGGAGCTCTCCCAGCGCGCGTGGGATGAGGGCATCTCCCTGCGCGAGCTGCTCGCGCAGGACGAGCGGGTGCGCGACCTCGGCCTGGATCTCGCCGCGATCTTCGATTATGAGCACTACGTTCGCCACGCTCCCGAGCTCATCGGCCGGCTGGACAAGGTCCTCGCCAGGCTGGATGAGATCGCCTGAGCGGCCGCGCTTCGGCCCCCGATCGCGCTGGTAGCATCGAGCCACGTGACCACGCTCGACGACCTGCCCCTCATTGCCAGCGGGAAGGTCCGCGAGATGTACGACCTGAGCGCCCACGACCGTGCGCACGCCCAGCGTCTGCTGATGGTCGCAAGCGACAGGATCTCCACCTACGACGCGGTCCACCCGACTCTGATCCCGGACAAGGGGAAGGTCCTGACGGGGCTGTCGGTGTTCTGGTTTGCAACGAGCGCCCGGATCGTGGCCAACCACCTGATCTCCGCCACGGATGGCGTGCCCGAGCAGGCCCGCGGGCGCGCGCTGGTCGTCCGGCGGCTGGAGATGCTCCCGGTCGAGTGTGTCGTGCGCGGTTACATCACGGGGTCGGGCTGGAAGGACTACCAGGCGAGCGGCTCGGTGTCGGGGATCGCGCTGCCGGGTGGCCTGCGCGAGTCAGAGCGCCTGCCCGAGCCGCTGTTCACGCCGAGCACCAAGGCCGAGGAGGGTCACGACGAGGCGATCGACTTCGAGCGCGCCGTCGCGCTGGTCGGCGACCGCGCGCTGATGGAGCGGGTCCGGGACGTGTCGATCGCGTTGTACTCATTCGCCGCTGAGCACGCGCGTGCGCGCGGGGTGATCCTGGCCGACACGAAGTTCGAGTTCGGGCTCGACGGCGACGGTCAGCTCGTCCTCGGCGACGAGGTGCTCACGCCGGACTCATCGCGCTACTGGCCGGCGGAGGGATTCCAGCCCGGCCGCGGGCAGCCGAGCTTCGACAAGCAGTACGTGCGCGACTGGGCGGCGGCGAGCGGGTGGGACAAGAAGCCCCCGGCGCCGGCGATCCCCGACGAGGTGGTCGCAGGCACGCGCAGCCGGTACGTGGAGGCGTATGAGCTCATCACGGGGGAGTCCTTCAAGGCGTGGCTGGCGCGAACGGGCGCCGATGCCGAGCAGAGCGCCGGCCGCATCGCAGAGGCGCGCACCCGCGCGCGGGGAGCGGCGTGAGGGCGCGCGTGCTGATCCGCCCGAAGGCGGGCATCCTCGATCCTCAGGGTGTGGCCGTCGAGCGGGCGCTGCCGGCGCTCGGTTTCGCGGGCGTGGCGAATGTGCACGTCGGACGGCTGGTGGAGCTCGACGTCAACGACGCCGCGCAGCTGCAGCCGATGTGCGAGAAGCTGCTCGCGAACCCGCTCGTCGAGGACTACGAGGTCCAGCTCCTCGACGGCAGCGGCTGACTCGGCGGTGAATTTCGCCATCGTCCAGTTCCCCGGGTCGTGCGACGACGTCGATGCGCTTGGCGCCGCCCGACTGGTCGGGGACGCGGAGCTCCTATGGCACCGCGAGCGTGACCTGAAAGGCGTCGACGCGGTCGTCATCCCCGGCGGCTTCTCCTACGGCGACTATCTACGCGCCGGCGCGATCGCGCGCTTCTCGCCGGCGATGGAGTCGGTGATCGCCTTCGCCCGCGACGGGGGGCTCGTGCTCGGCATCTGCAACGGCTTCCAGGTGCTTTGCGAGGCGCATTTGCTGCCGGGGGCGCTGCTCGTGAACGTCAACCGGCGCTTCACCTGCCGCCAGGTCGAGCTGGAGGTCGTCAACGCTGAGACGCCCTTCACGCGCGCGTGCTCGAGTGGCGAGCGCTTGAGCATCCCCGCGAAGCACTCTTGGGGGCGCTTCTACGCCGGGGATCGCACGCTTCAGGCGATGGAGGAGAGCGGCCAGCTCGTGCTGCGCTACGCGGCCGATCAGAACTTCAACGGCTCGCTGCGTGACATCGCGGGAGTGTGCAACGAGGCGGGGAACGTTTTCGGGCTGATGCCCCATCCGGAGCATGCCGTCGAGGAGCTGAGCGGCTCGACGGACGGGCTGAAGGTGTTCGAGTCGATGCGCCTGTCCGTGGAGGGTGTGCCTGCGTGATTCAGCCTCCGTATAGCCATTGTGCATACATAGAGGGTTCGTGGATATACCGATTCGGGCCGGTGTATAGCAATGGCTATACGCGCTCGCAGAAGAGACAAGCACACCACGCTGCTTCATACCGATTCGGGCCGATGTATAGCAATGGCTATACGCGCTCGCAGAAGAGACAAGCACACCACGCTCCTTCATACCGATTCGGGCCGGTGTATAGCAATGGCTATACGCGCTCGCAGAAGAGACAAGCACACCACGCTC
>Ga0182024_10002096_pt1 | contig 50120 bp, 50 predicted proteins | sample P32metaG_FD_120480 | JGI IMG/M metagenome (GOLD analysis project Ga0182024, IMG submission 120480) | Permafrost microbial communities from Stordalen Mire, Sweden - P3-2 metaG (Illumina Assembly) | ecosystem: Environmental > Terrestrial > Soil > Wetlands > Permafrost | place: Sweden: Stordalen...
ACCGCCATTCAGGATGAAACCCTGAAATGGGGCACTGCGTGAATGGGTGAATGGGTGACTGGAATGGGTGAATGAGTGAATGGGAGAATGAAGATCAGAACCGTTCGCTACGGCGTAACAGTTCCAGTGCGTCAGCAGATCACCAGGTCATGCGGCTGGCGAATCGGCAGCGGCTCGAGCAGCACGCCGTAGACGGCCCTGAACATCGCGGTGTTCGCGCCGATGGCCAGGGCGAGCGTCGCAACGGCCGCCGCCGTATACCCGGGCGATTTCACGAGGCGCCGGCACGCGATGCGGAGGTCGAGGTCGAGTCTCATTGAGGACAGCCAAGAGTGCTGAAACGCTCCAAAGTATTATGAAGGCGCGTGACCGACGTGATAGAGGAGAGGAGTAGAGTAGAGGCTGGAATGACGGTGATGACTCGCACGGGTTGGCTCCTCACCCTCGCGTGCTGTGTGCCGCCTCTCATCGGGCTCGCGGCGCAAGCGCCTCGGCAGGGTTCTTCGGCCGCTCCCGCGGTCGCGGATGCCAGCGGCTCGTCGCTGGAGGCTCTCTTTCAGCAATACCAGCAGGGCCAATTCGACGTGGTGCACACCGCGCTGAAGGGCCGGGCCTCAGCGTTCGAAGGCGTGGCGTCGGAGGTGGAGCCGTTCGTCTCACGCCACCGATCGCCGATCGCCGCAGCCTTCCTGCTGGAAGTCGCGGAAGCGGGCTATCGCGCCGCTGCGTCGGGCAGTGCCGATGTTTTTGATCGCGCCAGCGCCCTCGCTTTGCAGTTCCCACCAGGCTCCGACTTCGATCGCGCGTGGCAATTGGCCGCCCTATCGCTGATGCAAGGGCGTGGCGCCGGCACGGACTTCGACAGCATCGGTCGCTGGGAAGATGGCGTACGGGAAGCCACTCGCCATCTCAGTCACATCGCGAATCGAGGCCTCGATCCGGGGATGCTCGGCCTAGCGGCTGGTATCATCCGCGAGCAGGCCGCGTGGAATGGGCTCCTCGTCATCCGGACGATTGGCTCGAGCACGGCGACCAAGACGACCGAGGCCAATCTCCGGGAGGTTCGTCACCGGGTTCGGCAAGCGGTGGATATGTTTCGTGCGGCGCAACAGTTTCCGACGGTGCGGGCGGAAGCGACGCTGCGTCTCGCCGCCATGCTGGCGTTCGAGGGCGAGCACGCCCAGGCCCTGCACGTCGTCGCGGACCCGAACGTGCTACAGCTATTCGCCAGCGTCGAGACGCTCACGTCCGAGCCTCGCCTCGTCTTCCTATCTCAATTCCTGCGCGGGCATTATTTGCAGGCGCGCGGTGAGCTGGACGAGGCCACCAGCGCCTATCACTCGGCGCTCGACATCGTCCCCGACGCGCCGTCGGCACGCCTGGCGCTCGGCACCGTTCTCTACGCTCGTGGATTGGATCCGGACTACGACCAGATGTTTCCGGTCGTCACGTCCGCCGCAGGCATGGATCCGTGGGCGACCTTTCGGTACGGCGACTATCGGCTCTGGGAGCCCCGGCTCCAGGCGTTGCGAGCCCAGGTGATGCGGGAGGCGGGACGATGACCGTGCGCGTGTGGGGCGCGGTGGTCCTCGCGGCGCTCGGCGTGGGGAGTGTGGAGCGCCGAACGGTCGTCAACGCCGCCTCGGATGCGGTCCTGGTGGACGTGTCGGTCCGGCAGGGCCGGCAACCCGTTCCCGGTCTCGGGCGCGCGAACTTTGTCTTGAAAGACAACGGCGTCGTGCAGCCGCTGGACGACGTGGCGATCGAGTCGCTGCCGATCGACGTGACACTCGTCGTCGATACGAGCGCGAGCGTCGCAGGCGCGACGCGCTCACGGGTGCTCTCCAGCGTTGAGGCGGTGGCGGGCTTTCTGGACCCGAAGGATCGCCTCCAGGTCCTCACGGCGCGGGGCGGCGTGAGATTTGAGCCATCCACCGACTTTTATCGCCGCGTTGCCGCCGACGAGTCGGGCGCGCTCGGGGACGGCGGCACCGCGTTGTTCGATGCGCTCGCGCTGACGTTGATGCAGCCGCCTTCGCTCGAGCGGCGCCACGTGATCATCGCGCTGACCGACGGCGTCGATACCAACAGCGTCGTGCCAGTCTCCGCCCTTCAGGCGATCGTCGAGCGGTCCGATGCGGTCGTGTACATCGTCAACGTCGTCGAGGCACCGCGCGCCTGGACCGGCGCCAGCGCGGCGACCCGCGACGAACCGTCGGTGCCCGGGACCATCTTCGATTTGACCGCGTCGATGGTGACGAGCGTGTCGGGCGGCCGCCTCCCCAACTTCGGTGCGACTGAGTCCTTAACGGACCGGCTCAACGGCGTCCTTACCGATTTCCGGACGCGCTACTTGTTGCGGTACACGCCCCACGGTGTCGACGGCGCCGGCTGGCACGACCTCCGGGTGGAGGTGATCGGCGCGGGGACCGACGACGTGCGCACGCGGAAAGGCTATCGTCGGTTCTGAGGTCGGTTCTAAGGTCTGGAGCCGCGCTAGAATCCTGTCAGACCTATGAAACCCACGCTGCTGCCCGGATGTCTCCTCATCGTTTTGGCTGGGGTTTTGGCCGGGGCCGCGGCAACCGTCGGCGCGGCCGCGCAGTCCCCCGACCTAGCCTCCGAAGGCAAGACCTGGTGGGCGCACGTCCTGTTTCTCGCGGACGACAAACTCGAGGGCCGCAACGTCGGCACGCCAGGGTTCGAGAAAGCGGCCGAGTACGTCGAGGGCCAGTTTCAGGCGATTGGGCTGAAGGCCGCCGGCACGACCGGGTTCCGGCAACCGGTGAAACTCGAGAGCCGCCTGCTCGTGCCAGATCAGTCCCAGCTCACGCTAAGTCGCGACGGCAAGGAGGAGGCGCTGGTCATCGGGCAGGACGCCTCACTCAGCGCCCGCGGCGAGCTCGATGGGTCGATGGAAGCGCCGATGGTGTTCGTCGGCTATGGGATGTCGATCCCCGAGGCCGGGTGGGACGAGTTCGCTGGATTGGATCTCCACGGCAAAGTCGCGGTGTACGTGAACGCCTTTCCGCCGGTGAAGGTCTCCGATAACGTGAAGTCGCACGTGAACACCGCCGACGAGCGCTGGCTGGCGCTCAAGCGGGCGGGTGCAATCGGCGTCGCGACGATTGCCGCGCCGCGTCCACCGGCGGCCACCCCGAATCCGGCAACGACGGCTCCTCCTTTGCCGCCGGCCGGCGCGGGCGCCGCGGCCCCTGCCCCTGGACGAGGCGGAGCCGGCGGCGGCGGAGGGCGGGGCGGCGGGACGCCGCAGCCCCTCATCACCCTGTTGGATCGCGAGTTGAATGACTCGGCCGGCGAGATTGTGTCGATCACGCTCACACCGCGCGGCGAAGCGGCGGTCCTTGCCGGCAGCGGGCACACCGTCGATGAAGTCAGCCAGCTCGTCGCGGACAACAAGCCGTTGCCGCGGTTCCCACTCGCCGGCACGCTCAGGGCTCACGCGAAGTTGACGCGCGAGACCATTGACTCCGCCAACCTGGCCGGCGTGATCGAAGGCTCGGACCCGGTCCTGAAATCCGAATACGTGATCATGTCCGCGCATCTCGATCACCTGGGCATCGGCCGCGCCGTCAATGGCGACAGCATCTACAACGGCGCGATGGACAACGCGTCAGGCATCGCGTCGGTGATCGAGACCGCCCGGCTGCTCAAGGCGTCGGGCGTGAAAACAAAGCGCTCAGTGCTCTTTCTGGCCGTCACCGCCGAAGAGAAAGGCGAACTCGGATCGCGCTACTTCGCTGATCGCCCGACCGTGCCCTTTCGACAGATCGTGGCCGACCTCAACCTGGACATGTTCCTGCCCTTGTACCCCCTCAAAGTCATCGAGGTCCAGGGCCTCGCCGAGTCCTCCCTGGGTGAATCGGCGCGAGCGGCCGCACACACGCTGGGCGTCGACGTCCAAACGGATCGGGAACCCGAACAGAACCGGTTCATCCGGAGCGATCAGTACAGCTTCATCCGCAAAGGCATTCCGGCGCTGGCGTTCAAGTTCGGTTATGAATTCGGATCACCTGAAGAGACGATCCGCCGCAATTGGGTGCGCGATGTCTATCACAAGCCGAACGACGACACGAGCCAGCCGGTGAATCTCAAAGCCGCGGCCTTGTTCAACCACGTGATCATGACGCTGTTGCAGCGAGTGGCGAACGACCCCGCTCGCCCCACGTGGAACGCGGACAGCTTCTTCAAACAATTCGCGGTGTCACGGTAGGCAGGCGTCACCCGCCTGGACGAGGTTAGATTCAGGCCTTCAAGTGCGCCTTCAAGAACCGACCCGTGTGCGACGCCTTGCTGCGAGCAATGGCCTCCGGGGTCCCGGTCGCGACCACTTCTCCGCCGGCATGACCGCCGTCCGGCCCGAGGTCGATCACGTGGTCGGCCACCTTGATGACGTCGAGATGATGTTCGATGATCACGACGGTGTGGCCGGCGTCCACGAGCTTGTTCAGCGACTCGAGCAAGCGTTCAATGTCCGCCAGGTGCAATCCCGTCGTCGGCTCGTCGAGGATGTAGACCGTGTGTTTGGCGCGCTGGAGCGTCGACAACTCCGTCGCGATCTTGATCCGCTGCGCCTCGCCGCCTGACAGCGTCGTCGCCGACTGGCCGAGCGTGAGGTAGCCCAGGCCGAGATCGTCGAGGACTCTGACTTTCCGTTCGATCGTTGGCTCCGTCGCGAAGAACGCGACGCCCTCCTCCACCGACATGTTCAGGATGTCGTCGATCGTCTTGCCACGCAGGGTCACCTCCAGGGTCTCGCTGTTGAAACGCGCGCCCTTGCAGGCGCCGCACGTCACCTCGACGTCCGGCATGAAATAGAGCTGTGTCGTGATGACACCCTCGCCCTGGCACTCCTCGCAGCGGCCGCCCTTGACGTTGAAGCTGAAGCGGCCCGGCTTGTACTCGCGCTCCACCGCGAGCGGCGTGCCCGCAAACAGGTCGCGGATCGCGTTGTAGAAGCCGATGTAGGTCGCGGGATTCGACCGGCTGTTGCGACCGATCGGGGACTGGTCGATGTTGACCACCTTGTGCACGTGCTCGAGTCCGTCGATGCGGTCGTACGCACCGGGCAACGTGCGCGTGTCGACGAGCCGCTTCCAGAGCGCCTTGTACAGAATGTCTGTCACGAGCGTGCTCTTTCCCGAACCCGACGCGCCCGTCACCGCGACCAGCTGGCCCAGCGGAAACGTCACGGTCAGGGCCTTGAGGTTGTTCTCGCGGGCGCCGCGAACGACGAGCGACCGGCCGTTCCCTTTGCGCCGCGTCCCTGGCGTCGCAACCACGCGCGCCCCTGACAGGTACTGACCCGTCGGCGATGCCTTGCTCTTGAGGATGTCCGCGATCGTCCCCTGCGCCACGACTCGGCCGCCGTGCACCCCCGGGCCCGGGCCCATCTCGACGACGTAATCGGCGGCGCGAATCGTGTCCTCGTCGTGTTCGACGACGATCACGGTGTTGCCGATGTCGCGCAGCCGCTCGATCGTCGCGATCATCTTGACGTTGTCCTTCGGATGGAGCCCGATGCTCGGTTCGTCGAGCACGTACAACATGCCCATCAGGCCCGAGCCGATCTGCGACGACAACCGGATCCGCTGCGACTCGCCGCCCGAGAGCGTGCTCGACCGCCGGTTGAAGCTCAGGTAGTCGAGTCCAATGCCGAGGAGCAGTTCCACCCGGCTGCGAATGTCCTTCAGCACTTGACGCCCCGCGTCGGCGCCGCGTCCCGTCGTCTTCACCGTCGACAGGAAGGCTTCCAGCTCATCGAAGTGGAGCTGTCCCAGCTCGTGGAGGTTGCGGCCGTTGATCGTGAACAGCAGGCGGGTCGCGCGGACTCGCGCGCCCTGACACTCGGGACAGGCACGTTCGACCATGACTTTGTCTAGCCACTCCTCCATGCGCGAGTTCGCTTCGCCGCGCTGCCGGTACCGCCGGTAATAGCGCTCGATTCGGCGGGCGATGCCATGAAAGCCGACCTCCCGTCCGTCCGGATTGTGGCGGAGCATTTTCGCGTCCGGCGGCGAGACCATCTTGATCTTGGTGGTACCCAGACCGTACAGAATGGCCTCGCGCGCCGATTCAGGCAGCAACCTCCACGGCGAGTCGAGCGGGAAGTTCAGCACCGTCGACAAGCTGAACATCAGCCGGCCGTCCCAGGTGTCCGGGTTGTACTTGAACGCCTCACGCACGAAGCAGCCGCCGAGGATGCTGCGGTCCGGATCGGGCACGAGCAGGTCTGGATGCGTCAGCTTGTCCACGCCGAGGCCGCCGCACGTGCGGCACGCGCTCTCGGGATTGTTGAACTGGAAGTACGCCGGTTCAATGTCGCCGTACACGAGCCGATGCGTCGCGCTGCACGTGGCCTCGTAGAAGCGGTCCACGGCGGCGCGGCTCGCGCCCTTCACGACCTGAATCTGCATGAGACCGTCACCGATCAACAGGGTGGCGGCGATGCCGGCCTTGATCGCTTTCTCGTGCGTGCGGCCGACCCTGACGCGATCGACGATCGCGTCCATCTGCGAGACCGGTGCCGACCCACCGCCGCTGGACTCTGATGCTGAATCGGCGGCTGTTCCATCCCCGGACTCCGGCCCGACGCGGTCAGACAGGTCGACCGTTTCGCCATCGACGATGACCCGACGGACGCCCTTCTTGCGCAGCTCTGCGTACAGCACCTCGACGTCCTCGCCGTAGATTGGGAAGACGGGAGCACGCAGCTCGATCTCGGCGCCCTCGGGCAGCGCGAGGATCGCCTCGAGCACCTGACTTGACGTGCGGGCGGGCACGGGCTCTCCGGTGCGGGGGCAATGCGGCTGTCCGATGGTCGCGAAGAGCAGGTTGAGATAGCTGGCGACGTCGGTCATCGTCCCGACGGTCGACCGCGGGTTATTCGACAGCGTTTTCTGCTCGATTGAAATGACCGGCGAGAGCCCGAACACGAAGTCAACGTCAGGCTTGGCGACCTGCGCCACGAAGCGTTTGGCGAAGCTCGAGAGCGACTCCATGTGCCGGCGCTGGCCTTCGGCGTAGATCGTGTCGAACGCCAGACTCGACTTCCCGGACCCGGACAGGCCCGTCACGACCGTGAGCGCGTCGCGGGGGATCTCGACGGTGATGTTCTTGAGGTTGTGGACTCGCGCGCCCTGCACGGCGATCGTGGTGCGCGCGCTCTCGCGGGATGCTTTCGCCATCTTGGGTTATCGGGAGGGCACGTCGCCGATGTAGAAGAACGCCAGCTCCTGCACGTCAACGTTGCTCGTTCTGGTGAGCCGCACCGGCACGGACGCCTTCCCGAGCATCTGCTGGTCCGCGAGGTACTCACAGACCGTCGCCACGCCGCTCAGGTTCATGTACCGCGCGAAATGGTCTTCGAGTTCCCGCGACGACCGCGCTTCCCCGACTTCGCGGAGATGGTCCAGCACGGGCCGAAACAGCGCGGCGGCCCGTCGGGCCAGGTAGGCGTCAATCGCGTCGAGCGCGCGGCCGACCGCTTCCGGTGTCTTCCTGGCGTTGAGCAGCTCCGTGTAGATGACGTCGAAGAACGCTGGATTGAGCCTCGCGGCCTGCGGAACCACCTCACGGTCCGGCACCAGGCGTCGCGCGATCACTTCGATCTGCGCCAGTGGCGTCGCCGCATAGAGAATCCAGAGGGCGCTGTAGTCGAGATCCCCGCGCGTGACGAACCACTTGCGCGCCTTGTCGATGGGCGGCAACGCGTGCGAGGCGGCGCGAAAGAGCTGCAGCTCCGTGTCTCGGCGGCCGACGTCCTGCAAGCGCTGGCACAGCGCAGCAATTGTCTCGTCGTGGGTGTAGAGCAGGCGGCCCTTCGACAGGAAGGAATGGATGAACGAGTGCTGCAACGACCCGTCGACCATCTTGCGGAACTCCGCCCGCGGCACGAGCATGGCGTGGACGTTGACGCCATCGGCATACAGGGGCAGGTCCGAGGTCTTCACGGGCTTGTCGTCGACGGTCACGAACAGCAGATCGATGTCTGATTTCTCCCAGACGACGTCATGGGAGAGGCTGCCGCAGAGCATCGCGGCCAGGATCGACCGGTCCGCCTTGACGTGGTCGATCAGGGCGTCCAGAGCGGCTGAAAAGCGCTGGCGAATCGCCTCCTGGTCCATGGCGCGATCGCCAGTTTATCCGGGCGGGCTGCTAGGATTACGCCGACGGCCGGTGGGGCCGTCCAACCGAGGGACCCCCGTGATGAACCGCGTCCTGTTTCTGCTGCTCGCTTTGCCTTTCGCGTCGTTCGCGGCGAACGGCCAGGCGCCCGAGAGCCTGCCGTCCTATCTGACCTTGCCGCCACAGCTACATCCCGCGAATTCGCAGTCGGTGTCGTTCGAGGACTACGGCGAGGCTGAGTTCGACACCCACGCCAGCGAACAACCGCTGCTCGTGAGGGGCAAACATTGGCACGCGAACCTGGTCCTGGACAAGGCGCCGCAGACGGACGACACGAGGGTGCTGTGGGCGGCGATCAAACCGGCGCTGGTCCAAGGCGGCTGGACGGTGAGCGATGAATACGCCTCGGAAGGGATCGTGCGCTACCAGAAGAACGGCAAGGACGCGCGGGCGTCGTTCTCCATCTTCTCAAGCGACGACATTCGCATGGACCTCATCGAGGTCGCCCCACCTTCGCTCACGCTGGTGCTCGCGCCGCCTGCCGCGACGCCTGAGAAGATCTCGCTCACGGAGGGCGATTTTCCGTATCTCACGCGGTTGCCTGGCTCGACGGGCGGGGCCGGCGCACAGGACAACAACCCGATGACGGTGCGGCTGCCTGGTTCCGACGAGGACGAGCTCGTCGGCAGCGGCTCGATCACGAAATCCTACAGCTCGCCGCCCGGACTCGCGACGGTCGGCTTCGCGACGGCCTATCACGACGCGCTCGTCAAGGCCGGCTGGACGATCAGCCACGAAAGCCAGGGCCCTCATCAGGCCGACGCCGAATTGCTCGTGCATTACGCCGCCAACGGCCGCGACATCTGGGCGTACCTGCACGACAATGGCGCCGACTACTCCATCCAGGTCGCCGATGCGGGCGCCGCCGCCGACCTCGCCGGGCAATTGACCAAGGACTGCCATGTCGCGCTCTATGGCGTGCTGTTCGACTTCAACAAATCGACCCTGCGGCCGGAATCGGATTCCGTGCTGCGGCAGGTGCTCACGCTGCTGCAGAAGGATGCGACGCTCAAGCTGGAAGTGCAGGGCCACACCGACAACGTCGGCGACGATGCGTATAACCAGACGCTCTCCGAAGCGCGCGCCAAATCCGTGACGGCGTGGCTGACCGCGCATGGCGTCGCCGCGGCGCGGCTCAGCGCCAAGGGCTTCGGCAAGACCATGCCCGTGGCCACCAACGACACCGACGAGGGCCGCGCCAAGAACCGTCGCGTCGAAGTCGCCAAGCCGGGGTGTCAGAAGCGCTGAGCGGCTGGCCGCCAGGAGCGTTTTCCAGTTGGGTGGCGCGCGGCGACGGGCTCAGGGAGGCGCGATTTCACGCGGATGGTGCCGGGGCCGCTCCATTCGTCCGTCGCCACGCGCCACCGAACTGGAAACGCGCTAATCAGCGGTTTCGTCCTGATTTTTGGGCGGGTCTTCGTCGCTAGGCTGTAGGTCGAACCCCAATGCGCGCGCATTGGCGCGCACGGCCTCGTCGAGACTCAAGACGGTGAGGTCGGGGACGGCCGCGCGGGCGACGAGCGCCGACGCCAGATGGAACGCGTCCAGCGTTCGAATCGGCTCCTTGGGAAACGGCTGTCGCGCACGGTCAATCACTTCCCCGCTGAGACGAAGCACCGTCCAGTGGGCCGCAGCCGTGCTCAACTCTGCGCGCCTGCCGGCGGCCTCGGCTTCCGTCAGCTCGCCGAGGGTCGCCGCACGGATCAGGACGCGGTCACATTCGACGAGGGTCAGGTCGGACGCGATCACCAACTCGGCCGAGGAGAGGTGATCGCGGACCTCCGGCGCGCGCGCTTCCCCGAGCAGCCACGCCAGGACGGCGCTCAATTCAGCGTAGAACGTCAACGGTCGCCACGTTCGGCGGCAAGCAGCGCCGCCGCACGTCCGGGGCGAAGGGCGCGTCGCAGTGGGCGGTACGCGCTGGCGTCATTCGCCTGGCCGAGCGTCGCCAACCCCCGGCGAGCCAACGCCTGCAGTCCCGGCGGGTGCGGGGACGAGGCGGCTTGGCGCCCAGGAGGCCCGATTTCGGCGATGACCTCGCCGCGATCAGTGACCAGGACGCTTTCACCGCTGCGGACCTCGCGAAGGTATTCGCTCAGGCGATTCTTGAGTTCACGGATCCCGACGGCTTTCATTCTTTCAATGTAGCCTCATGAGGCTACATTGTCAATCGTTGATTCGGATCCGCCGAAACTGGGCGGGCCCGTCTGGACCGGTGCCGAAGGCGTCCGCGAGAATCCCTCGCAACAGCGCCTACTCCGATCGCAGCGCCTGGAGGACGTCCACGCGCGAGGCACGCGCGGCGGGTATCAGTGACGCGGCGATGGCGGCGCCGACAAGCACGGTCGCCGCGCCGATCACGGGCAGAACGCCCGGCAGCGGCACGTGCCCGACAAACGCCTCTGTCACCCGCGTGAGGGCGTAGCCGCCCACCGCGCCGGCCGCGATGCCGATCGCGGCGATCACCATACCTTCGGAGAGGACGCCGGCCAGCAAATGGCGCGGCGCGGAGCCAATCGCGAGGCGCACGCCGAACTCCCGGGTCCGCGCGCTGACCGAGAACGCCAGCACGCCCGCCACGCCCACGACGGCAATCAGCAGCGCGATGCCGGCAAATCCGGAAAACACGAAGGCGTTCAGGCGATCCGGTGACAGCACCTGCGCGCGTACGTCCTCGAGCGTCGCGGGGCGTTCCACGGGCTGTTCCGCAGACAGCTGCCGGATGACGCGGGTCACTTCCGGCACGAGGGCATACGGATCACCGGCGGCGTGCACGAACAACCGGCTGCCCAGGCCGAGCTGCCCGAACGGGTGATAAACGGTCATCGCCGGTCCCGGTATGACGTTCTCGTCGTCCACGTCCGCGACCACGCCGACGATGCGGCGGGGCGTCGCCGCCGACGGCCCGAGGAGCGACACGATCGACCCAGTCCACATCAGGTGACGGTTCACCGCGTCGCCGTTCGGGAAGAACCGTTTCGCGACGCTCTGGCTGACGATCACCACGGGCTCGGCGTCGGCCCGGTCCTGGTCGCCGAAGTCACGGCCCGCGACGAGCGGCACGCCAAGCACGGCGAAAAAGTTCGGCGAGACGACTCGCAACCGCGCGCGCGGATCGTCTTCGCCGTTGGCCGGCTGGTAGCCCTCGACCTTGAACTGCACGCGGAGCGCGTTGCCGGCATCGCGCCAGGGCGCGGCGCTGCCTGCCGCGACGCCGACGACACCCGGCAGCTCCGCGATGCGTTCGGTCGCGTCATGATAGAAATCGATGATCTTCGCATCCCCGAAGGCCGTAAACGTCGTGGGGACGTCAAGGACCAGCACCTGTTGCATGTCGTAGCCGGTTTTCGCCGCCTGCAGCGCGAGGAGCGCCGAGAGGAGCATGCCCGCGCCGGCGAGCAACACGAATGAGAAGGCAATCTGCGTGGTCGCGAGCGCCCGCAGGCGACGGTTCGTGCCGGGCGTGATCCGGAGGCTGCCGCTCGCCAGCCCGAGTCCGGCCGGCGCGAGCGCCGATGGCATCCGTGGGACGTAGGCGAGCAGGACGGCCGCCGCCAGGGCCAGACCGGCGCCGACGAAGAGGACGCTGGGATCGACGGTGACGTCGAGCGCGCGGATCGAAAAGCGCGCGGCGTAGCGAGCCACGACGCTGACGAACCAGGGCGCCAGCGCCACACCCACGACCGCCCCTGCCCCGCACAGGATCAAACTCTCCGCGAGCAGTGTGCGGCGGAGCGCGCCCTGGCCCGCGCCGAGGGCGGCCCGAACGGCCAATTCGCCCTCGCGGCGGACCGACCGCGCCAGGATCAAGTTGGCGACATTCGAACAGGCAATGACGAACACGACCGCCGCGGCGGCGAGCAGCAGAAGCAGGATGGTTCGGGCCGGCGAGGCAATCTGATCGCGGAGTTTCGCCACCTGGAGCTGGATCCTGGCGCTCGCCGGATACGCCTCGGGGTGCTCGCGCATCATGGCGGCATGGACCGCCGTCAGCTCGGCGCGCGCCGTGTCGATGGTGGCCCCGGGCGCGAGCCGGCCGAAGAGCTCCGTCATCCGGTGCCGGCGGTTGGTGACCATCGTCGCTCCCAAGTGGTGCGGGCTGGTCACCACGTTCGCGATGATCTCCGTGTCGGCCGGATATGGGACGGACGGCTCGAGCACACCGACCACCGTGGCCGGCCTCTCTCCGAGACGGACGACCTTCCCGATCACGGTCGGGTCGCTCTTCAGCCAGTTGGTCCAGAACCTGTACGTGAGCACGACCGCGCCGGCCGCCTTCGGCCCGTCGTCGTGCGCGTTGAGCAGGCGTCCGAGCACGGGGCGCAGGCCCATCACGTCGAAAAACGAGCCGCCGACGACGCCCGCTTTCACGGTGCGGGGTTCGCCGCCGAGACCCACCAGCGTGAAGTCGATCGTGGAGAAGTCGCCAAAGGCGCTGATCGTGGTCACGCGGGCCTTGAAGTCATTGATTTCTGGCACCGAGAACGTCTCGTTCTCGTCTCCGACGCCCGGCGCGGTCTGGCGGATGTAGATCAGCCGATCTTCGTCGCGATTGACGAGCGGGCGCAGGAGCACGCCGCGGACGACGCTGAAGATCGCGGCGTTGGCACCGATCCCGATGGCGAGGGTGGCCACGACGGTGGCGGCCAGGCCCTTCGCGCGCAGGAGGGAGCGCAGGGCGAATCGCATGTCCCGGCCCAGGGCCGCCGCCGCGTCGAACCAGCGGCTGTACCAGACATGGTGCATCGCGTCGCGGACGGCTGGGACGTACCCAAATTCCACCGCGGCGGCCCGTCGAGCCGCGTCCGGATCCTCGCCGCGTTCGATCCGTTGTCTGACGCTTATCGCGAGGTGGCCGCGAATCTCCTCGTCGAGATCTCGATCGTCGGGTCGCATGGACTACTCCTCTGACGCCGGCGCCGGATTCATGACGCGTCCGATGGCGTGCACCAGTTGCGACCATCGATCGCGCTCGCGGGACAACTGGGCTTTGCCGACGGCCGTCAGCCGGTAGTATTTCGCCCGCTGGTTGGCCTCGCTCACGCCCCACTCGGACTTCAGCCATCCGCGTTTCTCCAGGCGGTGCAGCGCGGGGTACAGGGAGCCCGTTTCGACCTTGAGGAGGTCGTCGGACTGGGCGAGGATCGCCTGGCCGATGCCGTGCCCGTGCTGCGGCCGCCACTGGACGGTCCGCAAGATGAGCATGTCGAGCGTGCCCTGGAGGAGATCCAAGCGTCGGTCACCTGGCGTTTTTGTCATAGCCGTAGGCAGTCTACAGCTTTAGCCGTAGGATGTCTACGGCTCGTCGAGGTGTCCGTCGTCGGGCACGAGCGTCGGCATGGGCTCGGGCGCTCATACTGACACCATGATTGACGCCTCACGCGAGTCCGCCATCCTCGCTCGGATTACGAAGATTCCCATCTTCGCCACGTTGCGAATGGGGTCGCTCTCATTCGACAGCGGGCACTGCGAGCTGCGGGTGCCCCGCCAGTCGATGTACGACGGCGTGTTCGAGTCCTTTCACGGCGGCCTCCTCATGACCATCGCCGATTCGGCCGCGTGCTTTGCTGTCCTTACGCTCACCCCCACCGGCCAGATCCTGACCACGACTGACATGAACATCCGCTTCCTCGCGCCGTGTCTGACCGACGTGCACGTCAAGGCCCGGGTGATCAAACTCGGGCGCCTGCTGTGTCCGGTGACCGTCGATCTCTTCGATATGGCCGGCACGCTCGTGGCCATCGCGCAGGTGAACTACGTGTTGCTGGACCGGATGCCGAGCCGCTGACGGCGGAATCGCCGCGTCGATTGTCTTCAGACCTCTATGACCGTCGGCTCGTGCGCGAGTCGGTATCGCTCGTCCACCACACTGACGTTGTAGATCGGAATTCCGTCATGATCGTAACGGCCGTAGGCCTCATGGATGTGCCCACAGATGACCACCTTTGGCCTCACACGCTCGATGGCCGCGAGCAGCTGCCGGCTGCCGAGATGGAGGATCCTTCCAGACCCGTAATCCGGTGACTGGTCCCCGTACCCATGCGGTGGCTGATGGGACACGAGTATGTCGATGCCCACCGGAATCTTGTCGTAGACGTTCGCGAGCCGCGCCGGCTCCTTCATGAACGCCCAGTCCATGAATTGATTCGACCAGGGCGTCGCCCAGATCGAGATGGGCGGCAGCACCGCGCCGGCGGGAGCCGACACCGGCACTTCCGTCCCCTGATCGACCAGAATCTGCAACGTCGTCGTCGCCGTCGCGCCCGGCGCGTCGCGGGAGAAATCGCACGCCTGTCCGCACCAGTCGTGATTTCCCCACGTCGCGATCTTGTGGGTGGCCGGCGCCGCGTTGATCCACGGACGCACCTTCGCGTCGAACCATTGAGCCTGGAGGTCTGGCGCGACTTTAGCCGTGAAAGAGCCGAATCTGTCGGGACAGATGTCCCCCGCCACGATCAGGAGATCTCCGGCGGGAACGTCTGGCAAGAACCCGTGCTGGTCGCTCAGTGCGACGATTCGCATCCGTCACCCTGGCGACGACGATAGCATCGTCTCGCGGGGCACCGTGGAGGCGGCGTCACCGAACCGGTCCGAACTGCTGATCCAGCCAATCCAGGGTCTGCTTCACCGCTTCGTTGATCGGGAGGTTGTGCCCCGTGTCGTACTCCACCCGACGTTTCCGCGCCGTCGTGCCACCGAGCAGCTTGAAGAACGGCTGCGACGAGGTCTCGTCGGGAAAGTTGTCATCGTATCGTCCGCTCAACACGAGCGTCGCCGCCTTCACGCGCGGCTCGACGTTGGCGGCGTCGACTTCTGGCGCGAGGGTCTCGAAATAGAGCCGAGGTCGCCTCGCCGGGACGTCAGAAGCGCTGATTGATCATCTTCCCGGGATTCATCCGGTTGTCGGGATCGAGAGCGTGTTTGAGCGCACGCATGACGTCGAGCGCGGGACCGTGCTCGCGCTCGAGGTATTTCATCTTCCCGGAGCCCACGCCATGCTCTCCGGTGCACGTGCCTCCCATGGCGAGCGCGCGGTTCACCATGCGGTCGGACAGATCAGCCGCCTCGGCCAGTTCCCCTTCGCTCGCGGGGTCGAGCATGTACAGGCAATGGAAATTGCCGTCGCCCGCGTGGCCGACGAGGACGACCGGGAATGACGCGGCGGCGTGGTCCTTCTTGCTCTCGACGATGCAGTCGGCCAGCCGCGAAATCGGCACGCACACGTCGGTCGTCATGACCTTGCAGCCTGGCCGAAGGGCTTTCGCCGCGTACAGGGCGTCGTGCCGCGCCGCCCAGAGCCTCTCGCGATCCTCGAGGCGCGTGGCCCAAGAAAAGCGGCTGCCGCCGTTCTCCTCGGCCAAGGCCTGCACCGCGGCCGCCTGCTCACGGACGTGCCGATCGTTATCGCCATGAAATTCGAAGAACAGCGTCGGCGCGGCCGGGTACTCGGTTCGTGAATGGCGATTGATGGCGCCGATCATCGCCTCGTCCAGCAATTCAACCCTGGCGACCGAGATCCCCAATTGAATCGTGGAGATCACCGTGGTCACCGCGCCTTCGATCGTCCTGAATGCGCAGGTGGCGGCGGACACCGCTTCCGGTACGGGATGCAACCTGAGGGTGACTTCAGTGATCACGCCAAGCGTGCCCTCAGACCCGACGAAGAGGCGCGTGAGGTCGTACCCCGCCGAGGACTTCCGCGCGCGCGTTCCGGTGTGAATCACACGGCCGTCGGCGAGCACGACGGTGAGGCCCAGCACGTTGTCGCGCATGGTGCCGTAGCGCACCGCGGTCGTGCCGGACGCCCGGGTGGCCGTCATGCCGCCCAGCGTGCAATCCGCGCCGGGATCGATGAAAAAGGTGAGGCCGGTGTTGCGGAGGGCCTTGTTCAGTTGCGATCGCATCACGCCCGCCTCGACGGTCGCGTCCAGATCCTCGACGCTGGAGCGGAGAATACGATTCATTCGGCTCAGATCGATCGTGATGCCTCCGTCCGTGGCATGTACGTGCCCTTCGAGCGACGACCCGGCGCCAAATGGGACGACCGGAACGCCGTGCCGCGCGCTGATCGTACAAATGCCGCTGACCTCCTCGGTTGTCGTGGGAAAGCACACGACGTCCGGCGCGGCGGCCTGATGATAGGACTCCCCATGGCTGTGCTGTTCGCGGACGCTCTCCGCGCGGCTGGTGCGCGTGCCGAGCAGGCTCTGCAGTTCACGCACGGCGTCGGTGACGGCTTGCGGCTGGGCCATTGTCATTGTCCGGCGATCTTAAAGCGCTCCCCCGTCTCGACGATTTCTAGACATCAATCCCGGTTACGCGCGGGGGCGTTCCCGTGCGGCTACTGCCACCGGAACAGGCGCATTGCTAATCCAAAGCAGCCGACGACGTAGAGGCCCAGCACCACGACTTCGGGCACGAGGCCCGTGAGACCCACGGCCTGGAGCATGTTCGCGCGGAGCGCGTCGTTCAGCGCGGTGAGCGGGAGCGCTCGGATGAACGGCTGCACCGCGTCGGGGAAGCGCTGGGCGGAAAAGAAGACGCCCGAGAGAATCCACATCGGCATCATCACGAGATTCATGATGCCGGAGACGGCCTCGATGGTTCGCGCGCGCGAGGCGATAAGTAGGCCCAGCGCACTGAAGGACAGCGAGCCCAGGATACAAAGGAGCGTGAACTCAAGGAGCGAGCCGCGCATCGGGACGCCAAAGACGAAGACGCCAAAGCCGATCGGAATCGTGACCTCAAACACGAGCAGCAAGAGCCGCCAGATCAGGAACGACAGGAGGTAGTCGCGCGGCCGCATCGGGGTCGCGACGATCCGCTTCATCAGGTGACGCCGGCGGGCGTCGACGATGGCAAAGCCGAGGCCCCAGATGGCGTTCCCCATGATGCCCATGCCGACCAGGCCGGGCACGAGGAAATCGATGTACCGCGAGCCGGCCTCCCGGATGCGGTCGTCTGTGACCGGCACCGGGTCGACCCGGCCCGCGGCTCGCTGCACGACGCGGTCAACGCGTGTGCGCGCGACCCGGGCGTCGGGGTTCGTGTCGTCGTAGCGGTAGCTCACGCCGCCGTCGGGTGCCGACGCCACGACGAGCACGACGGCACCCCGGCGGAGCGCCTGGTCGGCCGCCTCTGGCGTCATCGTCTGGACGGCGAGGAGCGGGTCCCCGGTGAGCGCCGACGCGAGCGGTGCCGTCACGGCGGCCACATGTTCAATCTGGTCCGGTTGGTTCCGGAACGCGATGCCGAGACCCGTGGTGAGGATCACGGGAAAGACGAGCGCCCAAAAGAGCGCCTCCGGTTCGCGGACGAACTCCCGGTACCGTAGGAGTGTGAGTTGGGCGAGCGCACTCGTGCGCCAGCGTCGCTCAGTCATCGCGTGAGTGCCTTCCGGTGAGGGCCACGAACACGTCTTCGAGTGTCGCGGACCGCGTGCGCAGTTCAGTGAGCGCCAAGCCCTGCCGGGCGAGCTCCGCAAGGAGGGCCGGCACGGCCTCGTGCAGGTGCGTCACCTGCATCAGCACGGCGCCATTCCCCACCCTGACGTCGCGTACACCGGGCAGGCGCGAAATCGCCGCCAGGTCCGGCGCCGTTCCCTCGGTCGACCACTCGATGACGTGTTCGACGCCGATCGACGCGATGAGCTCGCGTGGCGTCCCACGGGCGATCACGCGGCCATGATCCATGATGGCCACCCGCTCGCACAGCCGCTCGGCCTCTTCCATGTAGTGCGTCGTGAGCACAATCGTCCGTCCGGCCCGCTTGAACTCGTCAATCAGGTCCCACAGTTGGCGCCGGGCTTGGGGATCGAGACCCGTGGTTGGCTCATCGAGAAACAGCAGCTCGGGATCGCCGACGAGCGCGCAGGCCAGCGCCAACCGCTGCTTCTGGCCGCCTGAGAGCGTACGGACCCGCGCCGTTTGCTTATCTTCGAGTGCCACGAGTCTCATGACATCCGCGGCCGCCGGGCCTTGACGGAAGAAACTCCGGAACAACTCGAGCGTTTCGAGGACGGTGAGCTTGTCGGCCAGCTGCGTCTCCTGGAGCTGGATGCCCAGACGCTCGCGGAGCGCGGCCGCGTCGCGTTTCCAGTGGAGGCCGAGGACCTCGACCTCACCCTCGTCGGCCGTGTTCAGCCCTTCGCAAATCTCGATCGTCGTGGTCTTGCCCGCGCCATTCGGACCGAGCAGGCCAAAGCACTCACCGGCCGACACGTCGAGGTCGACGCCGGCGACGGCCTGAACGTCTAGAAAGCTCTTCTTCAGGCCACGAACGGCAAGAACCGTGCGGTCAGCCGGACTGGGCACGCATCAGTATTCCCCGATCGCGCCACGGAGCGTCAAACACGCCCGGGACCATCGGTTCGCCGCCGGCGGCGGTCGCCGAGCGCCACTCGGCGCAAGGCACGCCCTTCGGCGGCCAACCATCCCCATCCGAGCCACGTCAATTAGAATCGCGGGCGTCGGGAGGGCCCAGCCCATGACTGCTCTCATCAGAGACCTCCGCCATTCCGTCCGCGTGCTGCTCCACTCCAAGAGCTGGACTGCGGTCGTGCTGGTCTCCCTGGCGCTCGGTATTGGCGCCAATACGGCCCTGTTCACTGCCGTGAACGGGCTGCTCCTCGAGAAGGTCGCGGTCCCCGATCCGGAGGCGCTCGTCCGCGTGAAGTGGGCTGGCCCGAACGACATGGTCCGAAGCAGCAGCGACTACGGGTTCAACGCGCCGGATGCCGGTCGCCGGGTGCGGTCGACGGTCTCGTTTGCGATCTTTCAGGCCCTGCGGTCCGCCAATCAGACGATGACCGATCTGACGGCCTTCGCGCCGCGCGGCGGCCTGAACGTGTTCGCTGACGGCCACGCCGACTTCGCGACCGGCCTCGAAGCCTCGGGTAACTACTTTCATACCCTCGAGGTGAACGCCAGTCACGGTCGCGTCTTCACCGAGGACGACGACCGGCTTGGCGCCACGCCCGTGGTGGTCCTCTCCGACGCCTATTGGCAGCACCGCTTTCACGGCGATCCGACCGTCATCAACCGCGTGATCTCCGTGAACAACCAGCGAATGACGATCGTCGGGATTACGCCGCCGGAGTTCGCGGGTGTCCAGCAGCTGAATGGCCAACCGCCGGATCTCACGATGCCGCTCGCCTTCGACGCGGCCGTGACGACCCAGACGCGGATGAACGAACCCACCAGTTGGTGGTTACTCCTCATGGGCCGCCGCAAGCCCGGTGTCACCGTCGAGCAGGTGCAGGGCAATCTCGACGGGCCCTTCCGCGCAGCCGCGCAGGCGGGCATGGCGACCTACACCGCGGGACTGAGCGCCACCGCCCGGCAGCTGTCGACGAATCGCCAGCGCGGTACTGCCGTCCCGACCCTATCCGTGAGCTCCGGCGCCCGCGGGACCTATGATCTCAGCACGACCTCAGCACAGTCGGCCGAGTTTCTGAGCGTCGTCGTCAGCATCGTGCTCCTCATCGTCTGCGCCAACGTTGCGAACCTGCTGCTCTCGCGCGCGACGGCCCGGCAGCGGGAGATCTCGATTCGCCTCTCGATGGGCGCGACCCGCGCCCGGCTCGTCCGCCAGCTCCTCACCGAGAGCCTGCTGCTCTCCGGTCTGGGCGGGGCCTGTGGCGTCGTCGTGGGCTACTGGGGCCGCGCGCTCTTGCCATTCGGACAAGCAGCGCCGGTCAATTGGCATGTCTTTGCGTTCGTCGCCGGGCTGAGTGTGCTCACCGGCATCGCCTTCGGCATCATCCCCGCCCTCCGCACGACACGCGTCGACCTGGCCGATTCGATGAAGGAGGGCGGACGGAGCGTCACCGGCACCCGGTCGCTCCTCGCCAAAGGCCTTCTGGTTGTGCAGGTCGCCCTTTCGCTCCTTCTGCTCGTGGGCGCCGGTCTGTTTCTCCGCACGCTCGACAACCTGCGGCACGTCGACGTCGGATTCAATCCGACGAATCTCCTGGAGTTCGGCCTCCGCCCGCAGCTGAACGGGTACGACGCCACACGGGTGGCCAACCTCTATGACGAGCTCGTGGATCGGCTCTCGGCCATCCCCGGTGTCCGATCCGCCGCCACGACCCAAACCACGCTCACCTCCGGCAGCGAGAGTTCGAGTACGGTGTGGGCCGAGGGGCATCCCGGGGACAAACCCGCCGTGCCGGACATGTACGTCATGACGGTGTCGTCCGAGTTCTTCAAGACGATGGAAATCCCGATCCTCTCGGGCCGTGGGTTCACGAATCACGACACGCTCACGTCGCCGAAGGTCGTCCTGATCAACGAGACGGCGGCGCGACAGCTGTTTCCCGGGGAGCACCCGCTTGGCCACCACGTCGGCTTCAGCGTCGAAGACAACGCCGCGCTCGAAATCGTGGGTGTCATTCGCGATACGAAATACGACAGCATCCGGGACGCGGTGCCGCCGACGATGTACTCCTGCTCGCGCCAGGGCAGCGAGGCCTCCATGTCGTTCGTCGTCCGGACGGCCGCCGATCCGAACATCGTAAGCGACGCGGTCCGGTCCACCGTGCGGCAGGTCGACTCCACACTCCCGCTCACGAACTTCACGACGCAGGCGGACCAGCTGGAGAAGCGCTTCGCCCAGGAGCGACTTTTCGCGACGGCCTACTCGCTCTTTGGCGGTCTGGCGCTGCTCCTAGCCTGCATCGGCCTCTTCGGCCTCATGTCCTACAACGTCTCTCGACGAACCAACGAGATCGGCATTCGCATGGCGCTTGGCGCACAGCCGTTCACCGTGGTGCGCATGGTGCTCGCCGAATCGTTTCTGCTCGTCTGCCTCGGCAGCGCGTTCGGCCTGGCGTCGTCGGTGGCCGCCGGCCGGCTCGTCAAGGCCGTCCTCTTCGGCCTGGCCCCGACTGACTTCGTCACCATCCTGAGCGCGTTAGCGCTCGTCCTGCTGGTGGCGACCTTCGCCGGTTACCTGCCCGCGCGCCGTGCGTCACTCGTCGATCCGATGGTCGCTCTGCGTCAACAATAGGACTGGCAGCCGGCCCTCGCCCGCGGCAGTGTCAGGTCGACACGGTCAATCGCTGACCACGTCGTGTCGTCGAGTCTTATCGGGTTTCGTCAGACGGCATCCGGCGGCGTCACGGGTTCGATCTGATGCAAGCGGTTCAGATCAATCGCGACCCGATCGGTATCCGGCAGATACATGTCGACGAACTGCGCGCCCCAGGCCAGGTCGGACTTGTCGTAACTGGTCTTGGCATGGACCGTCTGCGCGAACGTCTCGTCGGCCGCGCTGATGAGACAGACGACTTCGGGATCCGCACCGGCCAGGCCGGCCTGAGTGAAGCCCCGGAACGGACTCGCCTCTGTAATGGGATGTACGATGACCCAGTGCAGCGGCATGAAGAGGATGAAGTCCCGCTCGAGCGCGAGCTGGTCGAACCGCCGCCGGCGCGTGCCGTTTTCGTCGATCCAGCGCGCGAACGAGACGACGGCGTGGACATCCGTCAGGTCGTGACTGCGCAGATTGACGAGCCGGAACATCAGGGCCCATCCGTTCCGGTAGGGCGCGATTAGCGCGTTCCGGCTGAATCTGATCTTGGCCGTGGGGCGCGTGAAGCGAGCGAACAGCAGCCCGCTGAGAATGGCGAACCCGAGGAGGCCAACCAACGCCTCAAACGCCACGAGGATATTCGCCCCGCGGGAGGCGGGCACGAGCTTTCCGTAGCCGATCGTCGCGAGCGTTTGGACGCTGAAGAACAGGCAGTCCTCGAAGCGGCCGAGTGGAGCGCGCGCGGTGCCGGCGAGCGCGTCTGGTCCGGCCAGCCAGTACAGCGAGGCGAATAGCAGGTTGGTGGCGAAGTAGCCGGCGGCCATCAACGCGAGGAGACGTGGAATCGGTAGCGAGAGCAGCGTGTTGTAGGCGTTGTACGGATGGAACGGGCCGAAGTTGTTCCGGCGGACGTTGAACGTGCCGTCGTGATTGAGCAGCCGGACGCGGCTGCGGTCGGACATCCTACCGCCGAGGCCCAGGTCCTGGTTCAGACGTTCTTGCGAAGGTAACTCAGGCACGAAGGGTATCTTGGCGTACACCGAAGCGCTTCGCGACGCGAGACTGCGTTCGGACCGCTGGAAGGGGGCCCGCGCCGTCAAGAAGGCGTCACGACCGAGACGCGACCGGCGGGGATCCCGACCCAGCGTTCGCCGGCGGGCACCACGCTGCCCTTCATCACGAGCGACAGCGGGTCCAGCGCCGATCCGGGCCGCAGCTCTGAGTCGTAGAGGATCACCGCCATGGTGCCGACCGAACAGCCCTCGCCGATGGTCACTCGCGACGACTTCATGATGCGATCCTCGAACAGATGATTCTGGACGACGACGCCCTCGTTGAGGGCCGTCCAGCCGCCGACGGCGACGAGATCGAATTCCGAGAAGAGCGTCGTGTGAACCGACGCGCAGCGGCCGATGCGACAGCCCATCGTCCGCAGGAAGACATTGAAGAGCGGCGATCCGACCAGGGGCGTCAGCGCCGGCGCGGCTACGGTCTCCCACGCGCCATTCACGACCTCGTTCCACCACACGTACGAACACCACAGCGGCTTGACGACCGGCTCGAAGCGGCCCATGACGATGGCCTTGAGCGCCGCGACGGCGAGGACGACACCGATGCCAATGGCCGCGGCCACCACCGGGAGCAACGCGAGCGCCGCGCCCGCCGACAGGCGCGCATGTGCCACGACGGCAAACAGGTAGACGGCCGTCGCCGCCGGCACCACGAGGACGCCGGGCACGAGGATGCGCATGGCGTCGACGAACAGTCGGTGCGCGTAGAGCCGTCGGGTCGGCTCGAACGTGACCGACTCGTCAAAGCCCTGGACCCTCCGGCGATGCGGCAGCAAGAAGGCCGGGCTCCCCAGCCATTCCGTGCGGTCAGGCGCCGTCAGGTGGCCCTCGGGGGGAGTCGAGACGACCCCGAGGAGGCATTCGTCGCCCAGACCGGATCCGACCGAGAGGACGGCGCTGTTGCCGACGAAGCTGCGACGGCCAATTCGCGACCGGGCGACTTCGACGTGGCCCCGGTGGAAGCGCCGGCCGCCGATCATCGAGCCATCGGCAAAGAAACTCTGATCGCCGAGGTCAAAGAGGTCGGGGGCTCCCTGGGAGATCGTGGAGATCTCGGCCAGCCGCCCGATGCGGGCGCCGAGCAATCGGAGCCACACCGGCAGGTAGATCGTGGTGTAGAGCGGACGCAGGTAGGTCCGACCGAGACCGACCAGGGCGTCGACGAACCACTTTCGAACGAACAGCCACTGCTCGACGGAGTACACGCCCGGCTCGATCTGCCTCAAGACCAATCGCTTGGCCACCGCAACCACACCGCAACAGGACACGACCCACAGGGGCACTGCCGCAACGAGCGCAACCACCATCCACGTCCAACCATCGGCACGCACCAGCCACAGCACGGCGACCGCAGGCACGAGCGCGGCTGCGAAGACGAGATCGACCACCACGGCCAATGCCACATAGCCCAGCCCGATGCCGTCCGAATCGAGCCTCATTTCAGGTGGGCGCTGGACATCGGGGACGGCGACTGGCCCCGGCGTCGCAGGCGATCCTCGCCAGGACTCGCCCGCCGGAATTGCGCGGTCCTCCGGCAAGAACGACAAATCGCCGAGTCTGGCCCCATGGCCCATTCGTGAGCGAAGACCGAGCGCACAATGGGTGCCGACAAAGCAGTCACGGCCGATCGTGATCGGCGCCACTCTGAGCATCCCGTCTTTGATTTCATAGGCCAGAAGCTGAGTCTCCGCGCCGATGCACGACTCGTCACCGATGGTGACCAGATCGAAGGCGGCGCAGAACGGCGTGTCGAGGATGCACCAGCGTCCCACGGTCGCGCCCATCAGCCGATAGTAGGTGCTCATCGCCGGCGTGCCTGCCATGAGTCCGGCGCCACTCATGGCCTGGAAGCGCCTCGCGATCCAGAAGCGAGCGGCGTACAGGCCGTACGCGGACCACCGGCCTTCGCGATATCGCCCGATGATCAGCCACTTGAGCGCGATCGTCACTGCCAGCCACGCGGGATAGCTCAGGGCAAGAAGCCCAACGAGCAGCGCCGCGCCGACACCGACCGACCGGCGAGCCTCGGCGACCGACAGCACGATGAGGCTGGCCAGAAGCGGCACGACGGCGGCCAGTCCGTATAGCGCGAGGGCGGATACCGCCTGCAGGACGACACTTGCGAGTCGCTCGAGGCGCGGCGTCCGTGTCCACACCTCACGACTCGAGGCGTGCGTTGATGCTGCGAGCCCATCACCCGTCGCTTCGGCCTCGCCACCTGGCGCCGGGGTCTTCGTCACGGATACGGGAGCTTCGCCCGCCACGGCGGCCAGCTTCGCGATCGACGGATGCGCGTAGACGTCGCGCAGTGAGATCGTCACGGCGTATCGCCTGTGGAGCACCGTCACGAACTCGGCGGCCAGCAGGGAATCGCCACCCAGGTCCACGAAGAAGTCGTCCTCGACCGACACGGGCGTCGTGCGAAACAGCTCTTCCCACATGGCGACCAGCTGTGACTCCCACTCACTCGAGGGATCGACGATCCGGCGCTGCGCATCGACGAGCCGGGCACGCGGCGGCGGCAGGTTTCGCCGGTCCACCTTCCCGCTCGCCAGCCGCGGCACCTTGTCGATCGTGTCGAGGAACGACGGGATCATATGAGCCGGTAGACGACGGCGGAGGCGATCGCGCACCTCGCCGCGATCGATCGAGCGCGCCACGACGAACGCGGCCAGGCACGTCTGGCCGTCCTCGGTGATAGTCGTCGCGACCGCATCGCTCACGCCGGAACATTCGCAGAGGGCGGCTTCGACCTCCGCCAGCTCGATCCGAAAGCCTCGGACCTTGACCTGGCTGTCGATGCGACCGAGGAACTTCAGGTCTCCGGCGTCGGTGACCTCGACGAGATCACCTGTCCGGTACATCCTGGCGGCTGGATCGGACGAGAACAGATCGGGCACGAACGCCGCTGCCGTGAGTTCCGGCTGTTTGAGGTAGCCGCGCGCCACCCCCTCGCCGCCGATGTACAGCTCACCGGGCCCACTCGAAACCGGCTGCCGGTTCTCATCCAGTACGTAGGTGCGATACCCAGAGAGCGGCCGGCCAATCAGAACGGCGGTGTCGGGCCGGCACTCCCAGCTTGTCGTGTTCACGGTGGCTTCCGTCGGACCGTAGACGTTCAGCAGTCGCCGGCCAGGTCGGGCCCAGCGGCGAACGAGCTCGCCGGAGCACGGCTCGCCGCTCACGACGAGCAGCCGCACGGACGGGATCTCCTGCGTGACGAGCCTGAGAAACGTCGGCACGGTTGAGAAGTAGGTCACGCCGTGCGCCGTCAGGTAGTCAGCGGTCTCGTCGCCGTGTCGCGCGAGCGCCGACGGACCCACGACGAGCGGAGCGCCACCAGCGAAGGCGAGGACGTACTCCTCCACCGACCCATCGAAGCCGAGAGAGAATCCCTGATAGACCCGGTCGGTCACGTCAATCCGGCAGATGTCCTGGAACGCCCTCGTGAACGCGAGGATGTGGCGGTGTTCGGTCATGATGCCCTTGGGCCGGCCGGTCGTGCCCGAGGTGAACATCACGTAGCACAGGTCGGCGGGCGTCGCTCGTGTCTCTGCCGGCGCCAGCCGCTCAGACGGCTCTCGGCTGACGGTCTCGATCGTCGCGGGTTGGTCCATGATGATCAGGTGCAGCGCCGGGTCCAGCGAGCGTGCGGTCCCGGCCAGCGCGTTCTCCGTGATGAGCCATGACACCTCCGCTTCCGTCAGGATGTGCCGAATGCGATCTGCCGGGTTGACGGGGTCGACGGGCACATAGGCAGCGCCGGCCTTCAGCACCGCGAGGATCGCGATCATCGTGCGTTCGGACCGGTCGAGGTAGATGCCGACGAGTCGACCAGGTCTGGCGCCCAGCGCGCGCAGGTGTCGCGCGAGCCGATTGGTTTCGTCTTCGATTTCCTGGTAGGACCACTGCCGGTCCCGATAGACGAGGGCGCACTCAAGCGGCCGCCGGTCGGCCTGGACCTCGAAGAGCTGATGGAGGAGCTGGGGATCGGACTGGCCGCGATCACGCGCGTGGCCAGGACGTTCGGTTGCGATCATGCCACCGTTCCGTGCCCGTTCTGGCACGACCGGGCCAGCGCCTTGAATGTGGCTAGCCGTTTGTCGCGCTCGCATGGCTCACGCCAGATACGCCGGCCCGACTCGGGCAGCAGATCAACGGGATCGAAGTAGTAAAACAGGTGGCCAGGCTTGACGCCGGGCGCGCTCCAGGCCGACACGCCGAGCTCGCGGTCGTAGCACTCGTGACTGAAGATCTCGCGCTTGCCCCCGCCACCCGGCGCGTCGCACACGAATCGAGGCACGTTGAAGCCGGCAGTCGTGCCGAGCAGGGCCTTGGACATGCCCAGGGCGTCGGACAGGCGGGTGCGGAGGTGCTCGCATCCCGGCACCATGTCATGGAGGTAGACGAGGTAGGGCTGGAACTGAACGTACGACAGGCGCTTGATCAGCTGATGCATCACGTCCAGCGTGTCGTTGACGCCGCGCAGCAGGACCGACTGATTGCGCACGCGAATGCCGAGGTCGATCAACCGCTGCGACGCCGCCACGGTCCACTCGGTGATCTCAGCGCCGACGTTGACGTGCGTGTGGACGCAGACTTCCTTCATCGCCCGCCGGCCAGCATCGCTCACTCGCGCCAGGGCCCGCACCCATGCGTCGTCGCTCGTGATCTTCATGGGAATGGCCGCGAGGCCTCGCGTCGCATACCGCAGGCGCCGGATGTGCGGCATCTCGACCAGCGTGCGGCCGATGGACTCGATCGCGTCCGGCCTCAGCATCGCGGCATCCCCGCCCGAGATGACCACGTCCTCGATCTCGGGGTGTGCGCGGAGATAGGCGAATGTGGCCTCCCAGGCCTCGGGCGACGCGCCGTAGGTCTCTTTGGCCTTGATTGCCGTGCTGCCGCCGACGAGGCGGCTGCGCGTGCAGAACGCGCAGTAGACGGGACAGACGGTCAAGGGCAGGAACAGGGCGCGGTCGGGATATCGGTGCACCAGAAAAGGCGCGACCCGGTCGCCGTCTTCGTTCAGGGAATCGTCGACCGCGAACGGATGATTGTCGAGGAAGCGCGACCCGAAGGGCAAGAACTGCCGACCAATCGGATCGTCGATTGGGTTGGACCAGTCGATGAGCGCCGCGAGGTACGGCGTCAGCCGGATCCGCATCGGGGTTCGCGTGAGGCCGTGCTTCAGGTCCTGAAGGAGCCCCGGACTCAGGCGCGAACCGAGCACACCGGCAAGGCCTTCGATCGACGTGATGCCGTGCCGGTCCTGCCAGCGGTGGTTGCCGAACTCGTCGCGGCTGACACCAGCCCAACCAGGAACATTCCTCCAGTACTCGTCGGTCACGAAGGCGTAGGGCACGTGGGTCGCCATGGCCGCGGGGCTGCGGGTCCTCTCTCTGCGTTGGACCTGACGCGAGGGGCGAATGGCCACACCGGTCGTGTCTGGAGCCCAAAGGGCATCCGGCTGGCTGGTACTTGAGCCTCCTCATTCAGTCCGCGCACCCCGTCGCCACGGCCAGCGCCTGGCAGACCTCGCGCAACTTCGTTGGACCCACATGGCCGAGCCGTCCGGTCAGGCGCGCCTGCTCGACCGTCTGAACGTGATCAAGGTTCACGGCCGACTCGTGCGTCAGGCCCTCCTCAATGCCGACGCGTACTTCGCTCGGCGCCCCGTAGATCGTGGACGTGATCGGCGCCACCATCACCGTGTGAAGCAAACCAATCACGTCCTGACGACTGAGCACCAAGACGGGTCGTCGCTTGTCCGGGGACCTGAACGTGTAGGACCAAATCTCACCACGGCTGATCACTCGGGCCATGCACCCTCACCCGGCCAACCCTTCAGCTCGAGATCGAGCCCGGCACGCTTTCCGCCGTACGCCCGCTTGTACGCGTCGGCCGTTCTCTTGACCCGACGCCGGCGAAGGTAATCAGCCGCCGCCCGGCGCAGCACCGCCGACCGGCCCAACTGGCGCACCTCATCGTCGGCGTCCAGACGCTGCAGCAAGGCCTCGTCGAACATGACCTGTATAGGTTTCATGTTGGTACTTTACCACCATGACGGAGTTCACTCATGCGAGCCGATTGTTACGGTCGCGGCGGCCAGAGCGGAAGCCATCGCCCCACCCGGCTGCAGTACTCCTCGTATTCCGCGCCGAAGGTCCGCCGCAGCGTCGGCTCTTCATACAGCCGCGCGAAGGCCGCCATGCTGAGCAGAAAGGCGAGCGCGTACCCAGCCAGCGCCCACGATCCATAGTAGATGGCCGCTCCGAGCAGCGCGGCCGCCGCGCCTAGATACATCGGGTTCCGCACGTACTTATAGGGTCCCCTCACCACCAGCTTGCGCGGCGGGTCGAAGGGCGCGGGCGTGCCCCGGCCGAGGCGCACGAACGTCAGAATGCAACTGAGCGCGAGCGCGGCGCCTGCCGCCGTGATGGCGGCACCGAGGACCTGCTGCGGCCCAAGCGGAGGCACGGTGATGCCGGATCCCGCCAGAATCCGTGCCGGAAGGAACACGAGCAGGAAGCCGATGAAGACGACCGAATAAACGGCGGCGCGAAGGAGCACGAACATCAGAGGTCCAGTTCCTTCGCTTCTCTTGCCCTCTCCATAATGAACTTGAACCGCGCCGGGAGCATGCTCTAGCGGTTCGACAGCTGAATCGGATTGCCATCCGGATCGTTGCCGTTGCACAGGTGAAATTCGCCCATCGACACCTTGCCGAATTTCGCGCCGCGCTTGACCAGCGTCTGACGCATCGCCGCCACGTCTTTGGCCAAGAAGGCCATCTTGGGACCTTTCCTACCGGGCGAAGGCGGCCCCGAATGCAGCCCGACGGTCACGCCGCCGGCGTCGAATTCGCGCCAGCCCTTGTCGTCCGGCACCTGTTTGAGGCCCAGCACGTCGCGATAGAAAGCGGTCATTGCTTCCATCTGGTTCGTGAACAGGATCACGCGCGCCATCTTCATTTTCATCGCCGTCTCACGTTCTCGCCATCTGCGGGAATGCTGCTTGTATCATGAGCTTCGCCGAGGTGCCCATTCACCGGAATCGCCGCCTGAGAGCCTCATGCCGAGTCTCGGCATGAGCGATACTGGGCCGCGCACCGGCCATGCCCAGCTGTCCCGTCTGCCGCACCCCATCGTCGCCGGGCAGCCGGTTCTGCGCGGCGTGCGGGGCGTCGCTCGCGGCGGGAACGCACTCGCAGTCAGTGAAAGGACGAACACATGGACAGCGAACGACGCAAGCTCTATCGACACGGCGTGCTACTTCTTCTCTTGAGCGCGCTCCTGGGTCTGGTCGTCGCCGCGCAGCCGCCCCATGCCGGCAAGTGGATGGCGGCGCACGTCAGCGGATTGATGACCGGCATTCTCGTGATCGGTCTCGGGGCGCTGTGGCCCGAGGTTCGGTTGAGCGACGGCTTGCGGCGGCGCGCGCTGCAGATGGGACTGACGGCCGCCTGGCTCGGCTTAGCCGCGAACTTCTATGCGGCGCTGGTCAATCTTCCCGGACCTGCCACCGATCCCGGCCGGCAGCCGGATGCGCCGTGGCAACTCTTCGTCTTTTTCGCGATGCTGGCGGTCATCGTGCCGGCCACGATCGGGTCATTCTATCTGGTCTGGAGGGGGCTGCGAGGCTAGACGAAGAGTCTTCGTGGGCGGCGTGCCCGCACGGGCGGCGCGGGCCAAGCCAAGCTGTCCGGCCTGTGGCACGGGCGGGCGGCGGCCGGGTCCCGTCAGACCTACGCAAAGACCCGTGCAAGATCGGGCCCCGCCGCAATCGTCGTTGCGGAGACGATCCCAGCCGCGCGCGTGGCAGATCAGGCCCGTGTCGAAGCCGAAGACTCTCGGTTGCGCGACACTCTCGCGTCTTCCGCCAGAGCACACCGTGACGACGCAGAGGGCCAGGACGACGAGGTCGAGAGGAGAACCGGTCACGGACGAGCTTCTTGGCCGGAGACTTGACATTAGTCACATTTGTTGACTAACCTACCTCGATGAAGTCCGTCAACGTGCACGAAGCCAAGACCCACCTGTCCCGGCTGCTCGAGCGGGTCGAGCGTGGCGAGGAAGTGGTTATCTCGCGCGCGGGTACGCCCGTCGCGAAACTCGTCGCCGTCGCGGCCGCCAAGCGGGTCCTGGGCGCCGATCGGGGACGAGTGCGGATCGCGCCTGACTTCGACGCGCCGCTGCCGGATGGGATCCTCGCTGACTTCGAGCGATGAGGGTCTTGCTCGACACGCAGTGCTGGCTGTGGATGCTCTCGGCGCCCGATCGGCTCTCGCCACGGGCGCGGGCGCTGGTCTCCGGTTCCCGCCACGACCTGGTCCTGTCCGCCGTGAGCGCGTGGGAGATCGCGGTCAAGCACGCGCTCGGGAAGATCGACCTCCCAGCCGACCCGGTCGAATATGTGACGTCGCGCATGACGACATCGGCGGTGTTGCCGCTGGCTGTGACGCACGCGCACGCCCTGCAGGTCGCGCGTCTGCCGATGCACCACCGCGACCCGTTCGATCGCCTGCTCGTCGCGCAGGCCCAACTCGAGAATCTTCCCCTGCTGACGGCCGATCGGCAGCTGGCGGCCTATGGCATCTCGATCATTGACGCGTGACCGGCCCGTTCTTGCCCGGGGTCCGCCCCCCTTCAATGGCGAGTGACGCCGTCACCAGGACTCAGCTGGCCCGTCACGGAGCGGCCTACTCGTCGTCGCCATCGCGCGCGAGAGAACAGGCGCCGATGGAATGTTCGTCAAAGACCGCTTCTGCTACGGCGTAGGGTGGCCCCGCCAACCACGATTCGTCGCTAGAGGCCCTCCGCGTTGTGGTCGAACCCCTGTCCACAACGTTGGCAGTAACCGTGACAACTTCGTGTCGTTCGAGACACACGCCGACCACAACCCGTGTCCCAACATCGGTGCAGCGCCAGCGACGGCCTCCACACCAGAACTCAATCCCGATCCGAAAGTCTTCGTGCTTCATCACGATCGGAATCTCTCACGCGCCGCGGACAGCATTCTGGCCAACATGCATCTGGATCTTGAAAGTTGAGCGAATCAGGCGCTTGGGAGTTCCTTGAACGGATTGAAAACTTTCAGACCGGGACGCCGAAAGTCCCGGTCGTTCCCAGTGACGAGCGTCAGGCCGTGTCGCCTGGCGGTTGCAGCGATGTAGCTGTCCTCAACGGGCATGCGGCGGCCCGCCTTCTCGCACAGATGTTCCTGTTCCGCCCAGACATGGGCCACGGAGACGTTGAATCCATGAATGCGGCTCTGCATCGCTTCGACGAGTCGTGTGAGCCACGCCTGGAGCGCCGTGCGTTGGCGTCCGTCCTTGCTACGCACCCAGTACGCCAACTGCGCGATCACGACGGCGCTGGTGTAGCAGTGATTCCGTTCCTGTTCCAGCCACGCGATAACGCGCGGGTCCCCATGGCGCTTGGCGGGCTGGCAGATGACGTCTGTATCGAGCAACCAGCTCATAACTTCCGGCGGCGCGCGGGCTCTCGACGACGCGGCGGCACGTCGTCCATGCTGACGGGACAGGCCTTCAGCACCGCGAGCCAATCCTCCTTGACGGGGAGGCGGCGGAACACGATCGCGTCTTCGTCCGCGTCAAATCGGGCATCGAAGTAGTCGCCGGGCGACGCCGGCGCCAGCGTGCTGGGCACGGTGAGTCTGCGCTTGGCATCGAGCGTGACGATCATGGTGGGATTATCCCACTAGGCGAGTCAGCGCGTCAAGGTCAGATTCCGCGGAATTGCGGCCTGATCGCAGTCAGGAGCCCCGCGTCAGCCTTTATGGGTAGCTTCGAAGCAGCCGGTACGTTGCCCGGCCTGGCCGAGTTTGACATGCGAACAGCATGCGAGCATGCTCATTACATGTCCAAGATGATCCAAATCCGCAATGTGCCCGACGCGCTGCACCGCCAGCTCAAGAGCCGGGCTGCAGAGTCAGGACAGACGCTCTCCGATTACCTTCTGGCCGAAGTTAAACGTCTGGCCGCGCGACCCACGCGCGACGAGATGCTGGCCAGGATTCACGGCCGACGCCGACTGGCCTTGAAGACCCCGGCCGCGGTCGTCATCCGGGAGGAGCGCGAGTCCGCGTGATCGTCCTGGACGCTTCGGCTCTACTGGAGTTTCTGCTGCAGACACCGCGTGGCACCAGGGTGGAGACCCGCCTGCTGAGGGATGAGGACGAGTTTCATTCGCCCCATTTGGTGGACGTTGAGGTGACGCAGGGCCTCCGACGCCTCGTACGTGCGGGTGAGGTTGCACCCGGCCGCGCGGCCGAAGCCATTGCAGATCTCGCTGACCTCGACCTTCACCGGCACCCTCATCTCGATCTTCTGTCTCGCGCGTGGAAATTGCGTGAAAACGTCACGGCGTACGACGCAATGTATGTGGCGTTGGCTGAGGCGCTCGATGCGCCCCTCATCACCTGCGACGCGCCGCTCGCCAAATCCCCAGGCCACCGCGCGCGAATCGAAGCAATTGAGTGACGGCACCCTAACCAGAAAGAATGAGCCGGTGGCGATCAGGCTCTTCAGGCTGCCGTTGCAGTAGGAGCCCCACGAGGTCGAACAGACTTCGAAGCACTCGTATTCGGGCACCAGGCCCAGGTGGGTGAAACGCACCTCGGTTTTGTCGCCCTTCCAAGCGATGTCGAACACGATCTGCGTGCCCTTCCACTCGGCCTTGTCCTCGGTGAAGCTGAAATGGTTGTCCGTGACGAGCCAGGCGACCCGCTTGCCGGGAACGGCTTCCGTCATCTTCATGGTGCAGCGATAACGTCGCCCACCGTTGGCCTCCGGGCTTGCGTAAGATCCAGCTCGGCCGTCAGATCCGCGCCCGCGTCGTGCAGCGCGTCGAGCTGGCGAGCGGTCTGAGCCGATCCGCCCGACTAGCTGGACTCTGCCTCACTCCTTGAACGTCGTCGCCAGCACACGCTGTCGCAACGGCGCGAATCGCGGGTCCGTGCGCACGTTCTTGAGCAGCGGCGTGTCGTACCCCAGGAAGATACGGAGGGAGAACGCCTTCTCCTGAAACGCCTTCTCGAGCCAGCGCATCGCGCCGTCGCGATCGGCCAGCGCATCATAGGCCATTGCGATGAAGAGCGGATCCACCCACTGCTTCTTCTCTCGCTCTTCGAGCGTGCGAATCACTCCTCGCGCTTCGTCGCGCTTTCCCATCCGGAGGTAGGTGGCCACCAGTCCAAATGACGGCTGACCGGTGAGCTTCTCAAACGCCTGATAGGCTGCCTCCGACTCCTCGAGCCGGCCGAGCTCGCGCAGCGACCAACCGTCGACTGCCTCTCCATAGACGACGGTCGGATCCAACTTCTTTGTGATGGCGTCCTGCTCCAGGGCCTCGGCGTAACGGCCGCCGAAGCCGAGCGCCTCCTCACGCGCGAGCGACGCCATGGCCGAGAGCCGATCGAGCTGGATCAAACGGTCGGCCAAGTCCACAGCCCGTGCCGTGTCGCCGGTGACGCCGAAGAACAATGAACAATGAAACAATCCATCCGGCGAGTTGGGATTCATCACCAGGCCGCGTTCCATTTCGGCGCGACCGGCTGTGAAATCCCAATCGGTCGCCGCCACCTCGAATCCGTAGAGCACGTGCGCTTCCGCGAGGCGATTGTCGGCCTGAAGGGCGCGCTCGGCGGCGATCTTCGACAGGGCATGTGGCTCGTGAGACGGCGCGTAGACATCGGCCAGCAGGTCGTACACGACCGCCATCCCCACATGCGCCTGGGCGTAGTTGGGGTCGAGCGCCACGGCCTTTTGGAAGTACTGCAACCCACGCGAGAGGCCTTGCTCGCTCATCCTGTTCTTCTCGAACTGACCGCGCATGAACAGATCGTGCGCTTCGGGGTTCTGCGTGCGGCCGGCCTGCTTCGTCGCCACGACCTCAGGCGAAAGCACGAGACTCATCTCACTCGCGACGACTGCCGTGATCTCGTCCTGGAGGGCGAAGTTGTCTTTGGTGTCGCGATCGAACGTCTTCGACCACAGCAGCTTGCCGGTCCCGTCAATGAGTTGCATCTGAAGGCGAATTCGCCCACTCGGCGACTGCAGCTTGCCCGTCAGCAGCAGGCCCACGGCGAGTTGTCGCGCAATGTCCGCCGGACTGTCGTGCGTGCCCTTGAAACGGAACGTACTCAGGTCGCCGGCCACTTGGAGGCCCGGCGTCTGTCGAAGGCCAACTCGCCGGTCATGCCGTCGGCGAGATACTCGTGCGCCGGGTCGCCACCGACATTTTCAATGGGGAGCACGGCGAGCGCCAGCGGTCCGGTGGGCTTCGAGTCCGACTTCCGGACCAGGTAGACCGCCGACCAACCGCCGATGATGGCCACGATCGCCGCGACCCCGAGGACGGGCACGCGTCGATTCCGGCGGGACACGTGGCGTGGCGGCACGGATGGACCGTCACCTGCGTTCACCGTCACGATCGCTTCGAGCCCCTGGACCAGTTCCAGGGCGCGCTGCGGACGATCGTCCGGACGTTTTTCGAGGCAGCGCATCACGAGCGCGGCGAGGGCCGGCGGCGCGTCCGGCCGCAGCCGCATGAGTGACTCCGGCATCTCGGTGGTGTGAGCCGCGAGCATCTCTCGTGCCGTTCGCCTGGCAAACGGCACCTCGCCCGAGAGCATCTCGTACGCCATCGCGCCCCACGCGTAGACGTCCGCACGATGGTCGAGACGTGCATCGCCCCTCACTTGCTCCGGCGCCATGTAGGCCGGAGTGCCGAGCGTGACCCCGATGCTCGTGGCGAACTCGCCGGTCATCTGGTTCATGGCGGCGTCCACCGCCTTCGCGACACCGAAGTCTGTAACCATGGCCACGCCGCCAGAAAGCAGCACGTTGTCCGGCTTGACGTCGCGATGGACAACGTCGTGCGCGTGCGCATAGGCGAGCGCGCTCGCGACCTCGCGGAGAATCCGGGCGGTTTCAGCGATTGTCAGCTTTGGCGATTTCCCCAGCCGGGCTCGAAGCGACTCGCCTTCGACGAGCGGCATCGTGAAGTACGGCACGCCCTGGTCCTCGCCGGCGGCCAGCAGCGGCACCACGTAGGCATGCGGCAGCCTCGCCGCGATCGAGATCTCCCGGCGGAACCGATCGACCGAGAACTGTCCCGATACCTCGGCCGGCAGCATCTTCACGACCACCTGGCGCCCCAGCGAGGTGTCGGTGGCCACAAAGACTCGAGACATGCCGCCACCGCCGAGCTCGCGCTCGAGCACGTACTGGCCGTTCAGGGTGCGCACCACGGAGGATTCTATCGGGAACGGCCCATCCGACGTCCCGATTGGGACGAGGCGCGGCGTGGACCATCGCCGCTGACTCCAGCCGGGCTCGGCTCGCGCATTTCTTCGGCACGAGCGCCGAGTTCTGGCTGAACCTTCAAACGCTGTATGCGCGACGTCTCGCTGAGGCGAAGGCAGGAAAGGCGATTCAGAAGCTGCCGACCCTCAAGCGTCTGGAAGCACTCAATCCGACAATTCAATCCGGTCGCGCCCGTTCGCCTTGGCCCTCAGGAGGGCGCGATCGGCGGCATCGACGAGCTCTTGGATGGTCGCCACGAGGTCGCCGCGTCGGGAGGCAACTCCACCGGACATTCGAACGTCCACTGCCAGCGAACCAAGGACGATCGGTCGCGCGGCCACAGCCAGGGCGAAACGTTCGGCCACAACCTTGGCGTGAGCGCCACCGGTATCCGGCAGGAGTGCGACAAATTCCTCACCGCCCCAACGCGCCACGACGTCATGCTGCCGGCAGCCGGTTTCGATGCGGCGCGCGACCTCGCGCAGGACCACATCACCCATCGGATGCCCGTGCGCGTCATTGATTGCCTTAAAGTGGTCAATGTCAAGCATGACGAGCGTCACATCTCGCGGGACTCGAGCGGAACGAGTCAACTCATCCACCACTCTGGCCTCGAAGGCCCGCCGATTCATGAGTCCCGTGAGCTGATCCGTATTGGCCACACGCGTGAGCTCCTCGAGGGCGTCCTTTAGCTCGCGCTGCGTGCGTTCGAGCAGGTCGGCATATCGTTGCAGTCGGTCCCGGTCGCCGCGTTGATTCGTGACGTCACGGCCCGAGGCGTAGACCCGATCACGAGCAGGATCGGCCCGCGCCGACCACTGAAACCAACGGACCTCGCCGCTTGCCGTCGTACAGCGATTCTCCAACAGCACCGTTGTCGAGCCCAGGGCGGTGTCTTTCACCTGGGCCAGCGTCACCGGCAGGTCGTCGGGATGAACCACAGAGAGAAAGGAGCGGCCGATGAGTTCAGCCTCGGTGTAACCGAACGAGCTCAGGTACGCCGGATTAACCGCGAGGATCTCGCCCGTCAGGGTCGAGACGCACAGCGGATCGACCGACAGGCTGAAGACGGATTGGAGGTCGACGGGGTTGATGTTGGCCATACAGTGACTCGGCACGTGGACTGGTGGCAAACGCGAACACGGCGTCACCGTCAGCCTACCGAGACTTGTTGGAGCATAGCTCAAGAGCTGAGGCCGTCGCGGTGTGAGAGTCGGGAACCCCGACCATCCGGGAGTCGCGTGTGTCGACCTTGGGTTGGCGGCGCCGCGGCGGCTGTTACGGTCGCGGCGGCCAGAGCGGGTTTTGCGATTGCCTTGACAGGCGAGGCTGGCAATGGTCAACTCAAGATGAACATGGAGTCATCGTCGTGAATATCACCATCAATGCGAAACAGCTGCGCGGCTCGCTCCCGGATGTCGTCGCGCGCGTGCGCAGAGGCGGGCGCGTCACCGTGATCTACCGCAGCACGCCGGCCTTTCAGATCGTGCCTCTCGATGACACGGACGCGCCGCGGGCTGCCCTAGCCGAGGACCCGCTCTACCGGGCCGAGCCCGTGGGCCGGTCGACCGACGGCAAGACCGCCGCCGACCACGACGCGATTCTCTACCGTCGATGAAGGGTCTCTTCGTCGACACCGGCGGCTGGATGGCTTGTGCCGACGCGGCCGACCCAGCATGTCTGAGGGCCCGCGCCGCGCGGGATCGGGCGCTCGAGCGAGGTCAACTTCTGGTCACCACGGACTACGTCATGGACGAAACGCTGACGTTGGTTCGCGTACGGCTGGGCCTAGCCGCCGCCGAGGTCTGGTGGGCGCAGGTCCAGGCCAGTTCGCGCCTGCGGACAGAATGGATCGGCGCGCCCCGCGCCGAAAAGGCACGCCATCTCTTCTTTCGTCATCGAGACAAGGATTTCTCCTTTACCGATTGCACGAGCTTCGTCGTCATGCAGGAACTCAGGCTGCGTCAGGTGCTGACGACCGATGCGCATTTCCGTCAGGTGGGATTCGATTCGTTGCCTGGGACGGCTCAAAGACGAATATCGCGCAAACCGCGGTAACCTCCCGGCGGTTACGGGGTTCCGCGACTAGACTAGTTGTAAGGTCAGATTCCGGGGAATTGCGGCCTGAGTGCTCGGATACGGACATCGCCGACTCTCTCGGACCGAGGTCACATTCAGCGGAATGGTGGGCTGATCGCTCGGAAAGGGCATCAGGCCGCGCGGTGAGTGCGCGCGCCTTGAATCAGCCGGGCGATGTCGGTGGGCTTGGCGCCAATCCCTAGCAGAGACCGAACCATCAGGTCCAAGCTGACCGAGGCGTCGCCAGCCTCCATCTTGGCGACACGCGACTGACTCGACCCGAGTTGTTTTGCCAGCCCCGCCTGCGTCATGCCCCGACGCTCCCGCAGGCGTCGAACGCCGTTGGCCAGAGCGAGCTTCAGCTCGATGAAGCGGGACTCCTGGGGACTCAATGCCAGGAACTCGGCGGTGTCACCAACCGTCCATCCAGCCCGTTCCAGTCGTTGCCTCTTGTCGCGCTTCATCGTCTACTCCTTGCGTGAAACCGCCTTGCGATAGGCGGCCAGACGCTTCTGGCAATTCTCAATGGTCGCCTTGGGTGTCGCCTGCGTCTTCTTGGCGAACACGTCCAGAATCACAACGGCGTCGGACTCCACGTGATAGACAATCCGCCAGGTGAGATCGCCGTCAGTCACTCGAAGTTCGTGGCAGTGCGCGCCGATCCCCGGCATTGGCCGCGAGTGCGGGAGGCTGAGTCCTTCACCCTGTTGCAGGCGGCGGAGCAAGAAGCCTGCCTCAATTCTCGCTGTGGCACTGAACGGCGGCGTCTTGATCTGCCCTTGAGCCAAACTAAGGGCTTGTCCGGCTTGGCCGTCGCCACGGGCACATGTCAAATATGACATATCCCGCGGCGGCGATCAATCCTCAGATTGCTATCCGGCGCCGGATTGAGGCGGTGAACAAGACCGGCCGGCCATGATGACGCAGACATTTCATTTGCTGCGGTTGACGGGAACATGCGGCAGCGGCAAGAGCACCGTGGCGGGGCCGGGGTTTGGTCTGGTAGCGGTACGGGGTTTTGCGATTGGTTGTAAGGTCAGATTCGGCGGAATTGCGGCCTGATCGCTCGGACACGGGCATCAGGCCGCGTGGTGAGTGCGCGCGCCTCGAATCAGCCGGGCGATATCGGTGGGCTTGGCGCCAGTTCTTAGCAGAGACCGCACCATCAGGTCCAAGCTGACGGAGGCGTTGCCAGCTTTCATCTTGGCGACCCGCGACTGGCTCGACCCAGCTGCTGTGCCAGCCCTGTCTGCGTCATGCCCCGACGCTCCCGAAGGCGCCGAACGCCGTTGGCCAGGGCGTGATCGCTTACCCTCCCTACTCTCCGGCCTTTGGGTGAACCACTCTCAGACCGAGGTGCTTCTCGAAGTGATCGAAGTCGCTGTCGCAGTGAAGGAGGGCATGACCATTGGTGAGGCAGAACGTCGCAATCAGGCAATCGAGCGTCTTGCGCACTGTCTTGCCCCGGCGGCGCAACGACCGGTAGTTGCGAGCCGCGGCGGTCGCGAGATCGAGCCCACCGATTTCAAAGATCTCGAACCGACGGAGCTCCCGTAGAACGTCGGCGGCTTCGTCGTCTGTCGACAGGCCCTGGAGAACCTCGCAGACGATGATGTCGAGCAGGCCCAACCGCTGCGCCGGGAGTCGTTGATCGAACCAGCGGGTCTCTGCGGTGTTGACGCCGTTCAGGAAGTCCACCCACACGCTCGTATCGACGATGACCACGTCTCACCGCACGTCCGCCACTCGGCCGGCGCGACTCGACGCCAAGTCGCCGTGCCAGCGCATCTTTCCACGGAGCCGTCGAACGCCCACTTGCGCCTTCGTTTGCACCAGCAGGCGCAGCGCCTGCTCCACGACGGCACGCTTCGTCTTTCGGTCGCTCGCGCGCAGCGCCTGACGCATTAGCACGTCGTCGATGTCAATGTTCGTTCGCATGCCGCCTCAATGTGTAAGCATCTCAGACATTTGTGTATCGGTCAAGCGCAGGCCGCCGGTGCGACGACGAGCGCCCACGGCAGGAGCCGCAGCCACGGCGCCGGCGTGGGCACCGCTGCCGAGACGGCGGCTGCGGGCACCGCGGTCTTGTCCGTGAGGATCGTGTCAGACGCGGCAGTCTTCACCGGCGAACGATCTTCAGAACGACGGTTAGCACTCTGTTGGCACGGCGTTAGCCAGGAATAGCGGTCCGGGGATTCGCGCCTCGTTGTAAGGTCACGTTCAGCGGAATTGCGGCCTGGTCGCTCTTCACCCTCCTGGCTCTGCGCTGGGGATTTGCTCCAAGCTGTCCGGTTCAGGACATCTCCGGGCGGCGCTTCGACTCGGGACGTTCTAGTCGGCGCGCTCCGCTTGTCCGGCCGTGATTGTCTGCCAGTCGGTCGCGGTCACCGCGACCCAGCGTGATTGCCGCCTGAAAACGTTGCGGCCCCCTCACCAAGCTGTCCTCCGCTCGAGCCGGAACCGGTCGGGCAGCGGTTCGGCACCCGCCCTACTCGCTCGTTCCGCGGTGGGCCCTCATCCAGAACTCATCACGAACTCATGGCCCATCTATGGCTGCCCCTGGGGGGCGGGTCCTATAACAGTCAGTGTCCGAGCGGCCCGTCCGTTGGGCCTCGGGCTGGGAGGATCGCCATGAAACTGACTGTGGGCATGAAAGCGCCGTCATTCGTCGCCGAATCGATCGAGGGCTGCCGCGTTGAGCTGGCCGCGCGGCGCGGCCGCACCCTCCTTCTAAAGTTCTACCGTTTTGCGACCTGTCCCGTGTGCAATTGGCACATGAAGGCCTTCATCCACGATTACCGCGCGCTGGAGCAGCTCGGGCTCGAGACGATCGTGTTCTTCCATTCGCCCGGCGAGAAGGTGCATCGGACGCACCGACACGTCGCGCCGTTTGACATCGTCGGGGATCCGACCAGACGCATCTTCACGGCCTTCGGCGTCGAGCGGAGCTGGGCGGGGATGTTCTCGCTGTCGGTCTGGGGGACCTACGTGCGCGCGATGGCCGCCGGATTCGGACCCGGGATGCTCACGGCCGACGGCGGCATGGATGGCCTGCCGGCCGACTTCATCATCGATGGGGACGGCCGCATCGCCTACGGGCATTACGGCAGCAGCTACGTCGATGCGCTCGACGTCCCGCGCGTCCTCGCGATCTGCCGCGGGCTCAAAGCGCAGCCGACCCCGCTGCATATCGCGGCTGGCCGCGTCGCGGCGGGTCAGCTAAGTGATTGAAGGCGCAGGCGCCCAGAAGACCTCGTGACCCGGCCCGCTCTGCTGGACGCGTCCTTCTTGATCGCGCTCGAGCGAGAAACGGCCCGAGCTGAGGAGGGCCCGGCACGAAGGTTTCTGCTCACGTTGCGCGGGCGTCCCCTCGCGGTCTCGATTGTCACCGTGGAAGAGGTGCTCAAGGGCGCGGCTGATGAGGCACGGACGTTCGCGGCGCTCCAGCGGTTCAGCATCCAAGGCCTGCATCTGGCCCAGGCGCGGCGGTGCGCCCTCCTTCAGCGTCGGGCGAGTCGCCGGATGGGCGAGACCGACGCCTGGCTGGTGGCCACGGCCGAGTCCCTCCAAGCGGACGTCGTGGCAGCCGACCGGAAGGTGTTCGAACGCCTCGGTCCCGGCTACTTTCGGTTTCACTGAGCGCCTTGGTCTGGTAGCGGTACGGGGTTTTGCGACTAGTTGTAAGGTCAGATTTGGGGGAATGGCGGCCTGATTGCCCGGATACGGGCATCTGCGTCTCCACCCGGACCGGTCTCGAACCACCAATCGTCAGGCTGCGCGGTGAGAACGCGCACTGCGAATCAGCCTGGCAATGTCGGTCGGCTTGGCGCCGATCCCCAGCAGAGACCGCACCATCAGGTCCAAGCTGACAGAGGCGTCGCCGGCCTCCATCTTGGCGACACGCGACTGGCTCGACCCAAGTTGTCTCGCCAGCCCCGCCTGCGTCATGCCCCGACGCTCCCGCAGGCGCCGAACGCCGTTTGCCAGAGCGAGCTTCAGCTCGATGAAGCGGGATTCCTGGGCACTCAATCCCAGGAACTCGGCGGTACCACCAACCGTCCATCCAGCCCGTTCCAGTCGTTGCCTCTTCTCGCGCTTCACGGTCACTCCTTACCTGAAATCGCCTTGCGGTAGGCGGCCAAACGTCTCTGGCAGTTCTCAATGGTCGCCTTGGGTGTCGCCCGCGTCTTCTTGGTGAACACGTCGAGAATCACAACAGCCTCGGACTCCAGGTGATTGACAATCCGCCACGTGAGATCGGCGTCAGTCACTCGAAGTTCGTGGCAGTGTGCACCGATGCCCGGCATCGGTCGCGAGTGGGGCAAACTGAGTCCTTCGCCCTGTTGCAGTCGACGGAGCAAGAAACCCGCCTCACTTCTCGCCGTCGCACTGAACGGCGGCGTCTTGATTTCGCCCTTGAGCCAGACCAGTGGCTTGTCCGGTTTGCCCCAAGCAAGCGGCACATGTCAAATATGACATATCACGCTGGCGGCGATCAATCGTTCATTCCAGGGGGCTCCGCTCCCCTGGGAGCCATCCCGCGGCGGAATTGCGGCCTGACCTATACGTACGGCTGCAGGCCCCGGACCAGCCTGTCGTCAGCCTGCGCGGAGGGTCAGTCGTTTCAAGCACCAGCGTTGGTCCCCGGGGAACCATCGCCCGACTACCGACCGATTCGCAGCGTGACGGCGATCTCGATCGAGACCAGCGCACCCGGTGGCGTCGAATGCCCCAGCTGGGCGGGTTCGTAGCGCCAACGGCGAATTGCGTCAACTGCTCGGACAGCAAGAGTGCGCACGCGATCTTCGTTTCGTCAGAGCGACCCATGCGATTTACGAACAGCATCGCGGTACGGCAATTCGCGATTGTCGCCGCGGCTGATTACGGAGTCGGAGGTTTTCCGATCAGCACGGTGGCGGTGACCGACGCCCGAAAGCCAACGGGCTCGGGCATAACGATGAAGAAGAGGATCCGAGCATCAGCCCGTAGAGCTAAATGCTTTGTCAGGGTCTTCTCGATCCCGCCTCCGAGCACCGGAAAAATGATCCCGACGACGTGGCTGTTTGTGTAAGCGGGATAGTCGAAGACGTTGCCGTTGGGATAGCTCACTTGCACTGGGGTTCGGAATGTCGTGCCGAAGAGGCCTGCCAGGCCGTACGTCACGAAAGCATGGAATCCTGGTCGAGTGCTCCGAGCGATCCGCTGCTGGATCGCGACGGCGTACATGCCCTCCGTTCGGCTCTTGTCGCCGCCCGTGACAGCCGCGCCTGGAAAAGGATCGTTCGGCAGCGCGCGTTGGCCGAGCGTCGTCGAAACGTCCAATCCGAAACGCTTCGTCATGGAAACCGTGGCGTGGACTTCGGCACCGACGTCTTTGAGGCCCTCACCCCAGCTGTCGCCACCGGTCCGGATCTGCACAAACGCCAGCCCGCCACCGACTTCGAGGGGTGCCTGTGCCCAGGCGCGGCTTGCGATAACCAGTGCGCCGCCCAGCGCAATGACCAGAATCGGCATTCTCATCTGGCAAGCTCACCAAGTAATGCGTAAACGACGATCGCATCGGCTCATAGTCTCTTCGGTCCTGACCACCGAGGCAGCCAGCCAACGAAATGAGGTCGCGCTGAAGATTACACGGAGTGCGGCGGCGCGGAGAACTGATCGCTTGGTCGCGCTGCCGACCAACCCTACGGGTATGTGCAACCATCACAGGCAGGCTCGCGCCGTGACGCTCGGCGGTCAGGCCGTGTTTAAGCACGCGTGAGGCAATGTCCTTCGCCGGAGGCCGTTAGTTTTCCGGTGGCCCGTGGCATGTCAAGCGTGGGCTTTGGGAATAGCGGTACGGGGATTCGAACCCCGGTTCCGTGGTTGAGAACCACGTGTCCTAACCCCTAGACGATACCGCCCTGCGGCTGCGCGAACTTTGAAACGTAACACTCCGGCCGACCGCCTGGCAAGCGGCGGCGTGTAGCGGCCGCGCGTCGATGTCGGTCATAATCAAAGATCTGCGGCGCTCGATCGTCACCGCGCCTGTCACCCACGTCATGCCCTTTGCCGTCCGTACGATCGGCTCTCGTGCTCTTGGGGTCTTCTTGTCCCTTCGAGCGCCTTCGGCGATCGGCGTGGCCTTTACCGCTTTGGCGTTCGTCGCCAGTTGTTCGGCTCCACCTCCTCCGCCGCTCCCGGCCGGCGGCGGCAAGCCTGTCGATCCGGCAACGACCGGCGACATCAGCGGTCGCGTCGTGTTCACCGGCCCGCGGCCGCCCGTGGACGTCATTCGGGTCGGGATCGACCCGGTCTGCGCCCAGACGGTGGGCGCGAACGTCCAGAGTCAGGCGGTGCTGATTGGGCAGGACGGCACGCTCGAGAACGTGTTCGTCTACGTCAAGGACGGACTCGATCCGGCTTACTCATTCGAGATCCCGACCACGCCGGTGACGCTCGACCAGAAGGGGTGCCGTTATACCCCTCGGGTGTTCGGTGTGAGGGCCGGCCAGCCGGTCGAGATCATCAACAGCGACGCGACGCTGCACAACGTGCACGCCCTGCCGATGATGAACCAGGAGTTCAACCAGGGCGAACCGTCGCAAGGCGCGCGGATGCAGAAGACCTTCACGGTGCCCGAGGTCATGGTGCGCTTCAAGTGCGACGTCCATGCGTGGATGTCGGCGTACGTCGGCGTGATGGCGCATCCGTTCTTCGCCGTGACTGGCGCCGACGGCACGTTCACGATCAAAGGCCTCCCGCCCGGGACGTACACGCTCGAGGCGTGGCACGAGAAGTTCGGCACGCGCACCGCGACGGTGACCGTCGCCGAGCACCAAACACAAAACGCGTCGTTCTCGTTCAGCGAGCGCTGAGTGTCCGGCCACAGGACGCCAATGGCGCACGCCTCGTGATCCGGCAACACCGGTTCCTGCGCCTGCTCTCGGCGGCGCGAGCAGCATGATCTCGGCCAGCGATCTCCTCGTCCTCATGAAGGTGCGGCTGAACGCGCTGGTGGTGTTCACGGCGGCGGCGGGCTATTACCTGGCTGTTTGGGGTCCGCTCGACGTGACTGACGGCGCGATCGCCTGCCTCGGCACCGCGCTCGTGGCGAGCGGCGCGGCCGCGCTCAATCAAGTCGCCGAACGCGACCTCGATCGGCTGATGCTCCGGACGAGCGACCGGCCGGTCGCGACCGGCCGGATGTCGTCGACGACGGGCGGGGTCATTGCCGTGGCGCTCGGCGCGGCGGGGCTCGGCGCGCTGTGGTACGCCGCCAACCTGACGGCGGTCGCGGTTGCCTTCGCCACCTTCCTGATCTACGTCGTCATCTACACGCCGATGAAGCGGCACTCGTCGCTTGCGACGGTGATCGGCGCGGTCCCTGGCGCGCTGCCGCCGCTCATCGGGTGGACCGCGGCGGGCGGCGCGCTGATGGCCCCCACGCCCTGGGCGCTGTTCGCCATCATGTTCTTCTGGCAGTTGCCGCACTTCCTCGCGATCTCGTGGCTCTATCGCGACGACTACGCCCGCGCCGGCCTGCCGATGCTGTCCGTCATCGACAGGGATGGCCGGATGACGGGTCGCCAGGCGCTCGTGTGGGCTGCCGCGCTCGTGCCGGTGAGCCTGCTGCCCTCGGTCGTGGGCCTCTCGACGCCGGCCTACGCGGTCGGCGCGCTCATTCTCGGCGTGGGATTCACGGCACTCGCGGGCTACTTCGCCGTTCAGCGGTCAATCGCCAGCGCCAAGCTGCTGTTCTTGGGCTCGATCACGTACTTGCCGCTCCTGTGGATCCTCATGACGGCGACAAAGGTCCAGCAGCCCGTGGCCGTACCGGTCTCTGCGCTTCCGGCGCTGAACGCCACGCTCAACGCCACGTCCGCGATTCTGCTGACGATTGGCTGGTTCCACATCAAGGCCCGACGGATTCAGACGCATCGTCGTTTCATGATTGCGGCGTTCGTGTCGTCGTCCTGTTTCCTGATTTCATATGTCATTTATCACGTCCAGGTTGGCTCGAAGCATTTTCCCGGCACCGGGATCGCACGGACGATTTACTTCTCCATCCTGATCCCGCACGTCAGCCTGGCCGCGGTCGTGCTGCCGATGGCGATCGTGACGCTGCGCCGGGGCCTCCGTCGGGACGACGCCCGCCATCGACGACTGGCCAGGGTGACGCTGCCCATCTGGTTATTCGTCTCGGTGACAGGGGTGATTGTCTACGTGATGCTTTATCGGATTCAGTGGACGTGAGGGGGAGAGGCTTGGAGGCTGGGAGGCTGGAAGACGCGTCAGTACAACAAGTATTTCGCCCGGAGCAGGCGCCATTTTGCTTCGGCGGCCGCCCATGAGGCGGCGATCGTCGCCGGGTCTTCGCCGGCTTTCAGGCGCGCGAGGCCGTCGGTCGAACCGAAGAGCCGTGCGGCCTTGTCGACGTCGAGGGCTCCAGGGAAGAGCTTCAGGAGCGCCGAGGCAATCTCGACGCCCACGCGCACCGGCCTAACGGCGTCGCGATCGACGACCGTGATGAAGACGCCCTGGCAGGCTTCGTTCGCGAACGTGCTCATCGTTGGCGTGAAGCGGACGGGATAAAAGCGCACGCCGGGGATGCGGCGCGCGGTCAAGGCGTCGGCGAGCTTCGCGCCGTCGATCCACGGCGCGCCGACTTGCTCGAGCGGCGTATCCGTTCCGCGCCCAACCGAGAGATTCGTCGCCTCGAATGCACCGAGGCCAGGATACAGGGTGGCCGCGTAGAGCGTGCGCATGTTCGGCGAGGGGTTCACCCAGCCGAGACCCGTGTCGTCGAACCACTCGTCGCGCCGCCAGTTTTCGACGGGCACCACGGTGAGGTCAGCGCCGATGCTGCGCTCGCCGTTGAAGACCCGGGCCAGCTCGCCGATCGTCAACGAGTGCCGGATGGGCATGGCCGGAAGATACCCCGTGAATCCCACGGCGCCCGGATCGAGCGCCGGGCCCTCGATGTCCACGCCGCCAATCGGATTCGGCCGATCGAGCACGATGACCTTGATATGCCGCGCGGCTGCCGCCTCCATCACGTACGCCATCGTGGTCATGTACGTGTAGAAACGGGCGCCAACGTCCTGGAGGTCGACGACGATCGCGTCGAGCCCGGTCAGCATGTCGGCCGTGGGGCGATCGGTCGTGCCATAGAGCGAGTAGATCGGCAGGCCGGTCTTCTCGTCGGTCGCCGACGGCACCGCCTCGTCGAGCACGCCGCGAATGCCGTGTTCCGGGCTGAAGAGCGCGACCAGCGTCACGCCGGGCGCCGACGCCAACAGATCAAGGGTCGCGAGCCCATCGCGGGTGCGGCCGGTGTGATTCGTGAGGAGCCCGAGCCGCAGCCCCTTGACGGCGGCGAAACCGGACGCGCGAAGCACATCGACGCCGGCACTCACCGCCGCGGGCGGGGGGGGCGCCTGCGGCATCACCGCGGGCAGCTGGCCGAACCTCAGAGCGCGCGCACGGTCGGGCGAAAGGTCCGTGATCGCCGAAGCGACGATCGTTGCGACCTCGGCACGAAGAGGCGTCACGTCCCCCTTGCCATCCGGATGCACACGATTGGACAGGAACACGACGAACACGCGTGTGTCCGGATCAATCCAGACTGACGTGCCGGTGAAGCCCGTGTGCCCGAACGACCCGAGCGGCAGCAACTCTCCCCGATTCGCCGAGTAGGAGGAGTCCAGGTCCCAGCCAAGCCCGCGGACGTTGGCCTCGCCCGCTGGCGTCGCGGGAGAGGTCATCCGCGCGACCGTCAAGGGCGAGAGCACGCGCGCGCCGTCATAGATGCCGCCGGCGAGCAGCATGCGACAGAACACAGCCAGGTCGGACGCCGTGCTGAACAAACCGGCGTGTCCCGCCACGCCGCCCATGCGTCGGGCCGTCGGATCATGCACGACGCCTCGCAGCATCGTCCGGTCCGAGGCGGCGGACCCGGCGGCCGCGCCGCACACGTCGGCGGCCAATGGCGTGCACCATTCCGTGGGTGCCAGCCGACCGAGCAGCGATGCGGGCGGCTTGAACATCGTGTCCAGCATGCCGAGCGGCTTGAACACACGCGTCGACACAAACTCGTCGAGCGGCATCTTGGACACGCGCGCGACCACTTCGCCGAGCAGAATGAAGTCGATGTCACTGTAGGTGAAGCGCCGGCCCGGCGGCGCCGTGGGCGTCTCTTCCGAGGCGCGCCGGATCGCTTCGTCGTTCCCGGTCCAGCCGTCGGCCAGGTCCAGGTCCGGACGCAGACCGGACATGTGCGTCAGGACGTCGCGGATCGTGATTCGCCCTTTGCCGTACCTGCCGAATTCCGGGATGAACGCTGCCACCGGATCGCTCAGGCGCACGCGCCCATCCTCCATCAGCATCATCACCGCCGTCGTCGTCGCGACGACCTTGGTGAGTGAAGCCAGATCGAAGACGGTGTCGACCGTCATCGGCTCTCGCACAGGCTCGAGGGCACGGCTGCCATAGGCGCGGCGGAACACGACCGCGTCACCGCGCCCGACGAGAACGACCGCGCCCGGCAGGCGGTGCGCCGCGATGGCGTCCGTCACGACGGCGTCGATGCGCGAGAGCCGGGCGAGGTCGAGCGGTGAGGTCGACTGGACGGCCGGCGTGGCGTTCAGGGTGAGGGCCGGGACGGCTACCGCGAGCCATACCGCCAAGGCCGAAGCCAGCGGTGTTGCTCGTCTCACCATGGCGGGATGATTGTAAGGCTTGAAGGTTTTGAAGGTCGGAAGGCTTGAAGGTCCGAAGGCCAGAAGGCGAGAAGAGCACCCCTTGGGGGGTCAGGCCCGGCTCACGCCAGGGGGGCCAGACCCCTTCAGACCCCTATTTGCTGAAGCGATCGAAGATGTCGACCAGCTCGTCGAGCTGCTTGCGGCGTTCGGCTTCGCCTTTCGCCGCCCCTTCGGTGATGCAGTTGTCCACGTGGTACTTAAAGACGACCAGGCTGATGCGGTTGAGGGCCGCTTCGGCGGCCGCAAGCTGTTGAAGGATCTCGATACACAGCCGCGGCTCTTGCACCATCCGACGGATGCCTCGGACCTGACCTTCAATTCGGTTGAGGCGGGTAACTAGCGCCTGTTGCTCGGATGTACCCAGCATGGGCTCCCCATTGGCTGCGGTCGCCGCCCCGGCAGGCCGCGTGGGGGCGAGGGCTGTTTGGTCCACTCTCCGTATACGCATCGCCCAGCCGGGGCGTTACACCCAGGGAGTTGATACGCTTTCCCAAGACGCCGTGCGCGATTATCGGCCGATTCGTCGGGTGACCGTGCTGGGCGCTGGAACCATGGGCGCTCGGGTTGCGGCCCACCTGGTCAACGCTCAGTTTGACGTCACCCTTCTTGACATCCGGGAGGACCTGGCTGCCGGGTCGGTAAAGACCCTTGCCGGCGTTCGGCCGGATCCGCTGTTCCTACCGGGCTGGGCCGACCGCATCCGAACGGGCGATTTCGACCACCCCACCGCGCTCGCCGAGGCCGACTGGATCATCGAAGCCATCGTCGAGGCGCCCGAGCCCAAGCGTCGTCTGCTCGAAGCGGTCGACGCGCGCCGCACATCGGGCTCCTTCGTCTCGACCAACACCTCGGGCTTGTCCGTCGCGGCGCTGGCGGACGGCCGGTCGGACGACTTTCGACGGCACTGGATCGGTACGCATTTTTTCAATCCGCCACGGTACATGCACCTCGTCGAGCTGGTGCCGACCGAAGACACGGAGCCAGGCGTGGTTGACGCCCTTCGTGACCTCCTCGACCGCCGCCTCGGCAAGGGCGTCGTCGTGGCGCGGGACACGCCGGCCTTCATCGCGAATCGGCTTGGCACGCACGGCGCGATGCAGTTCCTCGCGGTCGCCGCGTCAGGCGCGTTCACGATTGAAGAGATCGACGCGGTCACCGGACCCCTCATCGGCCGTCCGAAGAGCGCGACGTTCCGCACGATCGATCTCGCCGGGCTCGACGTTCTGGCGGCCGTCGCCTCCGATCTGGCGACGAGGCTGCCTGACCCGTCCGATCGCCGCGAGTTCGACCTGCCGCCGTTCGTCGGCGAGATGGTCCGCCGAGGGCTTCTCGGCGAGAAGGCCGGTCAGGGATTCTACAAGCGCGTGCGTTCGGCGACCGGCGAGTCGGCGATTCTGACGCTCGACCTGACGACCTTCGAGTATCGCGAGGCCCACCCGCCGGCGCTTCCCGAAATCGACGACGCCCGGCGGATCGTCGACCTCGACGAGCGCCTTCGTTATCTCGTCACGAGCCCAGGTCGGGTTGGGGACCTCCTGCGGCGTACGCTCGGGGCGACGCTCCTCTACGCCGCACGCGTCGCGCCAGCGATCGGGCACTCGATCGACGACATCGATCGCGCGATGCGGTGGGGATTCGGATGGGCGCGTGGACCCTTCG
>Ga0182024_10002097_pt1 | contig 50114 bp, 44 predicted proteins | sample P32metaG_FD_120480 | JGI IMG/M metagenome (GOLD analysis project Ga0182024, IMG submission 120480) | Permafrost microbial communities from Stordalen Mire, Sweden - P3-2 metaG (Illumina Assembly) | ecosystem: Environmental > Terrestrial > Soil > Wetlands > Permafrost | place: Sweden: Stordalen...
ACCGTCTCGGCCGACGGAAATACGCTGAACGACAAGTTCACCGATACGACTGGAACTCAGCCAGTCACCGGGGAAGTTACATCCACCCGGGTCAAACCGGGAAAAGCGGGTTCGCACGCCCTAGGCTAGCGCCAATAGGGAAATTCGCAGGTGGGTTGAATTGGCTATCTTCTCCGGCATGGGGCGAATCGTTCTGAGTTCAAAACTGCTTATACATAGCTGTTGCCGTTCGGATCCGACATCTTCAGTCCCTCGGCGGTGCCTTGATAGGTCACGGTCAGTCCATTGTTGGAGATGCTGTCGACCTTCGAGGTGCGCCACGATCCCGATAACAATCTTTGCTACTTTTCGAGCCTCGCGCCAACTTTCTCTCACTTTAACCAGCGGTGGTTCTGTCTCCGCCCGAGTGCTTGCTCTGGTACATCAGCTCATCGGCTCTGCTAATCACTGAGCTTGCGCAGTCGGAATGGATCAACACCGTGGCGCCAATGGACGCTGTGACCGACACCCGGGACGAACCTGTGGCTACGGACGACCGCGAAATCAGGACCCGACAGCGCTCGGCGAAATCGCCCAGGGCAAGAGGATCGACATCGGGGGCCAGGACCAGAAACTCTTCCCCTCCCCAGCGTCCCACAATGTCCACGGGCCTCAGGCCCCGTGCCACGCTCTCCCCGATCGCCTTCAACACCAAATCTCCCGTCTCGTGGCCATGGGTATCGTTCACCCGCTTGAAGCGGTCGATATCGAACATCAAGAGGCCGTAGAGCCGCCCCAGCCGCTGGTGATCCTGTAGTCCTTGTTCGACTTTCAGTTCGATATACCGCCGGTTCGGCAAGCCCGTCAGGGCATCCCGGAATGCCAGTTGCTCCAGTTCGGTGACTCTCTTATCGAATTTCAACTTCACCGTGGAATCGCTGAAGACTTCTACCGCGCCCACAATACTGCCTCCGCTGTTCCGTATCGGCAGCACCCGCACGGAAACCGGAACCCGGCTCCCCTGCTTGTGACGACGGTAGAACTGAGGCTCCCCGTCCAGCAACACGCCGTCCACCACACATCCGTCGCTACCGAGCGCTTTGCCAGCATCGTCCACGCATGCCATCCTGAAGTCGCCGCATTCTTTTCCCACGACTTCCCCGGCGGTATAACCCGCCAACCGCTCCGCTCCCTGATTCCAGTAAGTAATCTTGCGCTCCCGGTTCACGAAGGACACGCCGTCCTGCACATTGTCGAGCAGCTTCTCGTAAAACGAGGACGAGAAGCGAATGCCCCACAGCCCTTCGCACGATTCGCGCGTCTCCACCCCGTACAGGCGTCCATCGGCCTGCAAGCCCATCGGCGCAACCACACGACCAACCGCCGTTTCGTTGGTGCCGATCCGCCGCATCTCGATCGCCTGATCCGATTGCAGCAGTCGCGGCAGGGGCAGGCAACAGCCGTACCGGCTGACCGTCAAGGTCTTGGTTCTCTCGGAAAAGCGCTTCCCCAGGAGGTCAATTCCCGCGACCTCTACCGGAAACGCGATCGACACGCGTTCGCTTCTTCGACGGGCGGGGGCGGCTGCTAGTTGCGGTTCCATATCCCACTAGTCGGCGGGAACCCAAAACACTTCATCGAACCCAGGGAAAGGTTTTTCTTATTCGCGAAACAAGATTCCCAATTCGGCTTTGGGAATAGATTCACCAGTTCGCGGTGGCCGCTAGGGCTGAGCCTGCAGGCTGCTGAAAACGTCCGCTTCAGTCCCGTTTTGAAAGGGCGCGGCTTTTCAGCCGCGCCGTAAGTCGCCAGAAATGAATGATGGCTTTAGCCGCTGAGGGAAATTCCATCCTCACGAAAGAATTTTTCAGCAGCCTGCTAAACTAACAAAAAGGAAATTCACGCATACAACTTGATGGGCGCCACCACTCGCGTGATCGTCCCGCTCGGACTCGGCTGATCCGGCTTCAACCCGCTTCGCATCGATGCGAACAGCCCGATCAGCTGACCCACCATCACATCCAGCACAGGCCGGTAGTGATCGGGAAAATTCGCGGCACCCTCCAGAGACAAACAGTAATCCACCAGCGGTGACACGTCGTCGACCGCTCCCGGCGTGACCACCGCCCGCACCCGCCCCAACCGCTTGCGATCAATCTCCCGCAGCAGATCGAGCTCGTAGCCGCGCCGCCGGCTTTCGCTCGACAAAAAAGCTACAAACAGTGTCTGCCCATCGACGCTCGACAATGGCCCGTGCCGCAGCCCGAGCGGCGTCTCCGCCATCGTCGTCACTCTCCCGGCGCTGAGCTCCATCACTTTCAGCCCCGATTCGTCGGCCACCGCCCGCAACACCCCCGCCCCCACAAAACAGGTCCGCGTACAACCCAGCAACGTAATGGCCGCCGCAGCTTCGGCCGCCACAGGAAGAAACCGCCGCCCCATCTCGCGCATTTCTGCGATCACATCACCGAACTGGGCAAAATCTTCCAAGTGTCCCAAGCACTGCCCCGCCAGCACCATGTTGCTGAACGAACTGGTCATGGCCAGGCCGCGGTCGTTCACTGCATCGGGCAGCACCAGAGCCAGAGCGCGGTCCGCATGTCGTGAACAGAGTTGTGCCATCAGCCCCTGCGGATTGCACGTAATCACCAGATGCCGTATCTCGCGATGCCGATCCAGCGCCTGCTCGAGCAGAGCCACGCCCTCCGGACTTTCCCCCGAGCGCGAAAACGAAATCCAGAGATATTCCCGTCCCGGCCGGTGAAAATCTTCGAAGTCGGTCAGCAGCGTCGTGCTGGGGATCGGCCAAACCTCACAACCCCACCGCCGTCGCAGCAACGGAGCCAGCGCCCTGCCCGTGTAATCCGACGTGCCTGCGCCCACCAGGTATACGGTGGGCGAAGAAGTGTTTCCCCGGCCGATTCCGGCCCGCCTCAAAACGTCGTTCAACTCGGCGCGCCGCTCCCGGCAGCGCTCGTACGTTTTGCTCCAGGTATCAGGCTGCTGCCAGATTTCACGCGGCGTGTGCTCCAGCCCGCGCTCCGCCTTTTCCTGATCCGGCAAATCCAGCAGCATGCGCAATGGGTCGGCCAATGTTGAATCTCCTCCAGAGGTAGACTCTGTAGTCTATTACAATTCGACTCGGTTAAAAACCACCCGAAAGAAAACGGAATAGCAGTCGCAAGCAAACGACACCCACGCACTTTTCTGAAACCACCACCCACCTTTCAGCAACTAACTAACCTGACAAGTGTTTCCCTCTTCAAAGGAGAAAAACCATGAGCCGTGGTTCGCACCCGTTGAGTTCGCTCTTGCTGGCGGCGGCGTTCACTTCGTCGTTGGCAGGAATCGCCTGCGAGCATCATCACTACTATCGCGTGTACGATCCGTACTATACGGATTATCACGTATGGAATGGCGACGAAGTGGTTTACTACAATCGCTGGGCCGCGGAAAATCACCGCGACCCGCACCGCGACTTCCGCAAACTTCCTCCCGAAGAACAAAAACAATACTGGACCTGGCGTCACAATCACGGCGACCACGACCATCACTAGCATCCCTGCCGGGCTTTCAGCGGCCGATCGCCCTGAGAGCTTGGTCCGTTGTCGTCAGTCTGGCTCCCAATCGCAATAACTCGGCAATCGTTTTCTCCCCGTCTTCTTGCTTCAGCGTTTCAATCGCATCTTGCACCACAGCCACCCGCCGTCCGCGCTCGAGCAGGCCCTTCGCGGCAAAGCTCACGCAATATTCCGTCACCACTCCAAACACCACAAACTCAGCGTGTCTCCCGAGCCGCTGCACCAGAGCGTCCGCATGCCGGCTCTCAAAAATATTCAGCGTCTGCTTTTCCAGCAGGATTTGCTGGTACTGCGACAAATCTGCCGGCAGTGTCGCCTCCGCGTCATTCGGTACCCTCACAATTTTATCCGTCAGCGCTTCGGGAACAAGTTCCGCCCCCGCCGTTCCCTTCACACAATGCGGCGGAAAGATCTTGAACTCAGGATCGTCCGGCGCATGAAAACATCCATGCGAAACGAGAAACACGCGCCCCTCGCGCGCCGCATCCGTAAGCCGCCGGATGTTAGGCAGCAACTTCTCCGCCCCCGGCACATACAGATTTCCCCCCGGCAACAGAAAGTCAACTTGCGCATCCACTTCCCAAAATATAAACTCCCGCGAAACCATGCTCCGCCCTCTCTCCGTCGCACCGCCCGACAAAGTAGCGCCGGCGCCCCTGCCGGCTGTCGCGAGGACGTCTCGCCCTCGCCCTCAAAGCTAATCCGAATCCAATCGCTCCAAAGCTTTCTCTGCCTCTCGGAGAATCCCCCGCTTCTGTGTTCTAATCTCCGCGTCGTAATTCTCGCACGTAATCACCACCCGGAGACCTGCATGCCTCACACTCGCCTAAAACGAACCGCGATCATCTTCGTTGGTCTAACTCTTGTGAGCTTCGTAAGGGCACAGTCCCCGCCCCCCGATCTCGACGCCTACGTCGCCTCTTCCTTGAAGACCTTCGAAGTCCCCGGAATGGCGGTCGCCATTGTGAAAGATAGCAAGATCATCGTCGCCAAAGGCTACGGTGTGCGCAAGCTGGGAGACCCCACGGCGGTCGACGAATTCACCCTGTTCGGCATCGGCTCCAACACAAAAGCATTCACCACCGCCGCCCTGGCCATGCTGGTCGACCAAGGCAAGCTCTCCTGGGACGATCCCGTCTACCAGCGTCTGCCCGGCTTCGTCATGTATGACCTCTACGCCTCGCACGAAATGACCATCCGCGACCTGCTAACCCATCGCAGCGGCATGGGACTCGGCGAAGGCGATTTGCTCTTCTGGCCGCACTCCACCTACACGCGCGAAGAAATTATCTACAAGCTGCGCTTCATGAAGCCCGCCTCCAGTTTCCGCAGCCACTACGCCTACGACAACCTGCTCTACATGACCTCCGGACAGATCATCCCCGCCGTCACCGGCATCTCCTGGGACGACTACATTCGCCAGCACATTTTCACGCCGCTCGGCATGAACCACTCCAACGTCACCAACGCCAATATCAAGCCCAGCGACAACGTAGCTTTTCCCCATTCGCGCATGGAGGGCAAACTGCAAGTCATCCATTTCGAATTGCTCGACAACGCCGGCCCCGCCGGCGCCATCAATTCCTGCGCCTCCGACATGGCCAAGTGGGTACAGTTGCAGCTGAATCGCGGCAAGTTCGCGGACCGCGAGGGCCACCTGTTCAGCGAGCAGCGCTCCAAAGAAATGTGGTCCCCGCAAACCATTCTTCCGATTGGTACCTATGCGTCCCCGTTAGCAGGATTAAAACCAACTTTTGCCGACTACGCTCTGGGCTGGGCATTGCGCGACTATCACGGCCGCAAACTGGTCGGCCATACCGGCGGCGTCGGCGGATTCGTCTCCCGCGTCATGCTGGTGCCCGAAGAAAATCTCGGCATCGTCGTGCTCACCAACGCCGAAGAAGGCGGCTCTTTCGATTCCATCCTCTATCACGTCCTGGACTACTACTTTCAGTTGCCGCCCACCGACTGGATCGCCGCCTACAAGTCCGTGAAAGACACGGACGAAAAAGAAGCCGCAGAATCAATGAAGAAAGCCGAAGCCGCCCGCACCGCCGACTCCAAGCCTTCCCTGCCTCTCGAAAAATACGCCGGCCTCTACAACGACGCCTGGTACGGCCCCATCACCATCCGCACAGAAAACGGCGGCCTGGTTATTACCTTCGACCACACCCCCACCATGATCGGCGACCTGCAACCCTGGCAACACGACACCTTCAAAGCCCACTGGCGCGATCGCACCATCGAAGACGCCTTTGTCACCTTCGCCCTGAACCCGGATGGGAGCATCGACAACGCAAAAATGGCCGCAGTCTCCCCCCTGGCAGACTTCAGCTTCGACTATCAAGATCTGCTACTAAAACCAGCAGAAAAGAAATAAGAAGAAACGGTGGGACGGGCTTTCAGCTATCAGCTAACAGATGCCAGCCAACAACCAAAACTCCTTGTCATTCCGATCCCCGAGCGAACGCGAGGGGCGGAGGAATCTCGGTTCTCGATCGGGCAAGCTAAGATTTTAAATTTCAATTCCTAAAGCTTCGACGTGTCTACCCCACACAACCCGTCCATCAAAACAGATGCCATCCAATCCCAAACCGCCGGCCTCCGCCGAGAACTCACCCTCTTCGACCTGATCCTCGCCCAAATCCTATTAGTAGTCGTCCCCGATTTTTTCGGCACAGCGGTCAAGGCCGGACCCTCCCACGTAGTCCTCTGGCTCTCGGCCATGCTTCTCTTCTTCATCCCGCTAGCGTTCGTCGTCGCCCACCTCAATCGCCTGATGCCCCTGGAAGGCGGCCTCTACGAATGGGCGCGCCTCGCCTTCAACGATCAAATCGGTTTCCTGGTGGCGTGGAATCTCTGGCTCTTCATCATGCTCTACGTCGCCATCATCGGTCTGGTGACGACAACTTTCCTAGCCTATGCCATCCCCTCACTGGCCTGGATGGCCGACAACAAATGGGCCGTCCTCGCAGCCTCCATCCTTCTAATCGCAGCGCAAATGCTGCTGGCCGCCATCGGCTTCGCCGTCGGCAAGTGGTTTAACAATGCCGGCAGCATTGCAGTGCTCATCACCGTCGCCGTACTCATCGCCCTTCCGCTAATGAACGTACGCAACGGAACCCTCGCCGCATTTCATCCCCTGCGCCTGGTCGCGCCCCCACTTACAGTTTTCACTCTCAGCGTCTTCAGCAAAATGACCTTCGGCGCTCTCAGCGGCTTTGAATATGTCGCCATCTTCGCCGGAGAATCCCGGAACCCCGCCCGCAACATAGGCCGTTCCATCCTGATCACCGCTCCGGTCATCGCGCTGATCTACATCTTCACGAGCAGTGCGATCCTGGCCTACGTTTCCCCCGACGCCGTCGACGTAATCGGTCCGATCCCGCAAGCCCTGCGCCGCGGCTTCGGGAACTTCGGCGCGGTGATCGTTCCGGTTGCCATCTTCCTTCTGCTCGCGAACTACCTCTCAACTTTCAGCCTCTATTTCAGCGGCAGCGCCCGCCTGCCCATGACCGCAGGCTGGGACCATCTTCTGCCGTCATGGTTTTCACATCTGCACTCCCGCTACAAGACGCCCGTGAACTCAATTCTCTTCCTCGGAGGCGCTACTCTGGCCGCCAGCATCGCCGCCCTGATCGGCGTTGGCGAGCAGGAAGCCTACGAACTTCTTCTGACCTGGGGCTTCACCTTCTACGGCATCGCCTATCTGGCGCTGTTTGCTATTCCTCTGCTCGCGCCCAAAGCCAGCGGAATCCGTCCCTGCCTCGCCCTGCGCGCCGCGGCCGCATCGGGATTTCTCGTAACGCTGTTGTTCGTTGCCCTCTCAATCTTCCCAGTAATCGATGTCGCTAGTTCGTGGCGCTATTCCCTAAAGATTGCTGTGGTTGTATTGGGCGCGAACTTTTTAGGCTGCATGATCTTCCGCGCAGGTCAGCGAAAAAAAGACCGCGAGTAGCATTGCAGTCTCGGCGTTCTGCCTCTCTCGGTATGTGGAGTCATCCTGACCGGAGCCGTTTTTCAGGCGAAGGGACGGATCTCGCGCGCAGACCCGAGTGCATTTGTAGTATCCCGATTCACCGCAGAAACACTCTCCCCGCATCTTCCACCCGCACGCTCGACTTCCTCCGCGCACCCGTCCCCACGTTGTAAACCACAAGCACATGCTCTTCCACAATCAAAATTGCCTTCTCGTTCATCCATCCCACCAGCGTCGCATGCGGCACGAACGCCACTCGCCGGGGAGTCTCCTCCATGCTCTTCACTTCCACCGCCGGCAACTCCGCCAGAGCCTTCCGAATCCGCTGCGACTCCTCCGGATTCGCCTGTCCCTGTTCCGCCAGTTGAATCGACTTGTTCAATTCCGCCGTCGACACAATCGTCATCGCCACATATCCCAACTCCGGCGATAACCGCGCGTTCGAGGTGTAAAAACTCACATCGTAATCAGCATTCTTATACGTCGCCAGCTCATCAAACACCGTGCGTTTCTTGCCGTTACTCAATACCAGCGTCTGATCGTCGCTTTGATTCGACCACCCGCAGCACCCCGCGTCCGGAATCGCCTCAACAATCATGTCTCCGCCAGGCACCGCATCCAGTTCGCGCAGCAACGGCTCCGGAAGCGCGTTCGCCGTCCACTTCCCTCCCTCTTCGTGATAGCGCGTGCTCCCCTTGTACTCCGGCTCACTCTGTCCCGGGACAAACTGCGTCATCAGGAAAAATTTCTCCACGCCGCTGTCCGGCGCCCAAAACTCGCCGTACGGACACGTTTCCTCGCACGTCCCGGTCTCACAGCGGCACTCCGGAAACTTCACCGTGACCAACTCCATGCGTCCCCCTCCCTGCAGATCAGTCTGCCAGGCTTGCCAAGTAGTAGCCGTTGAAAGATCCACTCTGTCACGCACCAACCGCCGCGCCAGGTTGGCGAACCAGAACAAACGTCCGCCGTCCGCCGAAAGAAATGGCACCGGAGCCGTCTCCGTGATCGCCTGGTTCGATCCCGTGGCACTGACCTCTCGCGTCAAACCTAGATCGATCGTGGTCGCGCTGCGCCCATTCCAAATCCAAACCTTGGGCGGCGACGCCGCATCTTCCTCCGCTAGCGGCAGTGGCACCAGCGTAACAAACAGAATTTGCCCTACACGGTTCACCCGAACACTCTCCGGCGATTTCACCGCCTCGGCTGGAACCTTCACCGTCTGCTTCGCCGCGAACGTAGCCGGATCGTACTCCACCATCTCTCCCGCCGCGCTCAACACCCACAGCCGCTTCCCCTGCCCCAGCAACGGCGCGGTCAGCAGCAACAGCCAGCTCGCGACCTGCAATATTTTTCGCATAAAGCAATCCCGGCTTGCGCCCCTCACCGTGTCTCGACGATCGGCATTTCAATGAAGCTCGCCTGATCGGGCGAGTGGAAGACGCGCTGTACCGCCTTCTTATAATCCCCCGGCTTGGCCCAAAAAATATTCGGCACAAAAGTTTGCGGATTGCGGTCGTACAGCGGAAACCAGCTCGACTGAATCTGCACCATGATCCGATGCCCCGGCAGAAAAACATGATTCGCCGTCGGCAGCACGAGGTGATAAAGCAAAGGCTTGTCCGCCGCGATCGCCTTCGCCGTCTCCAAACTCTCCCGATAGCGCCCGCGAAAAATGTCCGCAGAAATCATCAGCTGATATCCGCCCATCCCCGGCTGGCTCGCCACCTCATCGGGATAAACGTCAATCACCTTCACCACCCAATCGGAATCCGTTCCGCTAGTAGACGCAATCAAATTCGCGGCCGGTTGCCCGCTGATCTTGACCGGCTCCTTCAACACATCCGACGTGAAGGCCAACACATCCGGCCGCCCCGAAGCCTCCCGCTGATCGTCGACCAGCCACTCCGCCCACGTGAATCCCTCGCTGTACCCCACGGGCTGAATCGGTCGCGAACGAAATGGCACGGGCTTCGCCGGATCGGAAACATATTCCTCATACCCCGGGTCCGCAGTCCCGGGAGCATTGACTCCCAACTTCAGTCCCGCCTCCAAATAAAGCCGCGTCGCATGAATCGCGCATCCGCTGGCGCACCCCGCGGGCCACGCCGGCAGACGCCGCCACGTATTCGTTCCGGTCTCAAATGCGGTTACAGGCGCCACATCGGCCTTAGGTGCCCCGTCCTTCAAATATTGATCGAGAAACGGCCGCAGAATGTTCTCTCGGAAATAAAGCCCAGTATCGCTATTAAATTTCAATGCCCCGAGCGTACTGCCATCCCCAATTTCCTGCCCGTGATGCCACGGTCCCATCACAAGAAAAATTTTGTCGTTGCCGGTGTCCATCGGCTTGATCGCCTTATAAACCGCCGGCGCGCCGTAAATATCTTCCTGATCCCAAAGGCTCGCGACCAGCATCACCGGCACCTTCAACGGTTGCGCGGCCAGAATCTTGTCCATAGCCTGTTCTTGCCACCACGCATCGTAACTCGGATGCTCCAGCAGTTTCCGCCAGAACCCGACTTGCTCCAACCCATGCCGCCGCCCCAGTTCGCCGGCTGAACCCGCTTCTAGGTACACGTCGTAGTCGTCGAAATGATCGGTCCACCACATCGCGCTGTTGTCGCGTGTTGCTTCCTGCTCGTAGATGTACGGCATGTTCTGCTCGCGAAACGCTCCATTGTGAAACCAGTCGTCACCCCGCCACCCATCCACCATCGGATTCATCGGCACCGCCACCTTCAGCGCCGGATGCGGATTCACCAGCGCCATCAGCGGCAGAAAGCCGTCGTATGAAATTCCCAGAATGCCCACCCTCCCATTGCTCTCCGGCACATTCTTTACCAGCCAGTCGATGGTGTCATAAGTGTCAGTCGAATGATCGACCGCCGTCGGATTCAACGGCCCGTGCAGCGGCCGTGTCATCACGTAGTCGCCCTCCGACTTGTACTTACCGCGCACGTCCTGCACCACGCGAATGTATCCCCCCTCGACAATTACTTCCACAGCATTGTCATATCCATTCAAAATCGATCCGAGATGTGAACTCTGCGCATGATTCAGCTGCTCGCTGGCGTTATAAGGCGTCCGCGTCAGCAGAATGGGCGCATTCTTCGCGCCCTTCGGAATCACGATGACCGTATGCAGTTTCACTCCGTCGCGCATCGGAATCATCACCTCCCGCTTGACATAGTCGAAGCTGTCCGTCACCGCTTCGACTTTGCCAGGAGTTTCGCTCGGCAGCGACGCACTGGACGCAGCCGTCTGCGCCATCGAAGATTGCAGAAAGAGTGAACCGGCAAGAAGGAGCGTGAGCCAACGCAAACCGCGAACGCTAAAAATTGCTCTCGTGAGATTTTTCATCGGAGTGCCGAAATAGTAACTCGCCACCAAGCGCCTTGCCAAATCACACCGTCCGCGACGAGCGCAAATTTCTAGACCTCCTCGTGAAGGCTTCATCCCGATGCCCGGCGCACTTCAGCCGGGCGAGAGCCTGCCCTGAGCAAAGTCGAAGGGGATCTCGCGGGGAGCGCCTCAACGGCAAACGCTGCAATCGCCCATTGCAGACAGCTTCAACGTTCCCTATATAATGACCGGAGCCAAAAACGGATTCTCGCTCCATCAGCATCCGTCCACCGAAACACCCAAGCGTTCCTCAGTTATGGCAGTTGACTGCAAAACGCCAAAGCCCGGCATCGTAGCCGCCAGCCTGACCGACGTCGGCAGCCAACGCAGCAACAACGAAGATTCCTATCTCTACTGGGAGCCCGACTCCGACGAAGAGTTCGCCCGCAAGGGCCGCCTCGCCATCATCGCCGACGGCATGGGCGGATACGAAGGCGGACAAGAGGCCAGTCGTCTCGCCGTCGAAACCGTGCGCCAGGTCTACGACCAATCCTTTGGCGCCAGCCCGCAAGAGACCCTGCTCGAAGCTTTCGCATCCGCTCACCGCAGTATTCAGCGTTACGCCCTGGACCATCCGCATTTCTACGGAATGGGAACCACCTGCACCGCTCTCTCCATCGTCGATCGCCAGCTCCATTTCGCCCACGTGGGCGACAGTCGCCTCTACCATATTCGCGCTGACACCATCTCCCGGCTAACCCGCGATCATTCCTACGTCGGCCGGCTGGTCGAAAGCGGCATCGTGCGCTCCGAAGACGCTGAGTCCCACCCCCAGCGCCACATTCTCACCGCTGCCCTCGGCTCCGGCCGCGACATTGCGCCTCACGTTCCCGATCATCCCTTCCCCTTGCAAGAGGGAGACACTCTTGTCCTTTGTACCGACGGGTTATGGGGCCTGGTCGGCGACCAGGAACTGCTCCGCGTCGCACCAGCCACTGCGCCCCAGGAAGCTTGCCTCAGGTTAGTGAGAATGGCACTGGAACGCGGTGGTCCCGATAACATCACCGTACTGGTACTGCGAGTTTCTGCCTGACCTCTGAACTTTGTTTCGAGACCAGTCTATGCATCGCGGGGGGGACTTTTCCTTGCATCTAACTGCAATCTTCTGCACATCGGCACCCGGCTCGCTTTCCAGCACTGAAGCTAACCTTTTGATTTCCAAGGTTTAATTCCCGCCCGAGTAGTCGCGCTTATTTGGTATCGCAATTGCATTGTCCTTTACGTCCATAAAGTCTATTATATAAATCGACTTTATAAGACTTTACCTATGAAAGCCTCCAAGAATCTTCGTTTGGCCCTGATGCTACTGGCATGGACGACTGGCGCATGCTCACAAACCGCGACCCCATCGCCCGCCCAGGCTGCACGTTCGGATGACAGCTCCGCCGCAGCTCTGGAACCGGCTTCCGCCATCCCTGCAAAAAACGATGCCCCAATCTCGTTTCGTCGGGATGGCATGTGGCTCTCCACCCATGACGGCGCCACCCAACTGCACGTTCACGGCTACGCCCAGGCGGACGACCGCATGTTCTCCGACACCACTCACGGCGAAGGACTCGACACATTCCTGTTCCGACGCATCCGTCCCTTGTTTGAAGGCACGCTGTTCAACGCCGTCGATTTCCGACTCATGCCGGATTTCGGACAGAGCACCTACCAAATCCAGGAAGCCTTCCTCGAACTGAGATCGGTCAAGTTCGCGAAACTGCGGGTAGGAAAATTCAAAGAGCCCATTGGCCTCGAAGTCCTCCGCTCCGACCGCGAGCTCACCTTCGCCGAGCGCTCCCTGGCTTCCGATCTCGTCCCCCTGCGCTACATCGGCGCGCAACTCTCAGGTTCCGTTCTTTCGGACTCCATCTCCTACGCCGCCGGCTACTTCAACGGTTCGAGCGACGGCTCCAATGGCCCCTTCATTCAGTGGTCTCACGGCAACGAGGCGGCCGCGCGGCTCTTCCTCCATCCCTTTGCCGCCACCGGCTGGAGCGCGCTCCGCCAGTTCGGCCTCGGCGTAGCCGGTTCTGCGGGAGATCAGCATGGCACCATCGCCGGCTTGAAAACCATGGGACAGACCACTTTCTTCAAGTACTCTTCCACCGCGACCGCCAACGGCCAGCACAATCGCCTCGCCCCGCAGGCCAATTACTATGCCGGACCGTTCGGTCTAATGGCCGAATATGTGATCTCCTCGCAAGACGTCTTGAACAAGAGTCTGACCACGCGAGTGCGAAACGAAGCCTGGCAGGTTGCCGGATCGATCATGCTCACGGGAGAAAAGAATGCCTACAGCGGAATCCGCCCGCACAACGCCACCGAGCACGGCCTCGGCCTTCGCCGTTTCGGAGCCCTCGAACTCGCCCTCCGCTACAGTCAGCTGCGCATCGACGGCAGCGCTTTCCCACTTTTTGCGAATCCCGCCACCGCCCCGCAACAGGCGAAAGAGCGGGCGATTGGAATGAACTGGTATTTGAATCGCTACGTCAAACTCGAAACCGACTACGAGCACACCGGCTTCCGCATGGCCTCGTCGACCGTCATTCCCCTGCACAGCGAGAACGTGCTGATGAACCGCATTCAGCTAGCTTTTTGATGACGCAGGCAGGCAGCACTCGGCAGCGGGAAACTTCCAAAGACGGCAAAGCGCTACCGACCCAGTGTCCCAAGAGGACTTCCCGGACACTACGGTAGCGCCGCCCATTTCAGAGCCCAAATTGAACTGCAAGTTAGATGCAAAATTATAAAAAGAGTTGGTGCACAAATTACAGTGCATAACTAGATACCCACAAGTTAATACCCGGAAGGTAAGCTCCTACCCTTTTTCCTCCGTGCTCCCAGTGTCCTCGGTGGTTGAGCTTTTTTCAGGCCGAAGTAAGGGAAACAAAATTACGTCGCGGATGGTGTGCGAATCCGTCAAAAGCATGCACAACCGGTCCACACCCACGCCCACGCCCCCTGCCGGCGGCATCCCATACGACAGCGCCCGGATGTAATCCTCATCCATCTGGTGCGCCTCCTCGTCCCCGCGCTCGCGTTCCTGCAATTGCCCTTCGAATCGCCGCCGCTGATCCTCGGGGTCGTTGAGTTCGCTGAAGCCGTTGGAAATCTCCATCTGCCCCGCGAAAATTTCCCAGCGCTCGGTCCACTCCGGCTCCTCCGGCTTCTGCTTCGACAGCGGCGAAATCGCCGTGGGAAATTCGTAAATAATCGTCGGCTGCGTCAGATGCTCCTCCGCCGCCGCTTCGAAAAGTCCCGCAATCGTCTTCCCCACCGGAGCATTCGCTTCGTAAGCCATGTGCGAATGCCCCGCATTGAAGCGCTGCACCAACCCTTTCACGCCCTCACCGCTGGCAAACTCGCTCATCTCCGGCTTCGCGCCCGCCGAAGCCGGCCAATAATGAATGATTGCCTCCCGCATCGTCATGCGCTTCCAGTTCGCCCAATCAATCTCCTGATCGCCCCACTTCGCTTTCGTCCCGCCCGTCACATCCTTGGCCGCCTGCGTGATGATTTCCTGCGTCAGATCCATCACACCCTGGTAATCGGTGTAAGCCTGGTAAAACTCCAGCATCGTAAATTCAGGATTCCACCGCCATCCCAGTCCTTCATTGCGGAAGTTGCGATTGATCTCGTACACGCGATCGAATCCGCCCACCACCAGCCGCTTCAAATAAAGCTCCGGCGCAATGCGCAAATAGAGATCCATGTCCAGCGTGTTGTGATGCGTCACAAACGGCCGCGCCACCGCCCCGCCCGCGATGGGCTGCATCATCGGCGTCTCCACTTCAATGAACCCGTGAGCGTCCAGCGTCTGCCGCATCGACTGCACCAGTCTGGTCCGCTTCAGAAAAACCTCGCGCACCTCCGGATTCATCACCAGATCCACATAGCGCTGCCGATACCGCAATTCCACGTCGGTCAGCCCGTGCCACTTCTCGGGCAGCGGCAGCAGGTCTTTACTCAAGAACGTGATCTCCTCCACGTGCACGCTCAGTTCGCCCGTGCGCGTGCGAAACAAATATCCGCTCACGCCCACGTGGTCGCCCAGATCGAGCAGCTTATATAACTCGAACCCTTTTTCGCCGACCGCGTCTTTCTTCACATAAATCTGCAGCCTCTTCCCGTCCTGCTGCAAGTGCGCGAACCCGGCCTTGCCCATCAGGCGAATCGCCATGAGGCGTCCCGCCACGCGCACGTTGACCCGCTCCTTCTCCAGTTCCTCGCCGCTCTTCTCCGTATACTTCGCGAGGATCTGCTCCACCGTGTGGGTGAATTCATACTTGCTGCGGTACGAAGCCTGCCCTAGCGCCTCAATCTGCTTCAACTTCTCGCGCCGCAGGTCGTAAATTTTGTCGTCGAGTGCCAATGGTGTCCTTTTAGTTTCTGGCGATGGAAGGGAGATTATAAACAATGCGTTCGGGCCATCCTGCGAGCCGATGTCGTTGCCGACCTCGCCTGAAGGTTGAGGATATATATCAATTGTTTTTTTCCTGCTGCGGGCCAAGATCTTGATTGCGTTGGAGTTAGCGTGACGGGACATCTCGGCACGGCTGCACAATATTGATTCGCAAAGACTTACAGCTAAAATATTCCGAAATAAGGGTTTAGAGACGCGGATTCCGCATCGAGCTATGGAGGCGGGTCCGGTTGCGGATCTGTCGGGAATTACGCGCACGATCCCATTGTGCGCTTTCAGAAGTCTCGGTAAAGGTTGTTCGTCACAACATTCTCATTTTGTTGTGAGGAGGGCTGTGGAAAAGTCGAAGCTGATTCCGCGCCGGAGCTTGGTGTTTTGAGTGATCTATGCCTCTGCTGTAGTGTCGGCGACAAAAGGGGCTAAGGCTCCTTCTATCTTTGCCATTTCGGCCTCGGTCAGCCCATAAAGTTCATAAACGAGTTGGTCAATTTCCTGGTTGGCAGTGGCGATTTGACGCTGAATGGAAGTCCGCTCGTGGGGCGTGCTGACGACGAATGAGCGGGATGTGAGTCGACACATTGTTTTCACGCCATCCAAGATGGACGTGTAGAGGTGTTGCTTACGCGATTTCGAGTCCACAGGCTTAATCGGTAGCTGCTCAATATACTTTTTTACATACATATAGGCCGTTTGGTAAGCCCGAACGGTGACCTTGTGCAGATACCAATGCACCAGCTTGCTATTGAGCAGCGCCACCACATATCTGGATTCGATGTCATTCGGGAGAACGATCCCATACGGGACGCGGTTCCATCTTTTTGCGTGCGTACCCGGCGTTGGAAACGCCGGGCTATTTTCAGAGGTCCCTCCGGGACCTTTCCCAGGATCGCCGGCGCGGAGACACCCTGAGCCCTCTAGTGACTGAGGATCAGTGAAATTTGCATCGAGATTGCTACCGTGGTACATTGGTACCAATGACCGACGATGCCAAACTCCTGGTCGAGCGCGTGCAAACCGGAGTGCGGATCGAAAAACGAATTCTCAAAGTCCTCAAAGGCTTCGCCGAATATCACGACCTGACTCTTGGCGACGTCCTCGAAGGCATCGTCCTCCACGCCTTCGACGGCAAGACCCCATTCAGCCCAGCCTCGCTCGAACGCATTCGCGAGCTGAAGAAGTTCTACGACCTCGATCTTGACTCCAGCGCCAGCCATCGCCTGCAAGAAATCAAAGCAAAATCCCCGCGCAAGCGCGCCCAGAAAAAAATAAAAGACAAATAAAACGAGGCACTCCATGAGTTTCGTGAAAACGAGAATCGCTCTCAGCGTCCTGCAATGGACCCTCGGCGTCGTGATCCTGATCGAGGCCGTGCTCTTCGTCCTGCCCGGCGCCGCCCACGGTTTTGCCGCGACTCACATGCCCGGCTTCATCCGCCTGGTCTTAGGATGGGGCGAGATTCTCGGCTGCATTCTTCTCCTGATTCCGCGAACTACAATCCGCGGCGCGTGGCTGTTAGTAGCCGTCTTCATCATGGCCATTCTCGTTCACCTGCTCCACGGCATGTACAACGTCGGCAACGTAGTCGTCTACGCCGCCGCAGCCTTCGCCATCGCGATGAGCAAGAGTTAACCAGATGATCTAAGTGTGGGACAACCGCCGCGGGGCGCAGCCCGACCTGTCCGTGACGAACGCGATCTTTCCCATGACCAACGAGGAGCTAATCCAAAAATTCGAATCCGACGCGGTCCCCGAAGATTGCTTCCACCACGCCGACCACGTCCGCCTGGCGTTCGCCTATCTCTCCCAGTATCCGCCGCTGCAAGCTCTAGAAAAATTCTCCGCCGCCCTAAAGCGCTTCGCCGCCGCCCGCGGCAAGTCTCAGCTCTACCACGAGACCATCACCCACGCCTATTTCTTCCTGATCCACGAGCGCATGGCCCGCCCCCACGCCCGCTTCTCCGGAAACGACTGGGAGGAATTCTCCCGCCGCAATCCCGACCTCTTCCCCTGGAAAAATGGAATCCTCACCCGTTACTATGAAGAATCGACACTGCAATCCGACCTGGCCCGCGCAGTCTTCCTCTTCCCCGACAAGCTGCGCTGAATCCCTCTTTTATGTCGGTCCGGGTCTCAGACCCGGACGTGCGGAGCGAAGCTCGGCGGCTCTCTTACGCAGCCGGCTGCTAGCCTCTCGCCTTCCGTACGTCGTCATTCGAGCAGACATTGCGGTTTCATTCGCTCTTGAACCATCTTCCCAACGGCGCTACTATGACCTGCTGCGCCGATTGAAGCGCAAGACTCTATGCCGCAAAACTACGTCCCCATCTTCATCTTCATCGCTATCGTCGGAACTCTCCTGCCGATTACCCTGCTGCTCGCCAAACTGGTGCGCCCCTCGAACCCGAGCAAAACCAAACTCATGCCCTACGAATGCGGCATCGACCCCATCGACAGCGCCCGCGGACGCTACACCGTCCGCTACTACATCATCGCGATCCTGTTCGTAGTCTTCGACGTGGAAACAATTTTTCTTTTCCCCTGGGCCGTAAGATTCAAAGCGTTCGGCCTGTTCGGCCTGCTGGAAATGCTAATCTTCCTGGTGATCCTGATCGTCGGCTACATATGGGTGTGGAGAAAAGGCGCGCTGGAATGGGTGTAGGGAACTCTAACGCCCGTCATTTCGAGCGCAGCGAAATGGTCCGGGTACGGACCATTTCGCGGAGTCGAGAAACCTGCTGTTAGCTCGCGGATCCGATTTATAGTATCCCGAGAAGAAAAACCCATGCCCACACTTCCCGACAATCCCATGGACAGCTCTCCCGCCGAAACTTTCACCGCCAGCCGCTGGACGCAAGGCAACTTCTTCTTTCCCACCCGTCTCGTCATCAGCCCGCAACGCGTAGCCCGCGTTAAGTCGCGCCTGTTCGGCAGCAACGAAGAAAGCATTGGCATGTCGAAGATCGCGTCGGTACACATCTCCACCGGCGTCTTCTGGTCCGAGATCGTTATCGAATCCACCGGTGGCACCGACCCCATCACCAGCCACGGCCACCGCAAAGCCGACGCCCAACGGATCCGCGAGCTGATCGAAACCTATCAGGCACAATCGCGCGCCTAGCGGGTTGCGGATCGCGGAGCAAAGGCTAACAGCAGGTCCTCGGCTACCCGTGATCTCTCGCTTCGCGATCGATCATGCTTCGCTCGGGATGGCAGGATTATCGGATGACAGGGTGAAGTCGGACGACAGGTCATTTCAGACAGCACAGAATTCAAACAATTCCCGCTCCTCCCGCTCCCGCGATCGTTGACTTCGCACCCTCAAGCTGATAAAAGTTAACGTTCTTTTCAACGCACTCTGCGCCGGAGGTTTGTGCCTTCGCGTTATGCCGGACGAAATCAAATCCCCCGCTTCGCCGCCGCCGGAAGGTGAACCGACACCGACGGCGGATCGCCCCGCGACTCCGGGCGGCGTGAAAGCTACTCCCTCCGGCTCGGTTCAATCCGAAACCAAACCCGCTCCCGACAAGCCCGCTGCTCCCGCAACACCCCCGAAACCCGCTGCCGCCGCGCCCGCAGCACCTGCCGCTGTCAAGCCTGCCGCAGTTCCCGCGAAGCCCGCGGCTCCGGTGCCCACTCCCTGGGATTCACCCATGATCGCGAAACTCAAAGGCGAATACGGATCGGGCATTGAACCGCTAACTTATCTTGGCCAGAACTACATGCTGGTTGACCGCTCGCTGATTCCCGAACTCCTCCAGGTTCTGCGCAACGAAGAACAGTTCGACTACTGCGTCGACATCACCGCCGTGCACTATCCCAAGCGCGAGAAACAGTTCGATGTGCTCTGGATCCTGTACTCGTTCTCGCGCAACGAGCGCATCCGCGTCAAAACGCAAATCGCCGACGGCGAAACCATCGCCAGCGCCGTCCCCATCTGGGCGACCGCCAACTGGCTGGAGCGCGAAGTCTTCGACATGTTCGGCATCAAATTCGACGGCCATCCCGACCTGAAACGCATTCTGTTGCCCGACGGCTGGAAAGGCCACCCCCTGCGCAAAGACTACGGCATCCTGCAACAGGACAACGAGTGGGTCCAAATCAACTTAGGAATCGAAAGCGGGCAATGAAGATCGGAAGCAGAGTTGGGATCATCAGTCGCCATGCCGCTGCGATTGTTATCGGCTGCCCAATGAGCTTGCTTTGCGCTCGGGCCCAAACTGCCGAAGTTACCCTTCTACCGAGCAACGTCACGATGCTGAGGGAGCAGCACGGACCTGACCCTAATATTCTTATAGGCAACATCAAGCTTGTGGTACATCACGTCACCACGTGTGATAAGTTCATCTTTCAAACTGAGACCCATCATACTAGTTCGAAGTTTTCAGGGTGCATTCGGGGAGCCGATCAATCAGCTGGGCCAGTCCAAATTAAGATAGCGGGCGTACACACGGGAAGAATCGCCGATACAGGTGCGAACCAATCCGGAGAGTTCTTGTTTAGGAATGTTTCTGCCGGCGACTATGTTCTGTTTGCGACTCAGGGCGCGAAAGCCTTGACCCTTACGACGATTCAGCTCCCACTGAAAATTTCCCCATTAGTGGTCGATGTCAGGCCACTTATCGGCGACACTTTGTACGTCGGTGAATACTGACGCCGAAGCAACAATGACGGATCCGACCTCACTCTCGCCGCTCGATCTCGAAACGCCCGACAAGACGTTTCTCGATGCCAACGAGCTCGTCATCAATATGGGCCCGCAACATCCCGCGACTCACGGCGTCCTCCGTGTCATCTTGCGGCTCGACGGCGAAAAGGTAATGGGGCTCGAGTGCGTGATTGGTTACTTGCATCGCGGTGTCGAAAAAATTGCCGAGAACCGCACCTACACGATGTTCAATCCCTACGTCGACCGCATGGATTATGTCGCCGCGGTCTCGAACGGGCTGGGATACTGCGAGGCCGTCGAAAAACTGCTCAATGTCGAAGCCCCGCCCCGCGCCCAATACGTCCGCGTGATCCTCACTGAGCTCAACCGCATGGCCAGCCATCAGCTTTGGCTGGGCACGCACGCGCTCGATATCGGCGCCATCACGCCGCTCTTTTACACCTTCCGCGACCGCGAAGAAATTCTCAAGATTTTCGAAAAATATTGCGGCGCACGGCTTACGACGCACGCCTTTCGCATCGGCGGGCTGCAATATGAGACTTACGACGGCTTTGAAAAAGACGTCAAGACTTTCGTCGCGTTCGTGCGGCCTAAGATCGACGAGTACGAAGAACTGCTCACTACCAACCGCATCTGGCTGGAGCGCACCAAGGGCGTGGGCAAAATCTCCGGCAAAGACGCCATCGCGCTGGGCGTGACCGGCCCCGTACTTCGCGCCAGCGGCGTCAAGTGGGACATCCGCAAAGCCCTGCCCTACGCCAACTATAAAAATTTCGACTTTGATATCCCCACCGGCCAGAACGGCGACACCTACGATCGATATCTGGTCCGCATGGCTGAGTTCCGCCAGTCGCTGCGCATCATCGAGCAGGCTGTCGACGCCATTCCCGAAGGCCCAATCATGGCTAAAGTTCCGAAGGTCATGAAGCCTCCCGTCGGCGAGATCTACCACTCCATCGAAGCTCCCAAAGGCGAGCTCGGATACTTCATCGTCAGCGACGGCTCCACGCAGCCCTACCGCATTCGCGTGCGCCCGCCGTCCTTCGTAAATCTGCAAGCGCTCGAAGTCATGTGCCGCGGCCAGCTCGTCGCCGACGTCATCGCCGTCATCGGCACGCTAGACATCGTTCTCGGTGAGGTAGACCGGTGATTCACGCGCTGATTCAGTACATCCAGTCCTACCTCGACAGCGATCTCACGCCCGGTGGCGCCGGAAATATTTTCTGGGCCACGGTCTACATCTTGCTGGTTTTCGGTGGACTCTCCGTCGCGGTAATCGCCATGAACTGGCTCGAGCGAAAAATCCTCGCTCACATGCAAGTGCGCCTCGGCCCGATGCGCGTGGGCCCGCACGGCCTGCTCCAGCCCATCGCCGACGCCATCAAGCTGCTGCTCAAAGAAGACATCATCCCCGCCGAAGCCGACGCATTCGTCTTCTGGATCGCGCCGTTCATCGTCGTGCTCGCGGCTTTCACCGTTTTCGTCGTCGTCCCCTTCGGTCCTACCCACGCCATCACCGACATGAACATCGGCATCCTCTTCATGCTCGGCGTCTCGTCGCTGAGCGTGCTCGGAATCGTCACCGCCGGATGGGCCTCGAACTCCCACTATCCCCTGATCGGCGCGTTGCGCTCCAGCGCCCAAATGGTCTCGTATGAAGTTGCCATGGGACTCGCAGTGGTCTCGGTCATCCTGATGACCAGCCTCAATGACCAAAGCACCGGCACACTCAGCATGATCGGCATCGTGCAAGCGCAACTGGCGCAGGGAGAATGGTTCATCTTCAAATTCTTCCCGCTGGGCCTGATCGGCTTCTTCATCTTCGCCGTCGCCATGGTCGCCGAAACCAACCGCGCCCCTTTCGACCTCCCCGAAGCCGAATCCGAACTGACCGCCGGATTTCACACCGAGTACAGCGGCTTCCGTTGGTCCTTATTTTTCCTGGCTGAATATTCCGCCATGATCGCGGTCTCCTCCATCGCAGTCACGCTGTGGCTCGGCGGCTGGCTGCGCCCATTTCCAAACTTGCTCGGCGGCTCCGCCTGGGATCTAGTCTTCTCGCTCTTTCCCGGAATCACGTTTCTGCTCTTGGCCGTAATGTGTTTCTACAATACGGCCCGCATGCCCAAGCACCCGCTCTTCAAGGTTCAAACCATAGGCCTCGCCGGATTCGGCGTAGTCCTGGCCGTCATCGGCCTTTTGCTATTCCTGACCCCGGTCCGCATTCGTGTCACCGACATTTTCTGGTTCGCGACCAAAGTTGCCGCCTTCATGTACCTCTATATCTGGTATCGTGGCACGTTCCCCAGATATCGCTTTGACCAACTCATGAAAGTAGGATGGAAAGTGTTGCTCCCGACCGGCCTGGCGCTGTTGATCCTGACGGCCGTCGTCGGAATGCGGACGGAACTCTGGGCAGAATTGCAAGGAGTGTGGCGCCCATGATTCCAGTAGGAACGAATCCTCCGGTCGCAACACCGTTTTTCTTTTACCTGCTAGCCGCGACGATGCTCATCGGCGGCATCCTGGTCATCACGCGCAAAAACGCCGTCCACTCCGCCCTCGCCCTGATCACCACGTTGTTAGCCCAAGCCGCGCTCTACCTAATGCTCTACGCCCCCTTCGTAGCTGGCGTGCAAATCATTCTTTACGCCGGCGGCATCATGGTCCTGTTCCTATTCGTGATCATGCTGATCTCCATCGAGCGCGCGGAGAAAGAGCGGCAGTTTAACAAGCAATGGCTCGTCGGAATCGTCGCCGCCGCCGCCCTGGGAGGCCTGTTCATCGCGGTCTACACGACCACAACGAAAGGCAAGGCGCTCTTCCCCGAAGGCCGAATGACCTACGGCGAAACCCAAAATACCCAGCAAATCGCGGCCCTGCTCTTCGACCGAAGCGCTGGACAGTACATGTTCGCCTTCGAAATCGCCTCTCTGTTGTTACTGGTAGCGATCATCGGAGCCGTAGTAATGGCCAAAAAGAGAATTTGAAGAATGCAGCTTCTAGCTTCTAGCTAGCGGCTAGGAGCTAGAAGCTAGAAGCAGACATGGATTCCATGCTCCACATCACGACGCTGCACTATCTGGTTCTGGGCGCAGCTCTGTTTCTGCTGGGTGTGATCGGCGTGCTCACCCGACGCAACGTAGTCATCGTCCTGATGTCGATTGAATTAATCCTGAACGCCGTCAATCTGAACCTGGTTGCCTTCTCGCGTTACTGGCAGGGGATTCACGGTCCCAGCGCCCTGCACGGGCAAGTCTTCGCGATTTTCGTAATCACCGACGCCGCCGCCGAAGCCGCAGTGGGCCTCGGCATCCTGATCGCCTTCTTCCGTAATAAGGAGACGGTCAACGTAGACGAAGTGAATTTGTTGAAGTGGTAGAAAAACGCTCTTAGCTATTAGCTCTTGGCCTTTGGCTGTTCAGGGTCAAGCTAAAAGCCAAGAGCCAAAAGCCAAAAGCAATGTTTCTTTCTCACATCTACCTGATCCCGCTCTTTCCCGCCCTCGGCGCGGCCCTCATGTTCTTCTTCGGCCGCAAGCTGCAGAAGCCCACGGTGAGCGCCGTCTGCGTTGGCTCCGTCGTCCTCGCATTCCTCATGGCCTGCGGCGCGGTCCTGCAATACACCAACTGGGCTCCCGCCCATGACCATCAGCCCTACCAAACCATCCTTTACACTTGGCTCGGCACCGACACCGGCCATCTCAACTTCCTAAAATCCGACGGCACACAAACCCCGCTCCAAGCCGACGCCGGATTCCTTCTCGATCCCCTCTCCAGCATCTGGCTGCTCTTCGTCACCGGCGTCGGCATGCTGATTCATATTTATTCCACCGGCTACATGGCCCATGAAGGCGGCTACTATCGCTTCTTCGGATACCTCAACCTCTTCATGTTTTCCATGCTCACGCTCATCCTCGCCAACAATTACGTACTGATGTTCGTAGGCTGGGAAGGCGTAGGCCTGTGCTCGTACCTGCTGATCGGTTTCTATTTCCATCGCAAGTCGGCCAGCGACGCCGCCAACAAAGCCTTCATCGTGAACCGCATCGGCGACGCCGGATTTCTTCTCGGCATGTTCTTCATCGCCTGGTACATGGGCTCGCTCCGCTTCATCGACGTAACGCAAGCCGCCCGCAGCGGCCACTTCGCCATCGGCGATCCCATCATCACCGCCGCCGCGCTGCTACTTTTCGTCGGAGCCTGCGGCAAGTCCGCCCAGCTTCCTCTCTATGTCTGGCTCCCCGACGCCATGGAAGGCCCCACGCCAGTCTCCGCCCTGATCCACGCCGCCACCATGGTCACCGCAGGCGTCTACATGGTGGCGCGCTCCAACGCCCTATTCGTGCTGGCTCCGAAATCCATGCTGGTAGTCGCTATCGTCGGCGCGCTCACAGCCATTTTCGCCGCCTCTATCGGCCTCGTACAAAACGACATCAAGCGCGTCCTCGCCTATTCCACCGTCTCACAACTCGGCTACATGTTTCTCGCGCTGGGCGTCGGAGCCTTCTCCGCCGCCGTCTTCCACGTCTTCACCCACGCCTTCTTCAAAGCCCTGCTCTTCCTCGGTGCAGGCTCGGTGATCCACGCCATGAGCGGCGAACAGGACATGCGCAACATGGGCGACCTGCACAACCGCATCCCCACCACGCACGCAACAATGTTCATCGCGACGCTCGCCATCGCCGGCATCTTCCCCTTCGCCGGATTTTTCTCCAAAGACGCCATCCTCTGGGAGACCTGGTCCCGCGAAGGCGGCGCCTACCGCATCCTCTGGTATGTCGGCTATGCCACGGCCCTCATGACCGCGTTCTACATGTTCCGCCTCATGTACCTGACATTCCATGGCCGCCCGCGCATGAGTCACGAGGTCGAGCACCATATCCACGAATCCCCTGCGTCGATGACGCTGCCGCTGGTGGTGCTCGCGGTCTGCGCATGCGGAGCCGGATTGCTCGGCTGGCCGCACAGCCTCGGAGGCTCCGACCACTTCGCGAAGTTTTTGGAGCCGGTGTTCGCGGGTGAAGCTCAGACTCTGAGCGTAGAAGGCAAGGCAGCTCAACTCGCCGCCGCCGAAAAAGAAGAAGAACACAATACCAGCACCGAATGGCTGTTGATGGCCCTGTCATTAGCGGCCGCAGGCATTGGATGGACCATGGCTTGGAGAAGCTATCGCCACGCCGACAAAGGCTACGTCGAGCCCATCGCCTCCGCCGCGCCGCAAGTCTACGACACGCTGCTCAACAAGTATTACGTCGACGAAGGCTACGACTACATTTTCACCGGCCGCCGCAAGCTGGGCGATGTGCGACTCGGCGTGATGGGTCTTGGCGAAGCCAGTTCGTGGTTCGACACTCACATCATCGACGGCGCCGTAAATGCCGCCGGCTCCATCACTCGCGGCACCGCAACGTTCTCCAGTTGGTGGGACAAGTGGATCATCGACGGTATCGGCGTCAACGGCCCCGCGATCCTGGCGCGGATGCTAAGTTATCCCGCGCGCCTCTTCGAATGGGGCTTAGTGCAATGGTATGCCCTGGTCATGACCGCAGGCCTGGTAGGTTTCGCATTCTATTACGTGTATCACTGAAGAACAGGCTCTTGGCTGTTGGCTCTTAGCTCTTAGCTAAAAGCCAAGAGCCAAAAGCTCAGAGCCAAAAAGCAATGTCTAACCACATCCTATCCATCATCCTCTTCACGCCGCTCCTGGGCGCGCTCTTTCTCCTCTTCGTTCCCAAGGAGAACAAAGCGGCCGTCCGCTGGATCGCGAACTTCTTTGCCTTAGCCGGACTTCTGGTTTCGATCCCGCTCGTCCCCATGTTCTGGGAGCAGCGCTTCGAGCCCGGCTTCAAATTCATCGAGGGCGCGCCCGGCAACTGGATCCCTTCGATCGGCGCCGGCTACGTCCTGGGCATCGACGGCATCTCGTTCCTGCTCATCATGCTCACCACGCTCCTCGGCTGGATCTCGATCCTCTCTTCCTGGACCGCCATCGAGAATCGCGTCAAGGAATATTACATCTGGTTTCTCGTTCTCCAGACCGGCATGCTCGGCGTCTTCATGGCGCTGGATTTCTTCCTCTTCTTCGTCTTCTGGGAAGCCATGCTCGTCCCCATGTACCTGCTGATCGGCATCTGGGGAGGTCCCCGCAAACTCTATGCCGCCATCAAGTTTTTCCTCTACACCCTGGCCGGCTCCGTCCTGATGCTGCTAGGCATTCTGTTCCTCTACTTCCATCATCAACACGTAACCGGGACATACACTTTCGCCCTCCAGGCGCTCTACGACACAGCGCCGCGCATCTATTCCGATTACGGCCCGCACGTGGCCACGCTTCTCTTCCTAAGTTTCTTCTTCGCCTTCGCCATCAAAGTTCCGATGTTCCCCTTCCACACCTGGCTGCCCGACGCCCACGTGGAAGCTCCCACCGCCGGCTCCGTCATCCTGGCCGGCGTCCTGCTGAAGATGGGAACCTACGGCTTCATCCGCTTCTCGCTTCCCTTCTTTCCCAACGTGCTGTCGAATCCCGCCACGTTCCTCGGCATGACCGTCCGCGGCTGGATGATTTTCCTCTCCATCGTCGGCATCATCTACGGCGCCCTAGTCTCGCTCATGCAAAAAGACATGAAGAAGCTGGTGGCCTACTCCTCCGTCAGCCATCTCGGCTTCTGCACGCTGGGAATTTTCGCGTTAACGCCGCTGGGCCTGAGCGGGTCCGTCCTGCAGCAGATCAACCACGGCATCTCCACCGGCGCGCTCTTCTTAATTGTCGGAATCCTCTACGAACGCCGCCACACCCGCGAGATCTCCGAATACGGCGGCATCTCCAACGTCATGCCCGTCTACGCCACCATCACCATGATCATGTTCCTCTCCTCGATGGGCCTGCCGCTGCTCAACGGCTTCGTCGGCGAGTTCACCATCCTGCAAGGCACATTCATGGAAAATTGGCGCTGGGGCGCATGGGCCGTCCCCGGAGTCGTGCTCGCCGCCGCCTATTTACTCTGGCTCTACCAGCGCGTTTTCTTCGGCACCGTCACCAATCCGAAAAATGAAAAGCTACACGACCTCACTCCGCGCGAAGTAGCAACGTTCGTCCCGCTCCTCATCATGGCCTTCTGGATCGGCCTCTATCCCAAACCGTTTTTCCAGATCCTCGAGCAACCGGTAAATCACACCATGGCTCTGGCGCGTCCTGACTATCCGCAACCCGCGGTGAACGCCTCCACGCAAACGACAGAACCAGTCGCTCCGCCCACCAACATGATGTACACCACAAATCCGCCGGCTCCGGCCGCGTCCTCGAAAATGAAAACGAAGGGAGCGAAATAGTGGTCTGGACTGACTACCTTCTCGCGCTCCCGATCACGCTGCTGACCCTGTTCGCCCTCGGCATCCTGCTGATCGACCTCATGCTCCCCCGCGAAATGAAATGGGCCAACGCCGTCACCGCCCTGATCGGCGTTCTCTTTTCCGCCGCTGGCGTCTACAAGATTCAGCTCTGGATGGGCGCTTCCCCCGGCTCCCTGGGAATGATGCGGACCCTGCTCGTCGACCGCTTCGCCATTTATTTCTGGTATCTATTTCTAGCCGGCACCGCCATCGCCATTCTCACCTCGGTCCGCTACCTCGAAACCGAGCACGAAAATCACGGCGAATATTACGCCCTCATGCTGCTCTCCGTCGCCGGCATGATGTGCATGGCCGCTGGGTTCGACATCGTCCTCATCTTCATCGGCCTGGAACTGATGGCGATCTCCACCTATGTGCTTGTAGGATTTCTGCGGCGGGACCGCCGCTCCAACGAAGCAGCATTAAAATACCTGCTGCTCGGCGCGTTCTCCTCCGGCATCTTCGCCTACGGATTGTCTTTGCTCTATGGCCTCACCGGCAGCACCAACCTCGGAGTCATCCAGCAGGAGCTGACGCGCCACATTCTTCATAGCGAATACAAGCCGGTCGCCGTAGTCGCGTTACTCACGACGATCACCGGCCTCTTGTTCAAAATTGCCGCCATCCCCTTTCATCAGTGGGCCCCCGACGCCTACGAAGGCGCGCCCACGAGCATTACCGGATTCATGTCCGTCGCCGTCAAGGCCGCCGGATGGGCCATGCTGCTCCGCATCCTGGTCATCGGACTCATGCCCATGCGCCCCATTTGGGTCCCGCTGCTAGTCTTCGTCTCCATCGCCACCATGACCGGCGCCAACTTCGCCGCGCTCACCCAGACCAACACCAAGCGCCTGCTCGCCTATTCTTCCATCGCTCATGTCGGCTACATGCTGCTCGGCCTGATCGCCGGCACCGCCACTCAACTCAGCCCCGACGGCATCAAAGGCATCCTGATCTACCTGCTCGTCTACACCTTCATGAACCTAGGCGCCTTCGCGGTCATCACCTCGCTGCGCCACCGCAATGTAGTCGGCGACGAACTCGACGACCTCAACGGCCTCTACTCTCGCGCCCCCGTCGAAGCCGCCCTGATGCTAATCTTCATGCTCTCGCTAGCCGGCATCCCGCCCCTGGCCGGGTTCTGGGGAAAATATTTCATCTTTCTCAGCCTGATCGAAACCGGCCACTACGCACTGGCCTCGCTCGGCGTTCTCTACTCCGTCTTCGGCCTCTACTATTACTTAAAAATCGCCAACGCCATGTTCATGGGCCAGGTAGAAAAAGGCGAAGAGAAACTCCCCGTCAGCCTCACGATGCGCACCGCGCTAACCCTAACCGCCGCGGCCACAATCTACATCGGCCTCCTCCCCAATCGCTTCATCGAACTAGTAAACTGGGCCCTGGGCATAGCGCAAAATCCAAGCATCGCAAAGCTCGTGCATTGAGAGGTATGTCTTTCGTCCTCGTTTGCCCTTAGCGTAGAATCTGTACTTCCGAGCCGAAGCAATGCCGCCCAGACCCGACAACCTGAAGTCCGAAAAAAAAAGCCCCTGGCTCCAGGTCGGCCGCTACAGTCAGCTAGCCCTGATGCTCCCCGCCGGCACCGTCGCCGGATGGCTCATCGGCTCCGCCCTAGACCGCTGGCTTCATACCTCGTGGATCAGCATCGTCGGTCTCTTCCTCGGAATCGCTGCCGGCATGATCGAACTAATTCGCACCGTCCTCCGCGACACAAAGTAAGATCAGCGGAGTCAGCCTGGACCGGGAAGGGCACGACTTCCCGAGGCTGTTAAAAACTCTGTTTGATGACCGAATGTTACCTTGGCGGCTGAAGTGGCTGCGGAAAAATGCAATCCGCCTATGGAACATCCACCGCGGGGCTGAAGCCCGGTTTGATTTCACGGGTCTTACGGGGCCCTGAAGGGCCGCTCTTCCACGGCGAGACAGGCATCTGTGACTTTTTCCGCAGCCACTGAAGCCGCTGCTGATTTTTGACACTTACGGCGCGGCTGGAAGCCGCGCCCTTTCAAAACTGAGCCGTAGGCCCGTGAAGCCAGACCTGCCAAATCCCGCCGCCGTCCCGATCCGCGCCGACGACTTCTACTCCGGCGCCCTCGATCGCATCCGTCACTCCATGATCGCCCTCGCCCTAGTCCTCTCCCCTGCATCCTGGTGGAAATTCGGCCGCTCCCCCGCACTCGGCTTCTTCTCCGGATGCGTCATCGCCTACCTGAACTTTCATTGGCTCAAAAGCGGCGTCTCCGGCCTAACCGACCGCGTCACCAACACGGGCAGACCCCAGTCCGGCGCTGGAATCATCGCCCGCTTCCTCCTCCGCTATCTGTTGTTGGGAGCCGCCGCGTATGGTATATTAACCAGTTTTCCCGCGAGCCTCAGTGGCCTCTTCGCCGGCTTATTCCTGCCCGTAGCAGCCATAGCCTGCGAAGCGGTTTACGAGCTGTATGTAGCCATAACTGGCGAGGTTTAGCAGAAAGCGGTTGCGTCGAGCTTTAAGCTAAGAACCAAGAGCTAAAAGCCAATAGCCCTATGGAACAACTCTGGTTCACGAAAATCCTGAACGACCTGTTCTCCGGCCCCGTCACGTCATTTCTGGGGATGCTCCACATCGAACCAAAGTACCCGCAGTCGCCCATCTCGAATTCCTTCGCCATGGAGGTGCTGGTCTTCGCATTTCTTCTGGCCCTCTTCTTAATCGTGCGCTCGCGCCTCTCCGTCGAGTCCCCCGGAGGCTTGCAGCACTCTTTCGAAGCCATCGAAGGCTTCGTCCTGAGCCAGAGCCGCGAAATCATCGGCCATCACAGTGAACCCTACACGCCTTTTTTCACCATCGTCTTCATCTTCATCCTGGTCTGCAACCTGATCGGTCTGATTCCCGGTTTCGAGTCGCCCACCGGCGTTCCCATCGTGCCCCTGGGCTGCGCCATCTGCGCCTTCTTGTACTACCACACCCAAGGCTTCAAACACGCCGGACCAAAATATCTCCTGCATTTTTTCGGACCGCCCATGGAGGGCATGCCGCTCATCGCCCGCATCCTGCTCGCCGCGCTGATGCTCCCCATCGAATTGGTCAGCCACTTCGCCCGCCTGCTTTCGCTCACAGTTCGTCTCTGGGCCAACATCTTTGCCGGCGATCTGATCACGTTAGTCTTTTTCTCCATGATCCCGATCGGTATTCCGATCATCTTCAGCGGCCTGCACATCGTGGTAGCGGTTCTGCAGGCTTACGTGTTCATGCTGTTGTCGATCATTTACGTCTCCGGCGCCGTAGCCGACGAGCACTAGAAACAGTTGTCAGTTGCCAGGTACCAGTCAGCAAGTCCTTAGCCACGGCTGGCTTTCTGCGACAGTTTTTGAAAGTTCAGCAAGGGTAGGGCCGGCTTCAGCCGGGCCGCGAAACGCCGCATAAATATTGGGCTTTTGCCCCTGGGGGCCGCTGGCTTTAACTGAGAACCGAGAACTCGATTTTCACCCGCCGCAAGCGTGAGGGCGTCTGCAAGGTACGACGTCAACCACCCACTGGCGGCAATTTGATAGAGGAGAAACACAATGAGTAAATTACGTTATCTGTTCATGACGCTCTCCGCCCTGTGCTTCGCCACGCCTGCCTTCGCGCAGGGCGGCGAAGCCAGCGACACTCACTGGATCGCCATCACCGCCGGATTCTCCATGGCGATCGCTTCCGCCGTTTGCGGCCTAGCCCAAGGCAAGGCCGTCGCCGCGGCCACCGAGTCCCTGGCCCGCAACCCCGCCGCCCGTCCCGGAATCCAGTTCGCCCTGATTCTGGGCTTGGTCCTGATCGAGTCCCTAGCCCTCTACACCCTGGCGATCATCTTCCTGAAGGTAAAGTGAGCAAGCCTCAGCCGCAAACACAAAAGCCTCTGCCCGCAAGCAGAGGCTTTTGTATTTGAAAGCCAAGAACCAAAAGCTAAAGGCCGCTAAATCTTCCGCTCCCCGCTCCACTCCTGATCCTTATTCTGGGGAGCGTGGTTCAGCGCATCCACCAGCAGCCGGCGCAGCCGATACCGGCTCTCCAGATCCGTATTCACAATCTCAAATCCCACTTCATTCACCCGCGCCCGCCGCAACAGCACATGCGCGCGAATCTTCGAACGCATCCCCAGCGAAATCTCCAGATCCGCCTCGCTGCCAATGCGCAGGTTGTCTTCCTTCGTGCCCATCCCGCCGCCCAGACTCAATTCGCGAATCTGAATCCTCGACTTGCCCCACGAACTGCCCAGCATTCCATACACCGTCTTGGCCAGCACCAACCGCTCGTAACGCCGTTGCCGGACCCACGGACATGCCGGAGCCATATCCAGTGGCGCAATCGCCAACTCCCCCGGCTCCAGCCCATTGTCCGACAGCACTTGCGAACTGTAGCGCGGATCGGTCTTGGCCAGAGCCTGCGCCGCCGCGATCCTCAACTCACGATGATGCACCCAGCCAAAAGTCTTCTTGCTTTCCAGAATTTCCCGCAACGTCGCCACCGCTTCCGCATCCTTCAAGCGGCCCAGCGACTCGATGGCCTTGAGTTGCACGTAAGGAGAGCGTGAAGCCGCTTCGCCCGACCGGGCCATCGCAATCAGAGGCTGACTCGCCGTCATGTCGCCGCTCATTCCAATTTCGTCCACCGCTTCCGGCAACACCAGCCCATCCAATATTTCCGCCAGTTCCAGCAGCGTGCGTCCCCGATCCGCCGCCGCCCCATACGCAATCTGCCGCACTACAATGTCGTGATAGAACCTATTCCACTCCGGCAAACGCGCCGGTAGCAGTTCCAGCAGCGTCCCCACATCCAGCCGGCTCACCAATCCCACTGCGCCCGAGGCCTGCCGCGGCTGCCCGGTACGCAGAATCTCCCGCAACTGCAGCAGCACGGGTGATCCCAACTGCTTGACCAGTTCGATCATGCGGTCGCATTCGTCGCGCCGCATGCAGCGGAAGAAGCGGTCCGCCAGGTGCTCCGCCCCCGACTGGCTCGTCCGCCGCAACACCGACAACATATCCGGAGGAACCGTTTCCAAATGAATCGCTTCCTCAATGAACTCCGGCAGACGATTCTCCACTCCCACTCGCGGACGCAAATCGCTCATCAGCACCGGCCGCTCCATGCTGATCAGTTCCATGCCGGCGCACACCTCATTCACCGCACCATAGTTCTTCGCCGAACTCGCTTCCTGGCTCAACCGCACGAACGCCGCGCTGAACAGGCTCTGCAGTTCCGCCTCTTTCTCGTGCACCAGATGCTCGCTCAGCTTTCGGATCGCCTGCCCCATCGGCTCGCCTCCCAGCCGCGAATACAGGTCCGCCAACTGGCTCAGCCCAATCGCCGTTCGGCGACGCGACTCTATTTCCTTCGCTCCCAGACAACTCGAATAGTTATTCAGGATCTCCGCCGCTCCCGCCTTATCGTCTCGCTCCAGCAGCACTTCCACGAACTGCCGCAGGTTGCGCGGCGGCACGCACGGCGCTTCGTGCGACATCAGCACGCTCTTCTTTCCTGACTCCGGCACTTCCGCCCAGAACATTCGGTCCAGGATGTCGGCGTGCGACTCTACCAGAATCCCGGCCTTGCTCATCTTCTCTTCCTGCAGCTTCAGAATCTGGCGCAGCGAGTCCATCTGCCGGCTCATGTGCTCCATCATCTGGTGGACTGCGTTGACCTTGACCTCGCCCTTCGAATAGCGCTCCAGCGCAAAGCGGATCGCCATGTGCTCCGCGGCCTTCATCAGCAACGGCGTGTCTTCCTCTTCCGCCGTCGTTGCCTTCGCCGCCAGACTCCCCAGCAACTGCTGCAGGTTCAGCCGCGTATTCGGATCCGTCTCCGTCAGTTCCTTCTGCAGATCCTCTTCTTTGACCCCGGGATCGTTCTGCGCTTGCCCAAACCGCGTCAGCAACCGGATCGCCTGCACCACTTCCTCTTCCTGCAGAGGAACCATTCCGCCCGTCCACGCCGGTGCCGCGCCCGTGGCCGCGCCGCTTGCCGCGCCCGCCCCCTTCGGAGCGTTGGGCACGCTGCCCAGCGGAACCATCGGAACTCCGCCAGCCGCGCCCTGTCCTCCACCGCTCGCGTTCGCCCCTTCCGCCGCCGCGATCAACTGCAACAACTTCTGCGGATCATTCAACCACTGCTTGAACTCCGGTCCCAGGGTTTGCGCCGCAATCTGCGCCGCTATGCTCACATCCCCCGTCAGCGGATCGGCCGCCACGAACTTCACTTCGTTAATTCGAATCGTGCTTCCGGGTTTGTTCGCGCCCAACGCTTCTTTGATCTGCTTCGACACATCCTGGGCTTTCGATCCCGCCACCGTGAACGCTCGTACCAGCCGAACAAAGTCTTCCTCCGTCACATCTTTGGAAAAATGCAGGCTGGCCAGTCCAGCGGTCGTCAGCAGCGTCGCAAAGCTCCGCTCCGAGTTTCCCGTTTCCAGCGGTATGCCATCCAGCAGCAGCTTGTTGTCGGAAACGCCCAGCAGAAAACCCGCGTCCCCGGTGGTCGGCAGACCCTGCTTCAACTCGTTCCACGTGGTTTCGAACTGCCCCTCCGTGCGCTTGTGCGCATAGCCATACATCCGCGCATACTTGATCAGGATGTTCAGACTGTGCACAAACGCCCGCGCCGAAGAGGCACGCGCACTTTGCGATGTATTTGTCACGGAGATAGCTCGCTCCTCGAAATGCAGGTTTGAGCCTCAAGGTTAAAGCGAAACGGTAAGCCCCGAAACGTTACGGAGGTAATAGGTCCAAACCCAACGCCGCCCCCAAGAACACACCCCAAATCCCTTCGTCATTCCGGCGCGCGAGCGTAGCGAGCCAGGAGGAATCCGCTTCCCCTCGCGGACCACCACATCCGTGGAAGCACTGCCGACACTTTCCCTGCAACTGCAACGCCCGAACCAGCGTCTTACCCTCGGAGAATCGATCGCTTATTCCGTTACCGAGCTTCCTCGTCGCGCGACGATTTTCTCCGCATCCCGACCACGTGAGGCATATGCATGAATCGTTCCCACAAGCTGTTCACCACAGCAATATCCATGCTCTCACCAGCTCTCCTATCCGCGGTTTTGCTCTTCACCGCAGTGCCCCGGCTTCACGCCGAGACCATCGACCGCTGCCAGCGCCGCATCGCTCACTCCGAACACGAACTCCACGAGGCCATCGAGCACCACGGACGCAACAGCCGTCAGGCCGATCACCGCCGTCACGAACTCCACGAGGCCCGCGAGCGTTGCTGGCGTGAGCAGCATCGCTGGTGGGACGAACACGACCACCGCTGGCACACCGAACGCGACTGGAACGAGCACGACCACGACTAGCAGGGACCCCATTTTCATCGAGTCGGGTGCCCCACTCTAACGGCGCGCTCTTTGCGACGTAGGGTGGGGATTTTCTATCGCCAGGCTGCCTCCCACCTTTCGCGTTTTCGACGGGTGGGACTTTCACCGTTTTCCACATCCTCCCATGTTCATCCAACCTTGTTCATCCAACCTTGACTGCAAGCCGTGGGTAAAATGTTTAAATGGAGCAAGCCCCGAGGGGCGCAAGAACACTACGAATAACTCGCGGAAACAATTCCGATGCCGAGTACGAGTAAAATACTCGCGGAATGCCGACGACCAAACACGTGAAGATCAGAACCACGGGCTTGCGCTACTGGATGACGCGCGTGCTCGAAGAGTGCGAACACGTGTCCACGGACTTCAGCGCCGATCCCGTCCACGATCTGCGAGTCGCACTCCGCCGCTGCCGCTCCATCGCCGACGGCATGATGGCCATGGATCCCGACCGCGACTGGAAGGCGATGAAGAAGGCCGGCAAGAGCCTCTTCCAGCGCCTAGGAACACTGCGCGACGTGCAAATCATGATGGACTGGATTGAAAAACTGGCACGTGTGGGGCGGGCGCCCTCGCCCGCGATGCTGCCAGAGCAAGAGAATTCCGCTCACGCGACAGCCGCCACAAAGTCTGCCGAACCCGCGGAGAACTACCCGCACGATCCCGCAGCCCACGCGTTGCTCGAAATTCTGAAAGCGCGCGAAACCGAGCAGAAGCGCGAGGCTCGCGCCGCTCTGACGGAATTCGACCGCAAGCAATGGCATCAATGGAGCCAGTCGCTGCCCCTGCGCGCCGCCCGCATTCGCTCCGGCAGTGCGGTGTTCAAGCATCTAGCCCTCGAACGCTGGACCGCCGCCCGCGAACTGCACACTCGCGCCCTGCGCACTCGCTCGCAGGTTGCATTTCACACGTTGCGCATCGGCATCAAACGCTTTCGCTACATCGTCGAAAATTTCCTTCCCGAAGAACACAAGGCTTGGAGCAACGACCTGAAGCACATGCAGGATTTGCTAGGCGAAGCGCACGATCTCGATGTGCTCTGGGCAACGGCGCTTTCCTCCAACGTGTTCCTGGATGAAGCCTCGCGCAAAACCTGGCATGCGCGCATTGCGGAAGAGCGGACGAAGCAGATCGAAGAATATCGTCAGCGCACGGTCGGTCCAGATTCTCTGTGGAACGTCTGGTGCTCCGGATTGCCGCAAGGCAAACAAATCCAGGAAATTGCAACGCGCCGCATGAAGTTGTGGGCGAAGGCGCTCGATCCCGACTTCGCCCACTCCGAGCGGGTCGCGCGATTGGCGCTTGAACTCTACGACGGTCTTAACGCCGCGGGCTTGCTGGGTTCTCTGAATGGCGCCGCGCGGAACGGCACCGCTGCGGATACGCGCTCTTGCCTCTACGTGGCCGCTCTGCTGCACGACGTCGGCAAAGCAAAGGGTAATAAGGGTCATCACAAGGCATCGCTTGAGTTGATCAAAGCCCACGGCACTCCACTGGGATGGAAACCCGACAATATGGCGCGCGCCGCTCTCATAGCCCGTTTTCACTGCGGCGCCTTGCCCACGCGCAGCCACAAGTCGCTGCGCGATCTGCTGCCCGACGAGCAGAAAATCACAATTCAGTTGGCCGCAATCCTGCGATTGGCCAACGCGTTGGATGCCGCGCACGACGGCCACATCCGCCGCGTGCGAATTGAAAATGCCCAAGCGCAATCCAACCATCGTAAACGACGAACCAACGGATTCCTGCGCAAGGCCGCGAAGTTGGCCCCGGATGAAGCACTGATCATTGCCGCCGAAGGCTTCGTCCCTGACAGTTCCACCGCACAAGCCGTCGCCGCCGAAAGATATTTACTGGAAACCGTCCTGCGCCGTCCCGTCGTGATCAGGGCGATGAAGAGTGCGTCGCTTCGGCGAATTGCAATTCAGCCAGGAAAGATTGCGTCGTGACCCACGAGAATTCGCGCCCTTCCGACCGCGCGAACTTAGGAGTGGGGAAGCGACCCAGTCACTTTCGCGCTTTCGACTCTCCAGATACAAATATTCTTGTTTCGCGCTCTGCCAGCCGAACGGCGAGAGCCGAGCGCCGGAAGCCGAACCCATGACTCACGCCCAACTGGTGGAACGAGCGGTGCGCTGGCTGCGGTCCTATCGCTGCGGAGTAGTGCTGTCCGAACAAGCCTGCGTCAGCGGCGAGATGCCCGATGCCATTGGCTGGAAGCGCGCCAATCATTCCGTGCTGGTCGAGTGCAAAATCACACGCGCAGATTTCCTGGCGGATCGCGGCAAGCCCTTTCGGCAGAAGCCAGAGCAAGGAGTAGGCAGCGAGCGCTTCTATCTGACTCCGTCAGCCATGCTGAAGGCAGAAGAATTGCTCGCAGGTTGGGGACTGCTGGAATTACGCCGAGGAAAAATCGAAGTCGTGCAGGCATCGGCAAAGAATATGCGCACAGCTGCCGGCTTCCGCTATGAAATGAATCTATTGCTGGCCAGTCTGCGGCGAGTGGAAGTGCGCATCGAACCGCAAAGCATCACAGACTTCCTAAAGTGGAAAAATCGCATGGCCGAATACAATCGCGGGACACTGCCCGAAGGCTTGGCGACGACCGAAGAAGAGTTCAATGTTTTCCTGGAGCCGGAAGTGCCCGCTCAGTGAACCGCTCTACCGAGCGTTATTCTGCAGATCTCTTCCAACATATCTCTTCCTACATATCTCTGCGGCCTTCCATGGCTTTCAGCATGGTGATTTCGTCGGTGTATTCAATGTCGCTGCCGACGGGAATGCCCATGGCGATACGGGTTACTTTCACGCCCGCACGCTTCAGTTGTTGCGAGAGATAAGTAGCAGTGGCTTCGCCCTCGACCGTGGGATTGGTCGCGACGATAACTTCGTCGACATCACCCGCGTCGACGCGGGTGATGAGGTTCGAGATGCGCAACTGCTCAGGACCGATTCCGTGCAACGGAGAAATGGCTCCGTGCAGCACATGGAAGACGCCGTTGAAGTGCTTGGTTTTCTCGATGGCGGCGATGTTGGTGGGTTCCTCGACCACGCAGACCAGGCGCTGGTTGCGCGTCGCGCTGGTGCAGTAGACGCAAGGATCGACGTCGGTAATGTTGTTGCACACCGAGCAGAGACGAAGGTTGGCCTTAACGTCGCGCACGGCTGTGGCAAGAGCTTCGGCGTCTTCGTCGCTGGCGCGCAGGATGTAGAAAGCCAGACGCTGCGCGCTTTTGGCGCCGACGCCAGGAAGCTTTTTCAGCTCATCGATCAGGCGGGACATGGGTTCGGCAAATTTGGACATGGGGAAAGTATTTGTAATTTTGTAATCGGGTAATTGAAAACCCGTTCAGGACATTTTAACTGCCTGCCGAATTCGACCAACCAATTACGCAGTTACACAATTGCTTAATTCGTTAGAGTCCGGGAATGCCGAGGCCGCCGAGCATGCCGCCGACTGTGGATTGCATCTGAGTGTCGATTTTGCGGGCGGCTTCGTTCACGGCCGCAAGAACCAGGTCCTGCAGCATTTCGACATCGCCGGATTTTACCGCCTCGGGATCGATGCGCAGGCTGAGCAACTGCTTGCGGCCGTCCATTTTTGCGGTAACAGTTCCGCCTCCAGACGTAGCTTCGACCACGGTCTCCTGCATTTTCTTCTGCAGGGCGTCGTACTGCGACTTGGCTTTCGACATCAGGTCTTGCAGGTTGAATCCACCCATAGAACCTCGGCTTTCGCTATCCGGCGTCCGGCGTCCGCTAATCGGCTTTCGGACCACTCGCGTTCCGGAAGCCTGAAGCCTAAGGCCGGAAGCCGATGTGCTAGCGCTTGTCCTTGTAGTCGATCACGGTGCGGACTTGGGCGCCGAATTTTTCTTGCATGCGTCGGACGACCGGGTCTTGTTCGGCGCGGCCTCGGCCTCCAGGGCCTGATGCGGGGCGCTGCGCGACGCCGTTGCGTTTGTTTTCCTGTGGAGTCACTGTCGCGACGGGGACGACTTTTAATTTTACGGCGCGGCCCAGGATTCCGCTGGCGGAGGCGATGGCCAGGCGCTTCGCGTCGGAACTGAGCGACATGTCGATTACCGTTTGCGACTCGGCGATCTTGATGACCAACTCGTTGCCTTGGACGGACCACTCGCCTTCGGAGAGCATGGAGACCAGCACGCGCTGGTTGCCGTCGGTGAGGGCTTGCAGAACGGCATTCTGCAAATGTTCCAGTTGCGGTTGCGCAGCGGTCGCGGCGACCGACTGCGTTGGTTGCGGTTGCAGTTCTGGCTGCGGCCGCGGCTCGGGGGCTGACGGTTTGGTGGCTTCGGCAGAGACGTAGCTAGCTACGTCTCTACGAATGGGAGTTGCATCTGGGGCGGGTTCGGGCATGGGCACGGCGGAGCCCATGATTACCGGTTCGGTGGAGCTGGCTGTGGGTACGATGCGTGGGCCGGTTGGTGACGCCGGGTCGGACTGAGATTCTTGCCTGGGCGTGCCTTTGCGGGCGGAGTCGGCAGCGAATGGGGAAACGAAAGTTGGACGCACGGCGGGAGCGGGCTCTGGGCGGCGCGTTTCGGAATTCGGCGCGCCGCCGACGATTGCTGGTCTCGCTGGCGGTCTTTGCGCGCTGGCTGCTGGAGCGGCGGCTACGTCGCTCAGCAATTGTTCGATGGGCAGCAGCTTTTGCGCGTGGGCCATTTTTAGCAGGCCTAGTTCCAGGTGGAAACGTTGTTCTTGTTTGTATCCCAGTTCGCCGTGAGTGCGGAGCATGATCTGCAAGTGACGGGTAAGATCTTCTTCGCCGAACCATTCGGCGACGCGGGCGACGCGCTCGCGTTCTTCGCTAGAAACTTGCAGCAAGGAAGAATCTTTGCCGGCGATTTTTGCGACGGTGGCGTTGCGCAGAAAGCGGACCATCTGGCGCGCGAAGTGAGTCGGGCTGTGACCTTCGCTGATTAGGTGATCGACCTGGCGAAGAATTTCTTCGCTTCGGCCTTCGGACACGGCTTGCATCACTTGTTCGAGGATGTGAGCGGGCGCGGCGCCAACCAGGTTGCGGACGGAGTCGGCGGTAATCTTTCCACTCGCGGAAGCGATGGCCTGATCGAGAATGGAGAGAGCGTCGCGCATGGAGCCGTCGCCAGCTTCGGCGAGCAGGGCTAGGGCATCGTCGTCAGCTTTGATTTTTTCGCGGGTGACCAGGTCGCGTAACTGGGCGACGATGGCGTCGAACTTGACGGCGCGGAAGCTGAAGTGCTGGCAGCGCGAGCGGATGGTTTGGGGAATGTCCTCGGGCTGCGTGGTGGCGAGCATGAAGACGATGTGATCTGGCGGCTCTTCCAGAGTTTTGAGGAGTGCGTTGAAAGCGGCGTCGGTGATCTGATGGGCTTCGTCGAGAATGTAGATTTTGAAGCGGTCGCGTGCGGGGCGATAGCGGGCGGCTTCGCGGAGTTCGCGGATTTCGTCGATGCCGCGGTTGGTGGCAGCATCGATTTCGATTACATCAACGGCATTGCCGGCGCGAATTTCGGTGCAGGATTCGCAGATGCCGCAGGGCTCGGGTACGGGCGTATTTGTCGAGCGGCAGTTTAGGGCCATGGCCAGAATGCGGGCGACTGTGGTTTTGCCGATGCCGCGATGGCCGCTGAAGATGTAGCCGTGGGCGGTGCGTCCTTGTTCGATGGCGTTTTGAAGCGTGCGGGTGACGTGCTCTTGTCCGATGACCTCGGAGAATTTCTGGGGACGATATTTGCGGGCCAGGACGGTGTAACTCATGGGCGGAAGAGACGATTATACGTGATTGACGGGGTGCGTTGCCCAGTCCAAACAAAACCTTGAGCCGCAGAGAGCGCTGAGGAATGACGCTGAGTCCGCGAAGAACGGCTTACAGCGCTTGCTATGGCGTGCTGCACGCGGTAGGCTGGTGGCTCAAGATCGTGCGGATACGGCTGGGGCGAAGCAAGTCTGCGGCGAGCCGCAAAGGAGAGCTGTTATGCAATTGAAAATGACGAAGCGGACGGTGGATGGGATTTTGGCCATCGAGTGCAACGGGAGGATTGTGTTTGGGGAAGAGACTTCCCTGCTGCGGGATGAGGTGAAGAAGGCAATCGCCGACAACATCAAGCGTATTGTGCTCAACCTGGGCGAAGTTAACTATATCGATTCGGGAGGGTTGGGTACGCTGGTGGCGCTGCATACGACGGCGCATAACGCAGGGGCCAGCGTCAGACTGGCGAACCTGACCAAACGCGTGGGCGACCTGCTGCAGGTGACCAAGCTGCTGACGGTGTTTGATGTGTACAACTCGGAGTATGAAGCTCTGGAATCTTTCCGCACGGCGGCGTAACGGCGGCCGATCAGCTTTTCGATTTTCGCGGCATGTGTGTATGCGTTTGAATGAAAGTCAAAATCCCCACCCTTGCCGCAAAGAACGCGACAAGGATGGGGCACCCGGCGCTTCTCGCGCTGAGCAAACCAAACCGAACAAAGTTGGCGGGATGCGTCTGCGGATCGAGCGGGCGGTGCGCGCGATTCCGCGCGGGAAAGTTTCGACTTACGGCGGAGTTGCGCGGGCGGCTGGAATTCCCGGAGGAGCACGGCAGGTGGCGGCGGTTTTGCGGCGCGGATTTGGATTGCCGTGGCAGCGCGTGCTCGGTGCGGGCGGAGAAATTAAGTTGCAGGGCGACTCGGCGGTGGAGCAGCGGCTGCGCCTGGAGGCTGAGGGGGTGCGGTTTCGCGGGCGGCGAGTGGATATGAAGGCGTGTGAGTTTAAGTTTCGGGCGGGTAGAGTCAAGAGAATAGGGAGATCAAAGCCGCCGTCCTATTGATCAGCATTATCGATGGAAGAGGGCAGTGACGTTCCTCTCGGGACTCGTGGGATTTTTCTGCTTTGCCCGGTACTGCCGTGCCGGGCTTTCCTATGCCGCCGCTTCGCGGCTGGAGTTTGATTAACTTTTGTTTTACCGCTTTGGCGAACAGCCGAGGCGGCTGTAGCTACGTGCCCGGGATCATTTTTTGAATTGGGGATCGATTTCTACCTGGTAGCCCGTGACCATTTTGTTGGTTTCGTTGGCCATGCCGACGATTGCCATTAGTTCTTTGAACATGGCGTCGGTCATGCCTTTTTTTTGGGCGGAGGCGGTGTGGGAGGCGATGCAGTAGTTGCACTGGTTGGTGACGCTGACGGCGACGTAGATCATTTCTTTGGTCACCGGGTCGAGTGCGCCGGGGGCCATGATTTGTTTGATGTCTTCCCAGGTGCGCTTGAGGGTGGCGGGATCGTGGGCGATGGCTTTCCAGAAATTGTTGATCCAGTCGGTTTTGCGGGTGGCCATGATGTCGTCGTAGACGGCGCGGACTTCGGGGGTGGCGTCTTGGTATTCGATGAGGCCGAAGATGGACATCGGGGCTCCATTTCTTGAATTTATTCACCACAGAGTCACCGAGACGCAGAGAAGAGCGAGGCCAAAGATTCTTCTGTGTGACTCTGTCACTCCGTGGTTACATCGTTGGAATTCTTCGTCGAGGTTTGGCGTCGCGCCGGCAGAGACGGTAACAAGTTACGTCTCTACGGAAGCTGGCCGCTTAGAAGCTTTTCTAAATTTGCTGCTTGGACGCGGACGCCTACGTAGAAGTGGCCGAAGAGGGCGTAGACGGCGCTGACTTCGTCGAAGCGCATTTCGTAGATCAGCTTTTTGAAGACTAACGGATCGTCGGCGAATAAGTCGACGCCCCACTCCCAGTCGTCGAAACCGATCGAACCGCTGATGATTTGTTTGACTTCGCCGGCGTAGCGGCGGCCGATTTGTCCGTGATCGTTCATCTGGCGGGCGCGTTCTTCGAGCGGGAGTTTGTACCAGTTTTTGTCTTCGCCGCGGCGGCGGTCCATGGGATAGAAGCAGGCGTAGCGGTGCTGCGGAATTTCGGGGTAGAGGCGGGGACGCATGGCTTCTTTGTGGCGGTCGAGTTTGCAGGTGATCTCGGCCTTCCACTGGTCGGAATGGGGCTCGAGGCCTTGGTCGGTGAGTTCTTTGTAGATCTTTACGGTGGACTCATAAAGTCCTAGCTCGATGATGGAAAGGTAGGAGGAGGTGGGTTCGAGGTAATCGCTGAGGCGCAGATGGGCGAGTTGAAGTTCGGCCTGGTTGAGCTCGGCGAAGGATTCGCGGAAGTGGATGAGCATGAGGTCGCCTTTGTGGCCGATGAGCGAGAAGAGGGCGGACTGGCCGGCGGTATTTTTCTCCATGGCGGAGAGAGCGGCGGAGGCTTCTTGGGCGATGGCCGATTTGTCGGCCTGGGGCAGGGCTCGCCAGGCGGGCCAGCGCAGGCGCATCATTTGATGTAGAACGCTGTAGCCTTCGGTGGTGAGCGGGACTGCCGGGATTTCCGCGGCGACTTGGGGGCGAGGATGGTGAGTGGTGGTCATGCGAGCCTCTTTCGGGACCGTGCTTCCATAGTGCAAAAGGCTATTGTACGCGGTGTTGGGGGCGCCGAAAATTCCGGGGCGAAGATCTTTGCGGGATTTTTCGTGAGCGTTATTCCCGTATGTATCATCTTAAAAGAATCCGGTTACAGAACGTTTGTTCCCTTGCCGAGGGCGTCGCCTCTTTATGGCTCAACCAATTCGATATACGCGGCGGGAAGTGCTGCGGGCTGCGGCTTGGGGGCTGGTCGCACTTCCTTTTGCTTCATTCGCAGCAACGGAGAAACAAAAAACATTTGTCGAACCGGCGCGGGTTCCCTACGCGGGTTCGGATGATGCGCTGCTGAGCGAGATTGAGCAGAGAACATTTGATTTTTTTTGGAACGAGGCGAGCGCGACTACCGGGCAGGTGAAGGATCGCGCTGCGCAGGATGGCAAGGATGCGCGGAAGATTGCCAGCATCGCGGCTACCGGGTTTGGGCTTTCGGGGCTTTGCATTGGGCACGCGCGGGATTACAGAAACAAACAAGAGATTGTCGAGCGGGTCCGCACGACTTTGCAGTTCCTCTGGCATAAACTTCCGCACGAGCACGGGTTCTACTATCACTTTATCGACATGAATACCGGGGCGCGGGAGTGGCAGTGCGAGATCTCGTCGATCGATACTTCGATTTTGTTGTGTGGAGTGTTGACTGCGCGGCAACACTTTGCGGACGCGGAAATTCAGGATCTGGCGACCAAGATTTACGAGCGCGTGGATTGGCCGTGGATGTTGAACCGGGGCCAGACGTTGTCGATGGGCTGGCATCCCGGGGAAGGGTTTCTGAAAGCGCGCTGGGAGCACTATTGCGAACTGATGATGATTTACCTGCTGGCGATGGGATCGCCGACGCATTCGATTCGGGCGGAAACATGGGACGCGTGGACGCGGCCGACGGTTAAGTTTCACGGGCTGGAATATATCTCAGGACACGATCCGCTGTTTACACATCAATATTCGCAGGCCTGGTTTGATTTCCGGTACAAGCGCGATGCTTACGCCGACTATTTCACGAACTCGGTGAAGGCGACGGAGGCGCACAAATTATTCTGCCTGTCTTTGCGCGAGGAGTTTCCCGATTACAGCGACCATCTTTGGGGCATTACGGCGTCGGATTCGTTTGCCGGGTATCAGGCGTGGGGCGGGCCTCCGCCGATCGGAAAGCTGGATGGGAGTGTGGTGCCGTGCGCGACGGGCGGGTCGCTGCCGTTTTTATATCCTGATTGCGTGCGGGTTCTGCGCAGGATTCGGGAGCGATATCGGTTAGCTTGGGGGCGATATGGGTTTGTGGATGCGTTTAATCCGCTGACCAACTGGTATGACCCGGATGTGCTGGGGATCGATTTGGGGATCACGATGCTGATGGCGGAGAACCATCGCACGGGATTTGTGTGGAAGACGTTCATGAAGAATAAAGAGGCGAAGCGGGGGATGGAGTTGGCCGGGTTTCGGGCGCAGCATGCGGTGCATGCGGTGAAAAAAACAGCGCGCCCCTGAGCGGGGCGCGCCTGGTTGCGACGGGGGAATTAGAAGCTGAAGCGAGCCGTCATCGTGACGGTACGGGCAGCTAGAGCAGCCGTATCCTGGCCGAAGTTCGCGTTGGCAATGTTGTTCGAAATGCTGGTTGGGTTGAAGTTTAAATTGTTGAACAGGTTGTAAGCATCAACGCGGAACTCAAGCTTAGCGTTTTCGCCGAGTACCCGATTGTTCGGCAGGCCAAAGCCCTTGGCTAGCGTCACATCCACGTCCCTATATCCCGGGCCGTTGAGCGAGTTGCGATGGACACCGGGAGCCTGAGGAAGCGCGGATCCGAACTTGGCACCGCTGTAGGCGGTGTAGGTTGGCGTCGAGAAATAGGCCGCGCCACCGTTAGCATAGTTTGAACCAGTCTTGAATTGATCGTTGCTGGTGCTGGTGCCCGCGCCGCCCAGGTAGGCGGCAGGGAGCAGTTGCGAATAACCGCAAGTGCCGCAATAGAGGCTTCCGCCGTTAACGCTCACCACCGGACTCCAGGGGAATCCAGAGTGAAGATTGAGGATGCCGCTGAGCGACCAACCGCCAGCGATCTTTTCCACCCACCCCCGGTTGCCGTGGAAGAAGACCGGCTGCCACATACCATAAAGCTTGAATGCCTTGCCGACGTTGTAGTCGGAGCGTCCATAATTAATGGCGGGGTTGTACGGGTAGTCCTGTTCCGAATAGGGCGCGGAACTGGTGTCCATGCTCTTGGCCCAAGTGAATTGAACATCGGCCATAAACTGGCGCGAGAAATTATGCTTCAATTCAGCGAGCAAAGCGTTGTAGTTGCCGCTGCCTGAAACTCCCCAGTTGTCCCCGCCACCGATCTGGGGGTTCAGGAGGTAGCCGCTGGCCGCGGGAATGGCGTTCGGATTCGAGTGGAAGTAGATGTCACGGGACAAGCTTCCCTGGTATCCCACTGACGCGATCAACTGATGTCCCAGATCGTATTGGGTATCCAGCGAGTAGTGGTGGGTGCGCATGGTGGGGAGATTGTTGGGGAAGATCTCGACATTCACCGTCGCGCCAGAGGAGGGTAGCCCATTCGTGCCGAAGGTCGAAAGCGTGTTGGGGTTTGCAGGATAGCTGGTAAGTGAGTGCACATCGGCCGAAGTGGCATAGATAATGCCGGGATTGGGCGAGGACGGCGTGGACATGTTGAAAGTGGGATTTACCACCAACCCGGGATTGTTCACAATATTGGAGGAAAGAGCGATTTCTTCCTGGTTGTAGCTGAGCCCGTAACCGCCGCGGACCACAAGCTTGTCGTTGAATCGGCCCGGACTCCAGGCAAAACCGAGCTGAGGTCCAAAGTTATCCTTCTGCGCGTTCCAAGAATTTCCCTTATGAACGTTCAGGCCAGTCAAGAAAGCTGCCCCCGCGCCAGGGGTGGCCACATACATATTGTTCTCTTTGGAGGAAAGTGGACTAAAGTAGGACCAGCGCAGTCCCAGGTTGAGCGTGAGATTCCTGCGGACTTTGTAGTCATCCTGGGCAAAGAAGCCCAGGATGTTTGTGCGGTCGTCCTGGCGAAGTGTCGTCGGTATCCCAGTATTAGGATTGAAGGCCCCGCCTTCGGAATGAGGCGCATCGTTGAGGAAGTCCCACATGTTGAAGAAGTTGTAGCTTGGCACGCCGCAACCGGCACACTCTTGCAGGTAAGAGAGGCGCGTTACTTCGCCGCCAAACTTGATGGTGTGCGGTCCGTAAATCTTGGTGGCCACGTCCTTGTAACTGTAAGTCCACTGATTCAAGATACTGCCGACACTCGGTCCAAAAGATTCTGGCGTAATACTGCCGATTTGACCAATGGAGTCCGAGGGCAGGCCGACAGGCGATTGCGGGTTGTCGGCGACTTCATTCCAGCGCCATCCGGCAGCGTTCACGCGGAATTCGTTGAGGAGCGTCGCCGAGAAGGTACGGTTCCAGATTGCCGAAAAGGCGTCATTAATTTGCGAGTGATGGAAAAGGTTGTACTGACGGGCCGGGCCGTTCAGGAAAGTGGTTGTTTGGGGAACCCAGTAAATCGCGAAGGCGAGGCGATCCTTCTGTGTGATATTAGCATCGAGGCGGCCATTGTATTGAGCCTTCGTGAAGGTGCTGGTGCTGGAGGTTATGTAGTTGGCAATGTCGGCCACGCCATCGAAGCCGCCGCCTAATCCAGGCTTCGTGGGACTAACCCAGTTGGGATCCTGCGTACCCAGGGCGGTCTTCAAAGGCGAGCCGATATCCAGGCCTTGGCCTGCAATGGCTTTGCAGTTTACTCCCTCCGTCAGGCCGGCATCGGCGCAGGTGGAATTATTGATGCCCTTGCTGACCACACCAGAACCCGGGAAGGTGAGATACGTCGCGGCAATGCTTCCGGTAGGTGCCAAGGCGTCGAAAGCCGAGGTATCGTACCATCCGTTGGCAATGCTGGGCTGGGACTGGGGGCTGCGAACCGTTTCATAGTCGAAGAAGGCGAAAATCTTGTTCTTCCAGATGGGGGCGCCGACGCTACCGCCGAATTGATCAAAAAAGCTGGTGTCTCGCAGCACGCTATTGCCTGCGCCGTTGAAGCGCTGATAAGCGTCCAAACCGGGACGGTGAGCAGTGAAGAAGAGACTGCCATGGACCTGGTTGGTGCCGCTCTTGGAAGTGACTTGAATCTGGGCGCCACTGAAGCGTCCCTGCTCGGCGTCATAGCCGTTGGAGACGACTTTTACGCTTTGCACGGAGTCTTCCGACGGAGTGATGACCGTGGTGCCGCCCCAAACAGCGCTGGTGGTGCTGATCCCGTCAATCGAAATGCCGTTGTCTTCATACTGCTGGCCATGGGCGAGAGCCTGCGGACCGTTTTCCGTCTGGAAAATCCCTGCATTGCCGCCGGTTCCACCGGGGCCCTGTGTGCCGGGAAGCTGTTGGGCGCCACCACCGCTTCCCTGCGCGCCATCGCCGAAGACGCCGGGCGCCAGTTGGATCAGCTGGAATACATCTCGTCCGAACGAAGGCATATGTTCAATCTGGTTGGTGGTGACGGTGCCGCTAATCGTGGCGGTTTCCGTGTCGAGCGCTTGGATTGTATCGGTGACAGTTACGGTCTGTGAAACCTGGCCCACCGCGAGTTGCAGGTCCAGCGAATTGAGCTGCTCGGGGATGATCACCACGTGCTCCAGCACCTTCTTGGTGAATCCGTCGTGCTCTGCGGTAATTCGGTAGGGAGCGGGCGGCAGAGCGTTGAAGTTGTAAATGCCGCTGGGGTCGGAAGTGGACACCATCGTCTGGTTGGTGTCGGTGTTCACCAGAGTCACGGTCGCGCCGGGAACCACCGCGCCCTCGGAATCAGTTACGGTTCCGCGGAGGGAAGCGCGATATTGCGCGTGCGCCACGGCGGCGGAGAGGATGATGCAGGCAAACATTGAGACAGTGCGGAGGGCGGAGGAGGTGGATCGGCTCATAGACTTTCTCCCGGTACCGGCCTAGAACTACGATTTGCTGGAATCGTGTTTACTAAAACTCTAGAAAAGCGTTTTAGTAGCAGTAATGGCGCTTATAGCATGGGTGATTTTCTACAGTCAAGTACATTGTTTCCGGGGTTAAGATGCGGAAATACCTTATAGGGAGATAAATTTTTATGATCGAGTACCTTAACGATTTTGTTGGGGTCACACGGGTTTTAGGTGGCGCGATGGCGGGGTGACTAATTATGGACGTTATGTTGGCGAAGCTCCGGGGAGTGGAGGATCTCGGTGCTTTGGGCGGGTCCGCTATTTGGGACGGGGGCCGGTGGGGGCGCGGCAGGTGGTCTCGCGGATGATCAGTTTGGGTTCGACCATGGTTTCGCCGCCGTGGGAATCGGATCCGGAACGGCGGATGCGGCGCAGCAGAGTTTCGGCGGCAATCCTTCCCATTTCGCGCAGCGGCTGGCGCACCGTGGTCAGCGCCGGATTCTGGTAGGCGGCGCTCTGGATGTCGTCGAAGCCCACCACGGAAACATCGTCGGGAACGCGCAACTTGGCCTCGCGCAGCGCGCGAATGGCGCCCATTGCCGAAATGTCGTTAAAGGCGAACAGGGCGGTAAATGGCTTGTGCGAAGCCAGCAGCCTGCGAGTGGCCTCATAGCCAAGGTGGGGAGAAGGAGAATCTCCCTGGAGCTGAGCAGTGAGCGCGGGAGAAATCGGGAGATGCAGTTGGCGGGCAGCCTTCTCGATGTTGGCCCAACGAACTTCGGTATCGGAGCTGAATTCCTGTCCTTTGATGAAGGCGATGTCGCGATGGCCCAGCTGAAAAAGATGCTTGAGGGCGACTTCCGCGGCCCGCACGTGGTCCAGAACAATGTTGGTCACACCCTTCACGTGGTTGTGACCGGACACCGTGACCACGGGAACCGAGAGCGCAAGAGTCCAGGGAGTGTCGACCGCGATCAGGCCGTCGACGGAGCGCTCCAGGAAGAGCCGGGGATATTCATCAATCAGGTCGGCGCGGTGGCGGTGGCTTACGACAAAATAAAAGTAACCCTCTTGCAGGAGATGATCTTCCACGCCGCTCATCACCGAAGCCGAGTAGCCATCGCTGACTTCGGGGACGATGACGCCGATAGTGAAGCTGCGCTGGGCGCGCAAGGAGCGGGCAAAAAAGTTTGGACGGTATTTGTACTTGCGGGCGGCGGCAAGAATTCGGTCTTTGGTTTCCTGGGGGATGGAATCGGCGACGGGCGAGCGGTTAATGACGAGCGATACGGTAGCGGGGGAAAGTGAGAGGCGCTCCGCCAGTTGTTTAAGGCTGACCGGTTTGGGCCCCAGGCGCGCGGTCCGAGCGGCGCCCTGGGCGCGTTTTTTTGACGTCACGCTGCGCAGTCTCGCACAAACGAATCGGGCTAGCAAGCAGATGTTCGCGACCAGAGCGCGCAATATTGATTGACATTGGGAAGGAAAACAGTTTTCATACACTCCGACGACGCTCTACTAACCCGATTTAGTAGCTAGTGGGAGCCGGGCCCGACCGAGGTGCTATTCCATGCCATTCTCAGCCCGCTGCATACTTACTTATGGTTGGTTCCCGGAAAGAACTCGCTCGCGGCTGGGGAGGATGATCTGCAGCGCATTTTTGATCGGCGGAATATGCGCCATGAGCGGGTTGTCGTTCGCGCAAACGCCGTCCGGAGAATCGACGACGAGCCGCAATAGTGGCAGCGCGGACGCCAGTCTGGACGCACGCGTGGAATCGATTCTGCACCGCATGACGCTGGAAGAAAAGGTCGGCCAGCTAGTGCAATATTCCGCCGGGCAGCCCACTGGGCCGGGAACTGGCATGACTGACTATGACGACATGATTGCGCGGGGACAGATCGGATCGCTGTTCAACGTGGTCGATCCGCACGAGATCAACAAATATCAA
>Ga0182024_10002098_pt1 | contig 50112 bp, 43 predicted proteins | sample P32metaG_FD_120480 | JGI IMG/M metagenome (GOLD analysis project Ga0182024, IMG submission 120480) | Permafrost microbial communities from Stordalen Mire, Sweden - P3-2 metaG (Illumina Assembly) | ecosystem: Environmental > Terrestrial > Soil > Wetlands > Permafrost | place: Sweden: Stordalen...
CCGCTGGCGATGGTCGGCGAGTTTGCGTATTTGAAGGTCATCAGCGTGAATCAGAACATCGGGGCGTTCCTCGACTGGGGGCTGGCCAAGGATTTGTTGTTGCCATTCCGCGAACAGGAATTTCCACTGCGTGCAGGAGATTGGGCGATTGTCTGTGTCTGTCTCGACGAGAAGACAAATGGTATTCTGGCGACCACGCGGTTGAAGAGGCATCTAAGCCGGGATACGCCGGCATATCGCGACGGCCAACCGGTCAACCTCCTCGTCATGGGTAGAACGCGGCTCGGTTACAACGCCATCGTGGAGAATGCGCACCGTGGTCTGCTCTACCATGACAACCTCGCCGCCCCACTCGTAACCGGCCAGAAGTTGAAAGGATTTGTCCGCACCGTCCGCCCCGGCGGGAAGATTGATCTGAGGCTCGACGCGTCAGGATATAAGCGTGTGGCTGCCCTGACCGATCAAATCGTCCAAGCCCTCGAAAGCAACGCCTGCCACCTGGCTTTCGACGACGACAGCTCGCCCGAAGCCATTCGGCAAAAATTTGGCGTCAGCAAGAAAGCCTTCAAGCAAGCTCTCGGCAAGCTCTACAAAGGGCGGCGCATCCGTTTTCTAAACCCGGGAATTCAATTGCTCGACAACTCCTCTTGGTCTCCCGGCAATTGATAGCGGATCATCCTGAACCGTAGCTGTGTCGCCAGCCGAATCAAATACAGTCATTGTGGGTTGAATCAAAGCCGGCTGTGCAGCCAACGAACCCGCCTCGCGGTGGCACAAGGGCACTCGAAGTATCGGAGTTTTTCGAACTGTTCGGTACCCTGCTTGCGTGCGGCGTCCCGATTCTTCAGGCGCTCAAATCGCTGCCACCCAGAAGCACTGCTTTGGAGGAGTTTCAGGTGAGCCTTGAGGGATAAAACACGGGAGCTCTTCCTGAAAGCCTGCTCCATGCCGCGGGGCTTCGCGCCAAAAGAGCGTGAAACAAGAAGGCATGAAGTTTCTTCGCTGCAATGACAATGATGCATTTTGGGTCGCCACCCAGATCGGTAAAGAGAAACCGGTGCTCCTCACTTTCACGTCCTGTGCAGATGCGTCAGCCTGGAACCTGGTATGCCTGTTGGAGAAGCTGGCTCTTCGTTTAGGCCAACGGCCTGTACGCGTCGTCGAGTACAACCTTCAGTCAATCTTGGGCGCCTTCCGGGAACTCTTGGATGCGAGATCCTCCCACTTCGACTTGGCGATGCAGAGCGCGGTCGAACGGCTGAACGAATTCGGCGTGGACAAGGTCGACTTTGATGATGAGGAGGCCCTCCTCTCTTACATTCTGAGCACTCGACCGCAGATAATTGAAGATTTCTTGGTCGCCCCAAAAGGTCAGCTGGCAGCCTGAGTCGTTTCGCGCCCAACCAAAAACAAGTGAACCTAGGCGACATAATATATCTAACGTCAGAGGACTTACCTTCCTCAACCAACAAGGCGTACGTCACTCTGGTGGTGGAGTCCAAGCACTTGAATTATGGACTGTTTGATTTGCGCCAGTCATCCACGAGCACGGTTCCCGTGACGAAACTCCTGCTCGACGGGGACGTTATTTTGGGAGGGAGAGACGGCCGGTTTCAGACCGCAGTTGTTCCAAAGTGGCTCGAGCTGGATCTGTCGGTGGGGCCGGCGGCAATCGCCCTTCGCCTCCAGGATTACCCAGCCGAATTGCTCGCGCAGTATCTCAACCAACGAGCCATCCCCGCTGAAATTTACACGGAGGCAGGCTGGAATATACCGCTCTTGAAGACGTTGCGGATTCCTCCGCGTGACACCGCATTCAATCCGGCATTTTACGACGATCTGAACACACGAACCCTTTAGAAACCACCCGTTATATGAACTCTGTTTATATCCAGACGCATTGCCAGCCTCGTGATGCTGCATTGTCCACCGAGGATTCGGGCTGGCTCAGCCCTTTTCAAGCCCGCATCGCGGCGATCTACCTGAAACGGGAGACGGGCAACTCAATCGCCTTCTTGCCCTACGAGGCCAAGGGCGTGCAGATCCCAAACACGGATATTGAACTGTGCACAACCGAGCGGGAGATGCTGGCGAGCTTTTGGCGCGCGCAAGGTGAGATCAACAAGGTCCAAAAGGAAACCCTTGTTACATTCAACGGACGCAAATTCACAATTCCCTTTCTCTACGTCCGCAGCTCGGTGCAAGGAGTCTCCATCGGCAGTCCCGACCTGCTGCGTGACCGGTACAGGATATCGGAACACATCGATATTCTGGAGGCCTACACCTTTCACGGCATTGTTGCAAAGCCGCCGCTGCTGGAGCTGGCGCGGCTGTATGACCTGCCGTTGCCTGTCACAATCGAAGGAGGAGCCATGCAGAAGCTGCTTGGAGAAGCGCTGACTGCACCCAACATGCCTCTTTGGGATATCTTGAGCAAGAGCGGGATTTGCTACGCGGACACCACACTTTCTTTAGGAACGATCTGGAGAAAAACGCTGCGGCAGGTATATTGAGCTATAATGTGCGGATGAGGACCAGCCGCCTTGCCGGATTTACTTTAGTCGAAATGATCGCCATCCTCGTCGTGATTATTATTTTGGCGGCCGCCGCCCTGGATCATTATGGGACCGTCTCCAGCGCGGCCAAGAATGCCATGATCGATAACTTTCTCAAGGATTGCAAGACGGTTTATGCCAAGATGTATTATGGGGACTCCAGTTCGAACTTCCAGGGCACAAATTACACATCCCTCGCAAATTATGTGACCATCGGCGGCTTTGACGCAGCGAGCGCCACGTTAAGCGGGAACCAATTGACTATCTCCGGCATCCCAATCACTTTCTTCAAAAACCAAGCAACTTCTCTCGTGATAGACTACGGCGCACAAACGTTCAACGGGGACAATGAAAACACGTTCCTTGGTGAAGCCCACTGGTAAGGATCGAGACACACAGTTGCGCGACTACACCAATGGCTTATACTGCAGGTTGGACTTGAGTAACAAAGGAGTTATGAAGGCATCCCGTTTTTCCTCATTTTTTGCCCGAACTGGTTGGCTCAGTTTGATTGCCTGGCTGCTGTTGGCGCGGCCAGCGCTGCTTCCCAGCTTGAATGCCCAAGTTTGAGCAGGTTGTTTGGACGGAACCGTCGATACACTTGGCCGCTGCAACTGGAAGTCCTCTTCCCAAAATCACCCGCAAATTCTGCTACAGACCCCCTAAGTCCGCCGCTGGTGCGGCCAAAGCCGGCCGGGGCGCAATCATACCACCTGAGCCCATCGCTGGTGCGGCAGGCTTCAGCGTTTCCCCCTTCATCAGAACAAGGAACCCGGCTGCGCTATAATGGGCTTCCAGTGCGCCAGCCAGGTCGTCCGCAGTGGCAATCTTCGAGAAATCAACCAGTTCGGGGTCCTCGTTCCCGTTCTTCTGGCGCATCAAGGCCAGCTCTTTGACTTGGGTCGTGGAGAGTTCTTCGAAATTGCCAAGGAACACCAGCGTCTCCTGCAGCACCCTGTCGCGGTCAGGTGTATTTTTGGGGATATTGGCGCTGACAATCGCTTGGATGCCGTCTTGCTTGCGTTTTTCTGCGATATCAAAACTGATCTTCATGCCTCAATTATACGGTCGTAGGGTGTCGGAAACCGCGTCAAACACTCCTTTAGCCAGGTTGCCTGTGCCAATGCACTACAATGATGGAGCGCTTATAAATATCGTCATGGACATACGGCAAGTCAAAGAAGCGAAGCCAAAGCTTGGAGACGTCGTTGAGGCGCGTTTCAGGATCATCCACAACATGCGGACGATCAGCGCGCACGAGCCTCTGACCGCCCGTTTTCTTGCCGAAAATGGACCGCAGAAGGTATTCACCAAAAACCACCTGTTTTCTCTCAGCACCAAGGATGGCCAGACGGTGGAAGTCGTCATGACGGAGCCAAAACCCGAGGGACATCCATTCCTGTCCTTTCCGGAGCCGGTCAGGCTTTTTTGCATCGAGATTGGCATCCTGCACACTAACCAGCAGGTTTTCACCGAGAAAGCAGAGGACGAGATACTACAAGTACTTACAGAACTGCGCGAACTTTCCCCCACCGGCGAACTGTTCATTGAGCAGGGAAAGAACGTCATCCGGCTCAGTGAACAAGACGGTAAAATGCAATTTCAAAGCCCCGAATCTTATGCCTAGACCAGGAGAAATCGTATATGCCCTTACCACCAAAGGCGACTTGGAGCCGGTGAGGATCAAAGGCACTCAAGATGTGCCGCGCACCACTCCCGATGGGGGGGAATTCCCGGATACCATATTGACGGTCGAAAATGAGAAGCATCGGGAATATAAAAACTTCTCCTATCACTTTCAGTTCGTCCCTTATATCCCCGCCATCGAGGAAGATCTGGCGGCAAGCATCCGCCAACTACGGCCACTCCATTATCCGGGTTGATTGCTCCACTCTTGGACTTACAATGGATAAGGTAGAAGCGCATCACCGACAGGTGTTGCTTTGTATTATTATCAGGTTATGTTTGGCAAGACCCTTAAAAGCCTGGCCTCCAAGGTGCCGGAGCACAAAAATTCGACGTACGTGGCACAGGCAATTGCCGCAGCCGGGATTGCGGCTCCCGTGATAGGTCTTGCTCTTCCCCAGGCGACCCTCTGGCTTCCTCAACCCGTTCCCTTGATTGCTGAAGCCGGGGTGGGGCTGGTAGCCGTCTGCCTTGAATCCCTTATTCTTTCCAAACTTGCCGTCAAAAACCGGTGGAATGTAGCCCGAGAAGGCAAAACGACCCGAAAGCTGGAAGTATCGCTGGGGGGAATGACATTTGACGAAAAGGCTCTTTTCACAAACATCATTGTCTTTGGTTCCATCGGTTCCGGCAAAACTGCCGCAGTTGTTTATCCCATATTGGAATCCATTACCAGCATTTACAACAGTGAGGACCCAACGATGCCCCATGCCAAATGGGGCGGCTTTGTGCTCGACGTTAAAGGGGATATGCACGAGGCTGTCATATATATGATGGAAAAGCACGGCCGCGACATCCTCAGCGACCTGGTCGTCATCCGGCCCGATAATGACTACTACGTTTTGGAGTTCGAAGAGGTAACCACCAAGGAGCATTTTTTGGTCAGTTGCACGGGCGGCACCAGCATGCAAGAGTGCGACGCAGTGCTGGCCAGGGCGGAGGGAGCGGAGACGGTGTTGGGAAACGATCTGTCTCACAATAAAGTTCTGCGGTTGCCTAACGGTGACGCTGAACCTCTCTCTTCTTTTGTGTTCAGCGACCGTGGCGCCTTCCGGCGCAAGGAAATTCACGGTCTTCTGGTCCAGCTGGAGTTCGATGTTCGCGGCCTCTCGGTCCGGTGGCTGGGCTGGCGCGAAGACAAAGGCGGACGATTGGTGCGTGTTATTAATACTCACAAGCGCCAGGTGCAATATGGCCGCGACCCGAACGGCAACTTCCTGACCACCAACAAACCAGCCCGGCTGCGCTACCTGGGGGTTCACTCAATTAACAACGGGCTCACCTACAACCTGATCTCGAAGAATGCTGCCTCGACCGAGGCCGCCGGCCGTATTATGGCCGTAGCCGAGGTAACAGGCAACGCCTTTGGCAACGACAATGCTTACTGGTCGAATGCATCTGAAAAGCACATTGCAGCGTGCATCGAGCTGTTCCGCCAGGTCGAAGGCCCCATGGGCCGGGAATGCAGCGTGAATGAAATCCAAACGTTTACGGCTAACGAGAAGGAACTTATTGTATACGTCACCAGGCTCAAGGATGTCATCAAGAACAAAAGCGCGCAAGGAGCCAGCACCTATGAAATTTTGCTCCTTCGCAACCTGGACGATTACTTTACTGGAGAGTGGTTGAAACATGACCCTAAGCTCAAGGGAAACATCATGAGCTGCGTGACGAACCTTTTTGGTGACGTCACCCGTAACGAGCAGCTCATCAAAACGTTTTGCCAACCCTCGCGGTTCAGCTTCGAGGATTGTCTTAACGAGGGCAAGGTTTACACCCTGGTTCTCAGCGCTTATCCAAACGCACAAATGCTCATCGGCACCTGTATGAAGCTGGATTTCCAGCAGGTCGTTCTGAAGCGCACACAGGCGGCCCCGGTCAATAAGCAGAGGTTTTTGATGTTCCTCGCCGACGAATATCAATACTTCATCACCACGTCTGGTGGTGGAAAAACGGGCGGTGATGAGAAGTTTCTCTCCGTGGCCCGCCAATCCCGCATTTTCAATCTTGTCTGCACCCAGGCCAAAACGTCGCTGCTGGCTGTTCAGAAGGACGAGAACAAAATCGACGCTTTCATTCAATGTTTCGGGTCCAGAGTGTTCCTGCAGAATCTCGACACCAAGACCAACAAAATGGCCGAGGAGACCCTTGGACAGTTCTGGGGTGAAAAGGAGGATCACTCCGGCGCCGACCTCAAGATATCCAGCGCCTTCAGCGAGGGTAAATCAGGGTCAGTAACCCGGCGCCAGGAGAAAATGAACCGTTTCGAGGCATCGCACTTTACGCAGATGGCCCCTTTCGAAGCGGTTATCTTCAACAAGGAGCGCGCCACCGGCCGAAAAATTGTAAAGGCCAGCCTGCGGGAAACTGCAAGGTTTTGGGACAAAAAGGAACTATCGAAAGCGGCCAACGCGTATTATCAAGCCTATATTGAGAACCGGGCCCACCAACTGGGCATTTCCCATTTGTTCGATCCCAGGGACAACGTCAAGCTCGATGCATCTCAGAGCGAAACCGAGCAGAGGGCCAAGGGCATCCTTCGTTCGTGGCGCAATGGCGCTCCTCTTGGGGGTCCAATTGTCCCGGCTCCGGTCAACCCGGCAGGTTCGACGGAAACCGACCCAGACGGAGAACCAGATGAGGAAGAGCAAGCCGAAGAACAATCACTGGATAAGGTGAAAGATGACATGACTCGCGACCTGGGTTTCCTACCTCCTTTCGATGTCCTGAAAGATTACAACAACAAACAACCTCAGTTCCATTCCGATTTAAAGGCAAGCCAAGACAGTGACCCCTTCTACTCCCGCGAAGAGGGGAAGATCGTGGCCACCCCGGAGGGGGGCGAAGCCTCACCTTCAGTGGAAGAACAAACAGCACAATCCTACGAAGAAACATTGGGGCGCAATTTGGCGAAAATTCCATTGGAAGCACAGCAGCCATCTAAACCGGCAAACCGCACACTTTCCAACCTCACGAATGTTCCGGAAATCAAAATGGATGGACCAGACGCCGAGGTGGTGGAAGCGGCACCCGGGCCCGATTCGTTATTTTTGCCAGAGGAGAGCCACCACTCAATTGCACCACCGCCAAAACCCCCGTCTATCAAGTGAGCGACTTTCCACGCAATCCTGTCGAGATAACCGCCATTTCATGTCCGGATTCCTGCAATATTGCTGCGGCTGAAAAAGGCTGCCACTTTCAAATGGGACCTGATGCTTTTACCTGCACCAAATGTCCGCTGAAAATCAGGCGCTCGTTCAGTGGCTACTTGCTGAGTTGTGCCGATCTCAATGAAATGCTTCACGGCCTGAAAATCACTGCGGACGCCAAAATTCTCCAAAGAAAAGGGGAAGAATACAAATCGCACCTCAAACTCGATGCGAACTATCATGTACGTCTGGCTTCTAAAGCTGGGGCTGTAGCCCGAAAAGAGACGCAGGAAGTTTGCCCCAGTTGTGGCTCCCGAATCTTTCTGTTCACGAAAGGCGATGGGTCCAAATATTGCGGCTGCGCGGGACTTCCCAAATGCACCTACACAAAAAAATTCGTTCCGCACGCGTTCAATCGGGATCCGGTGATCCAGAAGGCCAGTCCGCCGGCGCCAACTGGCCAAGGGAATCCGGTTCATGAAACGGTAAAACCCACCCCAGCGCTTCCTGCTGTGGAGACCAACCCGGAACCACGACCGGCCGAGACGGTTGCACTGGAACGAAACGCTGAAATCGGGCCCTTTTTGGATCCATTCGGAAACCCAGACGCCGGCTTGCAACCGCGGGGTGACATGATCTTCACCGATGCGCTGTCACTGCCGCCGGACATTCCCGAACCATTGCTCGAAAACACATCCGACAAATACTGGCGGATACCGAAGTTCATTAAAGAGTTGTTGCGTCTGCAGGATGAGGAGATGGAGATCGCACTGACGGGGGCGGGTTTTGGAGCGACCCCGGCCGGCCAGACGGTGATTAAGCCGGATATCCCAGACGCGCCGCCCATCCCGGCAGCCCCGCCTGAGTCGGAGCCGCGCCCCCATCTGTCTGGGATCAGTTAAAACTCATGTCACAAGGGGATTAAGGAGCGGATACCGCGAACCCAGTCCCTGAATAAATGGACGAGCAGGACTTTCAGAGGAGTCCACCGCCTGACAAATTTTACAAGGAGCAGGAGCTGATGTACTACAGAAAAAACGACGTTTTACCAACCGAGGAATCGGTCACCCTCAATCCGATCTACGCCACGCCCAGCATCGGCAAGAAGCTGCACGGCATTGTTTGCCATCAGAAGGAGCAGAGCTTCAATCAGACGGAACTGGCCCTGCTGGAACATGTAACCCACCAGCGAATCAGCGCTCTGCTCAAACACATTGCAGCGAAGGCGGTCAAGATACTCCAGTGCCATCGTGAGCACATGGATGTCCTGATCCGCCACCTGAAGTAGTGGCATTTGTCATCGTCTTGAACACCGACAGCAGGCTTCACCCCTGAGCCGGCAACTTGACCCACCGGCAAAACCATTCCAATTAGCTCAAGAGAATGAAGGTGGAGCAAACACATGCGGATCGATTTGGCCGTCGCCCTTAAAGCCCATGATTGCCTTGTTAATGGCATCCTTCAGCAACTGTTTGGCATGACGCCGAGGAGACATGCCCCCCGGATAGCACTTGCTGTCAGCCTCGATTTCTACGGCCGCTTTCGAGCGTGAAGATGTCTCTGCTAAATTGGCAGAATGAGCATTCATGGCATGCTCGCGTTGCGCGCCATCGCGAATGGAGGAAAGCCTGCAGAAGTCGAGTATGCCGTCTTCCATGCCTTCCTCCGCCAGTTCCTCAATCATCTTGAAGCTCTGCGGTCCATTGTACAACGGCCCCTCGATGTTGTTCAGTTCGATGGAGCTGGGCAGGCTTTGTCTGTAAAATTCCAAGGAGCGCCGAAGCGTGTTTTTGAGGACGCCCATGGCCGCAGAGGAAATGATGGACGCCTTTGCATTGGCCAGTTCGCACCGGACCTCTGCCTTGGGATTGAGAGCCTTGTATATCTCAGAGGGCGAATCCGCAATTCGCTTGCCTAATGTGGCAACGTTCAGCGTGCGAGCTCGGACGCGCGAATCAAGTTCGTCCTCAAGCTTCTGCTTGAAATCTTTGACGTTATTCTCCCCAAATTCCTGGAGTTTTTGCGCCAGTTGGACATTGTGCTGCTCAATGGCTGCATGCAGCAAAAGCGCATAAGCTGCCTCGGACCGGCTCTTTCCATAGGCCTTCATCACGTATTCCACCTCACCATTACAGGCATCGGCAGGGCTGCCCATCAGGAGATAGCCTTCCCGCAGAAGAACATTGACTGCCTCATCTGGAATGTTTTCTTTCCTGAAAATCGTGCATGCACTGTTCAAGAGCAGGCCGCGAGATCGCGTCACATCGTTTACGCCGGCGCTGCGCTCCATCAGGCGGTGATTCAACGATTTCGGAGGGGCCAAGATGCCTTTATCAGGGGTTGGTCCGAGGTATTCATCCATTTGGTGCAGAAGCAGGTTCCGACCATTTACAAAAGCTTGGTAAAACTCGCCAGGATTAGACACAGGGTCTTTCCGCTTGGTGAAGCGGGCGACCACCTTCTGTTCAGTCTCCTTGAGCAGCGCGTCAATCGAGTCTGCACTTGGACTTGGATTGCTGATTTCCCAGTAAGCACTCAGCATCTCCCGGGACATATAGTGCAGGAGCGCTGCATTGGCGGCCTGCTGTACGTTCTTTGGAAGATTTTCCAATGGGGCCCCAAAAGTCCGGGGATCAGCGAACAACTTCTTCATCTCCGCGGAAAAGTCCAACTTTGTGCCGTCCGCCAGTTTGAATTCCACCGTGGGATTTATACGGGAAAGACCCGCCAAATGATTCAAAATTGCCAAGCCGTGTTCCGGTGTCGAATCGGAAACCTGGCCGACGGAATCGCAGAATTTACGGAGTGGATCCAGCCGTTTTTGGCCGGCATCGATTAGTATGCCCATGAAACGCTGGAATTCACGCGAAACCTCTTGCTTCTGCCCGGGGGTGAAGGTTTTGCCACAAGTTTTTGACATGTGGTCAACGATTGTCGGCGTAAGCTTGGCTTTGATGTGGTTATCCAGCGCGCTCACAGCATAACCAAGCCGGGTATTTTTGAGCGTGGCGTTCAAGTACTGCTTGGAGGATTCCTCCCAGCTATTGTCGGCAACGGCGCCCAGGACATCGGACAGCGTAACCTTGCCGTAGATTGGACTGGAAGGCCGCTGTTTGCCGAAATCCTCTTCGGCATCCAAGATACCCTGAATGCTGTCAATTCTCTGTTCCACTCCCAGGTAATCCCCGTCGAGTCCGGAAACCTTCAACTGCCTGACTTTGGAAGCATCACTGCAGAACGGTTTGCAGTAAGGCGTTAGTATCCGCACCATGGCCTTCTGATGGGCCTTTAGCGGTTGCGTTTCATCATTGGGGACTAAGCCTCCATTCGTCTCACGGAAAAAGCCCCTAATGTGGTTGAAACTAAAGCCACGAGACATGTCTCTGACGTGTCCACGCAGCAGGCGGGAAAGCTTTGGGGTGGGGCGCAAGCCAGTCTTTTCATCTCCCGACAAAGTGTGGGAAGCATCGTGATTGCCATCTACGGCGATCAGTTCGTGATTCTCGTCCAGGACCACCGTCAAATCGATGCAGTTGCCGGGGAGCATGGCCAGCTTGTGTTCCTTGGTCCCTACTTCATCCGGCGGGATTATGTGCTCGAGCATGGCGGGATCCACATCGATCTCAAAGCCGCCGCTGTCATCGAGCTTGTGTATATGGGCCAAAAAACTCTGGATATCTTTGTCCGAAGGCGAGAGCTCCAGCCGAATCTTTTTATCGACCAGCGCAGCATTGCGCACCCAAAGGCCGCGCAGCGAATGGATTTCCTTGGAACTCATCTCCTTAATTGTAGGCATGGAACCCTATATTCGCACCAAACAAAGGCAAAAAGACGGTCTTCAACCTACAATATGAAAAAAGACCGCAATTATAGAGTTACCTGTAGGAGCGCCGCCTGTGCAACAAAAGTTACCCAAGACCAATTTCTCAAGACGCTAACGCGCAAAAAACATCTGAAGCCAAGTGAATTTCAATGAATTAGAGCGGGATAGGTCGTTACTGGAACGCTGGGATACCATCGCTCTCCCGGGCGCCGAGCACACCGAAAACGCCTTTTCCAAATATCTCCAGGTCTTTGGCAAACAGCGCAATGTACTGAATTGCGCCATTCCCCTCACGCGCGCCAAGTCCCTAACTGATTTTCAGCTGCCCGATGGGTTGGATATCCAAGCCTGCATCGAAGCCTCGGTGACCGGCAATTTTCCCGACGCTCTCCGGGACTGGAAATACCAGCCGATAATCAAGGCCGAAACACAACTCCCGCAGATGACGCAGCTGCCAGCGGAGCACGCGTCCCTGATCAAGGCGCCCTGGCTCCAATCGCCATCGCAGGCGACCTGGCTTGGCATAAACGCCCGCCACCTGCGCTACCACCACCAGCTTTGGCAGGATATGAAGCCCAAGGTATTACAGGGGGTTAACACAACGTTGATTCTCGGCTTGCCTCAGATCGGCTTCGCTTTGGCGCCCCATATTCAACTCGAACATGTGTTTTTGTTCCTGGGTTCGCTCGCCCGCGGCCTGTGCCCGGCGCAATTGTTCCCCGCACGCTACATTTATCCAGATGCGCAACTGGGCGATCTGGCTGACGTTCCCGCGCCGATCTTTGCCGACCTCCTGCCGCTGACCGGCGGGTTTTCCTATCCCACCGTTGACTGTGAGCCGGATCCCTGGAGGGTATTGGCACGATACGGCAACGGAGACCAGTTTTACGGATATCCGTTTCGCCGAGCCACTGACTCGGTGGAGGACTTTACCCTGCAAGGCTATGAGAACGGGGCGATGCTGCTGCCCAACGGACAAAAGGTCACCGCTCGTCAAAGCGAAAGCTACGTTTACGCCACTCTGGACCCGAAGCTCAAGGATGAACTGATGATGGAGCGAGACGGGTTTGAAGACGCCACATGCTTACTGCGTGGCGCTGTTACTCACGACGGGCTGCCTTTTCAGCTTCCAGTAGAACTGCGGCCGATGGTACTGGCCGTCGTGCTGACCCACTGGCGGATGGAGCTGGATAAGCCGGGGGACTTGTCATCCTACACCCTGTCTACGGAGCACGCTGCCATCCGCGGCTTCAACTACTTCCAGCATGTCGAGCCTTTTTACACCAACTTCATGCGGCTCATTATGGAGCTGTCAAAGGACCCGCATTTCAAGACGTATCCCCTCTCCACTCACCTGACGAACTCCTGGTTGGGTGGAAATCTTCGTTTGGCCAACCAATTGAGCCAATCCGAGCACGATTTGGGGCCGGAGATCATGCGCTCCTACTACCACCAGCAACTGGACTGGCAGGCGGGCATTGTCAACCTGATGAACCACGTCTCTTTCCGAACCAAGAGCGATCGGGCGGGGCTGGTTTCACTCAGCGGCCGCGAAATCGAGAAACAACTCGGCCTGGATGGACTGGCCATGCACCAGATGCACCGGCTGCTCCGGTTCGATTCGCACTTATTTCCGAGGCCGCTGAAACGTGTCTCCTACTGGCCGGATTTTCACCCGGGCTGGACGGATTTGGATCAGAAATTTACGACCGAGTCCCTGCCCAAGCTTTGACCACAACCCGGAAAGCAAGGAGCTCCGCTCACTAACCATCAAAGACGTGAACACAACAACAGAAAACAAACCGCAGTCTACAACCCTCGATGAAGCGCTCCAGACCGTCATTGCGCGCGTCAAGGGATACAACGTCCCTCTGAAGGAGGGAGAACCGATTAAACTCTACGTGGACGGACTGTGTGAGAACCCCGGGGCCATGCATGTGGGGCTTTATGCTCGCCAGGAGAACCAATGTTTGTTCGCAGAGCATATGTCTGTCGGCCATGGCACCTGTAACGAGGCCGAGTATTTGGCATTAAAATTCGGGCTTTTGATCTTGCAGGAGGTTTATCCGCAGCCGGGCGCCCTTGTCATTACTCCGACAGTCTCCGCCGCAGACATCAAGAACGTAACGTCTTTAGCGGCAAAATTCCAAAAGCCGGCAGATGCCTTATCAGATCGCATCAGCAGAACGCTGTCTGCCTCAATGAAACAAGTCCCGGTTGACGCGGGCCCTGAACTTGTTGCCTTCCAAGCCAGCCTCGCTGCAGAACTCAACCGGATCGTTTACGGCCCGTCCATCTACGACGTTCAGGGATTTTCAGGGATCATTCTGCGACCCACCACGCAGCACCTTCTGGATCAAAACCCTCGGGATATGGGATTGGTCCGCCTCAATCGTCTCCTTTTGGAGGACATATACACAACGGAGATTGTGCCCAAAGCGCCAGTCCAGTCGTTCTCTGATTCTCAACTGGTCACCAAACAGGTTGCCGGCCTCTGGCACGCAAAGGACAAAATGCAATCCTATTGCGTGTTTCTTCGCAAGATGCGCAAGTCGTACCTCTTCGATCTGACAAAAATCAGCCGCGCCGACAACGAGATCGCCGACAGTCTGGCTCAGAAGTATATCCTTAAGAATTCGGGGCGCTGCATGAGCCTTGACCATGGGCGGTTCAACGTAATCAAGCAGGTACCCCCAACGGTGAAAAGAAGCGACCTTTTCAACGCCGTGGTTTCCAAGGAAACTACAGAGTTCCTCAAACAACACAACTTGCGGCCCAAGCTTCTCAAGGTTATTCAACTGGCCAACGACGGGCAACCGGACGAAGCCATTGAAGAGGCCGTGGAGTTGGAGGCTGAGGCCCGAAAGGTTTTGGAATCGGCGCCGAAAACCAATGAGATGCTCAGCATCTGGTTGCGTAACACCGTGGACATCATCAGGAAAAGCGTTCCGCTGATGATTGCCGCCATCCAACGCGGCGATGGGCTGGATGTCGAATACATTGCTGAAGAACTCTCCCGCAAAGAAAGCTCCGGTTCGGAGATATACGAATCCCAGGCTGAGATGGCCAGGAATGGCATCCATCCCCTCCAAGATGCCGAGCAGGCCGATGGCGAAGGAGAAGAAATTTAAGCAAAAACACGGGGTCGCAATATAATAAGCAGATGAGTCGTCCGCGCAACACATCCCGTTGGGAAGCTATGGCCCTGTTTTTACTAGGGTTGGCGACATCCGTTTGCATGAGTCCATTGCTGCTCAGGGACTACTCCGGACCAAAACATCACATCTCCTTTTGGGCCGTGATAGCCGCCTGCTGCATTTACCCCACCTGCATCCTGGCCTTTGCGCGCAAAAAGATTGCCCAGAAATATGGAGATTGGCACATCCTCTTGTTTGTGCTGCTGGCAAATTACGGGCTGTTCTGGCTGGCCTCAACACATCGGTAGCATGGGCAAAAGTTTTGAAAAAATCCGGCTGTATGCCTTGGGCGCGGCCATGATGACAGTGGTGGTCATGTTTGGCCCCAAATTCATCAAGCGTGATGACGGCTCTGACCTTGGGCCTGCTGCCGCGACCACCCCTGCCGCCGCCGCTTCCACTAACGGGGCCGTTTTACACAGCAATGCAGCCCCTCGAACACCATCAGTATTGCCTGGAAACCTCATGCCGGTCGTTATTGGCAAGCCACCCATGGCCCTGTACCGAATCGTCGCCGAAAGGTTGATCGATAAGCTCAAGCCGGCCACCTTGCAGCCCACGTATCGCGAGAATGAACGCTTGTTAATGAACACGGCCGACGCCCTTTATACAAACCTGGGGCTGAATCTCCCGGACGGCTACGTTATACCGCAGGATGTTCCCAGTGCCTGGGTGGAGTCTCCTCACTTCGACACCATGCGGGACTATGGTTATCTCAAGGAAATTCATGCGACAAATCTTGCATACTTCAAGCAAATTGAAAGCCGGCTGTTCGACGAATATTCCACAAAAACCATCGCCGTACTCATGGAGCAGTTCGCTGCTGCTACAAAGGACCGAAGGCCAGGCGACGAAAGCACCTTGCAGCTCATTAAAGGGATTTACGCGGACAATTTCATAGAGGCCTACGCTAAAGGGCACCTGCCGAACGACCCGCACCGATCCAAAACGACCCGACAAATGCCGGTCCGGTCCATAGAGCAAGCTGAGGCGGATGTTGCCTCAGTCTGGAGAACAGAGTTTACCGATCAGGAACTGGCTGAGATCAAAGACTACATAATCCAAAACGACATTGGAGAAAAACTTCGCGATGACTTCTACTACTCCAACATGCAGGAAGCCCAAAAGGGACTGATAGAGTCTTCCATTTTGGGATACAGAATCAGCAGGATACACACCCTGACAATCGACATCGTTGCGGCCTATGGCGCGGCGTTTAACAACGCATCTAACAAGCATTAAATCATGTTTTCGAACCAATATCTTGCCACGGTCAGAGACGAGAGCCAGCAAATTACCAAGCGGATCGTCCATGCCAGCAGCCAGAGCAGGGCCGCCGCCCAGCTCCAGAAGGAAAAGTACCGGCTCATCTCAATTGAGATGCGGCAAAATCCGTTTTGGGAGGCTCTTAAAAAGGGGAAAATTGAGATAGGCAATCCTGCCAGCAAACGCGAACTGGCCACTTTCTCCAACAATCTTGCCTTGATGGTGCAGACCAAGGTGAACACGGCCAACGCTTTTCAGATCCTGGCCGATTCAACCCCGAAGGAAAGATTCCGCCGGGTCATTCTGGAGGCTCGCAAACGCATCATGGATGGAGAGAGCATCTCCCAGAGCTTCGCAAATTTCCCCGAGGTTTTTGATGAGGTCTATGTCGCCATCGTTCAAGCGAGTGAAACATCAGGCCAACTGCCTGTCGCGTTGCGGGAGCGATCCAAGGCATTAAAACGGTCCGACAAGGTCCTGCGCAAGTTGAAAAACGCCATGATCTATCCGGTCATCGTCCTCTTGATGGCGTTGGGCGCAGTGATGGTCTTTTCGATTATGGCTGTCCCGGCTCTCTCGAACCTTTACAAGGGCACCGGCGTTGAGCTTCCCTTCATCACCAGGGTCATCGTTTTATTTTCAAACTTTCTGCGCGCCAGCCCTCTGTCAGTGGTGGGGGTGCTGGCCGTGCCTGTCCTCATTTTCCTCAAGCGCAAGGCCATTTTCGAGAATCCGCGCATGCAGAGGTTCGCCCTGAAGGTTCCCTGGCTGCGCGACTTGATTTCCAAGGGTGCCTGCCTGCGCATCCTGCAGTTACTGCACCAGTTTTCCACGGCCAATGTAACAATGCCCAAACAACTCTTTCTCTGCCAGCAAGCTGCCGGCCATGTCATGTTCGCAGGGGCCCTGGAGCGCATTCGCTATGCGATTCAAACTTCAGGCATTCGTCTATCGGAAGCATTCAAACGCGAGTCTGTGTTTCCTCTGACCATCTCCGGTAACATTCAGGCGGGCGAGGCAACAGGCAGCCTGCCGGAAGTCCTGGCCGCTCTGAATGAGTATTACGTTGAAGACCTGGATGACGCGGTTACCCGTTTCACAGCGGCACTGGAACCAGTGATGATCATTTTCCTGGCAGGCATAATCGGCACCATGGTCATCGCCATGTACCTTCCGTTATTCAATTTGGTCAAGATCTTGAAGCACAAGTAGCTTGAAACATAAGCAGTTTATACAAAGGTGGTTTCAGAAGTTAAAAGTTTCGGCAGCAGTATTGGGTGTTTGGAAAGCAGGCGCTCTCTTTTTCTTAAAACCTCTTTCCGCCCTTTTGCCAGAATAACCAAGCCAAGAAAATGAAGTTCAATCGGCATCACCCCCACCTCATCAACGGCGCCATCCAAGCACAACAAGTTCTTTTGTTTGGCCCCGATAAAACCCCGCTTGGAACTAAAAGCCTCAAGGATTCTCTTTTTGCCGCGAGGCAATTGGGTCTGGATTTGATCCTCATCGCGCCCAAAGCTACTCCCCCTGTATGTCTCATTGGGAATTACGGGAAATTCCTGTACGAGCACAATAAGAAGGATCACCACCAAAAGGCCGCGCGCCTAAAAGAGATTCAGCTCTCGGCAAACATTTTCGAGCATGACTTGGAAACCAAGGTCCGTCACGCCAAGGAGTTCGCAGCTGAGGGACACCCGGTCAAAGTCGTCCTGAGGTTGCGCGGTCGAGAAAAAGCACACCCCGAAATAGGACGCCGGCAAATGCAGCATTTTTTAACCCTGGCCTGCGGCCCTGGAAACCACCCTATTCAAAACCAGGGTGGCACGTTCCTCTCCTTCATTAAAGCGTAAACCTCAAAACAAGAGAGGCCCCCGATGAAAAGCGGGGGCCTTCTCTGTTTTATTCTCTTGCAGGCTTACGACATGCCTGCGATCTCAGGTTGAGCCGGCGCGGTCGGCTGGGGCTCGCTCCTTTGCGGAGCAACTTTCTGGCGCGTCCAATTTTTGGGCGCTTTTCCTGTCATCGGCACTGAGCAGACGGAGGCCGTGCCGTCTTGGCCTACCACTTCCACGTCGAGTGTAATAGCCACGGCGGCTTCCTTGGGTTTTACCGTGCGCGTATCCCGCGCCGTGTTAGGCCGTCCCGTTGACCGAATGAGATCGTTTTCGCGGTACAGGTTTGGCCACGGCAGCGTGTTGTAGGGCGATACATGGAACTCAAAGCTGGCAAAATTCTTGCCAAGGCGATTGGCGACCTGCACCGGGTCTGATGCCAACTCGGGGGCGTTCTTGCCCAGATATTGCACGAACTCACGGCTATTCCGAGGAAGGCCCTCGCGCCCGATGTAGGACCCATCGGCGTGGATGCCCTCCGGACCGTAGTTAAGATCCATCAGATTTTGAGTCACGCCACCCCAGTAGGTCGCCTCCAAAGTGTCGCGAAGGCCGCCAGGAGCTGCCATCCGGTCGTTCACATGGAGTAGCAGCGCCTCAAACGCCGTGCGGTGAGACGGGCCGAGTTCTTCCAGAGCGGCGGTGATGTTCAGGAACCCGTTGTGCTTTGCGCTGCGGGCCTTGAACACTGTGTAGAACGGCTCAACCTTCTTTCGGTAGAGTGCGCGTGCCGCCCCGGCCCTGGCGAAGTCATCGGCCTTTGCTTGGTACATCTCACCAAACTTTCCATCAACAACTGCGGTGGCATTTTCGATGAGGCTCAAGCCTCTTTCCGGAGGCATAGCGACACGCTTTTCGACAACCAAAGACCGGAAGGACTGCAGCGCTGTCTTGCGGCAGGCATCCTCAATCGTATCCTTTTGCCGCTGACCCGCGGCAAATTCTTCAAACATCTTGGAACGAATTGCCTCAACGCGCTGTTGCTCTCTCTCAAAGGCAGGACGGATCTTTTCCGTCAATTCCCTCATCAGCTTGATCCGTTCGCGGTGTGTGGTGGGCAGCAAATCGACAATATAGTTCTTGTTCGATACGGCCTTGGCGGCCAAATCGTTGAACAGGCGGTTCATGACAGCATCCAGCGATCCATCCGCCATGTGCGTAAGATGAACCGGGGCATTCGGATCGGTCATGTCCACCAATTTGGCATTGTGCTGAAGAATCCTCTGATGTTGGGACTGGGGCAAGGCGTGACGCGTCCGGCCCGCTTCATAGATGTAGGCCTGGTCCTTGTAATCATACATTATGTACTTTGCCTTGACCGGCTCGGTGTTGTTAACGACCCCCGCAGGGATTTCAACCGGCGCCCGGTTCACCAACTGTACGAAGAAGTGCTGCTTCCGGTCCATGGTCAGAACACGCGTGACGCCTTTGTCCTCGTAGCTGTAGTAAAACTTCATGGGAGGGCCGGCGCCCTTCTTGGCTGGATTCTCACGCTGGTTGGTTTCGCCATAACGGGAAACCGAATGGTAGGCGACCTTGGCGCCTGCGGGAACGCCGAAAGCCGTGGCAAGCTGCCTCGGCAATGCCAACGGCCCCGGCCGGGAGGTTACCGCAGACAACTGACGGGGGCGGCTCAAAGCATTGAGGAACATGGCCCCATTCATCGTTAGCAAGTAATAGGGAACGTAATTCAGGTAGAAGGGACGCTGGGTGCCGGAATAACTGATTCCAGCAAAAACACGGTTCATGCCGCCTCGCTCTGTGTCGTCCAGCGATTGGGCTTCCTTGGGCTTGGCATCGAGATAAACCTCGCCGTCCTCGATCTGCAACTTGAACACGCTGCTCACCACCCGGCGGAGATGGTTGAACGACTGGACTGTCTCAAAATCCGCAGGGGTAAGGCCGTTTTCCATCGTCTTGGCCTCGCCGACAGCTCCGGCGACATACTCGCGCGAATCCTTGGCCAAAAGCTCAATATTGTCTGCCACAACCTGTTTGAAGTGTTCGTAGTCACCCACCTTTTGTACGATGTCAGCCCGCTGGAGGTCCCCGAACAACCCCTTCAGTCGGCAGAAATTGTGATCCAGAGGGGTGCAGGCGAACGCTTCTTCCTTTGTCTTGTCAGGGAGTGACATTATAACCTCTTCCACCAACCCCATGACACCCTCGCTGGCGCTCAAACAGTTCAAGGCCACGTCGGTTTTGAGGTAAAGACCGTCACGCGGTGACACCGGTTCCCCTGCAATGGTGTTGAGACTGAGGAGGACCGGCTGGCGAGATGGAGTAGTGGCCCCGACCACCCCAGCCCGCAGGCTGGCGGCGGAAACAGGCAAGGTGGAACTCAGTTCCTTGGCATAGACCATCTGCAACCCTTTGACATCCCCGCTTGTAAGAGCCAGATTCGCCTTCATGAATATATTGTAAGGCGAAAAAGGGGGCTCTATTGGACCAAAAGAATGATTATAGGCGAGAATTCTGCCGAACGCACAATATGGCCGTATAATCGATTAGCGCTACGCCATGAGTAATGAGGCAGAAAATCCAGCAACCGGGCCTTCCCTTGAGGGAAGTCCAACAGTTCGCGCCGTCCAACAGGAGTCGGGAAGCATGGATCCAAATGAACTGCTCGCAAAGTTCCAGTTTCTAGGAGAGGACCATACAGATTACAAAAACCTCAAGGAAGCCATAGCCCGCAGGCAACCGGGCCAGATTCAGCAGGCTATGGCCAAACTGGCTGGTTACGACAAAAATGGGAAGACCGAGGTCGGCGCGCCCCCGGAACCCTCCTCGCGGTTTCCACTTTGGAGCCTCATTTGGGTCATCCTGGTGAGTGTTGGATTATCCAGTTCCATCATTTATTATGTAAACGCGCATCTCAAAGAGATTCTGGCCAAACAACCCAAACCCCTTGAAAGCATTTACTACGGTTCCGAGCTTTTGGGCGGGAAGTCCAGCCAGGATTTTTCCTATGACATTGTGCAGGGGATCGCCGACATCAAGCCCGACAACATCATCTTCGTCGGGCACCAGCTGGCGAAGAAAGAGGTTGTGGAATACCTGAGCGCCATCTCAAAGAGAACGCGGATCAAGGTGCTGATCGGAACTGACGCCACCGGGTACAATCCGTTGGACAACCCCCAATCGCTTCTCAAACAATATCTCCATTACACCGAACTTCGAGAGGCCAAGTATCCCATCCGTTCTCAGGTTCTGATTGTGGTCAACACCTCAACCCAGCGGGGAATGGCACTATTTGGCACCTACCCTTTCGACGTAAATGATGCGTCCAAAGGGGAACACTTTACCGTATGCATCCGCAACTACAGCGATTGCGTGCAATTGTACGACACATTTAACAAGCTGTTTCCTGGCAGATAAGCCTATCATGGACCAGCCACAAACCACTCAAGGCGGACAGTTGCCCATCCTTAAGATCCCGCTCGTTTTTTACGGGTTGCCTTCGGACCCGTCGGTTCCCAGGAGATCCGGGGACATCACCCGGCTGGATGAGTATGTTGTGCGCCTGACAGAAGAGCTTAAGGTTCAAATTAACAAGGCCAAGGCCAGCAACGCCACAAGCATTCCAGACGACCTTTATCGGGCAGTAAAGACCATGCCGGCGGCAATGTTCCGCCTGCCTGACGAGTATGAGGTGCCTATCGGCCTCTTCACGATTCTGAACGACCATGTTTACTACGTGTACAATGCCTACAAGGCCGGTTCCGTGCCTGATCCGCATCTCGAGCAGTTGCTCAGCGGATATCCCGAATACATCTACTACCTGTTGAAGGCCGAAACAGGACAAGGGGGAGTCCTCAGTCAAACGCAGGAGAATTCAGTCCGTTCCATGTTCAACAACCCGTTCTGGGCCATCAAGTGGCTCGAGCATCATTATTCAGACACAATGTACAAGGAGATGCTGCGGAACATTTTCAACCTGAAGGATCACGATGCATGCAGCGCGCACTGCTATCACTGGCTGAAGACCAGGAACCAATCTCCGGAGGTGAGGAAGGAAGAGCTGGCCAAAATGTTGAGCGTGTTCGGCAACCAGCCCTACATTGCCATCATCACTGCGCTGGAGTTTCCGGACGTTGCAGTGGAGCCGTTGCTAACCGAGGTGCAGCATTCGCCCATGTGGACTTATAACTGGCTGCGGCTGGTGAGGAACCGGGGTGAAACCCACAAGATGATCCAGAACCTGCTGACCTGGATACCCTGGGGCATCCAATACATCCATGATGTAAACCCTCCCGACGCACCAGAACTGCTGGAGCAGATCAAACGGAAGCCCAAGAACCCATGGTGGGACGAATGGTTGGACATCTATTTGCAAAAACGGAAGCAAAACCGCACCTAACGCAAATGCAATGGATTTAAACCCATCTCAGCAAGATGCTGTGACTCGGGACAGCAAGCGCCTGCTGATGCTAGCCGGCCCGGGTACCGGCAAGACCGAGACCTTAACCGAGAGGATCAGCCACTTCATACGAAGTCATGGAGTCCTGCCAAATCAGGTGCTCATGTTCACGTACACGAACAAGGCTTCAGCCAACATGACCTTGCGTGTGTGCGGCAAGCTGGATTCCCAGCAGTGTTCGATTATTAGCGGGACTTTCCACAGCCTGGCCTACCGTTTTATCCGCCAAGAATGTTATTCAAAGGGCCTGCTGCCGGACGTCAAGGTGCTGCCCGAGCACCATGCCATTCGTCTGCGAAAAGAGGCCACAGAACGGTTCAATAACCAGAACCCGGGCTTGACCGGCCTGCTCAGGGAACTTCATGTCAGCGGGGCGGACCTGCTCGAACTATATGAGCGCAAAACCAAGCTGAATCTGCAGGAATGCTTTTTGGAGGGAACCAAGGAAGAGATTCGCCAACGGGAGGAGGAACTCCGGCAATACGCCAAGGGGGCCGCTGCCGTTTTTGATCAGTTAAAACGCGAGTACCAGGTTTTCGACTTTAACGATCTGCTCCATAAATTTCTCTGGACACTGCAGGTAAGCGATGAGGTCCGGGGCCTGCTGCAGATGCGTTACCCGCACATCTACGTTGACGAGTATCAGGATACGAACAACGTCCAAGTCTCAATTATAAAGCAGCTGGTCACACCCGACTCTTACTTGACCGTGGTCGGGGACGACACCCAGTCCATTTATTCCTTTCAAGGGTCTCAGGTCGAAAAGATTCGAAGGTTTGCCAACGACTTTCCCGGGGCCGACGTCGTCGTGCTGGACGAGAACTACAGGAGCAGTCCGCCAGTGGTTGCTTACGTCAATGCCATTAACGCAACCTGTGCGGGGGCCTTTCACAAGACGTTGATCAGCCTCGGGCCCCGCAGCGAGATAAAGCCCAAAAGGGCCATTTTCAACAAGGAAAGCCACGAAGCCAACTGGGTCGTCCAGGAAATCGAGCGTTTGGCATCCGTGGAGCAGGTTCCCCTGTCGGAGATAGCTGTGCTCTTCCGCATCGGCTCCATTGCGGCGCCGCTGGAGAAGAAACTAATTGGGGCAGGCATCCCCTTCACGCGCGAGGGAGGAATGAAGTTCACCGACCTAAAGCACATCCAGTTTTTCATCAGCTTTCTCGAATTGCTTGAGAATCCGTACAACTGGCTGGCCTGGGAGGTGCTGCTGCCGGCCATCCCGAACATTGGGGAGAAGATGACGGAAGTCATCATCAAAGACCTTCAGTCAAACCAAGGCAACTGGACGTGGACACAGCCGCCGGTCTTTTCACTCGGCCACGGCAAGCGCCTGGAGAGCCTGCTCAACTTCTGGCAAGAAATGCTGGATGCCAGCGAGATCGCGCGCGGAGAGGTCAGAGGATACCTGGAGAAGGTACTGCCTGTTTTCAAGAACATCTACGCTCGTTATTTCCACATCCCGCCCAAAATGCTCCGCATTGCCGGCAGCAGCCAATTGCCCGATCGGATGGAAGATCATATCCAGGACATTCAGGACTACATTATCGACCTCTCCACCAGTTATATTGGGCTGGTCAAGGACTTCATCGGGGAGATTGTATCAAGCCCGGACCAACGGGAACGGCGCCGTGGTCTGACCCTGTCCACCATCCATTCAGCCAAGGGGCTGGAGTGGACGGCCGTTTTTGTGATCGGCAACATCGAGTCCATCCTGCCGTCCGTTGGATTTGGGCTGGAGCGCAACCAGTTGGAGGAGGAGCGCCGCCTTTACTACGTGGCCTGCTCCCGGGCCAAAAAATACTTGTACATAACCGCCGCCTACAGATACGTAATGCCGGACAGCCCCCAGCGTTACAAAGGCCGGGTGAGCCAGTTCGCCGACGATTCCCGCACTGTCGGCCTGCTGCAGCGCGTTAAGGAGACCAACAACGATCCGTTTACAGCCGTCAACCCTCACCGCATCCGAGACTATTTTCTTGTTATCCCCGGCGGCGCAAGCGCGCGGCAACAGAACCATGCCGAACCAAAATCAGAGGCTTCTGTATGAACGAATTCTCTCCGATCGTTGTGAAAGTCAGCCGCAGTTCGCTTTCAATAGCTGGCTGCCCGAAAGAGCTTGCGGACGCTTTGCAGTTTCAAAGACTGGATATCACCCACTCTGGAGGCAATTTTGTCACCAGTCGCGTCCCCGTCTCCTACGCATCTTATGACGAACGATCGCACATTTGCCGGACCTATCCCAACGCGCTTCACCTGGTCAAAAAGCATGCCGCCGCGATCCATCAAAATATCGCGGTTGACGAGCAGAGGACCTTTCCGAACCTGAACCTGTCAGTGCTCGACCGCAGCCAGCATCGATCTGTTTGTTTTGAGGCACTCGAAGCGGTCTCCACAGCGCGCAGCTCGGGCCTGATCATCGGGCCGGCGGGCATCGGGAAAACATCCATCATCTGCGGGCTTATCCAGATGTTGCCCAAAGACTTCAAAGTCCTGGTAACCACCGAGGATCGCAACGTTGCATTGCAACTGCACAAGGCATTGAGCGGGGCAATACCTGGCGAGAAAATTGGCCTTCACTGCAAGCCAGTATCTGAAATTGGGAGAATCACCGCCACCCATTTGGACGCACTGAAGGATTTCACCCAGGGCGTCATTGCCTACTCGGGATACGACCTGCGCAGTTTTGATTGCTGGATCTGCGACGAGGTTCACCGCTTGCCGGTTCCCTCCAGACTGCCGTTTCTCCCCCAATTCAGGCCTGTCTACTCCTGGGGCCTGACTGCTACGCCTGAAAGAGCCGACAACTCACATACTTTGAATGAAGTTGTGTTTGGGCCGGCGCTCTTTTCAATAAACCACAAGGAAACTCTCGATATTCAGGCCAAGACCGGCGAGAAAGGAATCGTGCCAGTCAAGGTTCTGGTCTTTCCGCTGGTGACCGGCGAGCCTGTGCCGGACGACATCCCTCTTTTCTCCAAGATTCGGAAGGTTTACCTCAAAAACCCGAAGATACGGCAACTGTTAATCGGAATCCTCTCCTCCATCCCGGATCTGGATACCGCCAAGATCATGATTTTCGTGGACACCAGGCGCCTCGGAGTCCTGATCGGCAAGTGGATGCCAGGATTTACTTTTGTGCATGGACTGCACTCGTTGGATTATCGGCAGAACGTCCTCGACAAATTCAAAACAGGCGAGCTGACCAAAATCATATGCACCGACATTTGGAGCGAAGGTATCGATGTGCCCGATTTGACCTATGTGGTCGATTGCTCCGCCAAAGTCTCGCCCAACCGCATTATCCAGCGCGCTGGCAGAGCCGCGCGGAGCGCCGGGGACAAAGCAGCCGGCTATTACATCATGGTTATCAGTACTACGTCGCCGCACCTGTTTAATCAGGGAATTACCAAGCTCAAAAGCCTCCACGACTTGGGCTGGGAAATCCGGTACATGTTTGACCGGGATTACGCCAAAACACTGCCTTTCGAAAAGGCGCCATTGTTGGCGGAGCTGGGGCAGTTTTCGCGATAATTCAGATTCTATTTGTTTCGGCAGCAGGGGTTGAGCATTACCCACGAAGTTTCGCCAGTTGGTAGCCGAGGGTCAGTTGGCTCAATCGCTCCACAGCGCCGGAAAACTCCCGTGATGCCCATTGATCTTTTGATTCAACTTTGGATGCTTTTTGCTCCTCACTATAAGTACACGGCTTTTTAAAAGTACAAGTTTACATTGTACATACACAACGGAAATATTTGTGGGTAATGCTCAGAGCAGGGGAGAGGAATCGCTCTATAATATGGTAAAGCCCAAAAGCGCGCCAAACTAAAATCCACGTTTGATAACTAAGCAAAACAAAACAAACAACAAATTAAGCATATGAATCCAACCCCAAATCCAGCCGAAAGTAACGAGTTCGGCATGTTCGCCCCGACCTCCGCCGAGGAAGCAGCCAGCCAAAGCAACACCAATCGCACCGTTGAGGTCCTGGTGGACATCCTCAAGCCTAACATTCCCAAGATCCCCTGGGAAGAGGGCGACAACTGGGTGCGCTTCATCAACACCCGGGGTAACGCCTGGTTCCGGGACGTCACCTACTTCGAAATGCGCATCGGCAACAAGCTCGCCCGCGTCGCCCACCAAGATCAGTTGTTCGGCGACGTCAACCTCCTTTTGGCCGTCCAGATCGGCCTTTACCAGAACACCCAGGAAACCCGGCCGCAGATGCGCACCCGGGAGAATCCGGAAGGCTTTTCCTTCCGTGATCACCGCAAGGCATTCATGGTTGCCGCCCGCTGGGAGAACACGCTCAGTCCATTCGGCATTGTTTCCGCCACCCTCGGCAAGTCCTTTGGAAAGGGGCAAAAATACCGCGAGGCATGGGGCGACGCTTTGATCAAGCTGCCGGCCGAGATGACCGTGGATCCCACGCTCCCCACGGAGGAGGTTTCACAACCAAAGCCTCGCTGGGGTAGCATCTTCGAGCCAGTCGATGGACGGTTGGTCAAGTGTTCGTTCACAAACATCGGCACCAAGGAGATCTCGGCCAGCTTCACACCCGCTGAACGCAGCATGCCTTTGGGAGATTGGATTCTGCCAAACGGCCAACCCGCCATTTATGAGCAGGATGACCCGGCAGGCAAATACCGGAAGGGTGATCCTGTCCGTCCCGTCCCGGCGGGATCGGCGTTTGTTCCCAAACCTCAGTACGTGGAGATTTTGCGGAATGTCCCCAATTTGAAGGACTGCTTCCGCCGCCTCACCATCGAAGAGCAGATGGAGATGGTTCGCACCTTCATCCCGACGGATCTCCTTCCGTACGCTGAAAAGATCATGCAAGCCAAGCTTGCCGAAGGCCGCAGCTCAAAAGGGCAGGCCAAGCCAGCCAATGGCACCGCTCCGAAGACTGCCAGTCCGGCAGCCAGTGAGGCGCCTGCACCCGTCGCACCCACCGTTCAACTCGCGGTGCCGGCTGACGAGCCCACCCAACTTGGCGAAGCGGACAAGCTCTACCTGGACTTTGCCAAGTCGCTTGGGCCCAAATTCAAGCAGGTTGGTGAGGAAGTCGCGCGCAAGCTCATCAAGCTCTCGCTGGTCACCCCGGCCAACGTGAAACAAATGGCATCCTTCCAGCCCGAAATGCTGAAGACCCTTGCCGCGGCCAGTTGAATCCAGCCTTATACGGGGAAGCCGGATGCCAATGCCGGCTTCCCCTTGCTGAAAGCCCTGCATCATGACCAAACCCGGAGTCTGCAAAACAGCAGCTACAATTCTCCTGACCGGCTGCCTCGCGTCCAATGTTTATCTATATTTGGCCCTTGTAAAAACAAAGTCCTCGATGGAGGATTATGTTCCGGTAGAAAATTACAACCAGCTCGTCCGAGCGGAATCGAACAATGCCCGCACTTTTACCAAGGCTGTGCAAGCTGACCGGGGCCGGTTGCAGCAGCTGACGCAACGGGTCGCAGCGACCCAGGCCCGGATGGAGTCGGCCCAAGCCCAGTTTCAGCAGTTGTCGGCCGTGACCAATCTGTACGAAAAGATAGGAGAATTTGAGCTCAAATTGAGCGAAGAAGACGGCGGCATGAGGACTTTTCAGCAGAAGCAGGCGGATTCCGTGTCATACATGGGGATCAAACTTGCTGCCTTGGAGAGGGCAGTGATCAAGTTGAGCTTGGCCGTCCAGGAGAACCAATTTGCGCCGCCAGCCAATGCTGTAACCAATACGGCGACCATTGCGGCACCCAATACGGGAACAACCACGAACATGAACGGGGCACAATGACCGTCGGAGATATCATCGACATCCTGGAGCAGTTCCCGCGGGACCAGGTCCTGGAGATGGGGATACTCACCAAAGAGGACCCCAACTGGATCACCTGTCTGCCCATAGCCGATATTCTTATCTCGGAAAAGCACCTTATAATCGTTGATCCGGACAGCAGCCAGCTTGTGCAGGAAATCATTGGTTCGAGGTTGAATGTGCGCCGGACGGGTAATTCGGACAAAGGAGCGATGATAGAGGAGAAGGTTGCTCCTGCTCCATCTCTGCCGGATGCCGGCACCCCACCTCCAGCTCTATCGGATGGTGCCGGTGCCGCCCCGTGTGTTCTATCTGATGGCGTCGAACAACCAGAAGATTCATCTGAAGGTTGAGTCTTTAAAGATTTGACATATAATAGGAGTGTAAGTGGTTTTTTGTCTATGAAACGGATCACATTTTTTACTGTTCTGGCTGTAATGACAACCTTTAGTTCCCTGGCCGGTCCACCCAAGGTAGACCCGCCAAAGGCGGCGCCGCGAGCGGATGGCGACCTGCAAGCCGCCTTGGTTGACGTGTACCATGCTTTCATGGAACGTTTTGCCGATGAAAACCCGGCTTGGAAAACGGAAATTACCCTATCAGCGGACATCAGCAATCCTCCTTCTCCCCCTTACCGGCTTAATTATAGCGACACGCTCGGATATTACAGCTACCGCGTGAAGCAATGGGACGAGCTCAGCGCCTATGAAAAGTTCGCCGTCCAGAACGATCCGCGGCTCCCCCGCTTCATCCGCGAGGTTTACGGGAAAGATTTGCCGGGCGCCACGGGACAGGAGCAAACGAGCAACGGCGCCCCGCAGTCTGCCGTTGTGCCTGGAGAGGAGACCTCCACTCCCGATGTTCCCCCCGCCCAGAAAATCGACCTCTTCAAGCAAACCAAGGGAGTCCTCTCACAAGCTGAGGGTATGTTCGTCTACAGATTTGATCCCGACGATCTCCTTACCACGAAGCCACTCAGGTTGATGGAGGTTATCCCGGGCAAATGAACCATGGCCGAATTCACATCCCAACAGAAGGCGGTGCTCACCAGCGCAGCCAGGCATAATCTGGTCAATGCCATAAGCAAGACAGGAAAGACCCAACTGTTGATTCGAATCTACCTGAACTGGCAGGAGCAACCCGGTGAATTCAAAGCTGTATTTCTTACCTCGAACGGGGTCTCAACGCAAAGAGTCACGGATCAACTGCAAAGAATTACCAGGCAGGATTGGAGCGGCCAACTCATTGGCACATTCTCGGAGATTGGTTACAAGCTGGTTCAAAAGCATTATGCTGATCTGAAGTACAGCAGGATCCCGAAAATCGTCCCAGATACTGCTGTTGCGGAAGACCGCCACGCTGCGAAACTGGTGGCCGCCAAGCTGATTGGCGATACGCCCTCGGATCAGACACGCCAGGCATTCAACGAGCAATGGAACCAGGAGTTCGCAGCGCGGCTCCACCAGAAGGATATCGGTTCTCCGCGCTCGTTGCTCCTTGACACCACGAACCTGTTCACCAAGCTCGCACACCACAGCGTGGCCAATGTCCACCGATTGGTGGCTGACGACGCACATGACCTCTCACTCGACGAGATGATGGCTCTGGTCGCAATTCAAGAAAGGATGGAGAAATCGTTCATATCCGGCAACACCAACCTTGCCATCAACGACCGCTTCCAGGACCTTGACATCGAGAACTGGATCACGTTGCTTAGCCGCGACAGCCTGACAGCCTTTCCATTGAGCACCTGCTTCAACATAGGGTCCAACCATGGATTCTTTCTCCACCAGTTGGCGGCCTTCAATTCAAAGAAACTTTTCAATATTTCCCCCACTTTCGTGGGCGATCCGAACACCCCGGCACTTTTCGAAGTCCTTGTTCCAAGCGTGGAATACATGATTGATGTGATCCATGAGATGGAAAGCCAGCTTCAGTTGGGCATACGCAACCGGGTCATGGGGGTGGTCATGCGGACACGGGACGAGGCGCGAGCCATGGCCCGGACCCTGGGGAAGCCCTGTTGCATACTTTGGGACAAGACACGCCTTTGGAACCGTTTCGACCTGCCCACCAAAGGAATCGTTGTCACCACACCCTACGATGCTCCGTTCCTAAACCTGGATTACGTGACGCTACCCAACTGCATGAAAGGTTACTGGCCCTACCCTGAAGAACGCGGCACTGAAAATTGCCGGCGCTTATTTCTTCGCGCCGTCAGCAGCGCAAGGCTCGGGACCATCTTCCTGATACCTGATCCAAGTAACGGACTGCTCGTTAGCCAGTTCGTTTCGGAGGGCTGTAATCCCAAAGTGGTCACCAAAACTGCCCAGTTTAAGCCGGCGGGATCAACAGAATGACAGCCGATGGCAGACGGCGGGAGTCCATAAAGCCAGACAAAATATAAGCCGTGTTTACCCGACGAACCAGCGATGAAGATTGGGTGAAGTACCTGTTGAATACAGGCTTGACCACGGTCGATCATTACCAGTCCTTGCGCGGCGGCAAGAACCAGGTTGATATCACGGAAATGATCAGCCAGAACGCCACCTTGTTTGATAATGATTTATGGGTCAACCGCGCACTACAACAGGACAGGTTCCATTATATTCCCCGGAGGGAAATCAATGCCGCCGAGATTGAGGCCTTGCGGCAACTGCAGCCGTTGCTGCTTTCCCGTTGTTTGAATGAGCAGATACTCCCGCTGAGCTATCACAACCAGATATTGTACATGGGGCTTCTGCGCTACGACCCTGAGTTTCCCGAGTTGCAGGAAATTCTCAAAAGCATACCCATCGATATCATGGTTTGCCTGGTCCCGTTGGGACCGGCAGACTTTGCCGCCCTTTTCCCGCGGGTAAAAAGCCTGATTCAGCGTTGAACTATGAATCTTTCGACCATTCCAAAAGAAACGCTGGAACGAATTCAGAACCACTCGATGGCCCGCAAACTTGGCTCCATCTCTGGTTGGAGCGAGGAGCAGTTTTACGCCATTGTTGCTCACGCTTACCGGATTCCATATCGAGAGGTCAAAGTCGAGGAAGTGGACGCCGCCGCGTTTCATGCCAAACAAAACTTTTTCATTCGGGCCGGCCAAATTCCCATCAAATGCTACCCTGACACGATGGTAGTATCAGAGTGTGAGCCCTGGGACGAACGCAAGCTCCAGGAAATCATCCAGGAGTTTGAGACGGGTGTCAAAAGGGTGCTTATTTCCTCCCGCAATTATGACCTTCTGCTCGGACGACTCACGTATTACAGGCCGGAGAAAGTTCGCGTCCAAGAGTCAACGGCGCCCAAAGTGTTCTTTCCAAACGCAGCCTGGGACAACGTTGAGGAGTCCAAAGTACTCCTGGAAATTATCCGGCGCTCCGATTTGATGGGGTCGAGTGATATTCACTTGGAACCCGGAGACGGCTACACGCGAGTAAGATTCCGAGTTCATGGCAATCTGCTTGTCCAACGCAAGCTTGCGCCGCGTCAAGCTGAGGAAGTAATGAAATCACTCAAGCTTGAGGCGCATTTGCTAAACAGCCAGACAGGAACATTTCAATCCAGCCGGATTCGCACGGAACTCTCCCACGGCAAGACCATCGACCTGCGCGTCGAAGTGGCACCCACGGTGGACGGCGACGCGGTGGTCATGAGGTTGCTGGATTTTAAAAGCATCAACCGGAGCTTGGAGGACCTCAATCTTCCAACGGCCTATTATCCGCTGCTGACCGAAAGCATTGGCAAAGCAAGTGGACTCATCATCGTCACAGGACCAACCGGGTCCGGCAAAACGACGACGCTTTACACGGTTTTGCAGCACTTGAACGCGAAGGATGTGAAGGTAATAACGATTGAAGATCCCGTGGAATACAGAGTGAACGGGTTTTCACAAATTCAGATCGAGAATGAAAAAGGGATAACGTTTCCCACAGCGATTCGCTCTTGTATGAGGTTGGATCCGGACGTCCTGCTGGTCGGTGAAGTGCGCGACGACGAGACCGCCAAACTGGCCGTGGCAGCTGCTGAAACTGGGCATCTCGTTTTTACGACACTTCATACCAACAACGCCATCGAAACACTGAGCCGGCTAGACCGGCTGGGAGTGGATCGCTATCAATTGCAGACGCTGATCCGGCTGGTGGTGGCACAGCGTCTGATCAGTGTGCTGTGCCCGCACTGCAAGACCGCGCGCGAAATAAAGCAATACGAGAGGGATATTCTTGATAAGCTGAAGATCGTCTACGATCCCGCACAGATCGTCTATGAGAAGCGGGGTTGCAGCCACTGCAGCGGAGTCGGAACTTCCGGGCGCACCGCGGTCTACAGCTTCTTTTCACCGACCGATGCTATTCGGGAGATGATGGGCACAGACTGCCCAATCCTGGACATCATCAAGGCCGCCAAGGAAGGTGGCTTCAAAACTGTAATGGAGAATGCGCTCGAGTTCTGGTTAAAGGGAGTCTCCTCATTTTCTGAGGTTCACGCCCTGGAGGACTAACCAATGCCAAGCAATGAGTGTGGGCATCGAAGCAGCCTTGGTCCGGTTTTCTTCGGCCTGATTCTGCTGGCTGCCTACGCAATCGCGTATCCCGGGGTGTTTATCGGCTCCGAAACCTTCTTTTGCCGAGATTACGGATCCTACAGCTACCCCGTAGCCGAATATGCAAAGCACTCGATTCTGCATGGAACCATTCCGCTGTGGAACCCTTACAGCCTAAACGGGATACCTTTTACCGCCCAGTGGAGCCCTATGGTGTTCTATCCAGGCACACTTATTTACCTGCTGATTCCCACTTGGTACGCCCTGCCCTTGTTTATGTTCCTCCACCTAGTGATGGGAGGAGTTGGGATGCGTCAGCTGCTTCTGAACCTGACGAAAAGCGAAAAGGCCGCCAGTCTGGCAGGGTTTTCTTTCGCCTTCAGTGGATTGCCAATCAGCCTCCTCTGCTGGCCAGCCCATTGCGCGGCATATGGTTGGGCCCCCTGGGTGGTACTCGCAACTCTCTGGGCGATGGAGTTGAAATGCAGGAAGAGGCTCGTCATCGCGGCCCTGATCACAACCATGCAATTACTTACAGGCAGCCCGGAGGTTATTGCGGCCACATGGACGATTACCGCGGCACTGACCATTGCCAAACACGGCCGTTCAACCTGGAAACAACTGCTCACGTCCTGGACCTTTTCCCTGTGCCTGGCAGCCATCCAACTGCTGCCCTTTCTCGGTCTGTTGCTGAATTCCAACCGACTTGACGAGGCGTCCCTCGATTGGAGCTTGAGGCCGGAAAGCCTGCTCAATTTCATTGCTCCCCTCTTTCATACAGAAGCCACACCTTACGGCTTTGCGTTTCCTGCGGCCCAAAAGTGGCTGCTTTCCTACTATGTCCCGACTGGCCTGCTCGCGATGCTCTTTATCGCCCCCAAACGCGTTTGGACGCAACGGGTGTTTATTGCCAGCATTCTTCTGCTGGGTTTTGGGCTTTTACTGTCAATGAGCCCATCCCTGCCGCTTATCACCAAGCTGTTGGCTCTTACCCCTGTTGGCATCGTGCGATATCCGATCAAGTATTTGCTGCTCGCTTACATAGCCCTGCATATCGCGATTGGATTAGGCATAGCCGCAGCAGAAAAGGAACCGATCCCTCCACGACGCCTACTATCCATCTTCGCCGCGGGCATCCTGGTCCTTGGTTTTTTAATTTTGGACGGCCAAAACGCTGCCGCGCGCAACTTTCAGGTGAGGTTCCTGATCGGTCTGACCGTCTGCGGCTTGTTGTTGAAGACCTGGCGGAACTCCCGCCCAGCACTGACGTTCGCCTTATTGGTTTTGATACTGATTGACGTGGAGAGCCACACCCAATTCTACCCGACGATACCGAGGGCTGAATTCCTAAAAGAGCGCTTTGTTGCTGCGCTAAACCAAGTTGGCGCCGAAAAGCCCGAACTGGGAAAATTCCGGTTACAGCGCATGGAGGTGACCCGGATACAAATGCCTCCCGAGGCCGATCACCTCGCGCGCATGACGCTGCTGTCCCGCAACCGAAACTTGCTGGAAGAAGTGCCATCGGCCGGCGGATTTTATTCCATGTACCTTAAGGACCAGGTAAAGCTCTCAGGCAAACTTTATGCGTTCGAGAATTGCACGAACAACTTTGCCCCCAGCTACTTTGATTTCATCGGGGTGTCGGTTGAAAAGGGGGAAAACGGAAGGTTGCGGGACCGGAAGGGTGCCATGCCGCTGCTCACGGTCGGACAAGTTCCCGTTTTTGCCGCCACGAACGAAATCGAGACTGCGCTCGCTACGGACTTGCGCACGCACGTAATCCTTCCCAAGACAGCCGCCAGCATCTTCCCGGACTCCGGAGCGACTATTGTTTCCAGTTCCGTCACCCCCCATCGCATCGATGCAGAGATTCTGACGCATACCAATACGGTTTTGGTAATCGCAGAGTCTTATTACCCGGCATGGAAAGCATTTGTCAATGGTCGCCCTGTTGCCCTGTTACGAGCCAATGGCGCCTTTCAGGCAGTTCCGTTGGTCGCGGGCAAGAACAACGTTTTGGTGCTTTACCAAGACGAGAAGCTTCACGCAGGCGCCATCATTTCTGCATCAGCAGCCTCCCTCGCAATTTTTCTGCTGATCTGGCCGAGAAAGACGGCCAGCGACCCCATCCCGGCTGGCGATTCGACGCAGCCGCCTCACCGTCAAGCCTACAATGCTAAAGCCAGCATGCCGTTAAAGTTAACGGCCAAGTTAAGGTGACAATGGAACATCAATGACATTCGGGATTTGAGCTGCTACGTCCGCTTGCTTACGGTCGCGGCAGATACTCGATGCGATGCGCCCAATCCCAATCCTCAGCCTCACGCCAAAAATTCACCAGCAAACGGGTTTGCTTGCCATACGCAACCGCAGGCACCGAACGGCGAAAGAGGATGACGCCAGCGTGATCTGGGCGGTTATCCATTTCTTCGGTTTTCCTTGTGCCATGATGATGTCCTTACATTGTTTGTTGGTTTTTATTCGTCTTCATAATCCCGCAGATCCTGCACGTCGACGAACAATGCCCCTTCAGTGTGGGAGTCGTCAAACCAGAAACCCAACTCCTTCTCTGAATAGTCGTATCGGAGGTCATCTGTCACCTGGCGCTCAAGTTTCACCAACTCCCGTCTTTTAAGATGCGTCCGATCAGCACGCATTATCCAGAAATGGTCGAATCCGCATATCTTGTATTCTTCAAACGGATGGTCGTACAAATCGGCCAAGTCCAGCCCCCTCAATTCGCGCGCGACTAGCACACGAGCAAAAGCCTTACCGCACAGGCTGAATGTGAATGCATACGTGGCATTGGGCGACTGGACGGGGTCATAAGTCTGCATTGCCAAGAAGGGCCCATATGAACCGCCGTCGATCTTTATGTAGGCCGAGCACGCTTGCACTACTCGGATAGTGCCTTCGAGAATCAGTTCGGGTTTAGCCCGCAGGTCGAGCCCTCGCAGGTGATTCCGCAAAACCGCTAGCTTGTCAGCTTTGGCCTCGCTTCGGAACTCCCGCTCCCAACGTTGGAAGGTTAATTCGGACATGCGTTACGTCGGCAACTTTTATTATGCTACAATCGGTTCGCTTATTGAAGCCGGTCTTCTGACCGAATCATAATTAATAAAACTTGCCCTCAACATACAACCGCCGGTCCGACTATTGAAACACAAAAATTCATGCATTCCAGGCCGCGCCCTTCCGACCGTCCGATCCACCTGCATTTTTAAGTTGGCGTTTTCAGACCGGCGCTGTCATACAAAAGAGACGTGAAGCAACTGGACGCTGGGAGAGGCGAAAAAGTGCTCTTCATATCGGCTCAATCTTGTTGGCATCCCATCGCCTTCATGCTTTTCCACCAGTTTATGGAGAGCTTTGTTCTGTGATCCATATCGAAACAGTCGATCTGACCCTGCGCAACGTTACCCTCCCGAGTGATCGCGTCGGGATGGTAATTGCCCAGCCGTATCTTTCGTTGACTGCCGCAGAACCTTACCAATGCACCCCGCAAGTCAAACCCCAGCAATTAGCGGTGCTTCCCGATACTCTGGCGGTCGCGCGCGCCGCGCGGCACGGCGCACCCAAGACGTGTTTCACGGTCTTTCCCGAATACAGCATTCCTGGCTTGGAAGGAATCGAACTGGTTGAAAATGCGCTCCGAGACTCTGACTGGCCGAACGGCACCATCGTGATTGGAGGAATGCTCGGCTGCGATTTTCATTGTGCCTATTGCCAGAACTGGGTCACAGCCAGGCGTTGCGTGAAGAGGCGGCGACGTCACCCATCCTCGAATTAACCCCCGAGGGTTCTTGATCACTCTGCGGGCGATTTCCTGCAGGTTTAAAGCTGCCTGGCGAACAAATGCAAGTGAAGCGTTCATGGCGCGAGGTTACTACTCACCGTTCGGAGGGTCAAATGCGCGCGACTTCGCGGCTTGTTAGCCTAAGCCCAGCAGGCGGCCGATTGCGTTTTCCCGATGGACTTGAGTGAATCGCTCCCTGATGATAGAAGTTGATCGAGATTATATACTTCGCAAACACGGGGTTTTCGAGACGCCCACCGCACGGTCCACTACGCTTGACCAAGCCGCCGCACGATGGAAGAATCATGCCTCGTGATGGTCAATAAGCAGAATGTTGCTGAGAGCGCAATGGGAAGCGGCGTTTACGAGCTCGCCAAGTGGGCGATTCGTTTTGTGGTTCCTTCTGTCGTGCCTATGATTCTATGTTTCACAACATGGATACGGACAGCGCCATTTCTTATAGTGCTTGGCATGTTGACGTGTGTTTTCCTTTTTACTTTATTTTGGTTCTTGGAGTCATGCTGGGAAAAGCGTTTTAGGAAAAGACCGGCTGACAACAACAGAACGCTCGTCGTGCCAATTGGTTACAAAGAATTGCCACAAAAGGCTCTAACAAGAACAGAATCGGCAACATTATGGATTATTGGAGGCGCTTCGTTGGTCGGCATGGTTATATTTTATAACTTGCACCATGTGCCCACAAAAATCGACAACGCACAAAAACCGATGCCGATAATTACGGGAAACGAACCAAAAAGAATCAGTTGGTTATTGCCAGAAATCGACGAGGATCATCCATACATTGTATTTTTCGGAGGTCATTATCAGAAGAAAAGCGAGTTTGGCAGCCCGATGATTTATGGAGGTTCAAGAGCGGTTGTGGACAGCTTTCAAATGGGCCGCAAACAGGGAGCTTCGGTGATAATTAGCAATGGTCAATACACGGTATGGCCAGCAATGGTGGCCCGCTCCATCGGCGGCAGGGCTTGCATTGATGTGCATGTTTCAGGTTCAAGAGCACCAATTGAAATCGAGAATGGAGAATCCACCCTATTGCCTGAGTATTGGGATTGGAACTCTGATACAACGGCTATGGAGATCGTGGATGACCAAACCCGTGTTGTTTTTCAAGAAGAATTTATTCCGACAAACCAAGTCATTTTGCGCGGCGATATTCAATATGAAAATACGATGATTGATGCAGGCGATTATGGCTGGCCGACAACCAAGCCCCATATTATGGTTGGAGATACAGGATTACGCCCGCTGTTTTTATACCCATCAGAAAGACATCCTGCAAAACGGAATCCGAACTATACACCGTAGAGAAGCCAAGTCCTAAAATCTGCATTTGCGAAATATACAATCCCAAAATTCTTGATGGTACCATAGGGGAGCATGTCTGGCGCGGTGCGCTGGAGGGTAAGACGATGACGGCATGTCATGACATTGGCAAAAGGAGGGCTGTCGACGTTTGCGCGCATCGTTTGATGCGCAATGCGAGCCTGCGAGGGGAGTTGCTTTGTTTGCAATTATCCATTGGGACATTGCCTCGGACGGTGGGAATCAGCTCAAGCGCACGGGCACACGGCGGCTGCCCCAGTGGCCGGGCTTTTTGTCAAAGTGACCGGCGATTTCGAATCCGCAGCGGTCGCAGCGATTGCCATTGAGACGCCACTCGCCCAGAACAAACCAATCGCGCTCGATCAGTCGTTGACCGCAGCCCGGACATGAGGTGCTGCTGCCCTCGCGGTCGTGGACGTTGCCGGTGTAAACGTAGCGCAGACCTTTCGCGCGAGCGATGGAGCGCGCCCGCGTGAGCGTCGCCGGCGGTGTGGGCGGCTTGTCAAGCATCTTGTAATCGGGATGAAACGCGGTGAAATGCCAGGGCACGTCGGGCCCCAGGTTGGCGGCAAACCAGGCGGAGGCTTTTTCAATTTCCGCCTCGCTGTCGTTCTCGCCGGGGATCAGCAACGTGGTCACCTCGAACCAGACGCGGGTTTCGTGCCGCAAATACTTTAAAGTGTCGAGCACTGGCGCGAGTTCGCCGTAGCAACGGCGGTGATAAAACTCCTCGGTGAATCCTTTCAAATCCACATTCGCCGCGTCCATGTGCCGGTAGAATTCGGGGCGCGAATCATCCGTCATGTAACCCGCCGTGACCGCCACAGCCGCCACACCGGCAGCGCGGCAAGCGTCGGCCACGTCCATGGCGTATTCGGCAAAGATCACCGGATCATTGTAGGTGAACGCGACGGACCGGCAGCCCAACCGGCGCGCGGCGGCGGCGATGGTTTCGGGCGACGCCTCATCGGCCAGCCGGTCAAACTCGCGCGCCTTGCTGATGTCCCAGTTCTGGCAGAAGCGGCAACCCAGATTGCAGCCCGCCGTGCCGAACGAAAGCACGCTGGTGCCCGGATAAAAATGGTTCAACGGTTTCTTCTCGATGGGATCCATGCAGAAACCACTGCTGCGGCCGTAGGTTGTCAGCACCATCCGGCCTTCGACGTTTTGGCGCACAAAGCAGAACCCACGCTGACCGGCTTGAAGTTTGCACAGCCGCGGACAGAGATCGCATACGATTCGCCCGTCGGGCAACGGTTTCCACCATCGGGCCGGATAATTGGATTGAGCGGCATCCATATTTGCTATCCAAACTGCTCTTCAAAGTGATCCACTTGAAAGCGCTGCAACATCACGGGTTCGTTCGGCCCGATACATCCCTTCTTCCGGGCGAGACGCAACTGCTGCTCGCCGGTCTTGATTTCCGCGACGCCCGGCAGCAGCAGGCCGAGGCGACCGTCCCCAGTGGAAACCACCACGCCGTAGCGCGCGGGATCAAGTTCGCCGGCCGAAGAAACTTTTTCCATCGAGTGAAGCACGCTCACGTCAAAACGCAGGTTGGGAAGTTCATCGGCTGCCACCGGTGGAAAGCGCGAGTCCTGAAGCGCAGCCAGACGCGCGATGCGCCAGGTTTCAGCAACGAGGTTGGCGCAGACAGGAAGAATCGTCCCGGTACAACCGCGCAACATTCCGTTCCGCTCGCGCACGGTTACAAAAATCCCGCGTTGCGCGCTGAGATATTGACCGGTGGCCGCTGGCGGAAGCTCGGAATTGCCGCGTAGCGCCGCCGTTACTGATTGGCGAGCCAGACCGGGCAGGATAATGCCCTCGCGGTCGGTAGCGTGAGTTGGAGACGGTCGCAAATCGGCCGGGTTTGATTTTTCTGCGAATAGGATCGCCACGCCGTAGCCCACGCCGAATGGTCCTTCGTAATTGAGAACCTTGTGGCCGGTGGTCCTCCAATCCACGGACGCAGCCGCAACCAATGTGGAGTCCACCGCGTCTTCCGCCGCCAGTTCTCGCAGTTCTGGATCGATGTTCCCAATCTCATGGTAATCGCCATCGCGAATGAGACGAATGAAGGTTTCATCGAATTGATGTGCCTGAGAATGAAAACCACACGGAGCGTTCGGCGCCAGACGATGACTCATGTCACCACTCGCGACGATGGCGATGCGGCGATGGAACGCGTGGGCGGCAGCAGCGATGGCTTCCCCAAGTTTATTCAGCCCGCCCTCCCCCGGATACTTCAGACTGAGAACGATAGTGGGGCCAGTCCAGCCAGCCTCGGCTAGAAACCAGAGCGGCACCAAGGCGCCGTGATCAAGATCTCGGTCGTGAATCATCCACGTTGCCAGATCGCGCGTCTTGGCCTCGGTGGCGATGGCCTGGGCGAACTGCGTGGCGTTGGGGAGGCTCACATGCGCGCGCGAAGCGTTAAACTGAGCAAACGAGCCCTGGAGACGTTTCCCAGCCCAGATGCCGAATGCTCGCGACTGGCGTGGCGAGTGCGGCGAAATCAACACCAGTGTCTCCGGTCGAAAACTCATCACGCACGCCGCCGCCTCGCGCATCGCATGGCAACTTGCCTGCGCCGAACCGCCTCTTTCGCCGCCCACTTCAGGCACGAGGATGGGCGCGTGCGGCATCAACACGGCGCATACCACCGCTGCCGTTTGATTTTCCCGCGACGGCCCCGCTGACTTCCCGACGACCGGCTTGGATAAGATGTTTGTTGTCATAAAACCCTCCGCATGATTCCCGCAAGGCGCCTCGCTCCACCTTCCCCATCAAACATCCAAAGTCCCTGCCCTTCGTGCCGTTGACTGGATGTTCGATGCTTTTATTTCCTTTGATACGTTCCCATCAATTGTCCCTCGGCGAGGACGTGGCCGTCCATCGCCTTGAGCAAATCCTTTTTCGTCAGGCCGGGCTTGAGGTCGGGCTTCATGTCGAGCGCGTAAAGTTTGAAAAAGTAGCGGTGCGGCTTGCCGGGCGGCGGACACGGGCCACCGTAACCGATGCGTTTATAATCGTTCACACCCTGCTTTGCACCGTTGGCCAGCTCCGGTGATTTCGACACGCCTTCGGAAAGGCCGGCGGTGGTCGGCGGCAAGTCGTAAATCACCCAATGCACCCATGTGCCCACCGGCGCATCGGGATCGTCGCAAATCAGCGCGAGGCTTTTAGCGGCGGGCGGCACACCCGACCATTGCAACGCGGGCGAACGGTCCTGGTCATCGAACGCATGCTGGCGGGGAATCGGCTGGCCGTCGGTGAAGGCGGTGGTGGTCAAGTGAAGTTTCATGGTGGCTCCGTTGGTTGGGGGATTTTTCGCATTGCAGGCCGTGATGAAACCGGCCAGCAGCGCCGCGGCGAAATGCATTTTGGTTCGCACGCTCATAACAGGACTTTACCCCGGCGCACGCGATTGCAAAATGAAAATTTCCGCCGGAATCCACGCGGGCCGTGGACCGACGCTGCGCAGGATGGTGCCTACTGGGGCCAGTTTGCCCCATGTGCGGTCGATGGTGAGCGATACCAACAGAGGCCAAGGAGAGCACGCCAAGAGGGCTCGGTTGCGCATCGACCCTGTGCAAAAACCGCTGGGGCCGGTAAGTTTATGGAGGCCGTGCCGTCTTGAGCGAAACGCCCTTTCAGAGGTGATCGAGCACGCCGACGGTCGTGTCACTTTCGACTGGATCGAGCTGATAGGGCGGCCTTAAGCGAAAATTGGCGCGTCCTGCTGCCCGACTGCCCTCTGGTTATCGTTTTGGGACGGTCGAGATTTTTCAGACTCGACTTGCAAAAACGGCTGGTGACGCGAAAATTCTCGTATGGAACCGTTGACACCGCCGGATTCGCATAATCTCGCAGCCGCCCAGGGCTGGCTGGAGTTGGGCAATCATTTGGAAGCGAACGAGGAATTGGGAAAAATCACCCCGGCTTTGCGTGCGCATCCTGGCGTGCTGGAAGTCCGCTGGCATGTTCATGCCAAAGAGAAAAAGTGGGAAGACTGCGTGGACATAGGGCTGGGAATCATGAGCACGCCGATCTGGAAAAAGATGGAGTGAGCTTCGAAAGGGAAAAAATCAAAGAGAATGCCGCTCTGCTTGCCAGCCAAGGTGTATTCATCGGCACGTCGTCATGGAAATACCCGGGCTGGCGTGGCCAGCTTTATGACGCGACCCGATACGAATGGCGCGGCAAGTTCGCCAAATCCCGCTTCGAGAAAAATTGCCTTGCCGAATACGCGGAAGTGTTCAAGACGGTGTGCGTGGACGCCGCCTATTACACCTTTCCAAGCGTCAAATATCTTCAGGGACTCGCCGCACAGGTGCCGGCTGATTTTCAATTCGGGTTCAAGGTCACGGACGAAATCACCCTGAAGAAATATCCGAATCTACCGCGTTTCGGGCATCGGGCCGGCCACGCGAATGAACATTTCCTGAATGCGGAGGTTTTTGAGCGGGGTTTCTTGAAACCGTGCGAATCGATCCGCTCTCAGGTTGGCCTCCTCATGTTTGAGTTCTCCCGGTTCTATCCCGCGGATTATGAACATGGCCGTGACTTCGTTTCCGCATTGGACGCTTTCCTTGCCAAACTCCCAAAAGGCTGGCCCTATGGCATCGAAATACGAAATAAGTATTGGATGAAGCCGGAATACTTCGACTGCCTTGCCCGCCACAGCGTAACGCATGTGTTCAACTCCTGGACGGAAATGCCGCCTGTCGGCGAGCAAATGGCGCTCTCCGGCAGTCGGACAGATCCGGAGCTGGTCGCAGCGAGATTCCTCCTCAAGCCGGGCCGGAGATACGAAGACGCGGTGCAGTCGTTCCAACCGTACGACAAAACCAAGGAGGTGAACGAAGAGGCCCGGAAAGCGGGCGCCGCGCTGATTCAGGAAGGGAAAAAGACTGCAAAACGGAAGACGTTTATTTTCGTCAACAACCGACTGGAGGGAAACGCGCTGTTCACCATCATGGCCATGCTGGAAGCCGCAGGGTGAGTTTGCCGCTACAACAAGGCGAGCTGCAGCCGGTTCTTCCCCGTCAGGCTATGCCGTGCGGAGAACTCTTTGAGGGTTTCCAATTCTCCTTCGATCACGGAGCGCTCAAACGGGTGTGTCCGGGCGGCAAATTGTGATTCCAGCCACGGCACAAAACCATCCGGCGCTTCCCAAAAGAATGCGGCCAAGGCCCCGGCAACTTCTTTCGCCGAGGCGCCACAGTGAATCATCGCCTTTTCCGCAACCCTGCCCTGCGCCCAACCTACCGGAAGTTCGACAAACGCCCGGGCTGGATTCATGACCAGCCACAAGAGACAAGCCAGTGTCCGGTGCAGGTGACGCGCATTGCTGCCTAAAGGTCCATAGCGTTGCCAGCCCGTTTCCGGCACATCCGTTACGGCCAGTTCCAATTGTTCCTCTGCCCGCCGCCAGACGAAGAAATTCGTTTTCCCAGGCCAAACCCCGGCTCGATTGAACCGAGGCTTCAACGAACGGAGCAGTTTGGATTCACGCTTGAGGGCCGCTGATTCACCGGGGCAGAACTGAAACTCAATCCGCGCCACTTCCCGAACCATCCTCAGATGACGCCGGGGCATCCGGTCGGGATTGGCCACCCGGTAGTTTTGCAGGCGTTGTCGGAGATTTTTGGCCTTGCCGACATAAAGCACCTTTCCCGCCGCGTCCCGCATGACATATACGCCCGAATGTTTGGGCGCATGTTGGAAAAACTTTCGCCCCAACCGTTCGTCCAGCGGCCGCGGGTCTGGAATGAGGAGAATCTGACTCATTGTTTTGGCCCAGGCCTGCGGCGAAGTCGGTCGCGGCACAACTTCATTGCTTGGAGCAACTGTGCAAGAATCGGCTCGCGTTGACATAACCCATGGCAACGATGATTGAACGGGCTGCCACTTTTTTGGGTTACGGCTCTTGCCTTCTCATTCACGGCCACTCGCTGATTCGCGCCCATGACTTTCGCAGCCAGCGCAAGTGTTCCTTCGACGTGGACATCCGATTCGATACGCCCACATTTCCAAGCGATTTGTCCGGCCAGAGATGAAGACGCTTGGCGATGCCTAATTCGTCGGCCACGCGTTCAACGGTCTTCAGCGCGTTCACCGCGTAATCCTGCCAGTGCTCGCGCGTCGCAAACACCTCCGTCTTTAATGTGACGCCCAACGAACCAGCCTGCGATCTGATTCGTTCCACGTTCTCGGCGCGAATATTGATTGGTTCATGAAAGATAGTAACAGGATTGACTTCGGCCACGGCCTGGAGCGTGGAGCGCAAATCCGCTTCGTCACACTCCGGGTAAGTGGGCGCGACAGCTACATAGACATGCAGGCCAGCTTCGCGGCCGGCGCGAAGCGTGGCGAGGCGTTGCGAAGGCGCAGGGGCTTTCGGCTCGTAGATTTTGGCGAGGTCGTTGCGCAATGTCGGCAGGCTCATGCCAAACAACAAGCGCGTTCCGAAACTCTTAAACAAATCAAAATCGGCCCGGGCCAGGGGGCTCCGGGTGAGGATGCGGACATTGAGGGTGGAGTGATCGCGTATTAATTCAAGCGAACGCCGCACCAGCTGACGGGAGTGCTGCAACAGCATCTTCTGCTGCGCGGGGTTGGGATGGTGGATAACCTGATATGGATCCGTGGTGCTGCAATAAATCACCGCGCGGTTGCCATCAGGCTTGAGTTGTGAACGCGGCGTGTTCTCCGCTGTTCGCAGGGATGCCAGAAACTTCGCTTCGTCCCACGGGCGAAGCAAAACGTAATCACCCCATTCGGCATCCGGGTCCTTCACGCCGTATTCGGCGAGTTTCGGCCCTTGCTTGATGGTGGCCGCGCTTGGCACGTAGCAGAACCGGCAAGCGTGCGAACAACCGACGGCGACGTTGAATGACCAGTTCGAAAGGCTCTTGTATATAAAGTTGTTTTCCGCGATGACTGCGGGCGCGTGCCACATTCCTACGCGGTGGTCGCCATTAGACACCGGTGGTCGCACCACTTTCGGGCGAAATCGAATTGGATTGTCGAGAATGAGGTTCATCGTTTGTTCAGCAGAAGCTTTTTTGTTTCATACACCCAAGTTCAGTTCCATTGGGAGCGCGCCCTTCGTCGCTTTATCCCAGAATTCCTTCCCCTTCGGATGCTTACTGGCATAGAGGAGCAGGTAAAGCGGAGTGTTGTTGTCGTTTTTAATGAGAACCTCGCGACCGACGAAGCTGAAGCCGAGGTTGTCGAGTTGCTTCTTGTAGAGTTCAAGGACGCCCCGAAAAAAATCGCGCGGATTGTGACGGGAAAGTTGCTTCCATGAATCGTTACCAAGGAATTGTGTGAGAGCGGACTGTTCGTTGGCGTCCGGCGTGTATTGGTGAATGTTCATTTTAATCCCCATGCCGTGCTGGATGTTGATCAGCAGGTCGCAACGTGTTTTACGGTGAAGGGTTTCGATGAGAGAGAATGGCGCATGCCCAATGCCCGTTGGATCGATGAAGGCGAGAGTCAGCGAGCCTGCCGGAATTTTCATCCGTTTTATCGCGTCAGCGCAATCTCCGCACCAGATTTCCGTGCGAGCAGCATTATCGAAGGGCTCCAATCGTTGGGCAAGTGCTTCCGCCGCCGGAACACTCAGTTCGGTGAAAATGAAGTTGGTGAATTCTTTTTCAATCACCTTGAGCGGCGACCCGAGGTCTTCTTTGCCAGTTTTTCGGATGAGGCAACGGCCTGGGCCGGAAAATAATTCAAGATAAACGCGGCTTTTCCATTTATTCTTCATGCCCGTGGCAAAAAGGTCGGAGTAGTAGGTAAGCAGCTTGTGCTTGGTCTCAATCCACGCGCCACTGTCTCGAATGGGAAGGCCATCAGTCTCTGAAACACTGTCCTTCCACACAGAGCGGTCTGCGGATGACAGAAATTGAATCGAAGGCTTCATCAACGATGCTTTTCCTACCAGAGTGAGAATATCGTTTCGACTATAATCCGCGGAAAATCGAGCGGCGGCTTGGTATCGCCAAACCGCCGCTTACTGTCCAACAGTTTTCCGCCCGGCTCGTGATTCCGCACGATTCGAAGGGGAATCCGTCTCAACGCCTGTTGACAACGGTTCGCGCATATACTATCCATGTGGGTAGTATATGACCGAGCCAACACCAGCGCAACAACAAATAATGGATTTTATCGAAGCTGAAGCACAGGCAGGCAGACCCGTCCCGACTCTTCGTGAAATCGCCAATCGGTTTGGCTTTCGCAGCCATCGAGCGGCAGCTTGTCATTTGGAAGCGCTTAGACATAAAGGGTTTATCGAATCTAAACGCGGCAAAGCTCGATCTTTGCGCATCACTTCCCCGCTCGCCAAACTCCGCCGCCGCATTGCGGATATTCCCCTGTTTGGCTCCATTCCCGCCGGGTTTGCGGATGAACGGAAGCAGGAGGCCAGGGGGTGCGTCACCATTGACATTGGCACCCTGGGCATCAAACCGACGACCCGCACCTTCGCTTTGGAAGTGCGGGGCGATTCCATGATTGGCCGGCACATTCTGGACGGCGACGTGGTGGTGGTGGAACACGGACAGACTCCGCGCAACGGCGATGTCGTGGCAGCCTTGATTGACGGGGAAAGCACGCTCAAAACCTACATGACCGACAGGGGCAAAGCGTATTTGCGGGCCGAGAATCCACGTTATCCCAAGCTGGTTCCCGCCGGGGAACTAGTTATCCAGGGCGTCATGGTTGCGCTAATACGCAAGCGCAAGTGAAAGGAATTCATGACCAGGGCCATTGTCCATTTGGACGCGGACGCCTTCTTTGCGTCCGTGGAGCAGGCTGCTGATCCAAAACTGCGCGGCAAGCCAATTGCCGTGGGCGGCGAAAAGCGGGGCATCATCGCTTCGGCTTCGTATGAAGCAAGACGCTTTGGCGTATTTACGCCGATGCCAACGGCCAGGGCAAGGAAGCTCTGTCCAAAGCTGATTGTGCTTCCCGGCGATTTTGAGCGCTACGAGCAGTTTTCGCACTGGATGTTTGGCTACTGCTACGACTTCACTCCGGAAGTCGAGCAAACCTCGATTGACGAAGGATATTTCGACCTCTCCGGCACCCGAAAGCCAGCGGCAGAAATCGCGTTCACGATTCGGAAGGCAATCGGACAGCGATTGAAAATAATGGTCAGCGAGGGCATCGGAACAAACAAGCTTGTCAGCGCCATTGCCTCAAAGCTCAGAAAACCAGCTGCGTTTTATGAAGTGCCGCCCGGCCAGGAAGCCGCGTTCCTCCATCCCCTGCCCAACAAATGGCTCCCGGGTATCGGACCAAAGACAAGTGTTCGTTTGAATGCGGCAGGCCTGGCAGAAATCCGGCACATTGCCGCAACGCCTCTGCCAATGCTCGAGCTTTTGCTTGGAAGCCAGGCGTCAATGATGCGCCAGTTCGCCAACGGTGTCGACGAGCGTCTCCTCGTTCCGCAACGGGAGCCGCAAAAGTCATTTGGCCACCAGGAGACCTTTGCTACCGACTTGACCGACGAGGATTATGTCAAAGCTGTATTGCGGCGGATGGCGGACGATCTTTTTGCCACTGTCCGCGAGGAGGGCCGGAGCATCCGCACGCTGACGGTGAAGGTTCGTTACAACGACATGGCGGAGGATCAAGCGAACGAAAGCCTGCTTGAACCGACCGATCTTGAGACGGATGTGTATGGACGTCTCGATGCGCTGCTTCGGAAAGCTTGGAAGCGGCGGGTGAGCCTGCGGCTTGTGTCGCTGAAACTCTCCAACATCTATCATGGCCCCATTTTGACTGACCTGCCCATTATGCCCTCCTCACAGCGTCACGACTCAAACGCGCGTTTGGCCGCTCAAATTGATGCGCTCAGAAAATCACATGGCCACGCCATCATCCTGCGCGGTCATGATTTTCGACTCCGAACGCCTCCGATTATTGCGATCCGGAATGTCTTTCCTCAGTCGCCCTCCGGCCTTTCGCCAGGACGACGGGAACTTTCAACTTTCGTGGCGTTGCGGATGCATAGTCACTATTCATTCCTTGATTCAACGCTTTCGCCGGCGGCGATCGTGAAACTGGCAAAACAACACGGGTTACCCGCGATTGCCCTCACCGATACCGGCAACTTGCACGGTGCAGTTGAGTTCGCGCTCGCCGCCAAAGAGAGTGGCGTAAAAGCCATCATTGGAGTCGAGCTTCGCGTGGCTGATAAGCCACTCCTCTTGCATGTTGAATCGGCGCGCGGGTATCATAACCTTTGCCGCCTGCTCTCAGAACACGCGGACCGAACGGCGAAAGATGGTGAGGAGGCAGCGGTCGCGACGCGACAGCGCCTTCCCTTTCGCCTGGAGGAGTTTGACGGATCGACTGAAGGATTGATCGCGGTCAGTCCTGACACGAAAATCGCAGAACTGTTCCCAAGCTCCTTTTACGTGATGGCCACGGCACGCGGCGCCCCGGGCAATTTCCCCTCGGTCGCATGTCCTTCGGTTCATTACGCCACACCTGCGGAGCGGCAAAGATATGACATCGTTCAAAGCATCCGCACGCTCACACTTTTGCGGGAGCGTCACACCGAAAAACGGAGCGGCGGCCTCCTCCATTTTCGGACGCCGGCTGAAATGGCAACAGGATGCATGAAGCATTCTGATTGGATTCGAAACACGGTCGAAATCGCGGAGAGGTGCAACTTTGAGCTTCCCTTCGGCCAACCTCAATTCCCTGCCTTCACCCCGCCTGACGGTTCCAGCGCAAAGGAGTTTTTGCATGGGCTGGTGCTTCGGGGTTTGAGAGAGCGCTACGGGGCGCGTTCGGAGCGATTTCGCGGGCAAGCCATGGAGGAGTTGGGCATCATTGGCGAGGTCGGTTACGAGGAATATTTTCTCATCACCTGGGACTTTCTCCAGGATTGCCGGGCACGGGGCATTGAGTGGATCACACGCGGGAGCGCCGCCGACAGCCTTGTCTGCTATTGTCTTGGAATCAGTGGCGTCTGTCCGATTCGGTTTGACCTTTATTTCAGGCGATTTCTCAACAAAGAGCGGATGGCTCTCCACAAACTCCCCGACATCGACATTGATTTCGCCCACGACTTCAAAGACGACGTGGTGAAACTGATATTCGAGAAATACGGCCGGGACCATTGTGCGGTCGTGGGCGGGTTCTCGACGTTCCAAGCCAAGAGCGCGTTTGCGGAGGTGGCCAAGGCGCTTGGCGTGTCGGAACGGGAGGTGCGGAAGTTTACGGAGCACTTCCCGTGGAGCTTTGGCGGCGGATGGGTGCCGGACGACCCGACACCGAGCGGCGGTGCGCGGTTAATCGAAATGCTCAGATCAAGTCCAGAAAACCGGGACCTGCCCTTGGATGACGAGCCCTACAAAACCGCGCTGGAAACGGCTGCATTTCTGGACGGCATGCCGCGTTACCCCAAAATGCACCCGTGCGGCCTCGTTCTCTCGCGGCAACCGATGCACGAATTAACGCCCACCTTCATCGCGAACAAGGGCTGGGCCACGACGCACTTCGACATGGATTCGGTCGAAGCCGTTGGCCTTGTAAAAATGGACATCCTGGCCCAAGGCGGACTGGCCGCGATGCGGGATGTTAAATCCATGCTGGGCGGGCGCGGCATTGAAGTGGATTTGGAGCGTTGCGTGGCGCGCGAAAAAGAAAGCGGAAAACTTCTGCTTGGAAACCCGGAAGCCGTTGAACCTTGGTGCGACCAAAATGTGTGGGAGATGATCGCCGGCGGAAACGCCCGCGCAGTTCACCATGTTGAAAGCCCGGCGATGACGAGCCTCAGCCGCATGTGCAACGTGCGGGAAATTGACGGCCTTATCGCCATTGTGAGCGTCATCCGTCCGGGAGCAGCCAACGAAGGGAAAAAGCTTTCCTTCACCCGCCGCTATCAGCGCATGGAACCCATTGAATATCCGCATCCGTCACTGGAAGTCTGTCTTCGGAGCACATATGGGCTGGTCGTTTACGAGGAGCATATCCTGCAAATTTGCGAAGCCTTTGCCGGTCTTCCGCCTGGCCGTGCCGATCTGCTCCGCCGGGCGCTCAACAAACAAAAGCGCCCGGTCATAGAAGAAATTCGTGGCGAATTTTTTTCATCCTCTTTGGCTCGCGGCCATTCACCGGAAAAAACCGCCGAAGTCTGGCAACTGGTCACGGGATTTGCCGGTTACGCATTTTGCAAAGCGCACAGCACCGCTTACGGCGTCGAAGCGTATCAATCGGCCTGGCTGAAACGATACTTCCCTGCTGAATTCATGGCGGCTGTCCTGACGAACGGCAAAGGGTTTTACGACCCCTTGGTTTACGTTCTTGAGTGTCACCGGCTTGGACTAAAGCTGCTCCCGCCGTCGATAAATGAACCGGGTCCCGGATTTGTGACGCATGGAAATCTGATTCGGGTTCCAATCACCCGCATGAAAGGCCTGGCAGACCGAACTTCCGATCAGATCATCGAGGCGCGGGCACAAGGGCCATTCACTTCTCTGGCAGACTTTTTCCATCGCGTCACCCCTTCTGGCGAGGAGTTGGAGTCCATGATCCGAGCCGGGGCATTTGACATTTTCGGAGACAAACGCACGCGGCAGTTTTGGCAGGCGCAATATCTGTTGCGCACCTTTGGC
>Ga0182024_10002099_pt1 | contig 50075 bp, 43 predicted proteins | sample P32metaG_FD_120480 | JGI IMG/M metagenome (GOLD analysis project Ga0182024, IMG submission 120480) | Permafrost microbial communities from Stordalen Mire, Sweden - P3-2 metaG (Illumina Assembly) | ecosystem: Environmental > Terrestrial > Soil > Wetlands > Permafrost | place: Sweden: Stordalen...
CCAGCGCCTTCCTGCTCGCCGCGCTGCTCGAAGCCTCGGGCGCGCGCTGTGGGCTGCTCGGCACGGTCAAGTCGGTGATCGGCGGGCACGAGCAGCCGGTGATTCACACCACGCCCGAGGCGATCGACCTGCAGGCCAGCTTTCGCGCGATGCTCGACGCCGGCGACAGCGCCTGCGCGATGGAGGTCTCCTCGCACGCGCTCGCGCTCCACCGCGTGGACGGCACGCGCTTCGCGGCGGCGCTGTTCACCAACCTGACCCAGGACCACCTCGACTTCCACGCCACGATGGAGGACTACTTCGCGGCCAAGCGGCGGCTGTTCGAGACCCACCCGCCGCTCAGCACGCTCAACGTCGACGACCTCCACGGACGGCTGCTCGCAGCGGAGATTCCCGACGCCGTCACCTACGGCTTGGAGCAGCCGGCCGACTACAGCGCGCGCGAGCTGCAGTTCTCGGTCGCGGGGGCGCGCTTCGTCGCGAGCACGCCCGAGGGCGAGCTCGAGCTTCGAACCCGTCTCCCGGGCGCCTTCAACGTGCTCAACGTGCTCGGCGCGGTCGCGACCGCGCACGCGCTCGGCATCCCGCTCGGCCTGATCGCGGACACCTTGCCGGACATCGCGCCGGCGCCTGGGCGCTTCCAGGCGCTCGACGAGGGCCAGCCGTTCACGGTCCTCGTCGACTACGCGCACACGCCCGACTCGCTTGAGAACGTGCTTCGTGCCGCACGCACGCTCGGAGAGGGGCGGCTGGTGTCGGTGTTCGGCTGCGGCGGCGACCGCGACCGCGGCAAACGGCCGCAGATGGGGCGAATCTCGGCCGAGCTCGCTGACCTGACGATCGTGACCTCCGACAACCCGCGCTCGGAGGAGCCCACGGCGATCGTCGCTGAGATCCTCGCCGGCATCGACGGCTCACGCGCCGTTGAGTCGATCGTCGAGCGCGGCGCGGCGATCGAACGCGCGATCGCGCTCGCGTCCGCCGGCGACGTCGTCGTGATCGCCGGCAAGGGCCACGAGCAGGGGCAGGAGTTCGCCGACGGCCGCAAGGTCCCTTTCGATGACGCGCAGGTCGCCCGCGCCTGCATGCGCGCTCGCGCATGAGGCACTGGAGCGCGGCCGCACTCGCCGATGCCGCGGACGCGCGGCTGCTCGCCGACCCGCGCGCCGACGGCGGCCCGCGGCGCGTCGTGATCGACTCGCGCGCCGCGGGCCCGGGCGATCTCTTCGTCGGGCTGGCCGGCGCCAACACCGACGGCGGTCGCTTCGCCGCCGACGCGCTCGCGGCGGGCGCCTGGGGGGTGCTCGCCTCGGCCTCGCACCTGCAGCCGCTGGCCGCTGGCGGTGGCGGCGCCGTGCTGGCGGCCGCCGACCCGCTCGCCTCGCTGGGCCTGCTCGCGCGCGCCTGGCGGCGCGAGCTGGGCGCGAAGGTGGTCGCGATCACCGGCTCGAGCGGCAAGACCTCGACCAAGGACATCCTCGCGGCGCTGCTCGCGCCCGCGCTTGCGACCGTCGCGAGCCGCGAGAATCTCAACACAGAGATCGGGCTGCCGCTCACGATCCTCGAAGCGCCGGCGGGAACGCAGGCGCTGGTGCTGGAGCTCGCGATGCGCGCCCGCGGGCAGATCACCGAGCTGACCGCCATCTGCGAGCCCGACGTCGGCGTGATCGTCAACGTCGGCCCTGCTCACCTCGAGCGGCTCGGCTCGCTCGAGGCGATCGCCGCCGCGAAGGCGGAGCTGATCGCCGGCCTTCGTGCGGGCGCGAGCGCGGTGCTGCCGGCCGGCGAGGAACTGCTCGAGCCACACCTGCGCGATGACGTCGAGGTCATCCGCTTCGGGGCGGGCGGGGGGGTGTCGGTGCTCGAAGCAGGCGCTGACGGGGTCGTCGTCGCGGTCCATGGCAGGCGCCTGCTGCTCGAGCCGGGCTTTCGCGCGGCGCACCTGCTCGTGGACCTGTGCGCGGCGCTGGCCGCGAGCTGGGCGCTCGGTGTGAAGCCCTCGGACGGGCCGCTGGAGGTGGCGTTCTCCGGCCTGCGTGGTGATCGCCTGGCACTGCCCGGCGACGTGATCGTCGTCAACGACTGCTACAACGCGAACCCGATGTCGATGCGCGCCGCGCTGCAGGAGCTCGCCACGACCGCCGCCGGCAGACGCGTCGCCGTGCTGGGCGACATGCTCGAGCTGGGCGCGCTCGAGGAGGAGCGCTATCACCGCGAGCTCGGCGAGCAGGCGCGCGCCGCCGGCGTGGCGCTGCTGGTCACCGTCGGCCCGCGCGCCGCGTGGGCCGGGGAGGCCTTCGGCGGTGGGGAGCACCTTCACGCTGCCGACGCCGAGGGCGCCGCGGCACTGCTCGCCGGGCGGCTGCGCGCAGGCGACGTCGTCCTGGTGAAGGGCTCGCGCGGCGTCGCGCTCGAGCGTGTCGCCGAACGCCTCGCCGCCGGCTGATGGCACGCGTCCTGATCGGCGGCACCGCGTCGCTGCTGATCTGCATCTTCCTCTCGCCGAAGTTCATCGAGTTCCTGCGCCGCCGCGAGTTCGGCCAGCACGTCCGCGACGACGGGCCACAGGGACATCTGATCAAGGCCGGTACGCCGACGATGGGCGGCATCATCATGATCGTCGCGATCGTCGCGCCCTTCGCGTGCCTCTCCAACTGGGACGACACGCGGACGGTGGGCGTCTTCGGCGCGATGCTCGCGTGTGCGCTGCTGGGATTCGTCGACGATTACATGAAGATCGTCAAGCGCCGCTCGCTCGGACTGCGCGCGCGCACGAAGCTGATCCTGCTCGGCGGCGTCTCGGTGGGGCTGTGGCTGCTCCAGCGCCACGCGCTCGACAGCTCCGAGCTGCACCTTCGCTTCCTCGACGGCACGGTCGATCTCGGCGTCTTCTACCTCGTCCTGATCTACCTGGTCGTGGCCGGCACGACCAGCGGCGTCAATCTCACCGACGGGCTCGACGGCCTTGCCGCCGGCTGCGCCGCGATCGTGCTGATGGCCTACGTCGGCATCACCTTCCTGAGCGGCTCCGGGGGGAGCGGCCAGGACCTCGAGCTCGCGCTGCTGGCAGCCTGCCTGGTCGGGGCTTGCGTCGGCTTCCTCTGGTTCAACGCCTTCCCGGCGACCATCTTCATGGGCGACACGGGCTCGCTCGGGCTCGGCGGGGCGATCGCCGGGCTCGCGGTGATGACCCAGACGGAGACGCTGCTACTGCTGATCGGCGGGATCTTCGTGATCGAGGCGCTCTCGGTGCTGATCCAGATCGTCGCCTTCCAGCTATTCCGAAAGCGCGTCTTCCTGATGGCGCCGATCCATCACCACTTCGAGCTGAAGGCCTGGTCTGAGACCAAGATCATCCTGCGCTTCTGGATCATCACCGCGATCGGCGCGGCGATCGGCTTCACGATCTACGCGCATACCGTCACAGGCTCAACGCCTTCTTCGCTGCGATCGTCATCGCAGGCCCCGGCCCACTCGATCTCGGCGAGAGGATCGCCGCACTCGCCGTGAGGACGCAGAGCGTGCTGCGCGCGCGGACCGCCGTCGCCACCGGCGCGGCGATCGGCCTGAAGGTCCTCGCGCCCACGAGCCCATGACCCGGCCGCCGCTCCCGGCGGGCCCCTACCTCATCGTCGGGCTCGCCCGCTCGGGGACCGCCGCGGCGCTGGCGCTTCGCTCACGTGGGCAGGAGGTGCTCGGCAGCGACCGCGCCGGGCTCACTCCGGCGGCGCTCGTCGAAGCCGGCGTGGAGCTCGTCGAGCACGGCACCGCCGCGCTCGAGCGGGCCGGCTGCGTGGTCAAAAGCCCCGGCGTGCCGGCGTCGGAGCCGGTGATCGCCGCGGCGCGCGAGCGGGGCATGCCGGTGATCGGTGAGCTCGAGCTCGCCTGGCGGCTGTTGCCCAACGACTTCGTCGCCGTGACCGGCACCAACGGCAAGACGACGACCGTCGAGCTGCTCGGAGCGATCTATCGCGCCAGCGCCCGACCGGTCGCCGTGGCCGGCAACGTCGGCCGCGCGCTCAGCCTGCTCGCGACGCCGCCGCCGCACGGCGAGGCGCCGCTTGACCCGGACGCCACGATCGTCTGTGAGGCCTCCTCGTTCCAGCTGGAGGACACGGATTTGTTCGCGCCGCACGCCGCCGTGCTGCTCAACATCGCGGCGGACCACCTCGACCGCCACGGCGACATGGCCTCATACACCGCGGCCAAGCTGCGGGTGTTCGCCAACCAGGGCGCGGGCGACGTCGCGATCGTGCCCGCCGGCGAGGCGGCCTCACTGAGGCTGGGCGGCGCGGCGCGTCGGGTCAGCTTCGGCGCCGGCGCCGGCGCCGGCGCCGACATGCGCGCTGACGAGCAGTGGCTGTGGTGGCGCGGTGAGCGCTTCGCCGCGCGTGCCGACATCCGCCTGCGCGGCCCGCACAACGCGCAGAACGCGATGGCGGCTGCGGCGGCGGCGCTCGAGTGTGGCCTGCCTGCCGACGGCGTGCGCGAGGGGCTCGCGACCTTCGCCGGCGTGGCCCATCGCCTCGAGGAGGTCGCCACGCGTGAGGGCGTGCTGTTCGTCAACGACTCGAAGGGAACGAACGTCGCGAGCACGCTGGTTGCGCTGCGCTCGTTCGAGCCCGGCAGCGTGCGGCTGATCCTCGGCGGGCGGGGGAAGGGCGAGGACTTCGCTGCGCTCGCCGACGACGTCGCCGCGCGCGTGCGCGCCGTCTACCTGATCGGCGAGAGCGCCGGCGAGATGGCAGCGGCGCTCGCGCCGGCGGCCACGGCGGCCGGCGTGGAGATCGCCGACTGCGGCACGCTCGAGCGGGCGCTCGCCGCCGCACGGGCGCAGGCGCGCGCCGGCGAGGTCGTGCTGCTCAGCCCCGCATGCACCAGCTTCGACCAGTTCACAGACTACGAGCAGCGCGGGGATGAGTTCCGCCGGCTCGTGCTCGCCTGATCGCGGCCTGGACGCCGTAGCGTTCGGCAGCCTCCCCGGGAAGGTTTTTGCCGGCTTGCATCGAAGGCTCCTGGATGGCTTCGGTTGCCGCCACGCCGGGGCGCGTCGAGCGCACCCCCGAAATCACCTCCACAGCGCTCCCTGCGCGTCTGCCAATCGAGCACAGCGCGCTGCTGACGGCGACGCTGTGCCTGCTCGCGGGCGGCGCGGTGATGGTCTACAGCGCCTCGGCGCCGGCCGTGCTGAGCGGCGGCAGCACGGGCGGCGCGAGCGCCCTGGTCCGCTTCGTCGTCGCTGGAGCCCTCGGGCTGGTCCTGCTGCGCTTCGCGGCGCGCGCCGACCTCGAGGCCGTGCGCAGGCTGACTGGGCCGCTGCTCGGGATCTCGTTCGCGCTGCTGATCGCCGTGCGGCTCCCGGGCCTCGGTCACGGGACCAACGGCTCCCAGCGCTGGGTCGGCGCCGGGCCGGTCCAGTTCGAGCCCTCGGAGCTGATGAAGCTGGCGCTCGTCCTCTACGCGGCGCACGTGCTCTCGCATGGGCGACCCGGCGGGCGCGCGCTGAGAACCGCGGCGCAGCGCCTCGCGCTGGTCGGCGTCGCCGCCATCCTGATGGTCGGCGCGCAGCCCGATATCGGCACCGCCGCGGTGATCGCGCTCGCGCTGTTCGCGATCCTGCTCTCGGCCGGCATATCGGTGCGGGTGCTGTCGGCCGCCGCGATCCTCAGCATCGCCGCGGTCGCGGCGTTCGCGATCGCCGTGCCCTACGCCGGCGCGCGCCTGACCTCCTTCGTCGATCCGCAGGCCCATGCCACGACGACCGGATACCAGGCTGTTCAGAGCCAGATCGCAATCGGCTCGGGGGGCTTCTTCGGCCGCGGGCCGGGCGCGTCGCTCGAGAAGGACTTCTCGCTGCCGGAGGCCCCGACCGACTTCATCCTGGCGGTGATCGGGGAGGAGCTCGGCTTCGTCGGGATCGCGGTCCTGCTGGCTCTGTACTTCCTGATCGCCTACGCCGGCCTGCGCGCGGCGCACCGCGCCAAGGGCTCCTACGCGATGCTGATCGGCGTCGGCGTCACCTCGCTGATCGTCCTGCAGGCCTCGCTCAACGTGTTCGCGGTGCTCGGCATCGCCCCGGTCACGGGCGTGCCGCTGCCGTTCGTCTCCTACGGGGCCAGCAACCTGCTCGTGATGCTCGCCGCGATGGGCCTCCTGCTCAATGTCGCCGGCGGCGGCGCCGGCCACCTGCGCGCTGTCGGCGGCACCCGACGGCGAAAAGCGACACGATCCGCTGATGAGCGCACAACCGCGGATCGCGATCGCAGCCGGCGGGACCGCTGGGCACGTCGTGCCGGCCCTCGCCGTGGCGGACGCACTGCGGGAGCGGGGGGCTGAGGTCCTCTTCATCGGCGCGGACCGCGCCGAGCGCACGCTCGTGCCGCAGGCCGGCTACCGCTTCGAGCAGATCTCGGTCTCCGGGCTCGACCGCCGCAACCCGCTGCGCGCATTGCGCGCCCTGGCCCAGGCGGCGCGGGCGCTGGCGCGCTCGCGGGCGCTGCTTGGGGCGGGGCGCATCGACGTCGTGATGGGCGCCGGTGGCTACGTCGCCGCTCCCGTCGCGCTGGCGGCGTGGACGCGGCGCATCCCGATCGTCCTGACCGAGGCCGACAGCCACCTCGGACTCGCCAACCGCGCGCTGGCGCCGCTCGCGCGAAGCGTCTGCCTCGCGTTCCCGATCGCCGGGCGCGCCGGCAAGCGCTACCGCGTGACCGGCCGCCCCGTGGCGCCGCCGAGCGCCGACCGCGACAGCGCCCGCGCGGCCTTCGCCGTCGGGCCGCAGGAGCAGCTCGTGCTCGTCTTCGGGGGCTCGCTCGGCTCGCGCACGATCAACTTCGCGGCGCTCGAAGGCCTAGACGGCGCGAGCTTCCGCGTGCTGCACATCTGCGGGGAGCGCGACTGGCCGGCGCTGCGCGAGCGTCCGCGCGGCCCCCGCTACGAGCTGCGCGAATACCTGGAGCGGAGCCAGTTCGCACAGGCCCTGGCCGCCAGCGACCTGGTCGTCGCGCGCTCCGGCGGCTCGATCTTCGAGATCGCCGCCTACGGGCGCCCGTCGATCCTCGTGCCGTTCCCGGCTGCCAGCGCCGACCACCAGGCCACCAACGCCGCCTGGATGGAGCGCGCCGGAGCGGCGGTGGTGCTCGCCGACTCCGAGTGCAGCGGGCCAAGCCTGGCCGCCGAGGTCGGGCGGCTGGTCGGCGACCGCGCGAAGCTCGCGGCGATGGGACGCGCGGCCTTGGCGCTGGCACGGCCCGAGGCGGCGGCCGACGTGGCCACGATCGTGCTGGCGGCGGCCTAGCGGTGGCCGAGGGTGGTCCCTGGGCCGGGCGGCGGCTGCACTTCGTGGGCGCCGGCGGAGCCGGCCTCAGCGCCTACGCGCGCGCTGCGCACGCGCTCGGCGCGAGCGTCACAGGATCTGACCAGGCGGCCTCCGCGTTCTCGCAGGCGCTCTCGGCCGACGGTGTGCTCGAGGTGGCGATCGGCCACAGCGCCCAGAACCTGCCGACGGGGGAGGGCGTCGAGGTGGTCTGCTCCGCGGCGATCGCGGCCGGGAACCCCGAGCGCGTCGCCGCCGAGCAACGCGGCCTGGCGCTGCTGAGTCGTGCGGCGCTGCTCGGCGAGCTGAGCGCGCTGCGGCGGACGATCGCCGTCGCCGGCGCGCACGGCAAGACCACCACCTCGAGCATGATCGCGAGCGTGCTGCGCGCGGCCGGGCTTGACCCCGGCTATCTGATCGGCGGCATTCTGCGCGAGACGGGGCGAAACGGCGACTGGGGCAGCGGCGAGTGGCTCATCGTCGAGGCCGATGAGTCCGACCGCTCGCTGCTGTCGCTGCAGGCCGAGATCGCGGTGCTGACCAACGCCGAGCTCGACCACCATGACGCCTTCGGCTCACTCGTCGAGCTCGAGGCGGTTTACCGCGAGTTCCTCGTCGGCCCGCGCGAGGCGGTGATCTGGGACCGGCCCGAGCTGCTCGCGCTGCGCGAGGGCCCCTACGTGGCCTACGAGGTCGCCGAGGCCACGCTCGAGGGCGGTCGCGCCAGCTTCGCCTGGGACGGCGTCGCGGTCGAGCTCGCGCTGCCCGGGATCCACAACGCGCGCAATGCGGCCGCCGCGCTGTGCGTCGCGCGGCTGCTCGGCGTCGCGGACGCCGACGCGGCGGCCGCGCTGTCTCACTTCCGCGGCGCGGCCCGGCGCTTCGAGCGGCTCGGCCCAAGCGCCGCCGGCGCCGAGGTCTACGACGACTACGCCCATCACCCGACCGAGATCGCGGCGACGCTCGCGGGTGCGCGCACGCTCGCGCCGAGGCGCCTGATCGCGGTCTTCCAGCCGCACCTGTACTCGCGCACGCGGGCTCTGGCCCGGGAGTTCGGCGCCGCGCTGGCCGCGGCCGACGCCGTCGTCGTGCTCGACGTCTACGCGGCGCGCGAGCGCGCCGGCGACTTTCCCGGCGTCAGCGGGCTCGCGGTCGCCGAGGCGACCGCCGACGCCGCGGCTGGGCGGCCGACCTACTGGATGCCCGATCGCGACGCGGCGGCGGCGCTGCTGGACGGGCTGGCGGGGGCCGGCGATCTGGTCGTCGTGATGGGCGCCGGCGATGTCGACGAGCTGGGCAGGCGCCTGCTCGCCGCGGCGGGGGAGCCGGCGTGATCGACCCCCAGCCCGACGTCGCGCTCGCGCGGCTCACGACCATCCGCACCGGCGGTGCCGCCGAGTACTTCGCGCCGGCCGGCTCGCGCCGCGAGCTGCGCGAGGCGCTCGCGTGGGCGGCGGAGCGCGGGCTCGAGATCAACGTCGTCGGGTCGGGCTCGAACCTGCTCGTCGCCGACGCCGGCGTGCGCGGCCTCGTGATCAAGCTCGACCGCGAGCTCGCGCGGATCGAGCCCGACGGCGAGGGGTTGCGCTGCGGCGGCGGCGCAAGGCTGCCGGCGGTCGCCGCGCGCGCCGCCGCGCTCTCACTCGGCGGGATCGAGTTCGCCGTCAACATCCCGGGCACCGTCGGCGGGGCCGTGGCGATGAACGCCAACGCCTACGACGGAGCGCTCGCCGGCGTGCTCGACTGGGTCGAGATCGTCACCGCCGGCGGTGTCTCAAGACGCGTCCCCGACGAACTCGGATTCGCCTACCGCAGCTCGGCGCTCGGGCCGGCGGAGATCGTGGCGCGGGCGCGCTTCGCGCTCACGCCGGCGAGCCCCGAGGCGATTCGGGCAACGATCCAGTCGATGCGCGAGCGCCGCCACGCCGCGCAGCCGAAGGGCATCCGCACCTTCGGCTCGACCTTCAAGAACCCGCCCGGACAGACGGCGGGCGAGCTGCTCGCGGCGGCGGGCGCAGCCGAGCTCGCGGTCGGCGGCGCGCGCTTCTCGCGCAAGCACGCCAACTTCGTCGAGAACGTCGGCGGCGCCAGCACCGCCGACGTCGTCGAGCTGATCGCCGCCGGGCGCCGGCGCGTCGCGGAGCGCTTCGGGATCGAGCTCGAGCCCGAGGTGCAGCTGCTCGGAGACGTTCGTTTTCCCTGGTAGGGGAACGCGCGCCGACGGCGAAGCATTACCCGATGATCCGCGCTGGATCGACGCGCGTGCCGCCGCGCCTGCTTCGCTCGCCGCGCACCCCGCCCGGGGCCGATGAGGCTCGCCCGCGCCCACGCCTGCTGCGCGCGCTGCGGTCCCCGCTCGGCGGCGAGCTCGCCCGGCTGCCGCCGTGGCTGCGCCTGCCGAGCCTGCCCGCGCTCGGCCCGCGCAGCGAGCGGCTGCTCGCGCGCGCGCGTGCCACGCGGCTTCGCACGCGCCTGACCGTGCTGGCGGCGGTGCCCGTGGTCGTGATCGGCGGCTGGTTGCTGCTTCGCGACAGCGCGCTGTTCTCGGTCGATCGCGTTGCGATCAGCGGCCTCGGCGCCGACGCGCTGCCGGTCGTCTCCGAGGATCTGCTCGCGGCCGCGCGGCACGAGACGACCACCGACTTCTCGCTGGGCGCGCTGCGCGAGGCGGTCGCGCCCTACACCGTGGTCGCCGGAATCAGCGCCACGACGCACTTCCCTCACGGGCTCAGCATCGACGTGCTCGAGCGCCATCCGATCGCCCACCTGCAGGTCGGGAGGCACTGGTACCTGCTCGACGCCGGCGGGCTCGTGATCACCGGAGCGCTCGGCCGCGACATCGCCGTACTGCGCTCAACGGCGCTGCCCAGCGGCGGCCGCACCCACGACGGCTTCGTGCTGCTCGCGCTGGGGATCCTCGCCGACGCGCCGGCGCCGCTGCGCCGCCGGGTCGTTGCGGTCACCGTCGCCGACGGGCTGCTGGTGATCTACCTGCACCGCGGGCCGCGCCTGATCTTCGGCAACGCGGCGCTGCCGCACGCGAAGTGGGACGCGGCGGCCGCCGTGCTGGCGGACCGCAGCTCGCGTGGCGCAAGCTACATCGACGTGCAGGTGCCCTCGCGTCCGGCTGCCCAGGTTGCCGACCCGGCGACCACCAGCTCGAGCACAGACTCCGGCGCGAGCGCCGATGCGCCGAGTGGGGCGGCGAGCGCGTTCACGCTGCTCGATCCGGCCCTGGTACAACCCTCAGGCTATACCTCAGGCTGACTGCTACTCGAGGGCTGATTTCAGGCCCGGGTCGAGGGTTTGGCGATCTGCAACGAAAGTTGCGATCATGGGGTCCCATTGACAAGCGCCCGAAGCCCCGCATAACGTGGCTTTTACGGCGCCGTCGGGATGCCGGCGAAAAACCCTTCATTCTGAGTCGAGGTTCGGATAGACATGGAAGGCGGCAGCTATCTCGCAGTGATCAAGGTCGTCGGCGTCGGCGGCGGCGGTACCAACGCCGTGAGCCGGATGGTCGACGCTGGCCTGCGCGGGGTCGAGTTCGTGGCCGCGAACACCGACGCGCAGGCGCTCGCGATGTGCGACGCCGACGTCAAGCTGCACATCGGCACGGACCTGACCAAGGGCCTCGGTGCCGGCGCCAACCCCGACGTCGGCTTCGGCGCCGCGGCCGAGTCGCGCGATGAGATCAAGGAGGCGCTGAAGGGCGCGGACATGGTCTTCGTAACCGCCGGTGAGGGCGGCGGCACCGGCACCGGCGCCGCGCCCGTGATCGCCGAGATCGCCAAAACCGAGATCGGCGCCCTGACCGTCGGCGTGGTCACGCGCCCGTTCGAGTTCGAGGGCGCGACTCGCTCGCGCCAGGCCGAAGAGGGCATCCGCAAGCTGCGAGAGGTCGTCGACACGCTGCTGGTGATCCCCAACGAGCGGCTGCTGACGGTCGTCGAGCGGCGCACCACGATCCTCGACGCCTTCAAGGAGGCCGACAACGTCCTGCGCCAGGGCGTCCAGGGCATCACCGACCTGATCACGATCCCGGGCCTGATCAACCTCGACTTCGCCGACGTGCGCACGATCATGACCGACGCCGGCACCGCCGTGATGGGCGTGGGCATCGGCTCGGGCGAGAGCCGCGCGGCCGACGCGGCCCGCCTCGCGATCGCCTCGCCTCTGCTCGAGGAGGCGATCGACGGCGCGACCGGGATCCTGCTCAACATCACGGGCGGGCGCAACCTCGGCCTGTTCGAGGTCAACGAGGCGGCCGAGATCGTCCAGACTGCCGCCGACCGCGACGCCAACATCATCTTCGGCGCCGTGATCGACGAGAGCCAGGAAGACGACGTCTCGGTGACCGTGATCGGCACCGGCTTCCAGCACCACGGCCGCTTGCGCGGCGACCGCGGCGCGGCCGCCGAGGACGATCGCGATCGCGACCGCTCGCGCCGTCGCGGCGGTGATCGCCCGAGCCCGCGCTCGAGCGGCGAGATCCGCGACGAGGACATCGACGTACCGCCGTTCCTGCGCTGAGGCACGCTCCGCGCAGGCCGCCGAGCGCGCTGCACGAAACGACCGCCCCCGGCCGGTGAGGTAGCGGCGGCAGCGACCGTGCTAGCTTCGCGGCCTTGAGCGCGGTGCCGCCCAACGTTTTCGCCGACACCTGGGAGCGCGACGTCTCCCACGGCCGCTTCTCGGTGCGCGGGACGCGCGTCGGGGCGGCCGCCGGCGCCCAGCGCCTGGGGGCCGGCGTGTTCGAGATCGCCGCCGGCAAGAGCAACCTGCCCTACCACGCCCACCACGGCATCGAGGAGCTGCTCGTGGTGCTCAGCGGGCGCCCGACGCTGCGCACGCCGGCCGGCGAGCAGGAGCTGGTCGCGGGCGACGTCGTGGCGTTCCCGGCGGGGCCCGAGGGGGCCCACCAGCTGATCAACCGCACCGCCGCGGCGGTGCGCTACCTGATGCTCTCAACGACGGCGAGCGCGGATCTGATCGAGTACCCCGACAGCGGCAAGGTCGGTGCGCTCGGCGGCGTCTGGGGGGCGCCCGGAGCGGTCGCGCATATGTTCTCCGCAGCCCAGCAGGTCGGCTACTTCGACGGCGAGGGCGACGCCGAGGGCGCGAGCCGCTAGCGTTTGGAGGGCGCCTTGCCCGCCCCGCTGCGACACACGCCGCTTTACGACGCCCACCTGCAGCTCGGGGCGCGGATGGCCCCGTTCGCAGGCTGGGAGATGCCGCTGCGCTACGACGGAGTGATCGCCGAGCACCTCGCCGTGCGCGCGACCGCGGGGATCTTCGACGTCTCCCACATGGGCCAGATCGAGACCTCGGGCCCCGACGCGCTCGCGCTGCTTGAGCGCGTGTGCTCGAGCGATGTGGCTGCGATCGCGATCGGCGGCGCCCAGTACGGCCTGCTGCTGCGCGAGGACGGCGGCGTCCTCGACGACGTCTTCAACTACCGCCTCGAGGCGAGCCGCTACCTCACCGTCACCAACGCCGCCAACCACGAGCGCGACCTCGCCTGGTTTCGCGAGCACTCAGACGGCCTCGACGCCGTCGTCACAGACCGCGCCGATGACTACGCGATGATCGCCGTGCAGGGGCCGCTCGCGCGCGAGATCGTGCAGGCGATCGCGAGCGCGCCGCTGCCGGAGCGCATGACGATCGCGACCCGCACGCTCGACGGCGCGAGCGCGCTCGTCGCCGGTACCGGCTACACCGGCGAGGACGGGGTCGAGCTGCTGCTCGACCCGGCCGACGCCCCGGGCGTCTGGAGCGCGCTGCTTCGCCGCGGCGCCACACCGGCTGGACTGGCGGCGCGCGACACGCTGCGCACGGAGGCCTGCTACCACCTCTACGGCAACGACCTCTCGACCGATCGCGGGCCGATCGAGGCGGGGCTCGGCTGGTCCTGCCGCGCCGGCGGCGGCTACATCGGCGCCGAGGCGGTCGCGGCGGCGCGCGCCACGCCGCCGGCCGAGAAGCTCGTGCCGTTCGTCGTGTTCGACCGCGCTCCCGCGCGCGCCGGCGACCAGGTGCTCGGCGGCGGCGTCGTCACGAGCGGGACCTACTCGCCGAGCCTGCAGACGGGGATCGGGCTGGCCTACCTGCCGGCGGCGAGGGCGGCGGTCGGCAGCGAGTTCGAGATCGACGTCCGCGGCAAGCACCGCCGGGCGCGGGTGGAGCGGCGCCCGCTCGTGAAGTCTTGAAGGTGTGATACTCAAACCAATAGAGTCAGCGGCGGTGCAAGCGATCGACGGAGGTGGCGAGAAAGATGGCTGAGGCCTCATATCCGGACGAGCTCCTCTACCACCCCGATCACGACTGGGCGCGTGTCGAGGGCGAGGTTGCGACGTTCGGCATCACCTGGCACGCACAGGACGCGCTCGGCGAGGTTGTCTTCTTCGAGCCGCCCGCGGTGGGCACGCAGCTCACCCAGGATGAGCCCTACACCGAGGTCGAGTCGGTCAAGGCCGTCTCCGACGTGATCGCGCCGCTCTCGGGCGAGGTGATCGAGGCCAACACGGCGCTCGGCGACACTCCCGACGCGATCAACACCGACCCCTACGGCGCCGGCTGGCTCGTGAAGGTTCGCCTGTCTGACCCCGGACAGGCCGCGAGTTTGCTCGACGCAGCCGCCTACGCCAAGCTGATCACCTGAGCTCTGGGCGTCGCGTGGCCGCGGCGCCCGCCAACTCAGACGCCGCTGCGCATGTCGGCCAGGCGCTCCGCTACGAAGGAGATCTCGGAGAAGCGAGCGATACAGCCCTCGCCGGTGGGCGACTGGGCCTCAAAGCCGATCCGGGCCGCTCCCTCGGCGGGCCCGTGGTCGCAGGTAAATGAGAAGTAGCGGACGAAGCGCCACGACCGGCCGTCCAGTGAGGCGTGGAAAGCGAACGCCTCGCCCAGCCGCGACACGCGCAGCCAGATGTGGCTCTCCGCTGTGGTGAAGGAATCGCAGTCATCAGAGACGCCACGCGTTATGACGGACACCACCGTGGCTTCACCGGCGACCGATCGCTCGAGTAGAAGCTTCGCCCAGTGGCGCCGGTCGAGGAAGAGGATGATCGCGCCAGCGTCAAATGTGGACGCCAGCTCCACCGCGACCTTCGCCGATAGCTGGAAGTCCCCCGCGGGCGGGTCGCCGATCAGTCGAGGCACGTTCATTCGGTGGCTAGGACCGCCCGGGTCGATGATCATGTCGCTGTCGGCGCCCGCGGCCACCTCGAGCGTGCCATCCGCGCCCACGACGCCGGCCGGCGCGCCGTCCCAGCCGAGCCTGAAAGGGATGCCTGCGACTGTGACCGACTCTGACATGGTTCGAGCTCCTTGTTGGGCTGGTCTGATCCCTCGATGGGGGTGTCATGCTAGCCGCCCTCCACTGGGCGCGCGAGCGGCCCCGAGCGGGCGGCGGCGAAGGCAATGTGAAGTGCGCGCTAGCATCATCCAGCGTAGCGGGCGGTCGGCTTGACTGAACAGAAACCCGAAACGCTCGGCACCTCCGAGCCACGCAGCTGAGCGATGTCCGGCGTCGCCAACGCCTCGCTGGCCTCTCACGAGCCACCGGATCCACGGGCTCTGGCGAGCCTCACCGTACGTGACACGCTCGCCGTGCCGGCGATGCGACGCGGGCTCCCGCAGGTCCTGGCGGGCCACGAGCACCTCGACCGCCAGGTCCGCTGGGTTCATGCCGGTGAGGTGTCGAACATCGCGTCGCTGCTGATCGGCGGTGAGCTGCTGCTGACCACCGGCATGGGGATCGGCACGCGGGCGCGCGACCAGCGAGCGTTTGTCGCGAGGCTCGCGGCGAAGGGTATCGCGGCGCTCGTCGTCGAGCTTGGCACCACCTTCAAGCGCATGCCAGAGGCTCTTATCGATGCGGCTTTCGAGCGTGAGCTGCCGCTGATCGCGCTTTACCGTGAGATCGCGTTCGTGGCCGTGACCGAGGCGGTGCACAGCCAGATCGTCTCCGCGCATTACGCACTGATGCGCCAGGGCGAGCAGATCCGCCAGCATCTGCGGGACCTGATCCTCGACGGCGACGGCATTCCCGGGGTCCTCGCGGCACTCGCGGCGCTGCTACGGGCGCCCGTCTTTCTCGAGGGTGCCGACGGCCGGCTGCTCTCGCACGCAACCCCGGCCGGCTACGACCTCGAGGCGCTAGACCTTTGGGAGGGTGCTCGGCGCGCGCTGGACGTCTCGGCGAGCTACGCCGCGGCCGTTCGGCGCGGCGGCGCTGTCGGCGATGGTCGGCTGATGGCCATGGACCTGCGCCCGCCGGTGACGACGCTCGCCAAGATCGCCATCGATCACGGGGCGGACATAGTCGCGATGGCGCTGTTGCGAGAGCGCCAGGAGGAGGAGCTGGTCGACCGCAAGCGCGGCCTGTTCCTGTCGAACCTCGCAGACGGGCGCATCGCGCCGGCGATCGCCGAGCGAGCTGCCGTGGCAGCGGGCCTGGACAACCTTCGTGAGCTGCTGCTGCCGATCGCCGCAGACGTTCAGACCACGGTCACGCCGAGTGCCAGCGAGTGGGCAGGCGCACTCGCGGAGGTCCATGAGCGCGTGCTGCGCGACGGCGTGCAGCTGCTGGTCGGGCAGCGCGACGGCGCCTGCCACGTGCTCGGGCTTGCGGTGCTCCGTGACCGCGGCCACCGTGCGGCCACCGCGGAGACCGTCGCGAGCTCCCTTCGCTCGGTGCTGGGCCAGCGCCTCGCAGCGGGGCGGGTCGTCGTGGTGATCGGTCGCCCGACACGCGCCGAGGGCGCCGCCAACGAACTCAGGCTCGCCGAGCAGAGCGCCGCGAGCGCACTCGTTCTGGAGGACCGCACTTGGCATGACTGTGGATCACTTGACCTGCGCTGCCTGCTGTGGGGCTGGCGCTCCGACACCGACCTCGTGGCATTCGTGGAGCGCAGCCTCGGCGCGCTGATCGAGCACGATCGTAATCGCAAGCAGGCGCTGCTGCCGACGCTCGAGGCGTTGCTCGCAAGCGGCGGTCGCAAGGCGCAAGCCGCGCGCGCCCTCCATCTCAACCGCCAGGCCCTCTACCACCGCCTGGCACGAATCGAGCACCTGGTCGGTCTCGATCTGAGCGACCCGGAATCCCTGCTCGCGCTGCATGTCGCGGTCTGTGCGAGGCAATACCTCGATGCCTCCTAGGACAGTACGTCGCCAGACGCCGGCCAGCCGACGACGTTGTGTCGATGGCGCCCGCGGCGGGCGTCCAAAAGACTCCACGGCATGACCGTCGCCGCCGTACCGCTGTATCGAAACGTGATCGGCGGTCAGCTCGTGGACGGGGCCGGCGATGCGGTCGACTCGGTGTTCAACCCGGCCACCGAGGACGTCATCGCGCAGGTCCCGGGCGGAACCGCAGAGGATGTCAACCGCGCCGTAGCCGCCGCCGCCGCCGCGGCACCCAGCTGGGGCCGGCTCACACCCGGCGTCCGCGCGGCCGCCATCCTGGCACTCGCCGACAGAGTCGACGAGCACGCAGCGGAGCTCGCGGACCTCGAGGTTCGCAACGTCGGCAAACCGCGTGGGGCAGCCGAGGAGGAGTTGCCGCTGTGCTCCGATCACCTTCGCTTCTTTGCCGGCGCGGCACGCGTGATGGAGGGCAGGGCGGCCGGCGAATACATCGACGGATACACCTCGGCGATTCGGCGTGAGCCGATCGGGGTGGTGGGCCAGATCACGCCGTGGAACTACCCGCTCGCGATGGCGATCTGGAAGATCGCCCCGGCACTCGCAGCCGGCAACGCGATCGTCCTCAAGCCCTCCGAGCTGACGCCTCTAAGCACCCTGCGGCTGGGCGAGCTGGCCAGCGACGTGCTGCCGCGCGGAGTCCTCAACGTCATTGCCGGCCACGGCGAGCCGGTAGGCAGCGCGATCGTCACCGATCCGCGCGTGCGGATGGTGTCGTTGACCGGCTCCGTCGACACCGGGCGAGCGATCGCCAGAGCGGCCGCCGACACCCTTGCGCGCGTCCATCTCGAGCTGGGAGGCAAGGCGCCTGTCGTCGTCCTCGAGGACGCTGACCTCGACGCGGTGGTCGCCAACCTGCGTGTCTCGTCGTTCTTCAACGCGGGCCAGGACTGCACGGCCGCGTGCCGCGTCATCGCCGTTGGCGACATCTACGAGCGGCTGCTCGAAAAGCTGGTCGCGGCGGTTGACTCGCTCGTCGTCGCAGATCCGGTGGCCGTAGCCGAGACGGAGGTCGGGCCGGTCATCTCGGCGCGTCAGCGCTCACGCGTGCTCGGCTATGTCGAGCGAGCCGTCGCCGCCGGCGCAGAGTTGCTGATCGGCGGAGGGGCGATCGGCGAGCGCGGGCACTTCATCTCGCCGGGCGTGCTCGCGAATCCGGCGCAGAGCTCCGAGCTTGTGCAACAAGAGGTTTTCGGGCCGATCGTCAGCGTGCAGCAGGCACAAGACGCCGAGCAGGCGCTCGAGTGGGCAAATGACACCGTCTACGGTCTTGCCGGCTCGGTGTGGACGCGGAGCGTCGCCTCGGCGCTGCAATTCCTGCGCGATCTCAACTTCGGCTGTGTGTGGGTCAACGACCACCTCCCGTTCCTGTCCGAGATGCCGCACGGCGGGTTCGGACACTCCGGCTACGGCAAGGACCTCTCCGTGTACGCCCTCGAGGAGTACACGCGGATCAAGCACGTGATGTTCAACCTTGGCTGACCGGAGCGGATACCCGGTCGTAACGTCGCGAGCGCGATCGCGCGCGTCAGCCGCGCGCCGCAGGCGACGGGGGAGCCCGCGGTGAGTCGCGACTTCCAGGGCGAGACCGTGATCGTTACGGGCGCCGCTCGGGGCCTCGGCCGTGGCATCGCCACCGCCTTCTTGCGCGCGGGCGCCCAGGTGCTGATCGCCGACATCGACACCGACCGCCTCGAAGGCACCGCGCGGTCGCTGCGCGAGAGCGACGGCGAGGCGGTGGCGGCGGTCCAGGTCGACGTGTCCCGCGAAGGCGACGTGGAGCGGATGGTCCAGGCGGCGCTCGCCTGGAGCGGCAAGATCGATCACCTCATCAACAACGCGGGAATAGTGCGCATCGCCCCGCTGGTCGAGACCAGCGAGAGCGACTGGGATCGAGTCATCGACGTCAACCTGAAGGGCGTCTATCTCGGCATGCGCCTCGCGCTCCCACACATGGTCGCTCGCAAATCGGGTTCGATCGTCAACATCGCCTCCCAGGCCGGCAAGCGCGGGAACCGCTACATCGCGCCCTACTGTGCGTCGAAGGCCGGCGTCATCAGCCTGACCCAGACCGCGGCGCTCGAGGCCGCACCACACGTTCGTGTCAACTGCGTGTGCCCGGGTTTCATCAACACCGAATTGCAGGAGGAGGAGTACGACCAGGTCGCCGCGATCACCCACGAGGATCGCGACGAGATCAAGAGCGGGTGGATGGCGGCGATGCCGCTCGGCCGCTTCCAGGAGGTCGAGGACGTCGCCGAGGCGGTGCTTTTCCTATCGTCGGGCGCTGCGTCACAGACGACCGGCGAGGCGATGAACATCAGCGGCGGGATGGTCATGGACTAGGCGGCCGAGCAGCTTGCACAACGCCGAGCGACGCACGCGGAGAGGACGCAGATGATGAACTACCAGGTGATGAACAGCAGTGTTGACGCGGACCTTACGGTCGAGGAACTCCTCTGGTTGTACGAGCGCATGGCTCGAATCAGGGCCTTCGAGACCAAGGTGCAGACGCTCTTCAAGCGTGGAACGCTCCCCGGCTTCGTCCATCTCTACGTCGGCGAGGAGGCGGTCGCGGTCGGTGCCTGCTCGGTGCTGGAACGAACCGACAGGATCACGAGCACGCACCGCGGCCACGGCCATCTGATCGCGAAGGGGGCGGACGTGAGCCGGATGATGGCGGAGCTCCTCGGGCGGGCCACCGGCTATTGCAAGGGCAAGGGCGGCTCGATGCACATCGTCGACTACAGCCTCGGGATCCTCGGCGCCAACGGAATCGTCGGGGGCGGGCTGCCAATCGCGACCGGCGCGGGGCTCGCCGACCATGTTCTCGGACGCAGCCATGTGACCGTTTGCTTCTTTGGCGACGGCGCTGCCAACCAGGGCGTCCTGCTCGAGTCGCTCAACCTCAGCGCGGTCTGGGGGCTGCCGGTCATCTATGTCTGCGAGAACAACCACTACACCGAGTGGATGCGCACGGAGGACATCACCGCCGGTGGAATCGCGGAGCGCGCGCTGCCCTTTGGGGTGCCCGGGATCAAGGTCGACGGCAACGACGTGCTCGCGGTGCGCGCAGCAGCACGCGATGCGGTCGACCGCGCACGCGCTGGCGGCGGTCCGACCCTGATCGAGGCCGAGACCTACCGCCAGCTTGCGCATAACGAGGGTGAGGAGGTCTTCTCCGGGCCCTACCGGCCGAACGCTGAAATCGAGTCTTGGACCAAGCGCGACCCGATCGTCGCCTTCAGAGCGCGGCTGCGCGATCAAGCCGGCGTTGAGGAGGCGACCCTCGAGCGCATCGACGAGCAGGAGCGCGAGCTGATCGAAGCAGCTCTGCGATTTGCCAACGAGAGCCAGATGCCGGACGCCGCGGACGCGCTCCGCGACCTCTACGTCGAGGAGCCCGCATGACCAGCGCGCCTGTCACTGAACCGCTGACGAGCGAGACCTACTTCACGAACGCCATCGCCGCGGCGCTCGCTGAGGCAATGGATGAGGACGAAACGGTGATGGTGCTGGGCGAGGACGTCGAGCTCAGCACGATCGGATGTACCAAGGGCCTAGTCGAGCGCTTCGGACGAAACCGGGTACGCAACTCGCCGATCTCCGAAGCGACCGTGGTCGGCAGCTGCGTCGGCGCGGCAGCCACTGGGTTGCGGCCGGTTATGGACCTGATGTTTTCGAGCTTCTTCTACGTGGCCATGGATCAGGTCGCAAACCAAGCGGCCCGTTTGCGCTACATGTCCGGAGGCCAGGTTTCGCTGCCGCTCGTCTACTTCGCCGGCAGCGGACCGTCAGGCTCCGCGGCGGCGCAGCACTCTGAGAACCCACACCCGATGCTGATGCAGGTCGCCGGGCTCAAGGTCGTGTTTCCCAGCACTCCAGCCGATGCCAAGGGTCTTCTGCTCGCCAGCATCCGCGACCCCAATCCGGTCGTCTACCTGCTCGACCTCATGCTCGCCGGGACGAAGGGCCCCGTCAGCAACGAGCCCTACGCAATCCCGCTCGGCGTCGGCGAGGTCAAGCGCCCCGGCGGCGACGTCACGGTGGTCGCGATTGCCTCGACCGTGCCCCAGGCACTCGCGGTCGCCGAGGAGCTCCAAGCGAGCGACGGGATCTCGGTGGAGGTCATCGATCCGCGGACGCTCGTCCCGTTCGACTGGCAGCTTGTGTTCGAGTCGGTGCGCCGCACCGGGCGTCTCGTCGTCGTCGACCCGGCGCGGCGGACCTGCGGTGCCGCCGCCGAGATCACTGCCAGGGTCACCGAGTCGTGTTGGGGGGCGCTCAAGTCAGTGCCGCGGCGAGTGACCTGGGAGGACGTGCCGATCCCGTTCAGCCCGGCGCTTGAGCTGGCCGTCATCGTGCGACCGGAGTTGATCCGCGACGCCGTTCGCGCGTCGACAGCGGAGGCGTCGTAATGGAGGTTGTGATGCCCAAGTGGGGCGTGACGATGCAGGAGGGCACGCTCGCGAAATGGAATGTGGCCGAGGGCGCCGAGGTGGAGGAGGGCCAGTCGCTGGCAGAGATCCAGACCGACAAGGTCGATGCGGAGCTCGAGGCGCCGGTGGCAGGGGTGTTGAGCAAGCAGTGCGTGGCGGCCGGCGAGGTCGCTTCCATCGGCGCCGTGCTTGCGATCATCGAGGAGCGCTAGGCCCGTGAGGGCGCCAGCCCGAGCCGCCAAGACGATCGTGCTCGGCGACATCGGCAGCACCTTCATCAAGCTGGCGGGCGTCAGCGCCGATGGGGAGCTGCTCGCGCGCGCGAGCGTCGCCACGACCCACCAAGACCTTGGCGCAGGCGTCGCGGCGGCGCAAGCGCTCCTTGCCGCAAAGCTCGGCGCAGCCCTTCCCATTGAGGAGGTGATCCTCTCCTCGAGCGCCGGGGGAGGGCTCCGCGTCGTCGTGCTCGGCTTTGAGCGCGACCTGACCATCAAGGCCGCGATGCGCGCCAGCGCCACGGCGGGCGCGCGAATCGTGGGTGTCTACACCGACGCAGAGCTGTCAGCCGAGAGCGCGGATCGATTCCATGCGCGCGCGGCCGACCTCGCGCTGCTCACCGGCGGCACAGACGGCGGCGACGAGCAGAGCATCATCCACAATGCCGAGGCGCTCGCGCGGCTAGCGCCCGAGCTACCCGTCGTCGTGGCGGGCAACCGCGCGGCGACGGAACGCGTCCGCCGGCTGCTCGGGAACGGCCGGCCGGTCGAGTTCGTCGACAACGTGATGCCGCGGGTGGGCGAGCTCGACAGCGGCTCGGCTCAGACCGCGATCCGCCGTATCTTCATCGAGCGAGTGATTGGAAGGGGCCGCTTCGCGTCGGCGTCGACACTCGCCGGCGCCGTCCGCATGCCGACCCCGGCCGCCGTGCTCGCCGGCGCTCAGATCGTCGCGGCGCTCGGCGCCAGGCGCGCACAGCTGAGCGCGCCGGTCGTGGTCGACGTCGGCGGGGCGACGACCGACGTGCACTCGGTGATCGCAGAGTCCGAGCCCGTGCCGGGGTATGCGACCACGGGGCTGGCAGACGCGGTGCTCACGCGCACCGTTGAGGGTGACCTCGGCTTGCGCGAGAACGCAGAGGCGCTGGTCGAGGCCGCCGTCCGCGAAGGCTGCGTCGAGGCTGGCGAGGAGGATGGCCTGCGTCGCGCGGCGCAGCGTCGGCGCACGCAGCGCGACTACGTCGCAAGCGATGAGCAGGAGCTGCTCACAGACGAGCGGCTCGGCAGACTGGCGAGCACGATCGCCCTGTTGCGACACGCCGGCGTCCTCCAAACCTCGCTGACCCCGGCCGGTGCCGTGCTGAGGAGAACCGGCCGCGACCTGCGAGCAGCCAGCTGCCTGATCGTGACCGGGGGCGTGTTCGAGCACAGCGCGTGCGCCGGCGCAGTCGCCTCGGCTGCGCTGCGGGAGGTCCACGCGCGCGGCGGCCTGATCTCACCGGACCTGGAGGTGCTGACAGACAGCTCGTACCTGCTGTGGGCCGCGGGGCTGCTGGCGGCGAGTCACCCGCTCGCCGCGGAGCGGGTCGCAGAAGCCACGCTCGTCGAGGCCACACACCGATGAGCGAGCTTCCAGGGCACGACGAGCTGCTTCCGCGCGATCTGCCGAGCACGGCTGAGCTGATCCGCGAGGGTCACGCCCGCGCTGCGGCGATCACACCCGCGATCACCCGCTATCAGCGCAAGCACGACGTGACCTCTGAGCGCTTCTACAAGGAGCGTTGCCGCGCCGAGCGCACGATCACCTACTACATCAACCTCGGCTTGAAGACGTGGCCGGAGACGCGGGATGCGCTGAGTGAGATCGGCGAGGAGTGTCAGCGGCGAGAGCTGCGGCTCGACCGCGTGTCGCTGACCGCGGACCGCCGCATGGGGCTGCTGCCGGCGTCGCGGGAGGCGGCGTTCGAGGAGACCGGGATCATGTTCTGGACCCCAGAGGACTGGGCCGGGATCGCCACCGAGATCGACTTCCAGGGGATCATCAACGACCACGCGATCACGAGCCCGGCGTCGGTGGTCAACGCGGAGGCGGCGATCGCCGCCGGCGTGTCCTATGTCGGCAACCTGGCCCAGCAGAACTACGGCTACCCGGGCTGGAGCTCAGACGTCGAGCAGATGGCGAACGCGGTCATCGCGATCGCCATGGTCGCGGCGAAGCGAAGCCACGGCGTCGTTCTCGACTCCTACATCGACGACGGCTACTGCGCCTCCTTCCACGACGCCGCCACCTCCCTCGGCTGGTGCATGGTCCACCGCTACATCGCCGAGGACCTGCTCGCCGCGGCCTACTCACCCAGCTACGGCTCGACCTTCGCCGATCCGATCCTGAAGGCGGCGTTCGGGCGCGCCCTCGACGAGATCAACACCTCCCGCGTCCCGCCGTCGCTGGTGCACGGGGACACCAACAGCCTCGACCCCTCCTACTCGCTCGATCGTCACGCGGCAACCGTCACCACCGACGTGTTCCTGACGATCGCAAACGAGCTGGCGCATCCGACCGGCGCCGCGGTTCACGCCACCCCGCTTGCCGAGCCGATCAGGATCCCGACCGTCGAGGACATCATCCAGTCGCTGGAGATCGCCAACGAGGCGGAGCGACGGGCGCGCTCCGCTCTGGCAATGATCGACTGGACCTCGGTGGAGGAGCTGCGTGCGCGGATCGTCGCCGGCGGCCGCCGCGTCTACGAGCGCATCCTCACCGGCCTTGCCGGCTTCGGCGTCGACGTCACCGACGCCCTCGCGCTGCTCGTCGCGACACGGCGGCTCGGTGCGGTGCGGATCGAAGAGCTCTACGGTGCGGGAGATCCCAATTCGAACTACCCCCGCGGCCGCCGCCCGCTCGTACCAACCGACACCCTGCTACGCGCACTCGACCGCAGAGCCGCCGTGATGGCGGAGGTTGACTTGATCCTGCCGCCGGTCGATCTGCGCGGGCAGACGATCGTCGCCGCCTCCGGCGACGTCCACGAATACGGCCTGCATCTCGTCGTTCATGCGCTGCGAGAGCTCGGCGCGAACGTGATCGACCTGGGTACGAGCGTGGACAACGAGATCATCGCGGCGGCGGCGGCCGAGGCCGCCGCTGACGGCATCGCCCTGAGCACCTACAACGGTGTCGCGCTGAGCGTTGCCGAGGACCTCGTGCTGCGGCTCCGCGAGCGCGGCATGGCGCAGCCCGTCTTCGTAGGCGGTCGCCTCACGCAGGATCTCGGCGCCGCCAAGAGCGTTGACGTGTCGGATCAGATCGCCGCCCTTGGTGCCCACCCGTGCAGGTCCGTGAGCGACATGCTCCTCGAGCTGCGCAGTCCGGCATCGACCGCGAGGCTGGTAACCGAATGAAAGGGCAGCTATGACGGATCAGGCGGTCGCGCTCATCGTTGGAGGCGGCACCGGAATCGGATTCGCAACGGCCGAGCGGCTGGTCCGGGCCGGTGTCTCGGTTTCGCTCGCCGGACGCCGCGAGGACGTGCTCTCGGCGGCAGCATCGAAGCTGCGCGAGTCAGGTGGCGAGGCCTCGGTCGTCTATGTCGCCGGCGACGCGGGCATCGAGCCCGATGCGGAGAAGATCGTCGCCTCCACGGTCGATCAGTTGGGGCGGCTCGACTACTGCGTCAACTGTGCAGGGATCTACGAACCGGCGCACATCCTCGCGATGGACACGACCGCCTGGCGCAACACGCTCTCGACCACCCTCGATGCAGTCCTCTACGCGTCGGTTGCTGCGGCGCGCGAGATGGCTAAGCGCGGCGGCGGCCGCTTCGTCCTCGTCTCCTCGATCAACGCGCCGCTGTCGGAACCGGAGTCCGCGCACTACAGCGCCGCGAAGGCGGGTGTCAGCTCACTCGCGCGCTCGTTGGCGGTCGACCTCGCCAGCCATAACATCCAGGCCAACGCGGTGGCGCCGGGCTGGGTGCGAACCGCGATGGTCGACGAGTTCGTCCAGAACACGACGCCCGAGGCGTTGGCCAGGCTCAACATCAACGGACGCGTCGGCGAGCCCGATGAGATCGCCAATGTCATCCAGTACCTGCTGATCGACGCTCCGGACTACCTCAACGGCGCGACGATCTTCGTCGACGGCGGGCAGACCGCCATGGCGCCGCTGATCTAGGCGAGCGCCCGAGACCGCGCCGCGATGCAAACAGACCCTGAGAACCAAATCGACGCCGAGCCGGGCGAGCAGAGCCGACGCGTCCCGCTCACGCGCATGCGCCGCGCGATCGCTCGCGCGATGGCAGCAAGCGCCGCCGTGCCGCAGTTCACGCTCGAGAGCGACGCCTCGCTGCGGGCGCTGAGGGCGATACGCGAGGAGACCACTTTGCGAGAGGATGGCGTGTCGGTTATCGACTACCTCCTCGCCGCCTGCGCCGGCGCCCTCGCGGCCCACCCGCGCCTGAATGCGTCCTTCGACGAGGATGCGATCCTCGAGCACGTCCCGATCAACGTCGCCGTCGCCGTCTCGCTCGACGATGGGCTGATCGCGCCGGCGGTGCGCGACGCCGACCGGCTTGCCCTGCGCGAGCTCGCTGCCGAGCGTTCGCGGCTGACCGCAGCCGCGACCGCGGGCGCTCTCACACCCGAGGACGTCCTCTCGGCGACCTTCACAATCTCGAACCTCGGCCCCTACGGCGTGCGTCGATTCCGCGCACTCGTCGTGCCGCCGCAGGCTGCGATCCTCGCGGTTGGGGCACCGAACGCCGACGGCGCGGTCGCTCTCTCGCTGTCGTGCGATCACAGGGTGATCGACGGGGCGCCGGCCGCGATCTTCCTCGGCGAGCTCGTCGCGGCACTCGAGAGCGAAGCCTGGCTGCGTGCGGTCTCACTTGGGTCCAACGGCCGCCGCGCGAACCAGACCTTGCTGCCAGCGCGAACCGCGTGAGCGGGCCCCAGCAGCAGGGCGTTTCGCGTTGCGGACGAGCACCGTCGTTGACCGTCGAAATCGCGGCGGTCAACGTGCGCGCCAGCTTGCCAGGTGGGCCCACCGACGCCTGGGATGCGCGGTCGTTGGGGCGGCGGTAACCGGTGAAGATCGCTGTCCTGGTGAAGCAGGCCGGCATGCTGGACCCGGATTTCGAGCTGCGCGAGGACGGGACGGGCGTCGCTGAGGACTGGCTGGCATGGGACATCAACGAGTGGGACTCGTTCTCCCTGGAGGAGGCGCTGCGGATCCGCGAGGCCGCGGTCGAGGAGCCCGTTGAGGTGGTGGTCATCAGCGTCGGCAAAGAGCGCGTCGAGGAGGCACTCCGCGGTGCGCTCGCGAAGGGCGCGGACCGGGCCGTCCGCGTTTGGGACCTCGCGCTCGAGGATGCCGACGTTCTCGCCGTGGCACGCGTGCTGGCCGCGGCGGTCGCGCGCGAGTCCCCCGCACTGGTCCTCTGCGGCGTACAGTCCTCCGACAACGGAGCCGCCGCCGTCGGCGTTGCCGTCGCCGGCTACCTCGACCTGCCGCGAGTCGCGGTGGTCACGCGGCTTGAATGGGATCCGGCATCGGCCACCGCCAAGGTGGAGCGCGAGCTCGAAGGCGGATTGGTCGAGGTCGTGCGCGTCCGCGCGCCAGCCCTGCTGACGATCCAGACCGGCATCAACGAGCCGCGGTACGCGACGCTTCGGGCGATCCGACAGGGCCGTGAAAAACCACTCGAGGTGCTCGGCCTGGACGACCTCGGCCTCGATCAGGGCCACGTTGCGGACGCGCGGGGAGCCCGCGTCCTGGCCGTCGAACGGCCAGCTCACGCAGGCGCAGCGGAGATGCTGACCGGATCGCCGGCGCAGATGGCCGCGCGGATCCTCGACATCGTTCGCGAGCGGATGCCACGATGAGCGGCATCCTCGTGGTTGCCGAGACGCGTCGCGGCCAGTTGTGCGACGTCTCGCGCGAGCTGGTCGGTGCGTCGCGCGAGGTCGCCAGTGCTGCAGGTCTGCGCGTGACCGCGGCCGTGATCGGTGCCGATGCTGAGCGGCTCGCGCCCGGGCTCGACCTCGAGGGCGTGGATGAGATCGTGGCGGCCGTGACAGCGAGCGAGCGCTTCGAGGCGCACGTGTGGCAGAGCGTCCTCGAGGCGCTGATCGAGACACGCGGGCCCTCGCTCGTGTTGCTCGCGCACACGGTCGACACGATGGGGTTCGCCTCCGCCGTGGCGGCGCGGCGAGCCCTCGGCTTCGCAAGCGACGTGACGGCGGTGGGGTGGATCGATGGCCTGCGGGCGTGGCGCGAGCCCCACGGCGGGAGGCTTCGAATGCAGCTCGCGTTTGCGCCGGGGCGCTGCACCCTGCTCACGATCCGCCCCGGGAGCTACGACGCGGCCACGGCCGCGTCCGGCTACGTGACTGCGAGCCAGCGGACGGATCTGAGCGCTACTGCGCGCAGCGAGCACGTCAGCTTCCGCGAGCCGCCGAGCGGTGAGGTCGACATCACTCGAGCGCGGCTGCTGCTGTCGATCGGCCGGCCGGTTGCCGAGCAGGCTGACGTCGAACGCTTCGCGGCGCTGGCCGAACGCCTCGGGGGCACCCTCAGCGCCTCTCGAGCCCCAGTCGAAGCCGGACTGCTAGAGCGTGCGCGGGCCGTGGGGCAGTCGGGCAAGACGGTGACCCCGCGTGTGTACCTGGCCCTGGGGATCGCTGGCGCGCCTCAGCATCTCGCTGGCATCGCTGAGGCGGACACGATCATCGCGGTGAACACCGACCCGCAGGCGCCGATCTTCGCCGTCGCCGACTACGGCGCAGTGGCCGATCTGTTCGAGGTTGGTGCGGAGCTCGCGCGGGCGCTGGGTTAGCGGCCCGCGTCCTGCGCATCGGCGCCGCCCAGCACCACGCCGCTGCCCAGCCTCACGCTGCGCACGCCGGGCTCGCCTGAGGCGGCGAGCTCGAGCGGGAGCTCTGCGCCGTCGAGCCACTCCGAAAGGCGCTCGCGGTCGCCGCGAACCTCAAGCGACGCGATCCCACCCCCGGTTCCCCCAGCCCCGGGATCCGCGCTCCCGGCCGGGCGCTCAATGAAGAAGGGCAGCCAGGGAGCAGACATCGCCTCGGCGACCCCGGCGAGCAAAATCTGCGTGGCGCCCCGCGTGAGCGTGAGGGTGTCGAGGCCGAGGCGTTCGGCGTGCGGCGCGATCTCCTCGACCGCCACGACCCAACCAAACAGCCCCTCGCCGGCTGTGGCTAGCGCGCGGCCGATCGGCGAGCTCGCCGCCAGCCGAGGATCCTCGAGCGCCAACAGCTCGAGGAAGCCGCCGCCCAGGGGCACGATCAGATTGTGTGTCCCGTGTCCTTCGTGTCGGCCGCCACCGCTCACCCGCAGCCCGTAGCGCGCCGCCAGCGACTCGGCGGTGCGCTCGAGGTCGGCCGTCGTCCAGATGACGTGATCGATTCGCACCACCGGAGAATACGGGGCCTCAGCGGAGCGCGAGACCGCGCGGGATCGGCCACGACAGGGCGCGAGCGCGAGCGCGTCCTTTCAACCAGACGAATCGGCGATCCCGGTCGCCTTGTGTCCCGCGAGAGGCTTCTGTACGCTCGCGCCGGGCGCAAATCGCGCGATACGAACTTCACGGTCGAGATATCGGACGGTGGTTTCACTTTGATCGCTGTGCCCTGTAGCACTGATCGGATGGCGATCGCAGGCGCCGCTGTACGGACGCGAGGCCGCACCGCCGTGGTCGTTGCGCCAGGTTGGCGGCGACAGCCAACGACCCGCCGGCCGTTCGCGCTGCGATTGCCGCCAACGCGGCGGTGTGACCCCACGTAGCTCGAGGAGAGAGGAAGCGAGGATCGTGCGAGACCCGCGGCATGACGTTCTGTTCGAGTCGGTGCAGATCGGACCGAAGGTGCTGAAGAACCGCTTCTTCCAGGTTCCCCACTGCATGGGCGGCGGCTCGGAGAAGCCGGGCTTCCAGGCCTACCACCGCGGTATGAAGGCCGAGGGCGGATGGGCCGCCGTGTGCACCGAGTACTGCTCGGTTGACCCGCGCTCCGACGACATGCCCAGGGTGTCCGCGCGGCTGTGGGACGACGACGACATCCGCAACCTCGCCGTCATGTGCGAGCGCGTTCACGCCTTCGGCGCGCTGGCGGGTGTCGAGCTGTGGCACGGCGGGAGCCACTCCGCGAACCTCGAGACGCGCTCGATCCCGGTGGGCGTGACCGACCTGCCCTCCGACGCGACCCCCGGCGGGTATGCGCGACACGCGGATGAGACCGAGATCAAGCGCCTGCAGCGGCTGTACGTCCAGGCGGCGCAGCGCGCCGAGGAGGCCGGATTCGACATCGTCTACGTCTACGCCGCGCACACGGAGCTGCCCCTCCAGTTCCTCTCGCCCTACTACAACACCCGCACGGACGCCTACGGCGGCTCGTTCGAAAACCGGGCACGCTTCTGGCGCGAGACCCTGGAGGGCGTGCGCGAGGCTGTCGGCGACCGCTGCGCGATCGCCACCCGTCTGTCCGTCGACACGCTCCAGGGTGAGGCCGGCATCATGGTCGGAGCGGACGGGGTGCGCTTCGTGGAGTACGCCGACAGCCTCGTCGATCTGTGGGACCTGGTGATCGGCAGCGGCACCGGCTCTGAGTGGGGTCAAGATGCCGGCCCGTCGCGGTTCTTTCCCGAGAACCACCAGCAGGAATTCACGCGCCTGATCAAGGCCGGCAACCACACCGACAAGCCTGTCGTAGGAGTCGGTCGGGTGACCGATCCGGACATGATGGTGGCGATCGTGCGCTCGGGCCAGTACGACCTGATCGGAGCGGCGCGTCCGTCGATCTCCGATCCCTTCCTGCCGGCGAAGATCGAGGCGGGGCAGCTCGACGACATCCGCGAGTGCATCGGCTGCAACCTGTGCATAGCGCGCTGGGAGACCGGCGGCACGCCACTGGTGTGCACCCAGAACGCGACGGCGGGGGAGGAGTACCGCCGTGGCTGGCATCCGGAGCGTTTCACCCCGGCGCGAAACCGCGACAAGACGGTGCTGGTCGTCGGCGCGGGGCCGGCCGGCATGGAGTGCGCGATGGTGCTGGGCAAGCGCGGCATGTCGGCCGTTCACCTGCTCGATGGCGCCGATGACATCGGCGGCTGCGTCAATTGGATCTCGCGGCTGGGCCATTCCGACGGCAAGCCGAACCTGTTCAGGGGCTCCGCGCGCGGCCTGGGCGAGTGGGCGCGGATCGTGGGCTACCGCCGCGTCCAGCTCGAGAAGCTGAGGAATGTCGAGATTCACACGCGCTCGCGCCTCAGCGCTGCACAGGTTCGCGACTACGGTGCGGACATCGTCATCGTCGCCACCGGCTGCCGGTTTGCCACCGACGGCTTGAACCCTGTGACGCACGGGCCGATCGCCGGTGCTGACGCGACGCTCCCGTGGCAACTCACGCCGGAGCAGGTCGTGATGGGCGTCAAGGGTGTGGGCGAGCGCGTGCTCGTCGTTGAGAACGAGCATTACTTCATGGGTGCATCGGTCGCGCAGATGCTCGCCGGCGCCGGTCACCGAGTGGTCGTCGTCACGCAGCTGCCGGTCCTCGCGTCATACATGGAGCGCACCCTGGAGGCGCCGATGATGCACCGCGAGCTGCATCGGCTGGGCGTCGATGTGCACACCGAGACGCTGGTCGAGCGCATCGAGCCGGGCGCGGTGACGCTCCAGAGCGTCTGGGACCCCGCGCACACCTGGTCGGTGGGGGTCGACTCGGTCGTGCTGTGCACGGCGCGCGTGCCGAACGCAGAGCTTTACGACGAGCTGCTCGGCGGGGATCCCGCGGATGCGCTCGCTCCCACATATCTGATCGGCGACGCCGCGGCGCCGCGGATGATCGTGGATGCCATTTTCGACGGCCATCGTCTCGCGCGCGAGATCGACTCCGAGGATCCCTCCACGCCGCTGCCATTCATCCGCGAGCGACGACTTTGGGGAAACTCCTCGAACGCCGATTACGATCGGGTACTCCCCGCCGGGAGCCTCGACGCCCCCGCTACGGCCACAATGGAAGGCGCGCGCGCAACCGGCGCGCGCAGCTAGCTGGTCCGGCGAAGTCTTCGCGCGCTGCGACCGCCGCGGGGCCGCTACGAGCAGACAGGCTGTGTGCCGGTGGCATCCGGCGCGCAACGTTCGGTCGCTTGTCGCGGCCAGCGCCGCGCGGGAGGCTATGGCCGTGGCCGGCATCGGCACAGGCAATGGGGTGCGGCCAGCGCGGAGCCGCGCGGCCCAGGCGAGGCGGACATGAGCAACGGCGTGCTCCAGGAAACGGCCTCACGGCATCTGCTCCTGCACTTCTCCCCGCCGGTCCTCGGCGACCTCCTGGTGCTCGAGCGGGGCGTTGGCCCGTACGTGTTCGACACCGATGGCCGCCGCTACGTCGATGCCCTCTCCTGCCTGTTCTGCTGCCAGCTCGGCTACTCCTACGGCGAGGAAATGGCCGCCGCCGCGGCCGCGGCGCTCGGGACGCTTGCCTTCAACACCAACTGGGGCACCGCACATCCGATGGCGATCGAGCTGGCCGAACGCCTGGCGCACCTGGCGCCAGGCGGGCTGACGCGCGCATTCTTCACCTCGGGCGGATCCGAGGCCGTCGAAGCGGCCTGGAAGCTGGCGCGTGAGCATTTCGTCGCGATTGGGCAGCCGCAGCGCACGAAGGCGATCGCCCGTGACGTCGCCTATCACGGCGTGACGCTCGGGGCGCTGTCATTCACAGGCGTCGAGCGCTTCAAGACTGCGTTTGGGCGGCCTGCGATCGAGGTGACCCACGTCTCCAACACGAACGCCTTTCGCGCCCCCGACGGCGACGCCCCGCAGGCGTTCTGCGCCCGGCTGCTGCGCGAGCTCGAGCAGGCGATCGTGGCAGCGGGGCCCGACGAGGTCGCCCTCATAATCGCCGAGCCGGTGCAGAACTCAGGGGGCGCGATCACGCCCCCGCCCGGTTATTGGGCCGGCCTGCGGAGGCTCGCGGATCGCTATGGGGCGCTGCTGATGGCCGACGAGGTGATCACCGGGTGCGGGCGCCTCGGCGAATGGTTCGGCGTGGCACGCGAGGGTGTGACCCCGGACCTCGTGAGCCTGGCCAAGGGCCTAACGTCCGCCTACGCGCCGATGGGCGCCGTGTTGGCCTCTGAGGAGTTGGTCGCGCCGCTGATCGAGCGCAACGCCACCCTGCGCCACGGGACCACCTTCGGCGGTCACCCGCTGTGCGCCGCGATTGCGCTCAAGAACATCGAAATCATCGAACGCGATCACGTCTTCGCCAACGTGCGCGCGCTCGAGAGTCACCTTCGCGACCGCATGGAAGGGTTGCGTGAGCTCCCGATCGTCGGGGACGTTCGCGGGCGCGGGTTCTTCTGGGCGGTTGAGCTGGTCAAGGATGCCGCTGCCACGCGCTTTGACGAGCGCGAGCGCGACCAGCTCGTGCGCGAGTTCCTTCCGCAGCGCCTGCGTCGGGCCGGCGTGATCGCGCGCGCCGACGACCGCGGCGACACCGTCCTTCAGATCGCCCCGCCGCTGATCTGCGAACGTGAGGTGTTGGATGACATCGTCGAGCGGATCGGCGAGGTCCTCCTCGACGCCGGCGCCCACATGGATCTCGGCGCGCGGCTGACATTGCGGTGAGCGAGCCACCGAGCCGTCCAGGCGGCGCGAGGCGGGCCGGAGCGCCGGTTGCTGTTTGACCGCAGTCCGCCCGGGTCGTACCGTCTGCGGTGCGTCAGCGATCGAATCGGGGCTTTGGCCCCGCGCACCGCGCTATGCGCTTGACTGTGCGTTCACACCGTACTAAGCTCGCCGGATTGGCGGCTTCCGTACGCCAGGGCAGGACAATCCGCCGGCAAGGGAGAGCTTTGTTCTGATGGCAGGGGTGAGGTTCGAGGGAGTCTGGAAGCTCTTTGGCGATGTGCCCGCCGTGCAAGATCTCGATCTCGAGGTGCACGACGGCGAGTTCCTGGTCCTGGTCGGGCCGTCGGGGTGTGGCAAGACAACGTCGCTACGGATGCTCGGTGGTCTCGAAACCCCTTCGTATGGGCGTATCTACATCGGTGATGACGATGTGACGCTCACCGCGCCCGGGCGCCGCGACGTTGCGATGGTCTTCCAGAGCTACGCGCTGTACCCACATATGACGGTCTACAAGAACCTTGCCTTCGGCCCGACCGTCAGGCACGAGCCGCGGCGAGAGCTGAAGGCCCGCGTCCAAGAGGTTGCGCAGGTCCTGGGCATCGAGGGACTTCTGAACCGTCGCCCCAGCGAGCTCTCCGGCGGACAGCGCCAGCGTGTCGCGCTCGGGCGGTCGCTGATGCGACAGCCGCAGCTGTTCCTGCTTGATGAGCCGCTTTCGAATCTCGACGCGGCGCTGCGCGTGCAGATGCGCACCGAGCTGATCCGGCTGCACAACCTGCTACCCGTCACGACCGTCTATGTGACCCACGATCAGGTCGAGGCGCTCACGATGGGCGACCGCGTGGCGGTCTTCCACGACGGCCGGCTGCTGCAGATCGGGACTCCGGACGAACTGTACGACAACCCCGCCACCCGCTTCGTCGCGAGCTTCCTCGGCTCGCCCACGATGAACCTCATGCCTGGTGAGTTGCTCAGCGGCACCGCGCAGGAGGTCCGCGTGCGATCGCTTGACCAAGAGCTCGTGCTCAGCGGCCGTAAGATGCGCCCGGACAGCGAGATCGGTGCGCCGGTCACGGTGGGAGTGCGTCCCCACGATCTCTACTGGGCCGGCGAGGCGCCGGAGCGCTGCACCGTGCGGCTGGCCGGCACCGTTGATCTGGTCGAACACACCGGGACCGAGCTGTTCGCCGCCATCGAGCTCGGCGCCGAGACCAAGTTGATGGCACGCCTGCACCGTTCGGTGAACATCTCGCGGGGGGATCGGATCGACCTCGCGTTCGATTCCGGCGACCTGCACGTGTTCGCCGCCGATACGGAGCAGAGCATTCTCGAGGGCCGCGCGCCAAGATCCGCGAACCAACCCGCGGCCGCGCCGGCTTCCGCTAGCAGTGTGTCATCGCTCGACAGCGATCAACAGATGTCCGCGGCCTTGGCGGACACCGAAAGGAGAACCTGATGGGAATACTCGTGCGGGGCCGCAGGCTTCGCATCACGATCGCTGCCGCGCTCGCTGCGGCCGCCGTCGTGGCCGTGCTGCTGGTGGTGGGGTCATCGAGTCCAGCCAGCGCGAACACGACGACACCGGTGGCCAAGGCCGCCGGTGGCACGACACTGACCGTTGCCTATGGCTCGACCTTCGTCTTCCTGACGCCGGCGCTGGCGGTCAAGTGGTGGGGGGGCGTGGCTAAGGAGTTCGAGAAGGCTCACCCGGGCGTGACGGTGAAGTTCGACCCGATCCCGGGCTCCTACAACGACATTGTCACCAAGCTCAGCCTGCTCTACCGCTCCTCGTCGACCGCACCTGATGTGGCCGAGCTCCCGGACGGGGAGTTGGGCGGGTGGGTTGCCTCCGACTACCTGTTGCCGCTGAACAAGTACCTGCCAACCGCCACGTATTGGAAGAACTTCCCGCAGTCCGTCAAGAACGAGACGACGTTCAACGGCACAACCTACGCCGTCGATCACGGCGAGAATACGAACGCGCTCTTCTACAACATCCCGATGTTCAAGAAGGCCGGCATTCCCGTACCGTGGCAGCCGCACTCGTGGGCCGACATCCTCTCGGCGGCCGCGAAGATCCACAAGTCGAACGCGACCGTCTGGCCGCTGTGGCTCCAAGGCGGTAGCGCCGGCGGAACGATCGCGATCCAGTACAACGGCGGCAACCTGCTCCAGGGCTCCTCGACCCCCACGATCTACGACTCGAAGACCAAGAAGTGGGTAGTCGACAGCCCCGGTCTCCTGCAAACGTTCCAGTTCTACAGCGACCTGGCCAAGAACCACCTGGAGGCTCCGGCGTCGGAACTGCTGAACCCGAACGCGGTCGACAACGTTCCTGCCCTCACATCCGAGCAGAAGATGGCGATCGTGGTTGGCGCCAACTTCTACGGCGAGGCCTGGGTCAAGGCGACCTGCGGCCCGTGCTGGACTGCGGCACCGAAGACGATGGGCGTTGCATATCTCCCGACGCAGAACGGACCAGGGTATGCAAGCTCGCTCGGCGGATGGGAGCTGGCAATCGGAGCACACACCAAGAACGCGAGCCTCGCCTGGGACTTCATCCAGACGGCGCAGCAAGAGACGAACATGATCGACGCGGACAACTGGGGCGGCTGGGTCCCGCCGGACAAGCAGTACTGGACCGCTCCTCAATACACCAACTACGCGCCGCCATACCAGTCGTTCTTCGCAAAGATCATGCCCACCGCGGTCGACGAGCCCAACACGACGGACTTCGCCATCTGGGGTACCGGGTTCAACGATGCGACGGGCGCGATCATCGAGAACCCGTCGACCACGCCCCAACAGGCGCTGACGATCATGAAGAACTACGTGACCCAACAGCTAGGATCGGGTCTCGTGGAAACGCTCAAGTAGCACTCGCGGCGAGGCGACCGTGAATCCGTCATGGAACAACAAAGTCGAGCGTGACCGACATCATGGCCGCTGAAACCACGTTGGTGCCGCCAGTCCTGGCGGCACCAACGGGCCGCCGCCAGGATCGCGTCCGGTTCCAGCTCGGCAGCATTCCGTTGCTGGCGCCGGCCGCGATCCTGCTGATCGTGCTGTTCCTCGGGCCGGTCGCGTACTCGTTCTATCTCGGGTTCACGAACCTCAACCTGATCGGCCCAACCGCGATCAACTACCAATGGACCGGACTAACCAACCTCAACCAGCTGATTCACGACCCGATCTTCGGGCAGTCGCTCTACCGCACCGCATTTTTCGTGATCGGCTCGGGGGTCATCGGGGCGACCGGGATCGGGCTGCTGCTGGCGATGGCGATGCAGCGTGCGATCCCGCTTATTCGCATCCTGATCGGCGCGCTCGTGGTCGTCTGCTTCATGCTGCCACCGGTGACCGTGGCAATGGTCTGGTATGCCGCCAGCACCTCTGGCGGGACGATCACGGCACTGTTCGGATCTCCGAACTCAGATTTCCTACACAGCTTCCCGCTGGTGCTAGTCGGCGCGGCCAACACCTGGTCGCTCACCGGGCTTGCGATGCTCCTGTTCGGAGCCGCCCTGCGCAACATCCCCAACGAGGTGGTCGAATCCGCGGAGCTGGAGCGGGCAAATCCGGTTCAGCGCTTCTTCCGCATCACGCTTCCGCTGTTGAGACCAACGATCGTCACCACCGTGCTGCTGATGACGCTGCTGTCGCTCGCGAACTTCACGATCGTCTACATCATGACGGCGGGCGGGCCCGGCAACTCAACGATGATCTTGCCCGTCTATTCCTACCAGCAGGCGTTCCAGTTCGACCGGCTCGCCTACGGTGCGCTCGTGGGCGACGCCATGGTGGTGCTCGCAACGATCGTCAGTTTCATCTATGTCCGCGCTTCGAGGGCCCGTGTCTGAGCGCGGCCAGAAAGGATGCGGGTGAGCGCAATGGCGACGACTGCGATAGCTGCGGACCAACTCAACGCTGAGCGGCCGCGACTTCCCGTTCGGCCGCGTCGCGTGACCGGTGGCAAGACGATCAGCAACCTGATCCTGATCGCCCTGGGCGTCATCTTCACGGCCCCGCTGTTGTGGCTGCTGTTTGCGGCGTTCGACTCGAAGGCAGGCCCGACGATCGAATGGCCGCACCTGACGTTATCGAACTTCACGAACGCCGCGTCCAGCGTGAACATGCAGGCGCTGCTCAACAGCGTCTACATCTCGACGATAGCGACGTTTGTGTCAACGGTCCCGGCGGCATTCATGGCATACGTGTTCTCGCGGCGTCACATACCGTGGAAGGGACCGCTGCTGCTGTTCATCCTGATGCTCGCGGGTGTTCCGGTGTCGATCCTGATCGTGCCGCTCTACCAGGAGTTCGCGAACCACAACTGGCTGACGTTGGTGCCGGCTTCGATCTTCCTTGGGGTGACGTCGTTGCCGTTCGAGATCTGGATCATCAAGAACTTCATCGACGCGGTGCCCCAGGATCTCGAGGAAGCCGCGCGACTCGAGCGTGCCAACACGATGCAGATCCTGCGGCGCGTGGTGGTGCCACTCGCGTTCCCCGGGATCGCTGCCGCGGCGATCTTCGGCTTCATCAACGCGTGGGGAAACTTTCTGGTGCCGTTGGTTCTGATCTCGTCGTCCGGGCAGCAGCCCGCCCCGGTCGCGATCTACGGCTTCTTCGGTGGCAATGTGATCCGCTACGGCTGGATCGCAGCGTACGCGATCATCTATTCCCTTCCCGTGGTCGTGCTCTACGTTGGTATGTCCCGCGCGTTCCGCGGCGGATTCGTGTTGGGCGGCGCCGTGCGAGGGTAGGCGCGGACCGCGGCCACCGACACGCAAGCCTGGCGAACGCGTCAACCAGCGGCCGCCTTGGAGCGCGCCGTCGGCGCGCGGTCCGCTGGGAACGAAGCGGTGCCGTGCCGGCGGCCGGCCTTGGGCACCACTGAAATGGTTACGACACGAAGGAGCAACGGATGAGTCGATTTGAAGGTAAGGGTGTGGTGGTCACTGGCGGCGCTCAGGGCATGGGGCGCGCTATCGCCGAGGCCTTTGTCTCCGAGGGTGCACGAGTCGTGCTCGGCGATCTGAACGAGGACGGCGTCAAGAGCACAGCCGCAGAGCTCGGCGGCGGCGACGGCGCGGTTGGCTTGCATTGCAACGTTACGAGCGCCAGCGAGGTGAGCGACTTCGTTGACGCCGCGATCGATCACCTCGGCGCGATTGACATTTTCGTCAACAACGCCGGGACCATCACGATGTCGAAGATGGTCGATATCAGCGAGGCCGATTGGGACCTGGTCATGGATGTCAACGCCAAGGGCGTGTTTCTGTGCACCCGAGCGGTCGTCCCGCACATGCTCGAGCGTAAGTCGGGCGCGATCGTCAACATTGCGTCGCAGGCCGGCAAGCGCGGCTACAAGCTGTTCACGCACTACTGCGCGTCGAAGGCGGCGGTGATCGTATTCACCAAGGCTGTGGCGCTCGAGATCGCTCCCGATGTGCGCATCAACTGCGTCTGCCCGGGAATCGTCAACACCGACATGATGGAGCGGGAGTACGAGTGGGAGCAGGCGATGACCGGCGAGGCGAAGGAGAGCATCAAGACGCGCTGGATGTCTGGCATCCCGATGGGTCGCTTCCAGGAGCCGGAGCATGTCGCCGGGGTGGCGCTGTTCTTGGCCTCCGACGACGCGAGCGAGATGACCGGTCAGGCGATCAACGTCACCGGCGGAATGATCATGGAGTAGGTGAGCGTCCCGACGCTCAACCAGAGAGGGGTTAGTTTGCGCTACGGCATGTTTCTTCCAAATTTCGGGCCGTTCGGCGACCCGAGCGTACTCGCTGAGCTGGCGGCCGAGACGGAACGCGCCGGCTGGGACGGATTCTTCATCTGGGATCACATCCTCTTCGACGATCGCACCCCCCAGGCGGTGGTGGATCCCTGGGTGGCACTGACGGCGTGTGCGACCGCCACGACGACCATCCTCCTGGGAGCGCTGATGACCCCGCTCGCACGCCGGCGGCCGTGGAAGCTCGCGCGCGAGACGGCGTCCCTTGACGTTCTCTCGGGCGGTCGCCTGGTGTTCGGCGCTGGGCTCGGCTTTCCGCCATATGCGGAATTCGGGCTTTTCGGGGAGGAGAGCGACGACATCGTTCGAGCCGAGAAGCTCGACGAGGGCCTCACGATCCTCGACGGGCTATGGAGCGGTCAGGACTTCGAGTTCAGCGGGCGCCATTACACGGTCGAGCGAACGCGCTTTTTGCCGACGCCGCACCAGCAGCCGCGGCCACCGATCTGGATCGCTGGTTGGTGGCCGAACAAAGCTCCGTTTCGCCGCGCTGCGCGCTGGGACGGAGTGTTTCCGGAGCTCGTGGGCGGTGCGATTCCGACGCCACAGGACCTGGCGGCCCTGCTCGACTACGTGCACGCACACCGGGAGGCGAGTACCCCCTTCGATGCGGTGCTCAACGGATACTCCTCGACGGGTGGCGACGAGGGCGCGCAGACTGTTGAGCCCTACATCGAGGTCGGTCTCAACTGGTGGCTCGAGCGGATCGAGCCGAACCGACTGTTCTCTCTCGAGGGGGCACGCGAGCGGATCAGAGGCGGACCGCCGAAGCGCTGATGGAGAGCGCGCCGCGACAAGCGCTCCGGGTGCACTCGGAGCAGCCGCAGCGGGATCCGGCGCGACTCGAGACATCGCCAACGGACTCCGAGCCTGAGCGCGTCGCCGCGGCGTCACAGGCGCGCCGCTCGCCGACGGTCGCCACCGCGACCGCGTTCGTCGTCCTCGGCGTGATCATCGGCACCTGGGCGAGCCGGATACCGGCCGTCCGCCGCTCGGCCGGTCTCGACAACTTCGAGCTCGGCTTCGCGTTGCTCGCCATCGCTGCCGGAGCGGTGCTGGCAATGCCGCTTGTCGGACGGCTCGTGCGGCCATTCGGCAGCGGGCGGCTCACCGCGGTGGGAGTCGCGATGTGCTGCCTTGCGTTGCCACTCGCCTCGTTCGCTTGGGGCTTCGCCACACTCGCGCTGGCACTGCTGTGCCTCGGCGCGTCGGTCGGCACGCTCGACGTCGCGATGAACGCGCACGCGGTGGCGGTCGAGTTCGCCAGGAAGCGGTCGCTACTGGGCCGCTTTCACGCTGGCTACAGCGTTGGGGCGCTCGCCGGCGCCGGCCTAGGCGCGCTGGCAGCCGCGGCGAGTATCGGCGCGCGCGCCAACTTCATCGCGGTCGCCGGCGCGTGTGCGGTGGTCTGTGCTGTACTGATGCGCAAGCGGCTACTGCCACGCGGGGAGACCGCAGGTCCGCGTGTGCGCTCGAAGCTTCGCGGTGTCTCGCGTCAGCTCCTGCTGATCGGGGGACTCGCCTTCGCGAGCCTGTTGGCGGAGGGTGCGGCCACAGACTGGAGCGCCGTCTACCTCCAGGGCTCCGTCAAGGCCGGGATGGCGGTCGGCGCGCTCGGCTACGCGGCGTTCTCGTTGATGATGGCCGCAGGCCGCCTGTTCAGCGACCGCGCGACCGAGCGCTTCGGCGCCGTGGCGGTGGTCCGAAGCGGCGGACTGCTGGCGGCAGGCGGCCTTGCGCTCGCGCTGATCTCCGGACAGGCCGCCACCGGCGTGGCTGGCTTCGCGTTGCTCGGCGCTGGCCTCGCGCCGATCATCCCGGCCGTCTACCGCGCTGCCGCCAACACCCCTGGTGCCGCCCCTGGGGTGGGCATCTCGCTCGGCGCGACGGCTGGCTACCTGGGCTTCCTGCTCGGTCCTCCCGCGATTGGCACCGCGAGCCGGCTGCTCGGACTTCGGGGCGCGCTCGGCATCGTGGTGCTCGCCGCGCTCGTGGTCGCTGCCTTCGCTCGTGCGACGGCCCCCGGGTCGGCGCCGGTGGCGGGGGGTCCGGCTGAGCGCTCGTGCCGCGTTCTTTGAATCGACGCGGGTGGATGGAGCAGCTCCCTGGGAAGGGCGCCGGCGAGTGGACTCTGAAGGAGGAGAAAGCTCTCGCGAAGCCGGCCTGACGTGAAGACGGCGCTGATCACGGCGGCCGCTGCCACTCACCGCTGACGGTTAGGCGAGCTCGTGCAGGTTTTTGAGTGCGCGAGCATCGCCCGGGCGCCAAGGCCAAGGCTCGGGGCGGTGCTCGCTCAAGGCAGCAAAGCCATCGCGGTCTGGCCGCCGTCGATGTAGACCACGCCGCCGGTCATGTAGGCCGGCGCGTCGAGGGCGAGGTACTCGACGACATTCGCGACCTCGTCGGGCTGACCGACGCGGCCGAGCAGGTTGACGCGTGCGAGCGACTCCGTCGACACGCTGCGCACGAACTCATCGACCATCTCGGTGTGGATCCAGCCGGGCGCTACCGCGTTGGCCTGGATGCCGTGCGCGGACAGGTCGACCGCCATCGACCGTACGAGCGAGCTGACCGCGGCCTTCGCGGCGCTGTAGTGCGCGGATAGGGGCTCTGACAGCGGGCTGCTGACGGAGGACACCGGGATGATCCGGCCGGAGCCGGCCTCGGCCATGTGCCGCGCTGCGGCGACTGCGGGATACACCTGTGCGTCGAGGGTCGGTGAGATCGTCCGTCGCCACGACTCCGTCGTCAGATCCCGGAAGTCGACAGGCTCGTAGACGCCGGCGCAGTTCACGAGGATGTCGAGGCCGCCGTGGACATCGAGCACCTCCGCCACGACTGCCTGGGCGTCGGCCTCGACGCCCGCGTCCCCCGCTATCGCGCTCACGCTGGCGCCCGCCACCGCTTCCTCGAGTTTCGCCGCCGCCTCGCTCAGGACCGCCGCGCGCCGCCCGGAGAGCACGACCACGTGACCACGGCGCGCCAGGCGCACCGCGCTCGCGTAGCCGATCCCGCTGCCGCCGCCAATTATCAGCGTGACCATACGATCTGACTTCTCGCCACTCAAGCCTTGATTCGGAACTCTCGACTGCGGATCTCAACCGGCACGGTGCGCAGATCTGCCACGGCGTCCGCGAGGTAGCTCGAGAAGCGCTCGAAGATCTGCTCGCCCTTCTCGGCGGTCGCGCGTAACGGGTTCCCAATCACGCCGTGATCAGCGAACTCGTTGTGGTCCATCGGGAAGTAGAAGTACTCGAACCCCTTGTACTGCGCGTCCCAGGCGCCGTCGGACTTCGCGAAGGCCGCCGGCATCCATGCGGGCGCGTGAGCGTCGGCCTTGACCGCCCGATCCATCTTCACGTTGGCGCCGTTGTAGGCGAGCATGATCGAGGTCTCCTGCTCGCTGGCGTGCCAGCCGGGCGTCTCCTCCGGCGGGTTCTCCATGAGGTCTTCGATCAGTCCCAGATAGCGCTCGCCGTAGGGCTTGAACATCGCGATCAGTGCGCCGGTCTCGTAGCGGAGGTTGCGCATGATCGGGTCGGTGACCTTCGTGTTCGAGGTATGCCCGTTGACGAAGATCAGCCGGTTGAAACCGTGGTGGATCAGCGATCGCGCGGTGTCGTGGATCAGAGCCTCGAGGGTATGGCTGCGCATGGTGATCGTTCCCATGCCGCGTTCGGGCTCACGCAGGTGCTGCGGGCTGTAGCCGCTCCAGATCGGTGGCCCGTATAGCGTGTCCGCTTTCTCAGCGGCGCGGCGGCAAACCTCGATCGCGTTGTAGATGTCAGTCCCGAGCGGCATGTGATCGCCGTGCATCTCGCACGAGCCCAACGGGATCAGGATCGTGTCGTCGTGCTCGAGATAAGCCCGCAGGTCGGGCGGAGCGAGGTCGAGCAGCGAGCGCGAATGCAGAGCGGTCATCAGTTGCCAGGTCCCTTCGGTTCGAGTTGGAAGTGGGGCAGTCCCGCCGCGGCGGCAAGCTGATCCAGCACCCCTAGGTTGCGGAGCGTCTCCTCACCGCTGATCGTCGGCTCCGTCTCGCCGGCCACGGCGGCACAGAAGTTCTCGACTTCCAGCTGGTAGGCGTTGTCGTCCGAGGTTTCGATTCTCGTCACCAGATCACCGCGGCGGACATCGATCGTCGCCGGCGCCCGATGCGCATACCAGGGCATCGCCACGTGGGCGACGCCCTCGGTGCCGAGGACGGTCACGCCGACGGTCAGGCTGCTGCGCATGCCGCAGTCGAAAACCGCGGTCGCCGCGTGCTCGCCGAAGTCGAGCACGCCGGCGAAGCTCTCATCGACACCGCTCGTGGCCAAGCGTGCGGCTCCGGCCACACGCACTGGTGCCGCATCCATGAGGTAGGTGGCGAGGCTCGTGCAGTAGCTGCCGACGTCGCGAAGCGCCCCGCCGGCAAGCGCGGGCTGGAAGCGCACGTCGCCCACGGGATCATCGGCTAGGAAGTGGAAGCTGGCACGGATGGTCTCGATCTCACCGAGGGTCCCGTCATTTACGAGCTCGCGAAGGCGGTGGGTCTTGTCGTGGTGGCGGTACATGAACGCCTCCATCAGGATCCGCTCGGCGCTACGCGCGCGCTCGAACAGCATCGCCCCCTCCGCACGCGAGACCGCGATTGGCTTCTCACAGAGCACGTGCTTCCCGGCGTCGAGCGCAGCCACCACCAGCGGCGCATGCAGCGAGTTGGGCAGCGAGATGTAGACACAGTCGATCTCACCGTCGGCGAGCAGCTCCTCGTAGGAGCCGTAGGCGCGCTGGATCCCGCGGCTACTCGCGTAGTCTCGAGCGCGCTGGCCGTCGCGGCTCGCGACCGCCAGCAGCGCCGAGCGCGACGAGTGCTCGATCGCTGGGATCACCTCGTCGTTGATTCTGGCGGTCGAGATGATGCCCCAGCGGAGCGGTCTGTCGATTGTCATGGGCGCGCCTGTGCCGCTCAGTCGAGGACTGGCTTGATCAGCGTCTTGCCGTCGGTCCTCGCCTTGGATTCCTCCATGGCGTCGACGAGCTCCGCAAGCGGGTAGCGCGCGGTGATCGCGTGGTGCATATCGATCTGGCCGGAGGCCATCAGCCTGATCACGTTCGGGAAGTCCCACGATCCACAGTGGCCGACGGTCCCATAAGTCGACGCCGCCTTGAGCTGGTGATCGATGAAGTTGATGCTCACGGGACGCCCGTCCATGCCCACCACCGAGACCTTGCCGCCCACGCCGAGGACCTGCTCGATCGTCCGCATCACGGCCGGGAAATTGCCGCTGCACTCGACGGCCATGGCCACGCCGAAACCCTTCGTCTCCTCGTCAACGAGATCGACCGCGTCGACCGCGGTGGGATCAACCCCGTGCGTCGCCCCGAGCTTCTCGGCGATTGCGCGCCGCTCGGCGATCGGCTCGACACAGAAGATCTTGGAGGCGCCACCGGCCTTGGCCAGTGCGACCGCGCACAGGCCGATCGGGCCCGCCCCGAACACCGCCACCGCGCTACCCGGGAGGAAGCCGCCCGCGCGCGTGAACATGCCTTCATAGGCGACGCTCGTCGGCTCCGACATCGAGCCGACCTCGAGCGCGGTCCGCTCGTCGCCATAGCGCTCGAGCAGGTCGTTGAGCGACCAGCAGTACTTGGCGTGGACGCGGACGTACTCGGCGAATCCACCGTCGATCGTGAAGCCGAGGTCCTCGATGTAGCTGCACTGGTTCCAGTAGCCGCCGCGGCACGCGGTGCACTCGCCGCACCACTGGATCTCCTCGGTCGTGACGAGGTCTCCGACCTTGAACTCGCGAACGTCCTTGCCCACCGCGACGACCTTGCCCGAGAACTCGTGTCCGGTCACGACAGGGGTCTTCAGGTGGTACGGCAGAAGCATGTAGCCGTCGTCGTCGCTCTCGAACATGTGGATGTCGGAGCCGCAGATACCACACGCGCCGACGGCGAGGATCAGCTCGCGCGGTCCGGGCTCGCCCGGGTCGGGCACCTCCGTGAACGTGGCCTGCGCCCCGCGGTAGACGAGGTTCGCTTGCACCGCCCAGCGGCGCTCCGCGTTGTAGGCGTCGATCTTGACTCCGTCTCGCGGAGCCCATTCGGCGTTGAGGACTACAGCCTTCATCTATCTGCTCCTGGGGTTCATGGTTCAGGTGGCGAGTTGCAGCGCGCTCAGATGCGCCGCCAGCGCCTCTTCGGGGGTGTGCGTGCCGCGGACCACCGCTGAGATCGCCCGGGTGATGGCAGCTGGGTCACCGTGCTGGAAGATGTTGCGCCCGACCGAGCAGCCGACCGCGCCGACCGAGCGCGCGGCCGCGACCTTCTGCAGCAGGTCGAGGTCGGATTCGCGCGAGCCGCCGGCGACCACCACCGGCACCGAGACCGCGCCGACGATCTCGGCGAACTCCTCGGCGCTGCCCGGCCAGTTGCTCTTGACGATGTCGGCCCCGAGCTCGGCGCACAGGCGAGCGCTGCGTCGCAGATAGGGAAGCCCCCATCGCCCTGCGTAGTCCTCGCCTTCGTCCGAGTAGGAGTTCGGGAACTCGGCCTCGGCGATGAACGGGACGCCGAGACGACTGCAGGCCTCTCCGATCGTCGCGGCGAGCGAGATCACGTCGGCCTCGTTCTCGGGCGCGAACGCCAGCATCGCCACCACCCCGTCGGCGCCGAGCTCGACGCAGTGCTCGACCGTGGCGATCGCCCGCTCCTGGTGGCGGACGCTGCCACGCGTCGCTGTCGCCGTGACCTTCGCGACGACGGCAAGGTCGCGCGACTCACCGATCACGCTGGCCAGCGTGTGGATCAGCCCGGGGGCGAGGAAGATGCAGTCGGCTCCGCCGTCACGTACGGCGCGGACCCGCGAGAAGGGATCCTCGATGCCTGGCAGCACGACCGGAGCGCTCGTGCCGTGGGAGAAAGCGAACATCAGGGCCGTCCCGGAAGTGGGCTCAAGGATGCGTCGCAGCCGCAGCGTCTTGCCAGTGGACATTCGGTTCCTCCGGAGTTCAGGGGTTGATGGAGCTGACGTGCGGGTCTGCGTTCGCTCGGTCAGCAATCGTGCTCGGGGGCTCGATCAGCGCCATGAGCTCCTCGAGAACGGCATCGATGAACGCGTCGTCGTTGATGTGCGCGTCGATCAGCTGGAGGCGTACGTCGTCGCGTAGGCCCGTCTGGACGGCGACGACGAAGGCGGCGTCGGCGTCGGGGTCCCAGAAGTCGCGGCCGTAGCTGTCTGGGACGGAATAGCCCTGGGTCGGCACGCAAATCGTGGTGGGCCCGTTCGCGGCGCTGGCTTTCGCCGCGAAGATCCGGCCGATCTCGGCCATCTCCTCCGCGGTCAGGCGCACCAGCGTGAGCTCCGGGTTGTGCGCAAACAACCGGCGGCCGGGAAACTGCCGCTCCGCGTCGTCCCAGCGGCCGCAGGTGATGAAGTCGACACAGCCCGGCACCAGCACCTGGGGGATCCCAGCTCGGCCGGCGGCGCGCATGCGGTCCGGGCCGGGGTCCATCAGCCCGCCGACGAGATGTGCGCTCAGCTCGGTCGTCGTATAGTCGAGTGCGGCGAGCGCCTTCCCGGAGGCTATGAAATCCTCGAGTGCGCGGCCGCCCGCCCCGTTGGCGTGGAAGCTCACGCAGCTGAAGCCCGCGGCCTCGAGCGCCAACCTCGCCCGCGTCAACGCCGGTGTCGTGTTGCCGTTCATGGATACGGCGATCGCATTGGCGGTCCCCTCGGCAATGGGAACAGTCATGAACGCGCGCGCCGCTCCGACGATGTAACCGGCGGCCTGCACGTACACCGGGAAGGTGATGCTGTTGACGCCGGCGATGTCGGCGACGGAGTGCAGCACAGCCACGTCACGCAGACCGACATAGGCCTCGAAGGTGCGGATGCCGGACGCCAGTGGCGAGACGATCAGCTTGGGGAACCCAATCTCGAGCGCCTGGAAGGCCGGCCCCGCGAGATGGGCCCCGGCGCCCCCGACGCAGATCGCACCGGCGATCTCGCCTCGCGCCGCGAGCCCGCGGGTCAGCTCGGCGACGCCCGTGCGCATGATCGATATCGCCTCGCCCCGCTCCATCGAGGTGAGCGCGTCGACCGTCGTTCCCGCGGCTTCGGCCACCTGCTCGCGCGTGATCAGTTCGTAGCCGGCGGCGGCGATGCCGGCGCTGTAGGTCCCCTCCGGGCCGGTCGATGAATCGAGCAGCACCGGCGTGGCGCCCTGCGATTCGATCAGACCGGCCAAGCAGGCTAGCTCCTCGGCTTTAGTGTCGAGCGTGCCGATCAGCACGATGCTGGGCTTGGCGGAGCTCATTCGTCCGATACTTCGAACGTTTTGGCCCTTTTTCGGCCTATCCACGGACTGTATCGTACACTTCGGCCTCGCCTCGCGTCAAGGCTCCGGGGCGGGAAACCGCCGCTGTCGCTGTCCGGCGGGGCCGAACAGCGGAGCCTACGGCAGGCGTCGCCGCGGGGCCACTCGCGCCGTGGGGACCGCTCAGCCCCCGGGCCGGGCCACGGGCGCGTCCGAAGCCTCCTGCGCGAGCGCGGCGGGCGATGGCGGTGCGAGCCCGCGGATGAGATCCGCTGCCTTCTCGGCGATCATGATCGTCGGCGCGTTCGTGTTGCCGCCGATCAGGCGGGGCATCACGGATGCGTCGGCGACGCGGAGGCCATCGACTCCGAGCACGCGGAGCTCCGCATCGACGACGGCACCGATCGAGCATGTACCAGACGGGTGGAAGAAGGAGAACGCGCCATCGCGAATGAAGCTATCGAGCGCGGTGTCACTGTCGTTTGCCGGCACGACGCCCATCTCCACCGCCAGCCTGACGTCCTTGAGGTGCGGGCCGAGGGCCGCCTGGCGGGCGATTTCCATGCCCAGGCGAACTCCCTCGCGCAGCGTGGTGCGGTCGCGCTCCTCGATCAGGTAGTTGTGCAGGATGCGCGGCTTCGCATGGGGGAGCGCCGACCTCAGCAACACGCGCCCGCGGCTCCGCGGCCGGTTGACGTACGGACCGAACGCCAGGGCGTGGTCGAGCGGCGCCGCAAGGCCCTCGTCCTTGAACATTCCCGGAGCCACGTGGAACTGCACGTCCGGCAGGTGCTGCGAGGACTCCGTCCGCAGGAAGCCGCCGGCTTCGCTCCAGGTCAGCGGTCCCCGGCCCTCGCGGCGGAGGAGCTCCTCGTTCGCCGGCGTGTCTGCGCCGCGGAGATCGTGCGTCACGCTCGGGTAGCTCAGAAAGCACCCCGGATGGTCCTGGAGGTTCTCGCCGACGGCCTGCAGGTCGACGAGCGGCACCACACCCATCTCCTCGAGGTGCGCTGCCGCGCCGATCCCCGAGAGCATCAGCAGCTGCGGAGACAGATAGGCGCCAGCGCACAACACCACCTCACGCTCTGCCCGCAGCGTGCGCGGCTGCTCCCGGTGTTCGAACTGAACGCCCGCTGCACGCGTGCCGCGCCAGAGCAAGCGCAGCGCGTGCGCACCGGTGTAGACGGACAGGTTCGCACGGCCGTCTGCGGGCCGCAGGAACGCTGCCGCCGAGCTGGCGCGTAACCCGTTCCGTTGGGTCATCTGGTAGACGCCGACGCCCTCCTGCGCCTCGCCGTTAAAGTCCTCATTGGGGGGATGGCCGGCCTCGATCGCCGCCTGCACCCAGGCCTCGATCAGAGGGTGCACGGAGCGGGCGTCGCTGACGGCCAGCGGACCGCCAATGCCGTGGAACAGGCTCGCCCCGCGCTCGTTGTCCTCCGAGCGGAGGAAATAGGGGAGCACCTCCGCGTAGGACCATCCCGTCGCGCCGTCCGCCGCCCAGCCGTCGTAGTCCTCGCGATGGCCGCGGATGTAGACCATCGTGTTCATCGAGCTCGTTCCGCCCAGGACGCGCCCGCGGGGCAGGTAGGCCCGCCGCCCATTTAGGCCGGGCTCGGGCTCGGTTTGGAGGTCCCAGTCGAAGAGACTCTTGAGCTGTAACCCGAACAGCCCCGGCAGTTCGAATAGGCGGCCCCGATCGGCGGGGCCGGACTCCAGCAGAGCGACACTGATCGCCGGGTCCTCGCTGAGCCGGGCGGCGAGGACGCAGCCGGCCGAGCCGCCCCCGACAACGACGTAGTCGACGGTGGTGTGCTCGCTCATCAGATGTGCCGCCGATCGACCGCCCCAGCAGGGGGCCGACGCTGCGCGGCACGGGCGGACGCAAAGGTGCGGCTAGTCAGGGCTTTCACCGAGAACCGGAACACTTGGACGCGAAGATTGACAGGATGCCGAGGCAGTTGTACGGTAGCAACCGTCAAACTCAGAGTATTCGCCGATAACGTGCGCTAGTTCGAACGCCACTCTCCGGGCGGCGCTGCTTCCACGGGGCACCAGCGGCCACCTGTCAGGAGATTCGCCAGGGTGTTGATCGCAGGGTTCGAAGTCTTATACACCCCAAATACGGTCGCCGACCTCGGGCTGGCTGTGTCCTGCTGGGGGAAGGCCCAGCGGTGCCGTTTGGAAAATCCGTCTGATGTCGAACGCTACGTGTAAGACTCGTGACGAACGTCCCAACCAGCCCTCTGGCCGCTCGCCCCACCATAGGGGCCCGTTGGCCACGGCGCCAATACGCTGAGGAGAGAACAGCATGGCATCGACCGAGGAAGGAGAGAAGCGGCGCGCCGCCGGCGAGCGCCAGACGGCCCCGGCTCCTCACGCGCGTGCCGACGTGGATGACCGCGAAGAGCCCTCGATCGGTCAGCGCCTGTCGGAGCTGCGCCGCGAGCATCGCTACAGCATCCGGGCGCTCGCGGCGCGGGCGACCGTGTCCGCATCCCTTATCAGCGACGTCGAGCGCGGCAAGGTCGAGCCGTCGATCTCAACCTTGAAGCGGCTCGCCCAGGCACTCGGCACCACCCTCACGTACTTCTTCTCAGAGCCCTCGGAGCCGAATGGTCGCGTCGTGAGGGCGTCGGAGCGCGTCAACCTGTCGGAGTCGGGCGCGCTGCTCGAGGGCGAGGTGCGCGGCGCCATCCAGACCAGCGGCGTCCGCTTCGAGCTGGCCTCGCCGCAGGAGGCCGAGACGATCGAGGCCATCTACGGACACTACGAGGTGGGCGCGTCGCTGGGCGAGGAGCCCGTGACGCACGAGGGCGAGGAGTGGGGCATGGTGCTACGCGGGAGACTCAAGGTCTGGGTCGGAGACGAGATCCACTTCCTCGATCCGGGTGACTCGATCTGGTTCCCGAGCACGATCCCGCACCGGATGGAGAACGTCGCGCAGGAGCCGACTGACTACATCTGGATCGACACTCCAAAGACGTTCTAGGTGGGGCCCATTTGTCGAGTGAACGTCCCAACCGGGATCCCCGGGGTCAGTCCGGAGCGGTCCTCATGACAGCCAACGGCCGCCGCGTGTCCGGATGACCCGCTACACGCCCGTCACCGACAGCGATCGCGAGGCGATGCTCGCGGAAATCGGCGTCGCCAACGTCGAGCAGCTGTTCGCCGAGATCCCCGCGTCGCTGCGGCTGGGGCGGCCGCTCGAGCTCCCGGCCGGGCTCGGCGAGTCAGAGGTCTATGAGCACCTGCGCTCGCTCGCCGCGCGCAACAGCTCGACCGAGGAGTCGCTGTGCTTCCTGGGAGCCGGGATGTATGACAACTACGTCCCCGCGGTGATCGACATGCTGCTGTCGCGCTC